>Ga0209390_10000047_pt1 | contig 172770 bp, 162 predicted proteins | sample BON01_FD_187212 | JGI IMG/M metagenome (GOLD analysis project Ga0209390, IMG submission 187212) | Freshwater microbial communities from Lake Bonney liftoff mats and glacier meltwater in Antarctica - BON-01 (SPAdes) (version 2) | ecosystem: Environmental > Aquatic > Freshwater > Ice > Glacier... | reverse complement strand
ATAGAAATATATAATTATGTACTCAAAATATATTCTTAAGGTTTTTGCAAAATAGTTATAAAGAATGCTATCAAATAAAATGAGTACATAATTTATTTTTTTCTAAGAATATATAGAATTGTTAGAAAGTAATAGAAATATATTATTATGTACTCAAAATATATTCTTAAGGTTTTTGCAAAATAGTTATAAAGAATGCTATCAAATAAAATGAGTACATAATTTATTTTTTCTAAGAATATATTGAAAATGTTAAAAGTTATAGAAATATATAATTATGTACTCAAAATATATTCTTAAGGTTTTTGCAAAATAGTTATAAAGAATGCTATCAAATAAAATGAGTACATAATTTATTTTTTTCTAAGAATATATAGAATTGTTAGAAAGTAATAGAAATATATTATTATGTACTCAAAATATATTCTTAAGGTTTTTGCAAAATAGTTATAAAGAATGCTATCAAATAAAATGAGTACATAATTTATTTTTTCTAAGAATATATTGAAAATGTTAAAAGTTATAGAAATATATAATTATGTACTCAAAATATATTCTTAAGGTTTTTGCAAAATAGTTATAAAGAATGCTATCAAATAAAATGAGTACATAATTTATTTTTTTCTAAGAATATATAGAATTGTTAGAAAGTAATAGAAATATATTATTATGTACTCAAAATATATTATTATGTACTCAAAATATATTATTAAGGTTTTAAAATAAATGTTTTAATAATGCTAACAAATAAAATGAGTACATAATTTATTTTTTCTAAGAATATATTGAAAATGTTAAAAGTTATAGAAATATATAATTATGTACTCAAAATATATTCTTAAGGTTTTTGCAAAATAGTTATAAAGAATGCTATCAAATAAAATGAGTAGAGTAGCGTATAATTTATTTTTTCCAAGAATATATAGAATTGTTAGAAAGTAATAGAAATAAACAATATACACTACGCTACTCAAATGTGTTATCAACGATTTGCAAAATATTACACATAAAATGTATAGTATATATATTATTATAAAATAAAAAATTGATTATACATCACTTAATTATCCTTATCAAACAACATAGAACTGATATAAGATATACAGATAATCTCGATAAAAACAAATAATGACTATGACAAAACAGGCTACAAATTCAATGGCGAAAGACTTCTTGATGGAAAACATTTTCGTCGATTGCTATATATTTGAATATATTGAACAAAAAACAACAAAAGAAATATTTGATGAAGACGAAATATATAATGATATTAAACCTAGGCGAGGCAAAGACATTGTTAAAATCATAGGAGGAGACATTCCTGTTCAAGTCATTATAGACGATGCTAATACTCTAGGAAACAAGTTTACTTTATATTTCTCTAATCATGGAATGAACAATATACAAGAAGATGATACATCTAAAATATATAGAGAATTATTTGCAATGAATGAGGACGAAAATGCCCCTTATTGTATGCCTGATATGTATGGTGATATTGAAACATTAGTACGATATACCGAGATAATCCCAATATCTTTGTACAAATTATAATTATAAAAAGGTTATGGTACAATTTAATATCATCTATAAAATATTTATTATATATTTTTTATATAAATGAAAAGCGAAATTATAACTGTAGATAAACTACTTTCTACGTGGGTAATAATATATTCTATTGGATATATTCTAAATATTTTTTCATATAACCCAATAATATTATTATTTATATCTACAATTTTTTTTATTATAGGAATTATTATCATTTTAAAGAATTATAATGAAAATACAAGATTACTGTATTTTATTACAATTAATGTAATAATAAAAGTACCATTAATATTATTAATATGGCAAAAAAATATAAAAACAATAGATATTGATTTTACATTAATATTTATAACAACATATATGATTTATATATTTTTACTAAAAGAAGATATTGTAAGTATTTATAAAGATTTGTTAGATAATATAATAGACAATACGAAAGGGAGAAAAACAAGTTTATATTTATTATTTAAAAGAATTATTACTTAATAAGTTTATATCCTAAAATATTGTCGTCATACATTTTCTTAATAACCTTATGTAAATTTAATACATCATATTTCGAATTGTGTGCTTTTTCAATACTTTCATTAAAACAAAATACATAAAGTTCATTTAGTGATGGATTTTTATTTTTTCCAAACTTATTAATAATTTTTACAATATTTTTACAATGTTTCATAGTACATAACAACTCTTTTTTTTTAAGTTCAGCAATGATATCAAATCTTTTTCTGCGATATAATTCAGATAATATAACATTAATATCAAAAGCAATATTATGTGTTATAATATGAGTTGTTTTTTTAATAGCTTCGTATAATTTATCAATTGCCGTTGTAAAGTCAACGCCATTATCTGATATTTCATTCGTTATTCCATGAAACTTGTCATTTTCAATTGTAAAACCTTCGCGTTTAATAGTATAATCTTGACTTTCCATAAAATTAAAATTTTTATCTGTTACAATAAACGATATTTGTACAATACGTGCTGTATCATAGCATTTTAACTTATTATATTTAGGATATTCTCCCCAATGCATATTTGTAGAATCGGGCAATCCATTTGTTTCGGTATCAATAAATAGAGCAGCCATTATTATATTATAATAAACTAATATTATAAAATAGTATCAATTTTTTATAATATCTGATAGAACATTTTTATAAAAATATTTTACAAGAGTTTCCCATCTGTAATTTTTAAGAATATTTTCTCTTCCGTTTTTTCCGTGAAGATGTCCTAATTCTGGATTGCAAAAATATTTCCAAAATCCTAAAGCAAACTCATGAGGGTCTGTTATTTCTACTTTACCGCCTATACCTACAGATTTATTATCCAAATAATGATATATAGATGACTTTATAGGTGTAGAATTGTTATCATCAATATATTCGCGTATTCCACCAACAAAAGAAGATACCTGTGGTTTTCCCAATCCAAGACATTCAAAAACAGTTAATTCAAATCCTCCACCATTGCAATTATTACATCCAACATCACAGCAATTATAAAGAATATTAATTTCTTTATCTGATAATTGTTGTGGTGTTGAAACTTCTATAATTGTATTTTTAACATAATCTAAAGGAACATTTCTAAAAATTACTTCGTTTTCTAAAACATCCATTAGATTCCAATACGCATCTATTTGTGCCCCGATTATTAATTTTATAGGTCTTGATGTATATTCATTTACGATATAATCTTTATTATTTTTAAGAACATTAACATTATAATGCATTTCTACAAATTCAACCCACGCAATAATTGTATGATCCCAGCATTTACGAGGTTGATTTCTATTTAAGTTTATAACCATATAATCATCTTCATTATAATTAAAATAAGTTCTTGCAATATTTTTTGGAATAGGATAATATACTTCGGTGTCAAAACCGTGCGGAAATACATAAATAGGCATTTTTTCAATAATTCCTAATTTTCGTGCTATATCTTTCCAATAAGGCGTAAAAGCAATAATTCCGTCATAATATACATTTAGAATTTCAATATAAGATTTTTTTTGATAAGGATATACTTGATCCATATATGAAATTAGTTTATAGTTTTTTCTCTCATCGCCACCACATTCATTAATAATTGTACTTGTTATCGCCGATGTTATAATACTATCATTAAAAATAATTATAATATCTTGAGGATTTTTTTTAATAAAGTCTCCTATTTCCAATTCTCCAAAACCATTTCTTGCAGGTTCTTCAGTAGCCATCGCATCATGTATTTTAACAGAGGACGGAATACCATTTCTTGATTCTTTACAATTCGTATTAGATACATTTTGAAATCCATAAATAGTTAAATCAATATCTTCATATTGACCAAGATATTTTGATATATAATATATAACCTTTGAATATCCATTACTTGTACCTATGGGGTAAGTTCCGCATATCATAATTCTTTTTTTCCCATTTTTCGAAGGATACCACCAACTATCTTTTTTTATTATATTTTTTAAAGAATCGGTTCCAATTACAATTGATTTATCAACAAGATCGTTTATATTTAAAAACATTATTGATAAATAGAGTTAAATATTGTAATAATGTAAATCTTTATATATATCATTTTATGTGTTAGAACGAGGTAATAATGTCATATCGTAATTTGAAATAGATGGAGCTTGATATGATTGTGTTGAAGGCATTTGATTGTATAGATTATTTTGCAATGGCATTTGATTTCGGATATATGGTTCTAATATATTTACTGTTCGTTTCATACCTATCTGTATAGAGGTCTCTACAATATAATCGCATAAGAAAATTATTAGTATTCCAAATAATAAAAAAGCAAAAAATGTTATAAATGTATTCATATAATTATATTTAGAATCATTATTATCATTAACATCTTTAACATATTTAACATCATTTTCATTTTTAACATCTTTATATACGATAACCTCTTTAACATCATTTGCTGCAATAGGGTTTATAGTTTCAACATGTTTATAAAAATTATTATGCCCATTTCTACCAATATCATTTGATTCATTAAGTTGATTTAATATTGCATTTTTTTCATCATTATTTATTTTTGCTTCCAAGTTTTTCAAGTAAAGTAATGCTTCGTTTGCCTTAATTTTTTCTGCATCGCTTAAATTATATTCTTTTGTACTTAATAAATTATTACCAAATGACGATAATTCATTAATGTTAGAATATTCACTTGTATTATTATTTGTATATGAGTTTTTATTTGTATTTGGCATATATTGACTTTTTTTCATATTTGAATTATATTTTACTTCATCAACTAAATTATTTATATCAAAATATTGTTCAAAATCTTCGTCGTAATAAGGCATAACATTATCCTTGTGTATGTCAGTTACATCATTATTATTTATTGTGTTAAAATTTTCTTGGGTATATACATCCATTACTTTTTTTAACTCTTTTTTACATTCTCCAGATACAGGAACGGTATATGAAGGTGCTTGTAATGGTGCACAACTTCCACCCATAGTTTTCATATATTGGTTATAATCAATTATTTTATCATTATCCAAAACCTTTTTATTAGAATCCATATGAGAAGGTCCTTGATTATTTGTGATTTCATTTTCTCCTCTTTTTCTTATATTTAAATCATTTGAATGTTGTTTTTTAGCAGTGTTTTTATTGCTTTTTCCAAAACTATCTATATTATACGCTTCTTGTAAAGTTGAATAATTCATTATATAAATAATTTATGATGTTATTCTCTCTATTATACAAAAAGGAAAGAAAAACAATAATAAAATATTTATATAATATAATTGTAAAGAACAATAATGAAAGATATTGATTTAGATATAAATATGGTCTTTAAAGGGATTATTACTGGATTTTTAATAGCATATTTGCTAATATTAGGATTACGACCAGCAGCTGCATATCCTGATGATATACTTGAAATTATTGATAACCCTTGGATATTTTTAATTCTATTTATAGCAAACTTATATATTTTACAATGGGACTTTACAATTGGGTTATTGTTTTCATTGTCATTAATAGCGTTAATTTTAGATATAATAATTTTCACAGAAGGTGAATTTTTTACAGAGGCATCTATAGTAATAGCTAAAAATACTGAAAAAGATATTAATAAAGATAATAAAGATATTGAAAAACTAACTATTGTAAAAGCAGAAAAAGGATACAAAGATATAAATGATATAATAATAAATAAATTGAAATTTTTAAAAGATTTGAATGATAAATCCGATAGTATAAAAACTATAAGTTCTTTCATATAAATATATTCTTCGTAAAAAATAGTATAATGTCGTTTTTTCCAAGTATAGAAGGAATAAGTACATTAGAGCCATTATCTATGCTTTTTATTGTACTTGTTCAAATTGGCGGAAGATATTTAAGAATTGAACTTACACCTGCTCAGCAAAAGTTAATAAATAATCCAATATTTCAAACTATTATACTATTTTGTATAATATTGATGACAACTAAGTGTATAGTTAAAAGTTTTATTATCGTATTTGTTATGTACATATGTGTTAATATTTTATTTAATGAAAATCATAAATATAATATATTATCAAAAAAATGGTTATTGGATGAAAAAATTATTAATGGAAATGCATACAAACCTTTAAAAGATTTGTATATAAAAAATATGTCAAATGTTATATAATATATATATGATAAATTTAAAAAAAAATATCTTTGTTGAAAATATTACATTAGAAGAGGTTTTTGAAAAAATATACAACTCTAAAACAGAGAACATTTCTCCTGTATATGATATAAAAGAATGGGAAGTTGGAGAATGGAATGTTAAAAAAGGAGTTATGCAAAAAAAAGAAGATATTTACATATATGTTGAATCTATGCCCGAAAAGATAATTGATTATATAAATGAAGATGAAAAATATTTACGGATGATTATTAAACATAAAATAAAAACAAATGGCTCAAAATATAAGAAAATCAAGAGTAGATTTACGATTAGTAACTTTAAATTAATATATAAAGAACTTATTAAATGTTTTTCTTTGATAAATATAGTTAATAATGTGGAAATAATTGAACACTGTGATAAAAGAATAGAGGTTTGTATAAATACGCGAATAAATATCAATTTGCCCGATAAAGATACTTATGAAAAATATATAAATGAAATTTTTATAAATATTATAAATAATATTGAAAAGAATATATATTATTAAAATACATATAAGGATAAATTATATAGTATGTACAAGGGGGGAAACCTCATGCTGCTATAGCTCAGTTGGTTAGAGCACTCGGCTGTTAACCGAGTTGTCGCAGGTTCAATCCCTGCTAGCAGCGAATTATTTTTACAATCTTATTAAAAATAAGAATTATATCCATTATTATTAATAAGAATTATGGAAACTGAAATCATTGAATATAAAAATATAGATAATATTATGGAAAATATAAATATTACATCGTTAAATAAAATATTAAACGATACTGATAAAATATTGATTAACGATAATACTTTTTACTTTTCAATTTTATTTCCTGATATGGGCGATAAAGTATCGCAAAATATAGATAAATGTTTAAAGAACACTTTCTATGAAAAAGGATTGGATTATTCATCTCTTTTAAAAAGTAATATTCCGTATATGAATACATATAAAATAATTTTTGCACTAGATAAAAAAAAATATATTATCATTGAAGATATTGATGTACTAAACTTTTTAAATCGCGAAGATAAATTATTAAATATGTTTGTTGATATTATTGATAAATGCGAAAAAGATTATCGTAGAATAGATGAAATATTGTATAATATTAAAAAAAAAGTAACATTTATTAACTTTTTTGATAGTTATCATATTATCGAATATACTGATAAATTATTGCTTTATACCTTAAATTATAATAATCTAATTAAAGATATGATTATGGTTACATCCCGTATGGTAATTGATGTTGATTATGATAAAACAAAAAATAAAGATTATATATTATTTAAAAATAGGATTACAATATTTAAAAATAATATTGATAACCTACATAATAATTTAGAGCAAACACGTAAGGGAACTATGCAAAGAATAGCATATTTAGATTCTGGAACATCGAGGATATTGACAATAGTAGCATCTATATTTTTACCAACCAGTTTTTTAATTTCTATATTATCTATGCCCCATAAAGGGGTTCCTTTGCGAAACGTATGGTATGGTTATTATATTATATTAACAATTATAATGATAATTTTTATTATATCATTTATATATTATTATAAAGACTTTTTAATAATTTATAATAATAATTCATAAAAAATTACTATTTTTTTTAAAAAATTGATAATTATAAAATAGTTTAAACATAAGACGAGTTATTTTAACTACTATTATTAAGAGATATGTCTATTTATCCCGAACTATCATATAACGATCAAAAGGTTGAAATCCAAGATGTCGTAGGTATTCAATTTAGTGTTTTAGGTCCCGATGAAATCATTAAAAGATCGGTTGTTGAAATCAACAAAACAGACACATATTCGGGAAGCGAACCTATAGTTGGTGGTTTATTTGATTCCAGAATGGGTGTATTGGAGCATAATCGCAGATGTTGCACTTGTGAGCAAAAAAATATATTTTGCCCAGGACATTTTGGGCATATTGTTTTAGCAAAACCAGTATTCCAAGCTATGTTTTTCGATATTGTTAAAAAACTACTAAATTGTGTATGTTACAAATGTTCAAAATGTTTGATTTCGCCCGAAACTACTCATAAAGACTTTAAGAATGATATGGTTCGCATATTATCTATTAAAAATAATCAAAAAAGATGGGACGCTTATTACAGATTATGCAATACAACAACAAAATTGCGTGTTTGTGGTGATGACGGAGTTGTCGGGTGTGGTGCTGTTCAACCTACAAAGTATCAAAAGGAAAATGCTATGAAAATTATGGCTGAATGGAAAGATAAAAAACAAGAACCTCCGTTGGATAAAATTATACAAGAATTTACAGCTGAAGATATTCTTAGGATATTTAAACGTATAACTGACAAGGAAATGGATATGATGGGCTTTAATCCAAAGTGGAATAGACCGGAGTATATGATTTGTACTGTTCTTCCTGTTCCACCTCCCGCGGTTAGACCAAGTATTATTGAGGAAAATGGACAACGTCGCGAAGATGATTTGACACATAAATTGAGTGATATTATTAAAACAAATAATAGTATTCGCGATAAGATTAACAAAGGTTCTTCTGAAGATACTATTAAATATATTACTATGCTTCTCCAATATCACGTATTTACATTTGTAAATAATCAAATTCCTGGGTTAGCCCCTTCTCAACAAAGAAATGGTAGAAAACTTAAATCGGTATCAGATCGTATGAAGAAGAAAGAAGGGCGTATTCGCGGTAATCTTAATGGTAAGCGTGTAGATCAATCCGCTAGGTCTGTCATTACGCCAGATCCTTATATTAGTATTGACGAATTGGGAGTTCCTATCAAGGTTGCTATCAATATTACATTCCCAGAAATTGTTAATGAATATAATATTGATAAAATGCGAGAATTGATTAAAAATGGTTCAGACAATTGGCCTGGTGCTAAATATATTAAAAAGGAGAATATGACAACTAATCTTAAATATTCACAAGATTTAGAAGTTAATGCTAAAGAATTAAAGCATGGTGATATAGTTCATCGTCATCTTACAAATGGAGATTATATTCTATTTAACAGACAGCCTTCTCTTCACAAGATGTCAATGATGTGTCATAAGGTTGTTATTATGCCTTTCCAAACATTTCGTCTTAATGTCCTTGATACTCCTCCATATAATGCTGACTTTGACGGAGACGAAATGAATTTACATTGCCCACAAAGTGTTCAAACCATGAATGAATTAATGGATATTGCGGCTGTTCCATATATGATTTTAGCACCAAGAGATGGTAAGCCTATTATTGAAGTTGTACAAGATACTTTATTAGGATCTTTCAGATTAACAAAAGATATTACTAAAATTCAAGATAAAACATTAGCCAATATTCAAATGATTAATAGTTATTTTAAAGGTTCATTACCTGAACCAGATAAAAACTATATGTATTCAGGTAAAGAAGCATATTCGCAAATATTACCACCTGGTCTTTTCATTAATAGAAAAAATAAAAAAGATGAAAAGTTTATTATTAACAATAGTAATATTGAATCAGGTAATCTTGACAAATCTGTATTTCATGGTATCTCTACAGGATTAATACCAGTTATTTATCATGACTATGGACCTTTCGAAGTTCGCAAGTTTCTTGATAATACACAGAGACTTATTTGCAGATGGTTGCTAACATCGGGATTTAGTGTTGGTATTAGCGATTTAGTCACAGATAAAGAAACAGATGATAAACTTAAAAACAAAATTAAAGAAATGAAAAAGAAAGCATATGATAAACTAGATGAAATTCGCAGAGGAACAATTGACAACAACAGTATTTTCAATAATGAAGAATATATCGAGAGAGAAATTATTGGTATTCTAAATGAAACTACGAGCGAAGTTGGTAAAATTGGATTATCGCAAATTGACGAAACAACAAACAGAATGATTAATATGGTTAAATCAGGGTCTAAAGGAAAAGAAACAAATGTAGCACAGATGATTGCATGTGTTGGACAACAAAATGTAGATGGAAAAAGAATTACTTATGGCTTTACTGATAGAACACTCCCGCATTTTACAAAATATGATGATGGACCCGAAGCAAGAGGTTTCGTTAAAAACAGTTTCATTTCAGGGCTAACACCACAGGAGGTATTCTTTCATGCAATGGGTGGGCGCGAAGGTCTAATTGATACAGCTGTTAAAACATCTGAAACTGGTTATATTCAAAGAAGATTAGTAAAAGCAATGGAAGATTCTAAAATATATTATGATAATACTGTGAGAACGGCGAATGGTTCTATTATTCAATATCTATACGGTGAAGATGGTATGGATGGTTGTAAAATAGAGGTTCAATTTATCAACACAATTGATATGAATACTATAGAGATTGATCAAATGTACAATTTAAAACCAAGTGATAATGCGAGTGTTCATATGACAAAAGAAGCATTTGATACAATAAATGCAAATACATATGCAGAATGTTCAAATCATTTTGATAAAATGCTTGAAGATAAACATTTTCTTATTAAAAACATTTTTGCTGGAGAAAAGAAAAAGGTTATTAATTATCCAATTCCATTTGAACGTATTATTAATACAGCTTCTAATAGATTAATGTCTATTGGTGTTTTGGCTATTAAAACAGATTTAACACCCGACCACGTATTAAATACCATATTAAAACTAACAAAAGACCTTTATATTAAAGATACTATCCAAGGCATGTTATATTTTAATATACTATTAAGAATTCATTTAAATCCTAAAAAACTTATATTTCATTTCCATTTTACAAAAGATATATTTGATTGGATTGTATCGCAAATATATGAACATTTTAATCAAGCGATTGCACCAGCTGGTGAAATGGTTGGTATTGTAGCAGCACAAACAATTGGTGAATTAGGAACACAAATGACACTTGATTCATTCCACGTATCAGGAACAGCTGCAGCTGTTAAGGCAACATCTGGTGTTCCACGCCTTAAAGAAATTCTATCAGCTACTAAAAAAACTAAAACTCCTACACTTATAATTTACATGAAACAAGATGTAGCGAGTATTGTAAATCCAGAAATTAATGAAGATGGAGATGTAACAGATGAACGTATTAGCATAACAAAAAATCATGCTATGCATATTAAGAATACTATCGAAATAACAAAGTTGGCTGATATTCTCCAATATAGTGAAATATATTGGGATAATGGCGAATATTATGAAACAAATATAAGCGAAGACCAAGGAATTATGAAAATATACAAAGAATTTGAAGAATTAGAAAGCAATGTATGTAAGGCACGTAGTACATCTCCGTGGGTATTACGATTAGTATTTGATAAAACTAAAATGAACTTATTAAATATTAAGATGATTGATATATACACTAAAATAAACTCTTCTTATGACAAATATGTAGATTGTGTATATAGTGACGATAATGCTGAAGAATGTATATTCCGCATTAAATTAACAGAAATAGCATTAAAAGATATTGATGATAAAGACGAAATCGCAACTATTAAAGCAATTGAGCATAATATCGTATATCAAATATTATTAAAAGGATACAAGGGTATTAAAAAGGTTTCATTAAATAAAAAGAAATATACGAAATATAATGAAGAATCTAATAAGTTTGATAATATTGTAGAATGGGTTCTTGATACTGACGGAACAAACTTAATAGATATTCTTGCAAATCCAAATATTGATTCAGCAAGAACTATTTCAAATGATATTCGCGAAATTTACGATACTCTCGGTATTGAAGCTGCGAGAAACGCGTTGTATAAAGAGCTTATAGCGGTTACAAGCGAAGGTTCTATGAATTACAGACATATGTCTCTATTGATAGATACAATGACTTATAAAGGACAATTAATGTCTATTGATAGACACGGTATTAATAGAGGTGATATTGGACCATTGGCTAAATCTTCGTTTGAAGAAACTACTGATATGTTAATTAATGCAAGTATATTCTCTGAATATGATAAAGTAAATGGAGTATCAGCAAATGTTATGTTAGGACAACAACCACCTTGTGGAACAGGTGATAGCCGTATATTAATAGATGAGGAACATATGAATGAATTATTAAAAGATGTTGTTAATAAAAAAGTTGAACTATTTGAAATTGATGAAGAAGATGAAGAAGAAGATAATGGAGGATGTAATGAAGATGATTTACAGGTAAAGTTTGATTTAACGAAGAATGATAGTAGATGTTATAAAATACCAGAACAAAAAGTAAAGTTTATATAAGATTTGTATAATGTGGTTATATTGATGATGTAGAAATAGAAGATAAATAATTAGAAGATTTGCTATAATCTAATATTTTATCTTTAATTTCATCAGGACTATCTCCCAATTCCATATAAAAATATTCATTATAATCAATATTCTTAACTATATGATAAGAAATATGCGTTTTTTCTATTTTTCTAAAAAGTATTAGTAATGGTCTTATTAATATATCATCTGTAGCACGATAAATTGTTGTAGTTATATTCAAATCTTTATCTCCCGCTCTTTTATCAACATCAATCCCTTTTCCATATTCTGCACGATTATGTATTATTAATATTGAAATGTTAAGCATTTTTGAGATGTTAAATAATATTATATCACTTGGATATGACAATAAATTGTTTTGTAATATGTTTTTAATTATTTTTTTTCTTTCATTTACATCACTTTTATCAAAATATGTTTCATTAAATATACGTAATGTTTTAAATGTTTTTTTTGTTTTATTAATATTGTTCATTTCAGCAACATATGTATTATAAAAATGAGGATCTTTAAATAACGCCCTTATTCTTATTTTTTTCTTTTTATCTTTACTATTTGATGAAAATACTTCTGTATAATATGTATTAGACTTTTCTTTTATTTCTTCATATGATATAATATCAATATTTAATTTGGAAGATAAATAATTGAAAAGATAATTTAATGATGAGTGAGTGTAATTGTGTTTAATATATCTCAATTTATACCAGATTTTTTTCTTATATTTTGTCCATTTAGTATTCAATATAATCTCTTGACCATTTAAAACATCTGGAAAAGCAAGTATTTTAATAGATGTTTTATTATTATCGAATAATTTGTACTGGTCTATATGTATTTCACTTTCAAGTTCATTAAATCCATTAGGTAATGCTTCGTGATATTTTAATATTTTTTTTGGTATTTTATTAGATATACTATATTGTGTAAATATCATTTCATCAACACTCTCGGTTATGTTATTTGATAATTCATTGATATAATCGTATTTGACATGTAATAAAGAATTATTATACCATTTATTAATATTAGAAATAGATGTTAATGGTATTTCCTCCAATATTATTTGTATTTTTTTAAGTTCTTTACTATTATATTTACCAGTATTAAATTCGTCCAATAATGTTTTAATAATATTTTTCTTTGTATTTTTAGATAATTGGATATAATATTCTTCAGTATATTTTTTACTCAACAATTTATTTTTTATTATAGTTCGTAAATCTAACCATGTTTTCATTTCAATATTATCTTTTTCTACATATTTGTGATAATCGTCTTTTGTACCTATTGGTATAAACTGATTATTATTATTAATAATATTATCGTCGCTTATAATCAATTTATTTTTCATTAATATATCATTTTGAAGAATAGAAATACCAGTATCTAATGTAAAGCCAATTTCATTTATTTTCTCTATTTTTTCCTTATATTTAAGATAACCTTCTTTCAATATTTTTATTGTATATTCTTTTCCTATAATATCTTCGTGAAAAACTACATTATTTATATTAAAACCTTTTATCAATGCTTGTAATATAACAATAGATTGTGGTTTAAATCTTAAAATCATATTATTTTTTAACATAATTTTATCTATTGTAAAGTCGCTATTAATTATTAATGTTTCAAACCTAAATAATTCACTTTTATCATTTATCAATTTATTTAATACTTTTATATTTTCTCTATTATTAAAAATACTAATATCATACCTTATAAAGTTATTTTTCTCGGCACATTCCATTAATATATTCCTAATTAATGGGTGATTATCTAATAATAATATTTTTTTATCTGTTTTCATATTAATAGCTCTTGTAACAAGAGGTTCGTAAAAATTATTTTCTTTAACTATCATAATCATTTTAACATTTTTATCTAAACTTGGTTCTACATCAATAAATCTCGTATAATAAGGGCATACCATTTTAATATCAATATTATCACCTTTTTTATCAATCTCCCATAAAACAATAAGTCTTTTAAAAACAATTGCTATTAGAGAATATAAATATTGAATACCTTTATCGAATGGATAATTGTCGGCTGACAAATATGTAATATATTTTTTATAAGATTTAAAAATATATAATAAACGAGACTTTTTATATAATCCACTTTCTGTTACATCTGATATACTTGGTATATCTAGAAAACTTTTTTCAAATCTTTTATTATATTCTATAAACTCTTTATATAATTCAATATTATCATCATATATAATAGGTTTTATATCTATAAAGTCTTTGCATACATTTCCATTATCAAGAGATATATATGTTATTAAATCTAATTCTTTTACAATTTCGTCAATAAACTCTGTTTTGGTTTTTCCCAATAAATATGATATTGTGTGAATTATATTATCGTATTTACTTGTTATTTTTTTGATATCAATTAACCCTTTTCTCAAAATACATTCTTTCTTATTAATATTATTAGGTGAAGAACAATTTTTTATATAATCATTGTAATTATCTGGATATAATATATTATATAATTCTTTTGGTATGTCTCCATATCTTCCTTTATAAGGTAGAGGAACTTTATTCATAATATAATTTTTATCTTCATCTCCTTTATCTTCGTCATCTTTATCGTCTTTATTTTTCCCCTTATTTTTTTTTATTATTGTTTTTTTCATGATATCTGGATTTTTTTTACCACAACAAGGTATATTAATATTTTTTATCAAATATGCGTATCTTGGAAGACTTTCATTTTTCATATCTTTATTCATATACATTGGTTCTTCGTTTTCGATAGGACACGTTGGACTTTCTATTTTTTCGTCCAAAGGAATATTGCTAATAGGACACCATAAACGAGGACATGTATAATGATTTTTATTATCTTCATTTATACCATGTTCTAATACATTATCTAAAAGTTTGTCATATCCTTTAGATTTAAGTTCTTCAAACTCTCTTGTAGATAATACAACGGGTTGATGTTCTCGTTGGCATTTTCTTGATTTGTTTTTATCACGATATAGTTCTTTGTCGGCATTTCGCAATCTATTGATTAAATAATTTTTATTATTGTCGATTTTTACATTTTTTGGAACACCACCCTTTGAATTATATGCATCAACATTATCAATATCAAAATATTCAAAGTCATCTTTAGAAGATGACGATGATGAAGATTTTGACTTTTGTTTAGGTTTAATTTTTTCAGGAACAGGCAATTTTATATTTTTAATAGGGTTTTTCTTTAATATTATTCTTGAATTTTCAATAATTCTTATTAACCAGTGTTTTAAATTTTCTAATTCAAAATAAGTTTTACAATTTTTAATATCAATTTCAAATCCGCCAATACCTTTTTTAACAACAATATATGTTCCTTCTATAATTTTAACATTATTATCTAAATTATTATATCCAATATCTCCTATCATTTTAAGTTCATTTCTTACGATAGGTATTAATTCTTGCTTTGTATATCCAAAATTAACGAGTTCTTTTATAATATCTTCTTCCGTCATACCAACAATTATACGAGACTTTATATATGATGTTATATCAAATACACTATTGATAAAGTCGGAAGTTCTTTTATAAGCATAATAACCACTGTTCTTTTTCTTTTCTTTTTTGAATATAATCGCCTCGAATACATTTGCATAAATACCTATATTTTTTATCAAAGATGAATATTCCGTGTTGTCGATAATATAATTAATTCTTGTATTTATATCTATTTCGTTAAAGAGTAAAATTATATTTAATGATTCTTTAATATAAATGATAAAGTCATTTTTGTCATTAATAATTTTATCCCATATTTTACCATTATCTATTGAATATTTAAAATATATTACCACTCTACCGTTTTTGAATATAGACATTTTTGCATTTTTTCCATAATAGTATATATTAAGACAACCATAATCTTTTACGTTATTAAGATTAAAAATTATAGAGAGTTCTTTTTCATTTTCAAAAGTATGGTATTTAAACAATTTATAAATTACTTTATAATTATCATCTATTAATTGTATTAATTGCATTTTATTATTCGTGTGAAGTTTATCAAAAAGCATCAAAATTGTATCAAAGTTTTCAATTTTTGATTCAAATGATATATTATAATATTCTTCCGAAGAAACCTTAATATTGGAAATATTTTTTTTATATAAACTTATTAATAACTTTTCTTTGTCAATAAAGTCTTTTATATTTTTAGTAAATTCATTATTATTTATTTTTTTTTCAAAATAGTATTTAATATTATATTGAAAGTCTGATAAAAAAACTATATTAACATAATCTCTATTAAATAATACATTATTATCTATAATTTCAATTGGTTCTTTTAATATTTCTGCATTTCTGTCATTAGATTTAAATGGATTAATATTATATCCCTTCCATTTAATATTTTTTATAGTAAAAGATATAGGTTTTTTATCTTCGCCCCAACAATAAAAAGGTATAGATAATATATTAGGTTTGGTCTTATTTTCGTATTGTAAAATATAATATGCTATCTTGTTTAAAGCGTCTATATTATTATTATCTTGAAATATATATTCCGGAATAATAGTATAGCTACTATCATATGTGTTATTAACATTTGTATCAAATACATATTTTTTAATTTCAGTTTCATTAATCCATCTTTTTACATGAACGGCGATTAATAGATCCATTTATATATTATATCTTAATTATTAAGAAGAAAAACATATTATTTTATTGATTTATTAATATAGAAGAGTTCAATTATAAATGACAATTATTGAATCATTAATAACAAAACTTGAAAAAATCAACAATGACGTGTTAATAGAAAGGTTAGAAGTTTTGGAAAGGTTTATGTCGGCTCAAGAAACCAATAGACTTGTAGAAGAGAGAAAGAAGGAGAACGCGAAACAAATTGAAGATATTTTTGGAGAAAAAACAGCGACTATAAAAACAAATGAAAATATAACAGCGACCATAAAAACAAATGAAAATATAACAGCGACCATAAAAACAAATGAAAACATATTAGAAAATGATGATAAAGAAGAAGTTATTGGAGAGAATGATATAATGGATAAGTTTAAATGGGTTATGATAGGTATTGGTGCTTTTGTTCTATTAATATTTATAATAAGTATAATTTATTGGTTTGTGTCATCTTCATCTGTTCCAATTATTGCGAAAGAACCTGTTGATTATATTGCTAATAATGAAATACAATCAACTACACCAATAAAAATAGATATTGACCCTATAAAACAACCTGAATATTCATATTTTCCAAACTTTTTTTCATATAATAAAACCAAAGAAACCGATACAAAAGTTATGGAAACTCGCGAAACCGAAATAAAATTAATGGAAACACGCGAAAATGAAAGATTGATAGAACAAGAAAGGTTGAGGGGGCAAGTTAATGAAAGATTAATTGAACGAGAAGAAATAAAAAGTCGCGAAAATGAAACATTTAATGAAAATGAAACATTTAATGAAAATGATAAAAGAGATTTAAAAGATAAATCAAAATCATATTTTTCATTTAGTTATTTTGATAAACCTGTGGAAGAAGATAAATCAAAATCATATTCTAAAGAAGACAATAAAACAACTTCTAATACAATCGATGTTGATAAAACAAAATCATATTCAAGCGATGTTGATAAAACAAAATCATATTCAAGCGATGTTGATAAAACAAAATCATATTCAAGCGATGTTGATAAAACAAAATCATATTCAAGCGATGTAGATAAAACAAAATCATATTCAAGCGATGTAGATAAATCAAAGTCATATTCAAGCGATGTAGATAAATCAAAATCATATTCAAGCGATGAAGATATAACAAAATCATATTCAAGTGATGTAGATAAATCAAAATCATATTCAAGTGATGTAGATAAATCAAAATCATATTCCAAAGATGAAGATATAACAAAATCATATTCCAAAGATGAAGATATAACAAAATCATATTCAAGAGATGTAGATAAATCAAAATCATATTCCAGAGATGAAGATATAACAGATTCCGAAACTTCCAGCGATGAAGATAAAACAGATTCAGAACCTTTCAGCAATGAAGATAAAACAGATTCTGAATCTTCCAGCAATGAAGATAAAACAGATTCCGAAACTTCCAGTGATGAAGATATAACAGATTCCGAAACTTCCAGCGATGACGATAATAATACAAATTTAGATAATTTTAAATCATCTTCGATACAAGATACAACAGGAAAGACAAGAAGTTATTATGGAAATAAATAGAGAAAATGTATATGAAATAGCTTCTTATAAAGATATCTCATAAAATAATATTGAAATATGTCTTTGTTTTTTCACGAATTATTTTATTCATATATAACCCAAATACAAAACCAATACAAATAAAAAATATAAACATTAAAGAATTAGATATAAAATAATATAAGATATACAATATTACTAAAAATATTGGAGAATAAACTCCTAGTTTTTCAATTAATAAAAATAATAATTCCATTATTCTATAATTAATTATTATTTTAAATAACTAATTTTTTAAGGTGACCTACGCGAATGTCTGTATTTATCATAATATTATAACCAGCCTTTGTAATATTTTTAGAAAAGGCAACATCTTCGCTACAAATGTCTTTTATAATTTTACCATCGTCGCATTCTATAATATGTGTGTCAGAATCAAAATATGGATAACGCATCTTATCGAATACTTCTTTTTTAATTGCCATAAAACCCATCCCGCTATATACAACCGGATAATATACAAATGATGTTTCTTTTTTCCATAATTCAATATCTTCCTGTGTAGAAAACTTGAATGTACCATTTTCTTTAAAATGATTTTCATCCCAATCTTTGACAAAAGCAAAATTAACCAAATCTTCCATTCTATACATACCAGATACAACTGGGTGATGGTCGGTACTTTCAATTAATTGAATAATTTGATCTGGTGTAAATATGATATCACTGTCAATAGTTATCCAAATGTCAAAGTCTTGACCATTAAAAGGTTTTTGGTCATGTCCTCTCAATGTATCAAGTCCTAGAGTTTGCATTCTAACAAAAGGAACATAAGAACCACTTGCTGGAGAAATCATAATATCATAACGTTTAGTTTCCCAGAGTTTACTAATCGTAGATGTCCAAGAAATCAGAAACTTAGAACTAAAGTTATCGCCAGGTAATGCAAATACAATTTTTTTATTAGGAAGAACATGAACATCATCTTTTACAATTGTTTCATTTGAAGTTTTAAGAACATCAACATCTTTTACATTTTTTGCATTAACTACTTTGTCTGCGTAACTTGTCATTTTATATATTCTGTATATAAATTATTTCTTATATCGTTTCAATTAATAAAGTTTTTAATAAAATTGATATAAAATATAATTATATTATAATAGATAAAAAAAGTAATATATATGTCTTGTAATAATGACATTATATACAATATTGAAATTGATTCTTTGTCAAATCGTTCTAATCAACCCAGAAAAATTAAAAAGGTATTAAAACCTCATCAATTAGCATCTTTATACAAAGCTATACATATGGAAAATATAGGTACAATTAATTATAAATATTTAAAAAATAATAATCTAAATATTGATGATAATTCGTCTTATGAAAATATTAAAATTTCTACAAATATTGGTATTTTAGGAGATATCGTAGGTTATGGAAAAACACTTACTGCGTTATCTATCATTGCCGAAAATCCATTAGAAAATATTCACATCAATCGTGTTATGACACATAGCTTTCATAGCAACAAGGCTTATAATTATTTTACTGCTGTAACTGATAATAAAAAAATACCGGATATTAATAAATTGATAAATTCTACATTAATTATTGTACCTCGTGGACCAGTTTATGTTCAATGGGAAAAAACATTACAAAACGATACTACATTAAAATATGTTGCCATAGACAGTTTAATTTATATTAAAAAACACATGCCTGAAAATAAGTTTATAAACAAAGATGATGTTATAAATTATTTTAATCAATTTGATGTAGTACTTATTAAAAATACTACATTGATTAAGTTATTAGAATATTATAGTATAGACTATGTAGATAATTATATTACTAGATGGAAACGAATTATCATTGACGAATGTCATGATATTATTAATAAAATAAATATCTTTAGTTATTTATTTATATGGTTGATAAGTGGAACATATTTAAATATTTGCGATAAGATTTCTTCTTCACCATATTCGCAATATTACAATGTTAAAGATATTTTAAAAGAAGATTATATTAATTATTTATTAGTAAAATGTAATAAATCGTTTGTTAGAGAAAGTTTTAAAATACCATCAATAATTGAGAATTATTATTTATGCAAAATGTCTAAATATTTAAATGTTATTAAAAGTTATATTAGTCCAAATATTCTTGAAAAAATTAATGCGAATGATATATCTGGTGCAATCAAAGAAATGGGGGGTAAAAATGAAACAGAAGAAGGTTTTGTAAAATTAATTTGCACAGATATGAATAAATCTATATTTAATAAAGAGAAAGAGAGAGATTATGTTAATAGTCAAGATATTAGTATAGAAAATAAAACAAATAAACTTAAAATAATTGACAATGAACTAATATTATTGAAAAATAAATTAAAAGATTTAACCGACCGAATTTCTGAAATTGATAGAAAAACTTGTCCGATTTGCCTTGAAACTATTGCAAACCCTATTATATTAGATTGCACACATGTATTTTGTGGTTCTTGCATAATTAAACATCTTGATAATAATATATCAAGTAATGCTATTAGGAAATGTCCTGAATGTCGTGCTGTAATTAATAGTACAGAAAACATGACTGCGATCGTACCCGTTAAAGAAGATATTGTTATAGTTGATAATAAAACTATTTTAGGAAAAGGAATATTAAATAAAGAAGATACATTAATTGAATTAATTAAAAATAACTTGAATGGTAAATTCATAGTTTTTAGCCGTGTTGACTCTTTTACAAAAATTATAGAACTTCTAATGGTAAATAATATTACATACGCATCTCTAAAAGGTCATACAAATCATATGATGAATGTATTAAATAATTTTAAAAATGGAAATACAAATGTTATTTTATTAACTACTCAATATGCTGGTTCTGGTATAGAAATTAATTGTGCGACAGATGTTATTATATTACATTCAATGGATGTAGATAAACAACAAGCAATTGGAAGAGCACAACGTGTTGGACGAACTTGTCCTCTTAAAGTTCATAATCTATGCTATGAACACGAATTATTACTTAATAATCAATTGGTAGAAATATAAAAAATATATATATAAAATATAAATTCATTCATCCATAATTCTAAAAAGTCTTTTCTTTTTAATTTTAATATCACTTTTAAAAATATTCATTTTTTTTATATATATTTCAACCAATGTATTCTTTATTCTATATTCAGAAGCTAACCTTTGAATATCAAGCTCATTTTCATATTTTGGATAGATAATAAATGATATAACCTTTGCTAATATACTTGAATGTGTTCTGTTGTGTTCTAATGCTATTTTTTCATAACTTTTTTTATTATTAACAGATATTAGTAATTTGTTTGTTTCTTCCATACTCCAATCTCTATAAATATTATCACTAATATTTTTCATATTTTTGATATATAGATATAGTAATGTTTCTTTAATTCTATATTCAGCTGATAACTTTTTAATATCCTGTTCATTTTCATATTTTGGATAAATAATAAATGATATAACCTTTGCTAATATACTTGCATGTGTTCTGTTGTGTTCTAATGCTATTTTTTCATAACTTTTTTTATTATTAACAGATAACAGTAATTGGTTTGTTTCTTCCATACTCCATATTTTAGATTTATTTATCATATTATCTTTTTTCAATTCTTGATTTATTTTATCCATTATTATTTAATATAATATAATAATCATTTTTTATTAAGAATATATTTTGAGTACATAATTACATATTTCTATAACTTTCAAAATTTTCATAATATTCTTAAAATAAAAAGATTATGTACTCATTTAGACAATTATCATTCTTTATAACTATTTTGCAAAACCTTAAGAATATTTTTTGAGTACATAATTATATTTTTCTATTACTTTGAAACTTTTCATAATATTCTTAAAATAAAAAGATTATGTACTCATTTAGACAATTATCATTCTTTATAACTATTTTGCAAAACCTTAAGAATATATTTTGAGTACATAATTATATTTTTCTATTACTTTGAAACTTTTCTATTTATTCTTAAAATAAAAAGATTATGTACTCATTTAGACAATTATCATTCTTTATAACTATTTTGCAAAACCTTAAGAATATATTTTGAGTACATAATTATATTTTTCTATTACTTTGAAACTTTTCTATTTATTCTTAAAATAAAAAGATTATGTACTCATTTAGACAATTATCATTCTTTATAACTATTTTGCAAATCTTTAAAAATATATTTTGAGTACATAATTAATTATTTCTATTACTTTTAACATTTTCATAATATTCTATGAAAAAACAAATTATGTACTCATTTAGACAGTTATCATTCTTTATAACTATTTTGCAAATCTTTAAAAATATATTTTGAGTACATAATTAATTATTTCTATTACTTTGAAACTTTTCTATTTATTCTTAAAATAAAAAGATTATGTACTCATTTAGACAGTTATCATTCTTTATAACTATTTTGCAAATCTTTAAAAATATATTTTGAGTACATAATTATATTTTTCTATTACTTTGAAACTTTTCTATTTATTCTTAAAATAAAAAGATTATGTACTCATTTAGACAATTATCATTCTTTATAACTATTTTGCAAATCTTTAAAAATATATTTTGAGTACATAATTACATATTTCTATAACTTTCAAAATTTTCATAATATTCTTAAAATAAAAAGATTATGTACTCATTTTAATCTATATATAATTATTTTAAAAATTGATATCTATGTATTATAAAAAGCAATAATTACATAAGTAAAATAGTATGGTCGACGTTAGAAATGCACAGCATCTATCAAATGGAAACATTAATAACCGTAAAAAAAAATATAAGGAAGGTATTGAAGGATACGATACTAAAAAATTAGGATATTTTACATCAAAATACTTTGAATGTATAGATGATTCTTTTGTTAAAATGTCTAATGATAAACAAAGGTCATATTTAGATATAGCATCTAAAATTGCTCTTAAGTCTCCTATGTATACGCATAAACACGGAGCAATTATAATTTATAAAGATAAAATTATAGCATCAGGTTTTAATTATTATATGGGAGACTTTAGTATTCACGCAGAAGTAGCTGCAATTTCACACGTTAAAAAGAAGCAAAGGTATATTTTGAACGAATGTGATATATATGTTGTAAGGATTGGACCTGACAGTCTTGATAATCCTCTAAAATACTCGCGACCGTGTCCTAATTGTCAAAGTACTATAAAAAAATATAATATTAAAAATGCATATTATTCAACATCTTACGATTATGACGAAATTAGATGTTCTAATGATAAAGAACATACTTGTACATTTCAATAATTATTTATATTGTCAATAATACCTTTGGTATAATTCTTTTAAGGTTCTGTTTTATTACTTTTTCTGTTTCCTCTTCAAAAATTTTTTTATATAAAGCATCATCGTGTTGCATAACCTTTGCTTTTATATCTGTCATTTTTATAGGAACCTTACATTCTTTTTTATTTATTTTAATACGCCCGTGTTGAGTATTTAAATCATTATATTCGAATACAGTCATAAACTTTATCATTGATTCGCTTATTGCTCTTTGATGATTTTTTCTTTCTTTCAAAGCGATTTCCAACTTTCTAATTTGGTCATCGTATTTAATATAATCATTCGCAAGATTTTTAAAAGAATCTAATTCTTCGTCAGTTGGTTCTCTTTTTCGTACATTTATAATTTCGTCTATAAGTGATGATGTTTCATCCATTTTATATACTTTATTATATAGGAATACATATATAATCCTTAAATTACTTTTTAATCGCTTTTATTAGTTATAAACTTGTCTAATTTAGAAAAACTTCTTTCTCCTTCATATTCTGTAGTTAATTTACCTTTGTTATATTTAATTATTGTAGGAAATCCAATTACATTTTTTAAATATTTTTTATCTAGATATTGTAGAAAGTCTGCTTCGACATTAATAATAAAAACAGTTTTAGATTTTTCATATTTAGAAGCTATTTTATTCCATTTAGGCTTTAGTTCAATACAATGTCCGCAAAATGTCATATAATACAATACAGTTACATTAGTTTCTGTTTTCAATATTTTATCAATCTCTTTTTTATTCTCTTTAGACAAATTATAAATCATCCTATTTTATGTATTATATAATAAATAATTTATTTATTTGAGCAATTTTAGCATCTGTTAAACCAGATAATTTTTGTATTAGAACCTTAAAAAATATGTCTTGTTTAGACTTTATATTCATTAATTCGCAATATCTAGCTGTTCTATTTTTAGTAGCATTATAATATAATACATCGCTATTAATTATATCATTAACATCTTCGTTTTTATAATTAATTTTATTCATTTCAAAAAATCTTTTAACAATATCTGTATTTAGAATATCTTTACCATATATTTTTAGCATTATAGCATATACATCTCTGTAAATAATATTTTCATAATCTGGGCATTTTATTTGTCTTGTTTTATGAGTTGTCGTATTATCTTTTAAATTATCTATAAAAACTAATCTATTATTTATTATATTATCATAATTTTTTTCCAATAAATCATTATCATATTTATCTTTAAGACCTTTAAATATAATTTTATAAACTTTAGATAAAGACTTTTCGTGAGATAAAGAATTTTCTCTAGTAAAATATGGCTTATTAAAATTAATACCTGCTGTTTTTTCTATTAATGGACCAACAACACCATTGACCCATGAATAAGAACCATTTGAATATAAGTATATTTCGCAATTTTCATATTTTTTATTTATAAAGTCGATAAACTCTTTAAAATAAGGTCTCAATAAACCTTTATGTAAATCAGATACATATTCAGACTGATAATCGTATTTATATCCTGGATATAAATTGTCAATATGTTCATATATATTGAAATCTCCTAAAATATATTTTACCTCTCCTAATATACATTGATCTATATCAAATATGAATATATGTGGTAATTTTTTTATCATTTCTATAAATATCTTTTATATATTAATATATTAATATATTAATATTATAGATATAATAGGTTTTATGAATAACTATTATGCTATAGATCATGACGAAAATTATGATATGAAAACTTTAAGTTCTCAAATATCTTGTCGTAATATGTCTTCGTTGTCAAAAAAATATTCATTAAAGCAACATAATTTATTTTCAGAAAAAATGAAAACAAAATTATGTGATAATAATGATTTAGATAGTATTATAAAAAAAGAAGGAGGTCTTATAAAAGGTTTTTCTGTTAATAAAAAAAGTTGCATATATTCACGCCCAATTTATGAAACAGGCGAATGGGAAAATCAATATAATATTAGTGACACTTACAAAACTCAAATGAATACATATAAACTATTTGATTACCAGACAAAGACAAAAGTAGGAAAGTTTGAATATAATAAGTAGTATATAATAATATTAAACATATAAAAAAATGATATGTATCTTAAATTATGCTTGTAATATGTCTTATGACGATATTATAAAAAAAACAGAAAACTTTGCAAAAGAATATATGAAAAAATATGATGATTCTCATAGTTATGAACATGTTTTTAGAGTTAGAAATATAGCTATAAAACTAGCGAAAGATTTGAATTTAAGCAAAAAAGAAATATTTGAAATAGAATTAGCATCTTTAGTTCACGATATAAATGATCATAAATACAATTTTACAGAACAAACGCAGGAAGAAACTTTGAAACTTTTTTTTAAAGACATTCTTGACTTATCTGTTATGAATAATATTATTAAAATTGCTTGTAATGTAAGTTTATCTACCGAAATTGAAATGAAAACTAATAATATAGTTATAAGTTCATTATCGTTAGACTGTGTAAGAGATGCTGATAGAATTGAATCATTGGGGGCAATTGGTATTTCAAGATATTTTACTTATGGTATCATAAAACAAAATAATAAAATATCTGAAGTAATTGAAAATATTGAATCAAGAACTAAAACTTTAATGCTCCATATAAAAACAGATATGGGTAAAAATATAGCAAATGAAAAATTTAGAATAATTGAATTATTTATAAATGATTATAAGAATTCACTATAAAAAATGACATAATATTATATATATATTATTATTATTATTATAATAATGCAAATAAACTATTTTGTTGGAGCACATATCAAAAAAAGCAAAACAATATGCGAAACAATGAATACTATAAAAAATAACGGTGGAAACGCATTGCAAATATTTATCTCAAACCCATTAAGTGCATCTCTTGTTAATATAAATAACTATACTAATATTTGCAAAGATGTAAAAAAATATCTTTTAGATAATAATTTTAAACTTGTTATACATTCACCATATACTATAAATATTGCTAATGATTATAAAAATAATAAAAGAACATTGCCCATAGATGAATGTTATTGGATTAAGTTAATTTTACACGAATTATTTATTTCTAATATGTTAAATGCTGAAGGTGTTGTATTACACGTTGGAAAACATGTTAAATTATCATATGAAGACGGATTAAAAAATATGAAAACATCAATTGATTATATTATTGATGAAATGAAAAATAATGATTATAATACAAAACTTATTATTGAAACACCCGCAGGACAAGGAACAGAATTATTAAAAGATTTAAAAGAATTTGTTAATTTCTACAATAGTTTTACAATAGAACAACAGAAATATATAGGTATTTGTTTAGATACTGCTCATACATGGGCATTAGGGTATGAATTAATAGAAGCTTATGATATTTTATTTGAAAAAAACGAAAAAAATATATCAGTTATTCATTTAAATAATAGTAGCGTAAAAAAAGGATCGTTGAAAGACAGACACGCAACAATGCTAAATGGTGTTATTCCTGAAAAGTCTATACTTGACTTTGTAAAAAAACTGAAAAATAATAAAAACCCTCCTATAATTATTCTTGAAACTCCAACTGAAAAATATAATGAAGAAATAGCAATTATCTATGATATTTTGACTTAATCTGCTATTTTAATCCAATCAAATGGGCGCAAATCTTCTAAATTATGATGTGAATAATAAGAACCAAACCAAACATCCGGACATATAACAATTGCTTTTTTATTTTCGTAAGAATGTGATAAATATGCTCCCATCCAAGAAAATGTACTATTTCCTATTATAAAATGATCAGCAGAGTTCATCAATAATAGTTGTTTCCAATCAGGAATATTGTCAGATACTTTTACAAAGTTCAAGTTTTTAAAATATATATTTATTCTTTTTATATATTCGACAACTATATTATTGTCGATATCTTGACAGAAATATAAAATATCATATTCGTGTATATTTATATTTTTTTCTATCAATGTATTAAATGATTTAATATAATAGTTTATATTTTTGATTGGATGAAGGTTTTGTAGATTATAATAATCTCCTATGCGAAAATGTACAGAAATAGTTTTTTTTTTGAAATATTCAGGATATTCTTTTTTTACATTTATAATCTGACTTTCCAATCCTATGATATTTTTTATTTTATCAATATTATGTTTAAAATACCTATCGCTTTGAAAATAACCATTTAATACTATATCAAACTCATATTTGGGTATATTATGATAGTTAAAAAAATGTTCTTTGTATGTTTTTTCAATATTTATATTTTCACAAGATATTTTTTTATTAATATTTTTAAAGAAAGTATTCCAATAATATTTTTTTGTTGAATCATTATTATAATATATTATATAGTCATTACAATTATCTATATAATAAGATAACATGCAAAAAATCATAAATATTTGATTACCTAAACCAGAATGGATACTAATTCCTACTTTTTCCATAATATATATAATAACATTATTTTATAATTCTTATATGAGATATATAAAATAAAAAAAATAATAGTTTATACTATGGTAAAGATGTAGGGCAATTCAAAAAATACAAATGTTTAATTTGTACAATTATTGCATGTTATATACATTTTTATATAATAAATCTTTTCATAATAATAAATTTATAAAATAAAAAGCTTTTTAAAGAAAAATAATAAAAATTGATATGTTGTATTAATAATACAAATATTATACAAAAATGTCATCAATTGAAGATAATGTCCAAAATAACACTCAATGTCAAATCACTAAAGAACTAATCGCCTTGATTTCAGCACCTATCATTGATATTGACTTTAAGGCAGTAGAAGAGCATTATAAAAAATGGAAAAAAGATAAAAAGGAACAACAGTTGAATGCTGTAAAGAATAAAAAAAAACCTACAAAAACTAATAAAAAACTTGATGAAGATGGAAATGTAAAAGTTATTCAATTGTCAAAATATCAAATTTTCGTAAAAGAAATCCAACCTTATATCAATGAAACTTATCCAGGTATTGCTAAAGAAGAGCGTATGCGTAAGGTTGGTGATGAATGGAAAAAACATAAAGCTGCTAATGAAGACCTTGTAGAAAAAACAGACGAAAAGGTTGTTGAAAAGAAAGAAGAAAAACCAAAAAAAACAGAAAAAAAGGTTGTTGAAAAACCAGAAGAAGATGAAATAGTTGAGGAAGATGATGAAATAACAGAGGAAAAGATTGTTGAAAAAAAGGAAGCAAAGAAGAAGATTAAAAAATAAACTTTCTTTCTAAATATTAATACTTATTATATCAATTAATATAATTATATCATATATCTCATTTATTATAAGTATATAATCTCATATATATATTATATATTTTTTATAATTGCAAGAAATGTTGCAAATCCATCAGCAACATTTACAGTATTGTTATAACTTGATAATCGTATGTCAAAATGTATCCATTTATTTCTATATTCGTGGGGTATAAAGTTCATTAAGAATAAACTTGCCATAAACCCATCGCTATTTTTACATTCAAATCCATAATTTTTTACATCAGCAACATTAGACTTTATATATTCCATATATTCGAGCCATGCAGGTATTCTATAACTTCTCTCAGCATACATATTTCCATATTTTATAACACTATTAGCTAACATCTCATTTGTTGTAAAATGTGTAAAACTCGTATGGCAATTAATATTTTCAGACCAACCTGTTAATGTTGCAAAATCTAATATATAATCTGGTTTATATATTTTGCATGTATATGCGAGAGCATCAGCTAATATTAATCTTCCTTCGGCGTCTACATCAATTATTTCAACAGTTTGTCCATTATATGCTTTTATTATATCATTTGGTTTTGTTGAATTATTTGATATTATATTTTCAACAAGAGGGCATATACAAACAATTCTATTATCATAATTTGATTTTGATAAAGCATCTACTAATCCAATACAAATAGACGCGCCTTCTTTGTCCATATGCATATTATTCATATGATTAAAAACTTTAATAGAATATCCTCCAGTATCTATTGTAACACCTTTTCCAACAATAGATATGGTTTTTTTATAATTAGGTGGCTTATAATCTATTATTAAAAACCGAGGTTTGTTTTCAGAAAAACCACCTATTGCATATACAAGATTTAATCCTATTTTTTTAATCATTTTATCATCAAAAACTTTAATATCAATATATTTTCTATTTTTAAATATACTAATAGCATTTTTTGAAAACATAGCTGGTGTAAATATATTCGAAGGTTCATTTACTATATCCCTTGTTAAATTAGAAGAATCTATTATATTAATAAGTTCTTGTTTTTTTATATTTGATATTTGAGGAACATAAAATATAATATTTTTTTCAATATTTTTTTTTGTTTTATATTTGTCAAATGAATATATTCCTTGTGTTATTCTATATATAAATGCATTTATAAATATACCTTTTAAAGTACTTAAATCAAAAACTATATCTTCATTAATATTTTGTGATAGAATATCGCATTTATTTTTTATATTTGATGATTCCGTTATAATGTTTAGAATATTATTTATATATATATTTGCGTTTTTATTTTTTGACGATACAGTTATAACATTCTTATTTTCCAATTTATCAGTAAATTCTATCTTCATACTATTTTATATATATATTAGAATTATCTAAATTATATATTTTATCAGCTATACTAATTGCTGTTTTTTTGTGCGCGATTATAATCATAGTGCTATTTTGTGTTTTATAACATTCTCTAATAGCGTTTTGAACTAATTCTTCACACTCATGGTCTAATGCGGTTGTTGCTTCATCAAATATAATTATTTGCGGTTTTCTTATTAAAGCTCTTGCTATTGATATTCGTTGCCTTTGTCCCCCAGATAATGAACTTAATTCTGTTCCATCGATAATTGTTTGATATTTATTTGGTAATTTATATATAAACTCGTGTGCATTTGCTTGTTTTGCTGCTTCAATAATATCATTTTCACTAACATTATCAAGACCATATGCTATATTATTAGCAATTGTATCTGTAAATAATATAGTATCTTGTGAAACATATCCTATGCGTTTTTTTAACCATATATTATCATAATTTTGAATATCAACATTATCTATTAGAATATTACCATCATCGACTTCTAATATACCTATTAATAATTTAACAATTGTACTTTTTCCAGAACCAGACTTTCCAGTTATAGCAATTTTTTCACCATGTTTTATTTTTAAGTTAAAATTTTTTAATATAGGTTTATAAGAAGATGAATATTTAAATGTAATATTATTAAATGTTATATCTCCAACTATATCATTTTTAGGAATATAATATCCATTGTATTTTAAATTAGAATCTAATATTTTAATTATTCTATTATAAGGTTCGCGACATTTTACAAATTCGCTATTAAAATGAATTATTGATTTAATATTTTCATATAAACTTTTATTGTGCAATATAAAAGTCATAATATTATCAATATTATTAAAATATTTTGCTATAAATATAATTGAAATAGTTATAATTGTCGGTATATTAGAAATAATTAATAAGTTAGCACCATATAATAATGTTTCTTTATATTTATAATTCATAATTTTATTACAATGTATAATATATTTATTAGTAGATTCTTTCTCTGTCGCATAAGTCTTAATAAGTGAAATATGAGATATTGTTTCCAATGTATATTTATTTAATTCATTATTTGTTTTTTCATATCCTATCATAATTTTTTTATATATTTCATCGTAAAAATGAGAAAATATAAAGTTAATTGGTATTAATATACATGATAATATTGTTAAGTTTAATGATATTTTTGAAAGTAGCCATAATGTAGCAATAATGTGCATATAAGATCTTGAAATTATATTAATATTTAAAGAAATAATATCAGATACTATTCTAACATCATTTGTAACATATTCAAGTAATGTGTTAATTTGTGCAGTTTCGTAAAACTTAATATTTTGATTTATAATTTTATTAAAAACCTTTTTTCGTATTCTATCATTAATACATTTTTGAGAATATGCAAAAAACCCACCTCTTAATGCCATAGCAATCATAGATATTATGTTTGTATATAGTAATAATTTCAATCTATCTTTTGAAAAGTCCCCTTGCATAACTTTAAATATATGTTCATTTGAATAAACGCTATAATAAGAACCTGTGCAACCACATATTAATCCAGATATGCAATACTTTATATCATCTTCGCACAATGATACATATCTTTTTACTATAGACATTTTTGAATAAATATATATATATTAGGTTTATATATTATGTATTAAAAATAATTTTTTATTTATCTATGTAAAATGGCGATTTATTTATTACTTTATTAGGGCGATATGTTGATATAAACATATCAGTTGGTGAATATACATTAAATATATTTTCAATAATATATTCAAATAATTCTTTTTTATTATTTATAAAATTAGATTTTGACTTTGGTGAAGATGACGCCATATCATATTTACTTGCCAATACTTTTCTTTTTATCATCAATAATTGCATGATTTTATTTAATTCTTCAATCATATCTTCTGTTGGTTCTGCTGAACCTTTACTATCTGATCCTATTTCTTCGTTTAAAAATACAGGCACACTTGTTGCATAATCAGAACTTAATTGGATAATGCTTCTTTTTGATTTAATAATATTAGAATATCCATAGTCATAAATCATAATATTATATCCACACGCCTTAAGATAATAATCTTTTTTATTGAATATATAATGATAATATCCTTTTTCATTATTATAGTTCCATAGAAAGTTACCTCCATGGCAATCATTGTGAATATGATTTAAATAATTATGAAATGTTCCAATAGAAATAAAGGTTTGAAATAATATGTTAAATAAAATGTTTTTATCATTCATAATAATATGATTATTCAATAAGGTTGTTAAATCACCATTTGCGATTTCATTAACACATATTAATGTTTCCTTTTTTGGATAATCTTTTCGCTCACATAAACAAGATTTATACATTATTGGAAAATGTTTAGATATCTTATTAATAATAATATCATTGGTTATATGATCCATCAATGATACCTCATAATTATTTTGAGTATTATTTTCCATAATCTTTGTTGCAATTGGGAAAGAGCCAAAAGAATTAATAATTGAAGTTCTATATATTTTACCATTATAACCATCGCTTCCAATTATTTTCTCCAAGTTTATAATGTTTTTTATAGTAAATCCTTTATTAGTCCCAAACATTTTTTCTTCCAAACAATCATTCGACGAAATATTAATTAATTTATTTTTAATATAATTTAGATAAGAAACTCTATTATCTAATGTATATCTATTAACAATTAAATTACTTTTTAAAAACTTTTGTATTTTTCCCACATTTAACTCTTTATATATTTCTTTTGCAAAAATAGCATTGTATGGGCTTTTACTTTTAGATTTTTTTTGCATTGATATACTCATTTTTATGGAACCTCTAAAATAATTAATATAATTTAAAAAAAACATCTATTTCTTTTAACTATTTCTTCGGGTTTGGGTATTAAATTGTTATTATCTATATCTACGTCTTGTGGTATGTTTTCGCGTAAAAGACTTTTGTACATTATTTTTTCAACCTCTTCATTCATATATTCGTCTGACATAATAAACGTATTTTCAATACTACTATTATTGTCATTTTCTATATTACCATAAACCATTGGAACATGTTCATTAAAATAATTTACATTCATATTATCATAGCCTTTATAAGGATGTAATACAATTTTATCTTCTGATACGACACCTATTATTCGCAATAATAGAATATTAATATCGTCTCCATTTATAATAGCAATAATTTTAACATGCTTTCCTTGAAATTTGCCAGCTCTATATAATATAACGTCTATATCAAACATATAATTTTCGTCATATTGTGAATGTGTTTTATATCTAATCATAATATCATGAACTATTTGTATTTTTTGATTAACATCTTCGCCAGGCAAATTCATAATATTACTATTATTAATTTTATCATAAACAAACTTGTATATTTTATTATATTTTGTAATTAAAATTTTAATTGTAATATCGTCTTTTATTGTTTTTGGTATTACCCAGTCGTTCCAAATATTACCATCGACTGCTATTATCAATTCTTCACAATTGCTTTTAAATATTTCTTTTAATTTTTCATTATATGTTTTATTATCAAATTCGTAATAATAAACATTAACAGCTTCTTTTTTTACTTTTACGTCATAAGGAATACTTGAATTAATAACATGTCTATTCCATGGTAATACACCCTCATTTTCATATTGAATACGTGTATTTGATGCTATATATTTAGCTGGGTTATCATATACTAAACCACCTATATTATTCATACCAAACCCTTCAACGTTATTAAACTTTTCTAATTCTAAATATCGTTTTATAACAATAAAAAACATAATAAATAGTATTATGATAGAAATTAGATTATATATATTTATAACAAAATTACCTATCATATTTTTATAATCTTCTATAATCTAATAAGGAAATTATTGTGTTTAAATTATTATTTTCTCTTTCTGAAAAATCATTTTCAAAAACATAATCGTTTTTTAATCTTTTATTTGTTTCAAAATCTATCGGGGTAGAACAACAATTAAGGTCTGTTGTATCTTTGCAATCATAACACAATGGACTATTTAAATCCTTATCTTTATATTTTTTAAAACCCATTCTTTTTACACCAACGGGTAGCTCACATAAACCGTTGATACAACCACCTCGTGCATTCACATATTTAGTATTTTTTTTATAATAAGGACATTCTTCGTTAGCGTGGCATTTTTTATCCCATACACTATAATATTTTTTAGGAAGCCCATTTATTTTATATATTGAGTCGCATTCATATTTATTTATTACATTACTATCGCCGAAACATCCATAACCTTTGACATTATTTCCGTCTTTATCTTTATTATAATAATCGTGCGGTATATCTAATCTCGTAATAAAGTTTTCAACAGTTCTCAATATGTCATAGTTCATAATAGGGAGCAATGTTAGGTCGTCATTCAAAAAAATATCATAAATATTATTATCTTCAATTTTACTAAAATAAAATTTTGTAGTATTATATCTTTCAATTATAAATGGATAAAACGCTTTAATTCTATTAATATCAACATCTTTTAGCCCATTAATATAATATTTTAATTTTTTGATATAATCCATATAATCACTATTTATGACAATATATGTGAATAGATAATCAAATTGTTTATGGGTTTTTTTTAGATCTTCCGGAAGTATTTTTTTCAATATTACATTTTTTATATCTTGTCTATACCCTTTAATCATCGCTTGAATAAATAAATAATCACTTAAATATACATAACCAATAACCTTATCTCTAAAGTCCCATATACAGTCATTTTCTTTTAATTTTAAAAGACTTAAACATACAAAAATACCATCTTTGTATTTCTCGGTGTTTTGATTATTTCTAAAAACATATTTATTTATGTAAGGATCAATATATAGAACAATATCTTTATTTTCTATACCTATTATTTTATTATTTATAGTATTCGTATTCTTAACATCATCTATTATTTCAACGAGTTTTGCCGAACTAACCTCATAAGATTGTTTTACATTCATTGAATTATCTATAATCATAATACTATTGTTCGCATATTTCTCATACTTGTTAGTTATTAAAAATATAATAGTAAAATACAATATAATAATTAAAAGTATCGCGAAAGATACTAATATTATATTCATTTTTTTCTTTCCTTATTAAAATAATAGATAAAGAATGCTTTCGCGAAAAGTTATAACACTTGTAATATATTTATTAATCATTTCTTTAGTATTTGCAATTCAACCATATATTATTTTCGCAAAAGACGGAACTATAAAAAGGTTTGATGTCTATAATGACGAAGAAACAACGGTTATTCCATTTTTTCTAATTTTACCAATATTCGCTATATTAGCATATCTTATTGTTTTAGTTTTAGAGGTAATAAATACATAAAAACAGTTATCATATAATATACATAATGGATCTAAAAGATACGGAAATAATAGAAAGTCTATGTGGTAATAATGATATATATATAAATATATTGTTATGGTTAAAAAACTTTGATTATAATAATAAAATATCTATAAATAGTTGCATTATAATCGCTGGTTCTACGTGTATAGGTAAAACTTATTCTATTAATAAAATATGCGAGCATTTAAATAGTGAGATAATTTCAATAGATAATAGCAATTGCTATTCTTCGTATCAATTAAATGATATAATATATAAATCAACTACTTCATCGTTGATTCAAGTTCTTACAAATAACATCAGAAACAAAATAATAATTATAGATAATTTTGATTGTATGTTTATGGCTGATAAAACTATAAATATAACATTATTAAAAATATTAACAGATAAAAAATATAAAAATATACCAATATTATGTATTACAAATAATGATATAATAAAGAAAATCGGTGAAATTAAAAAAGTTTGTAAAATTTATAATTTGCTAATACCGCTAAAAAAAGATATAAATAATATACTTTTAAAAAAGGGTCATACTTCCAAAGCTATAAGTGTATTATACGATAAGTCAAATGGAAACTTAGAAAAGTTGTTTGATGACGCTTGTAAAACGAGAGACGAAATTATATATTCAGATATTATCGAAGATAATAGTGACACAAACATATTATATGATAATAATTTTGATAGAAAGAGAATACACCGTATAATATGTAAAGATATATGGATGATCCCGCTTAAGTTTCACGAAAACCTTATATCTGATTTAAATAAACGCAAAATAACGCTTTCTCAAAAAAACGAGTTTTATAAAAAGTTTATTGAAATTATTTGCCTTTATGATTATTATACATTTAATAATAATACTGAAATATGTATAGGTTTATTAACATCGTGTGTTTTTTATCTATCTCTTTTTAAATATAAAAAGAACTCTGTATCAAATATAGGGAACTTTACGAAGATATTAAGTTATCTATCTTTACAAAAAAAAAATATAAAATATGCTTATAATTCGTGTAATTTCCCATTATATCAAATTTCAAACTATCATATTAATTTATGTAATAGAAAATTTATATGCTTTAATTAGATAATTAAATAAAAATGGGAGATATAGGGTCCTATAATAATAACGGAGGCGGTATGTTTGATAGCGTTTCGGATATTGGTAATTCAGTTTCAAATATCAATGTTATGAGTAGAGGCAGTCAAGCTTTAAATGAAAGTACAAAAGTTGTTTCTAGTGCCGTAAGTAATGTTTCTGTTGCGAATACAAGGGATGCTTTTATGAACTCTATGAATGATAACTCAAGTTCATTATATTTAATAATTATTTTATTAATTATATCTGTAATAATCTGCTATATTATATATTATATATTATATGATAACGTATTATATCAAAAAAGAATAGTAATTCAAGGAACAGAGGTTCCTATTTTAGGTAATGAATTAACAACATTTGCATTTAGTAATACACTTGAAGGAGGAAATGGAAATAGACGCTCGTATTGTTTCTGGATATATATATTTGATATGGATGTCGGTAGTGGTGATTATAGACATATAGCACATGTAAGTAGTGAAAAGAGTAACTCGTTAAATATAAAAAATGCATCCCCTTATATTATTCTTGATTCTAAATCAAATAAAATTCATGTAAGATTTGCACACGAAGCTGACGAGTTTGATAAATACGATACGGCTTTTAATAATACTAACTTTGATAAATTTCATAATAGTGGGGGTAATGTATGTGGATTTACCGTAAATTACATACCTATACAAAGATGGGTTCATGTAGCGTTCGTTTTAAATGATGTTGGTAATGGTTCAGTAGCCGTATATTTAGACGGACATTATACTGATAATCCCGTGGAAAAAGGTTCAGCATTTAATATACACAAGTTACTATTAAATCATTCTGGTAAATTACATGTTGGTGGTGACAGTAAGATTTTAAATGGATTTTCGGGATTATTAAGTAAATTTACAATGTTCAATCATGACTTAAATAGCAATGATATATTTAAAGAATATAACGCTGGTCCATTAAATGGTTTAATGGCAACATTAGGGATTGCTTCTTATGGATTAAGAACCCCTGTCTATAAATTAGAATCTTCTGAAGTAGTTGTATAGTTTATAATAAATATACAAAAAAATATTATTTTTATTTCCATATTTTAAATAGATAGGTGAATAATAAAATGGCTTATAACCCTTTGCCTCAAATTATTATTGCTTTAATAATTTTATTATTAATGGGATATTTTGCTTATAATGTATATATAATGGAATTTAATACTATGATAAGAGGTTTTAAAGATATTAGAATTCAAACGGATATTTTAAATGGCGTACTAGATTTAGGTATATCTGGAGAACAAAAGTACAATACAGTAAATCCGGCACACTTAAAATATAAGAATATAAATGCTTCTACAAATCAACAAGGTGGTGCTGAATATAGTTATAACTTCTGGCTATATGTTGATAAGCAAAAAATAGCAACTAATAATGAAGAAAAGAAAGATATTGTACTTTTTTTCAAAGGAGAAAAAGAGCTTTATTACAATCAAAATGCAAATTACAACTGTTCATCAAAGAACATAGGGCAAGATATTGTTGTAACTAAAAATCCTCTCATTAGAATAAACTTTGATGCATCAAAACTTGCCGTAGATTACAATAATATTTATTCAGTAGATTCATTTCAGCATAGATCACGATATGATAAATGCAATCTTTTTTCAAACGCATCATCATGGAATGAAAAAAATAGCAATATGCTTGGTGTATACGATATTAACTTTAATCGCAAATGGTATATGGTAACAGTTGTTATGAAAGAGATTGCTGAAATAAACAATGTTCTTTCTAATAATCGCGCTGAATGTTCAATATTTATTAACGGATATACAGTTTTTAATAGTAAAGTAGAGACAAAATATAACGGAGATATTTATTCGGCTACATCTAAAAATAACAAATCACCATTTTATATTAATCCATCTTTTAGAAATAATAAATCCATCAAAGAAGAAAGACGCGAGGAATTTTTCAACACCAGTAATATTGATTCGGAAGGTTTAAAAATTGGAGATGTAAAATATTTTAATTATGCAATTAACGAAGATATGATTGCTGGTTTAATGTCGGCTGGATTAAGTAAAAAAGTACATGAACCAGTTGTCGTAGTGAAAGAAGACGAATATAGAATGGTTACACTTGACGATTTTCAAAGTAGCGACATTAAAGAACTTTAAATATATATATATATATAAATGCCACCAAGAATATCATTGGTTGAATTATATAATTTAAAAGAAAAAAAAGATTATGTAAAGTTTATAACATTTGATTATATTATAGCAAGTTGTCATAAAAAAATCAAGAATAGTGCTTCTATCGGTGGTATGAATATATTTTATGAAATACCATTTTATATATACGGAAAACCACTTTATAAAATGAAAGATTGTGTAGAATATATTTTAGAATCTTTAAAAAAAAACGGACTATATGTTCAAAGATTACAAGAGCCAAATACAAATATGATATATATATCTTGGAACCCAAGCGAAATACCTTCAAAAAAATGTTTAAAATAAATGTAAATATTATAATGAAAATAGAAAAATATATATATTTAATACACATAATAATTCCAATATTTCTTGCTTGTATTGTCAATTTATATATTTTTAAAAATGACCTATATAAAAATAATGATAAACGTAATATATATTTACCACAAGGTTATATTATAGGAATTATATGGACAATAATATTAGGACTTTTAGGATATGTACATTATTTAACATATGAAAAAAGTTTTTTATCTAGAATTATTGTTTTTATAATAATATATTGTTTATTATATCCTTTATTAACATCGAAATTGAATAATGGCGAATCTATTAAATATAATTTATTAGGTTTATTATTGGCATTTATATTATTTATTTTAATAATTTTAAAATATGATCAAAAAAATATGATATTTATTTATGTATTACCATTCTTATTTTGGAATATATATATTTGTATAATTACTATATTTTTTAACGATAATATAAAAATATAAACATATATATACAATACTTATTTTTACAAACCATTATTAAAGTCTTTCCAATACTTATTAACAGTTCTTCTATTCTTCAAAGCATATCTGCTATCGCGAAGCTTTGTTTTTTGTGCCTTCAAACATTTTTCTGTATCAATATCATTATGTTTTTTAACATTTCTAGGAATTTTAACAATATCATCAGGATTATTATGTTTATTAACATAATTATTAAACATACGAGAGTTGATATTGCGTGATGTTTCCACAGTGGTCATTATATTATAATATTAATATTTATAATAGAGCATATCAATTTTTATTATTTTTATAATGAATTTATTATTTGCAAAATATTATTAATAATAGTATTAATAAAAATAAGTACATAATCTTTATATTTCAAGAATATGTAGAATTGTTAGAAAGTTATATAAATTATTAATTATGTACTCAAAAAATATTCTTAAGGTTTTGCAAAATATTATTAATAATAGTATTAATAAAAATAAGTACATAATCTTTATATTTCAAGAATATGTAGAATTGTTAGAAAGTTATATAAATTATTAATTATGTACTCAAAAAAAATATAAGTAATATTGATAGAATTAAAATTAAAAATTGATATGACTAGAATTACAAAAAAATCAATACGTTGTATAAATGAAAAACGCGAATGATAAAAAAGACTTGGTTATAAGCATTAGTAACAATTTTACAAAAATAATACATATTAATGATATAAAAGAAACTATTTTGTATTGGGGTGGAAATGGTGCTGGTGATAGATTTGCAAATAAAATGTTTAATTATACTGCTATTTACCTTAATAAATCAATAAAACTATATAGTGAGAATGATGATGATATAATACCCGAACATTTACTTAACAAATTTTTAAATGTTAATACAGAAAAATGTAATGGTATAATTGGTATATTTGTTCATTCTTTTAGATTAAACATACAAACAAGACCTATACGCAAAGATATAGGAACAAATATTCGTGGTTTAAGTTGTGTTATATGCGGAACACAGAAAACAGTATGTGATCATAAAAATGACTTATATAATGACGAAAGAGTTTTATGTGAAAAAACACAATTACTTTGTGATTTTCAACCATTATGCAATCATTGTAATCTACAAAAACGACAGATTTGTAAAATAGATAAAATATATTCTGCTAAAAATATAGAAAGATTTAAAGATCATCCATTTGAGTTTCCTTGGGAAAAAAAAGTATATGATATATATGATATAAATTGTAAAACAGATACATATTGGTATGACCCAGTAGAGTTTGAAAAAAAAATACTTTATTATTCATTATCTACCATTCACATAGTAAATGAAATAAAACAAAAAGTACGTGCTAATAAAATTAAATTAATTCAATAATCTTATCAAAATAATCTTTTGATATTTCACAACCTCGAAAACATCTATTTGTATTTTTACAAGCTATCGCAGTTGTTCCTCCTCCCAAAAATGTATCCAATACAGTATCTTTTTCATTTGAATGTTTTTTTATTAAATCTTCAAATAATCCTAAACTTTTTTGCGTTGGATGAAATCTATTTTTACCGCCTTGTAGAGGATACATATATATACCATTATCATATTTGCTATTAAAAGTTGGTTTTGAACCTTTTACCCCCAAAAGTGCAATTTCGCGACAATTTGTTAAATAATTTACATTTGAGTTTAATGGTTGAGGATTTGTTTTTATCCATTCAATAAAACGAATTTGTTTAAATTTGCATTTTTCCATAATATCTTTTAAGAAAGATATTTTCCATATATCAAAGAATATTATAATTGTCCCCCCATTCTTTAATTTTTTATAATATTCTTTGATAAACATTTCAAGACTTTCCATAGAAAACTCACTGTCCCACGTACCATAATCTGTTTTTACACAATATTTTTTACCATATATTGTTCCATATTTGATATAATTTTCCTTTTTAGCATCATTTAAAATATTATTTTTAATTTTATATTTTTCCCAATCATCATCTGTTTTTATAATTTCAATTCTATTATCTTCATTATATTTTACAGTATTATAATGACTATTCATACCCGAATCTTTAGAAATAATATATGGTGGATCTGTTAATATCAAATCAATACTATTTTCTTTTATACCTTTCATATATTCTAAACCTTCCATATTTTTAACATCTATGTCATTAACGCATTTTTCTAAAGATGTTGCCATTTATAATATTTATTATATATAAAATATTATATCATTTTTTTATTATAATAACCCGTATTTTATAACATTATTGCAAAAAGGGCATTTATAACAATCGGCATTTACTAAATTGCATTTTGTATTTATACAATTTCTACACATATAATGTTTGCAAGGTGTTACAATTACCTTTTTATATTTATTCGTATTATATTTATTTAAACATATAGAACATTCATCGCTATTATTAAAACCTACAATGTCAATATCTCCAATATCTGATATTTTTATAAATTTTGAAAATGTTTCCGGAGTATCTTCAATAGGTATAACTTCATTTGTTATAGTATTAGTATGTATTATAGTTATTGGATTATTTTGTAATAAAGATATTATAAAACTAATTAAAAAAGCATATAATGAAACATGTAATAATATTGTATGAGGAGCTGGTATTCTAAAGTTATCAAAAATATATGTGATTATATTATAATAAAAATATCTCATTCCATTATCAGACATTAAATCAATTATACCCCTATTATTTTCAACATGTTCTTCTAATCTACGTCTAATTGTAACTCCTCCAATTGTTACACTTTTTCTTTTATTTTTTGATGATGATTTGGATGATGATGAATTAAATAATGATGATTTGGATGATGATGAATTAGATAATGATGATTTGCTATTTGTTGGCAATAATTCAATTATAAGAGGAGATTCAATTATTGATTTAAATTTTTTTTTTTTAGTTTTTATTGTTTGTAATACACATATTATATCTATAAATTTGTTAAAATATTCGTCAATCTTAACCTTATCCATACTATTTTATATGAATAATAAAAAATTATAATGAATATAAAATACTATGGATAAAAGTTTAATAATTATTCGTGTAAAGATTCCAATAAATAATAAAAAATAAAGATTATAAGTTAATAAAAAATTACTATATATACATTAAATCAATTTTAAACCATCTTCGTTGATATAAGTTTTAGCCATATCAAATGTAATTGTTTCTATATCTTTTATTTTTTTTCCATATGTTTGTGGTGTTTTTGAGAATAACTTTGGTTTATGAGGCCAATGAGATGTCATTCTTAATTCATTAAAATGTTTTTTTCTTTTTTCTAAATCTTTCGTTTTTGCAAGACTTCTTGGTGTCATACATATATATACAACACATCTATAATTAAAATTATCAGTTGCCGACTTTTGAACAGGATTTCCATAATGCAATGTTCTACTATCCCAAAATACACCATAACCTTTTGGACATTTAATTGCTTTTTCGGAACATCCTTTGTTAATATAAAATTCATATTGCTCTTTATTTTGCAATTTAAACCAATCTTTTTTATCATTAATATCAAATTCTTCGCGAAAGTCTTTGTGATAATTATTACTACCCTCCAATATAATTAATGTTGCGTCGCCTTCATTAGTATCATATCCATTAATCCACGATTGAATACATTCAAACTCATTTCTCGTATAACTTTGATCTACATGAAACCATGAATTTGATTCTCTATTAGGTTTGTCTAAAATATAAATACTTGCACCATCAAAACTAACTATTAGATCTTCTGTTCCCCAAATATTACTAAATATTTCTTTAACTTTTTTATTTTGCCTTACATTCCAAACTAATTTTGAATGTCCAACATTCCAATGTTGAATAAGCATTTTATGATTTGGAAATAATTCAAGTATTTGTTTATATGTATTTTTATCATTTCTATCAATTGGTGTTTCGAACTTGCTTGTCAAAAACTCTAATAATTCCCATTTATTATCAATCATAGTTTTACATTCCATATCATCTAAAATAGGACATATAGCAACTCCATATTTTAAAATAGTTTCTTTTATATTTTCTTTTTCGCATAAATATTTTTCATATTCATAATTGAATTTAGACATAATATAATTATAAATAATAATCAATCAATTTTTTAATTATAAAAATATAAAATAAAAAATATAAAATATAACATATAACATATAACATAAAACATATAACATATAACATAAAACATATAACATAACATATAACATAAAACAAATAACATAAAACAAATAACATAAAACATAACATATAACAAATAACATAAAACATAACATATAACATATAACATATAACATATAACATTTTTACAAAGATAAGATATTCTTTTGCTTGTTAAGCAGTTTAATCAATTTTTTGAGTTTTTTTAAACTGGTTACGTGATTTTCCAAAGCGTACTTAAGTCCTTCGATAGTGGGTTTGACCTTTTTTTCACATTCAAGATATACCAACATGCTATAGAATGTGTTGCGTTTGCGAATCTCTGCCAACAGCTCGTTGGGTTGAGTATATAATACTTTTTCATATACCATGTCCTTGATATCGTCAGGCATATTATCGAATAACTTCTCAAATGTCGAAGACATAACTATAACCTACCGTAAGACAGGGGCTATATTTAGGTAGCATATTTTGTATTGTTCATAGTCATTTTTTGAAGTTATTTTATTATTTTAGAACATTTTTATTCACCGTATAAAAAAATGATATATATGTTTTATTTTAGAACATAATACAACATAAATGCAATGTTCTAAATGTGAAAAAAGAAAAGATTTGACAGAATATTCTTTTAGAAATGTATCTGATAAAATATATTATTTGTATTGTAATACTTGTAGAAATGAAACTAAAGAAATACAACAAAAATATAAGGATAAAGCAGTTGAAAATTACAACTTAATAAAAATAATAAATAAAATAGAATGTTCGTGTGGTATAACATATGTTAGTTATCGCGAGTTTCATACTATAAGACATTTGAATAGTAAAAAACATAAAAAACTTTCGGAACTTAAAGGATAAATAAAATCTCAATTATAATATAGTATATAAAGTAATAAATATTATGGATCAAAGTAAAGAAGGAGGAGCGGTAAAAAAAGCAAAACGTAATCTGACGCCATACAATATTTATGTTAAAAAACATTTCGCATTATTAAAAAAAGAATTTCCAGATCATACCGCACCTCAAATAATGAAAATGATAGGTGCAGAATGGCAAAAAAATAAATAAATAATAAATCGATAAATAAATATGTTCTATTTTTTAAAAATATAATAAAAAATTGATAGATAATTATGAAAAAAATATTACCCACATAAACAAGGACAAGCAAACTAACATAGATTTAAAAGTCTTTAAGCTAAATACATTCCGGTAGTTTATCAAAAGATAAAAACTCAAAATGCTTTACGCCCCTACAACTGATTATAGCCTAAATGGTGGAGACAATGTCGCGTATCATATGTTTTACGATAAGCAGCCTAAAAAATATATTCGCAGACTGTTCAAGGCTTCTCTCATACAGCCTGCTTATAATAACACAGAAGAAGAATATTATGAAGACGATTACAAGTGCGACAAATGGGATTACGACACCCTCGCAGATGTTATGTAAAAACATAATACAATCATAAAAAAAGAAAACAAAAAAACATAAAAAACAAAAAAAAGAAAACAAAAAAACATAAAAAACAAAAAAAAGAAAACAAAAAAAAGAAAACAAAAAAACATAAAAAACAAAAAAAAGAAAACAAAAAAAAGAAAACTTTTTTTATTTATTTTTATCCAAAAATAGATTCTCCATTATAATATATATATAAAAATCCATCTCCGTGTTTCATTTCTTCATATACTGATCCAATTCTAAATCCTGTAGGAGGCAATATGTTGTTTATAAATATAAATATTGCTTTATCGGGTTCTAATTTAATTCTTTTTCTTATAATTGTTATAAATTGCCCAATTGTTAATTCGCGAGGAACTAAAAATCTTGTTTTGTCTATATTATTTAGAATGCATCCTTTTGCTTTTCCTACAATAACAGGTATTCTATCTGGATATTTATTTATTAATCTATTTGATTCAGAAATATTTTTTTCAAAATCTGTTATATACATTATAATATTTATGTTATATACATTATAATTTTTATTTATTTATTGCTTATAACGAAATAAACTCCTTATATCCCCCAATAAACTTACCATCTTTAAATATCATAGGAAAGTGTATATATGGTGTTATAGTATATTTATGAATATATTTATAAAACTTATCTCTTTCACGTAATGTTTTGATAAAATAATCACAATCAACGACCTTAATTTTTGTTTTTATATCATCTTTTACCATATTACAATATTTACAGTCAGATATAGTATATATAGTATATCCATTTTTAATAGGAGGTGTATTTCGAACCATCTATCTTTTCTTAATTGATATAGAACAAAAAAAATATATAGTATATATTTTTTTTGTTCTTTTAAAGTTTTTTAATTTTTTGTTTTACAATTAAATGTAATTTAAGACTATAATTTAAGAATTTTGAGTGTTAGGGTCAATTGTAAAATACTTAAATAGAAGCATATTTATTATATGATTTTTTCATCATTCTATACTTTTCATCTTATCATACCAATAAGTATTATTAGTATCCATACTTTCAAATCTTTGGTGATAGTAATGTTTCAATATACAAGATAAATCAATATTAATAGTATAATTGAGAATATTTTTTAAAATACTATTTTCATTAATTGTATAAACAATTGAGTTTTTACCTAATTTATCATGATAACCCATACAAAATGCTAAAGATCTTATTTCATAGTTTTTATTTTCAAAGTATTCATTTTCAATATGTTCTATAAAGTCTAAATACGTCTCATCATAATAACAATTTTTGATACAGCTACTTGAATATATATAATCAATTTCACATGAACAGCAATAATTCAATGGATGATATAAATGCGAACCTCCATTTTCACCACATAATATACACATAGTATTATTCATATTTATCCCAATATCTTTCATAATTTTAATTCTTCCGTTATCAGTACTAGTACAAGTTAATTCATCTATATTTTCTATATTACAAAATATTTTTACGTATTTAGAATATTCAGTCCATTTTTTTATTTTGCTCTTGTCAATAATTCTAGTTTCCATGATTATTCTTTAAGATAATGTTAATTATTCTATTATTATCTTAAATAAATATATAATATATATATATGTCATTTTTTTAAAAATTATACATAAAACATAACATATATATATTAATATAAATGTATTCAATATTATATTATTTTTTTAATAATAACCCTTATAGAAAGTTTTGTCTTGAAAAAGAAAACGCAAAAATTAAAAGTATGATAAAATATGATAAACAAAAATATAATAAACAAAAATATAATATTATTATTAATAAATATGTTGATTTAAGAGAACATAATTTTTATTTAGAAGATAAATATATTGATTTAGAAGATAAATATATTGATCTTGAAAATAAACATATCGATTTAGAAAATAAATATTCTATATTGGCAGATAAATACGAAAAACTTATCAATATTTCCTTCAATTATAACGAAGATGATATTGTAAAGTGTGAAGATTTTGATAAAGTTACTAATGATTCATTTATTTATAATGACGGCGGTAATGTAGAAAAAGAAGAATATGATGTTGTTTTAATTTAATAATTTTACTCAAAATAATAAAAAATGATATGTGATTATCAAGTTTATATTACTAAATAAAAGAAGTAATATGAATACAAATACTTCAAACGCTGAAAATACTTCTGACATTAAAACTTTAATAGAGCAAAAAAGTAATGTAAATAAAAGTTTAATTAAAAAAGAAGAAAATACAGCAAATATTAATTATAATAGTATTTTAAAAGAGTATTATGCACCATTGAAATATCAACATTTTCACGATGAAACATTGTAATCTCTATAAAAATCTCTATAAAAATCTCAAAAAATAAATAATACTTTATACTAATTATCTAAATTAAATATTTTTGAACAATTCCTTTCTTTTTTTATATTAAATATAATTTTTTAATTATATAATTATTTTTCAAATAATTTTCATATTTTCTTCTTCAATCGCAATAATATTATTACGAGTTTCGAGTACTTTAGTTATATTTTTATAATATAGAAACTTTTTATATTTATTTATTTCATTACGAAATGATATATATTTATTAATATTTTTAATATATATCAAAAACTCTTTTTCTTCATCTATATATCTACGAGAGTAATTTTGCAAAAACTCTTCAAATATTATTTTTTCATTATTATTATTTTTAATTTTATATAATATGAACTCTATAAATGTTGAAAAACAAATAAGTATTTTTTCATTCATTGTATAATAAATTGTAATATAAAATCAATCATTTTTACTATAAATTGTAAAATATATAGTTATAAATAACAAAAAAATAAAAATTGATATTTAAGAATATATTAAATATAAATAAATACCTATTATTGTCCAATATAATGACTTCTAACAATTGCTGGGATGTTCTTGACACATATTTTGAAAAAGGTGGTTCTCTTGAATCTTCAAACCCTCTTGTAAAGCATCAAATAGATAGTTATAATAAGTTTTCTGAACATACTTTAGGACAAATAATAAACGGCTTTAATCCTATTAAAGTTAAACTTACAAATCCTAAAAACGATACACCACCACCAGATAACACTTATAATATTTCAATTAATATTCTAGAACCAACAATTACAAAGCCGAGTTATCAGTTGCCTGATGGAACACAGAATATTATGACACCTTATATTGCTCGTATGAATAACATGTCATATTCAAGTGGTGTTTATGTTAATGTTCATGTAATAACCGAAGTTACTTACAAAAACGGTATGACTGAAAAGTTTGATAAAACTGTTAATGGAATATATATTGGAAAAATTCCTATTATGGTTCGTTCTAAACTTTGTGTTTTAAGTCAAATGCAAGGGATATGTGAAGAAAATAACAACGAATGTATATATGATACAGGTGGATATTTTATCATAAATGGTAATGAAAAGGTTCTTATTTCTCAAGACAGAATTAATGAAAATAAGACACTTGTTTTTCACCCTAATAATAACAGTGAAGGATTATATGCAGAAATTAGATCTATGTGTGATTCTACATATTTACCTCCAAAGACTACTAGTTTTAATATGAGTGGTAAATTAAATCATATGGGTCGTATTATTCGTATTAATACATCATTTATTAGGTCTGAAGTTCCTATTTTCGTTATATTTCGTGCTCTTGGTGTTATTAGTGATAAAGAAATCATTCATCATATTATTTATGACACTGATCAAGAAAAAAATCAACGCATTATTAATGAGTTAATGGCATGTTGCGAAGATTCTTGTGATATCAAAACGCAAGAAGATGCCGAAAATGTCCTTATTAAAATTATGATTGGGTCAAATAAGAATAATGAACATTCAGTAAATAGAACATTGCTTCAAAATAACTTGAGAAACGACTTTCTCCCACACGTTGGAAAAAATTATAGAAGAAAAGCTCTGTACGTTGGTTATGTTATTCGTAAAATGATTCGTATCTATTTGGGATATGATAACTATGACAATCGCGACTCTTATATTAATAAAAGAGTTGATACACCAGGAGTTCTTATGAGTAATTTATTCAGACAATGTTATGGAAAAATGACTAAAGAACTTAAGGTTGCTATTGAAAAAGAATTAAATCTATGGAGAGGAAATACTAATACACCTATTGCAAATATTATTTCAGATATTAGTATTCACAGATTTTTCAAACAATCTCTTTTAGAATCTTGGATTAAATATTCGTTATCTACAGGTAATTGGGGTATTAAAAGTATTGGAAGTTTTCAAAATATAAAACAAGGAGTATCACAGGTTCTTAATAGAATGTCGCATGCAAGTACTCTATCGCATTTGAGAAGAATTAATACAGCTATGGAAAAAAATGGAAAATTAGTTCAGCCAAGAAAACTTGATAATTCTCAAATTGGAATGATTTGTCCTGCAGAAACACCAGAAGGAAGTTCAGTTGGTTTAGTAAAAAATATGGCATTAAGTACAAATATCTCTATTGCTATGAATAGTTTTCATATTCGAAAGGTTATAATTGAACTAGGAGTTGTTATATATGACGATTCATATAATTCCAATTCTTCTGATAAAAACGCAGTTGACTTTCTTAAAAATATGGGAAATAAATACAATGTGTATATCATGATAAATGGCGATATAATTGGATATCATAATAATCCTGACGAATTATATAGAAAACTTAAACATTATAAACGAAGTGGTTTTATTCATCCTATGACATCTATTGCTTGGAATATTCAAAAGTCTAATATTATTATTAGTACCGAAGCAGGTCGTATGTACAGACCTTTATATATTGTAGATTATGACCCTATTTTAAAAAGACGCGTTCTTCGCATTGAAAGAATTCTTAAAAGAAAAAATATTAAGTGGGACGAATTCATATATGATAAACATTTTGATTATTTTATTACACCGAACGAAAATACAAAATATCCAGATGACCCAGAATCTTATCTTGACGAAGAAGGTTTTATTGAATATGTTGATTGCGACGAGGTCAATCATTCTATGATTGCGACATTCCCTATTGATCTTGAAGAAAGTATTAAAGGAACAGCTTTACCACCTTGCTATACTCATTGCGAAATTCATCCAAGTTTAATGAATGGAATCCTTGGTGTTAATATCCCGTTTAGTGATCATAATCAATCTCCGCGAAATTGTTACCAATGTATCAACCAAATGGAAAAGGTATATTTATCAAATGGTAATTTTAAACATATTAAAGATGTTGTAGTTGGAGATAAGGTTGTATGTTTTAATCCCGAAACAATGGAAACAGAAAACACATTTGTTGTCGCACATTATAATAGAGATACTGATAAAAAAGTGTATAATATTACAACTGTTAGTGGGCGTACTTTAATTGCTACATTTGACCATAAGTTTATGACAGATAAAGGATGGGAAATATCTGATAACTTTGATTCTTCAACTACTAAATTGGGAATATATATTAAATCTTATCATTCGCGGGCTAATATCGTAAAGTTTGCGATTTGTGAGAATATGGTAGATTTATCTAAATACAATTATGGTAATAATAGAAATATTTATAAATATTTAGGATTATATCCTTTAAACAATGATAATGAAAATATTAATTTAATAGCTCGTATCGCCGGATGTTATATTGTTAATAAAGGAAAAAATATGGAAAAAAATATTAATGATTATATTCGTGATGTTTCGCAAATAGGTTTTAAGAAACACAATATTTTCGATACTAATTATATTATATTTATTATACATTTATGCGATGATATTTCGTGGATTAATAAATGTTCCAATATAGCAATGCTTAATTTTGCGTCATCGTATTTATCGTGCAAGTGCTCTAATATTAAAGCATTAAACGAGTATATTGAATCAATATTATCTAATAATGCTAATAATGAAATTGAAAACATTGTTAAAGCTGTTTTAAAGTTCAATTATATTACTGATGTTAAAGATATATACAATATATCTAATTATTATGAAAGAATTGGATGTTGTTATAACAAGGAACTTCATATTGAATTAGCAATTAATAATGAATATAATCTCTATACGAATTACTTTAATGATATCAATAAAACATTAGTATATAAAAATGTTGATAGTTGGAAACAAAATGTTTATGTTAAAGGTGACTTATTGTTTGTACCATTTCATTATAGATCTACAAATAATAACAATAAGATATCAGATATAACAGTTGATAGTGCAAATCATAGTTTTATTGGTGGTAATTCATTCGCTATTAGTAATTGTGCGATGGGGAAGCAAGCACTTGGTATTTATTCAAGTAATTTCAATAAAAGAATAGATACAATGGGTAATATTTTAAATTATCCTCAAAAGTCTCTTGTATCCACAAAATTATCAAAATATACAATGGCTCATAAACTTCCATCTGGCGTTAATGCGATTGTAGCAATTATGACACATACAGGGTTTAATCAAGAAGATAGTATTATGGTTAATCAATCAGCATTAGACAGAGGTTTATTTACAAGCACTTATTATAGAGCAATCCGTGACGTTTGTAATAAAAATCATAGTACAGGAGAAGAAGAAATATTTACAAATCCTGTTAATAAATCTGAACAAAAACCTTATTCTTATGATAAATTGGGAGAAGATGGGTTTGTTAAGAAAAATACGCATATTACCGGAAATGATATTATAGTAGGTAAGGTTATGCCTAAAAAAATTAATGGAGAAATTACATATGTCGATAACAGTATAACAATGAAGTCAAATGATGACGGTTATATTGATATGAATTATAATGGTATTAATAGTGAAGGTTATAAGTTTTGTAAAGTTCGTGTTCGTAAAAACAGAAAACCTGAAATAGGTGATAAATGTGCAAGTTGTAGTGCCCAAAAAGGAACTATCGGTATGACATATAAACATCAAGATATGCCTTATACAAAAGATGGTATTGTTCCTGATATTATTATGAACCCTCATGCTATTCCTTCGCGTATGACAATCGCACAATTAATGGAAAGTATTATGGGTAAAGCAAGTTGTCATATTGGAGCATTTGGAGATTCAACTCCTTATAATGATTGTTCTGTAGAAGATATTGCAAAAGTTTTAGAAAAGTCTGGAATGGAAAGATATGGTAATGAAATAATGTATAATGGAAGAACAGGTGAGCAAATTAGGACTGAGATATTTATTGGTCCCACATATTATCAACGACTTAAACACATGGTATCAGATAAGGTTCATTCAAGAGGTTCAAATGGTCCTATTGTTATGCTAACAAGACAGCCGAGCGAAGGAAGAGCACGTTCTGGAGGTCTTCGGTTGGGTGAAATGGAAAGAGATTGTTTCATCGCACACGGAACAGCTAACTTCTTGGCAGAGAGAATGTTGCACGTATCAGATAATTATCGTGTATTTATCTGTAAAACGTGTGGATTACACGCAAATGTAAATACTGAAAAGAATATTTATAATTGTAAATATTGTAAAAATAATACTGATATAGCACAAGTGAGAATTCCATATGCATTCAAACTGTTGAACCAAGAATTATATACAATGAATGTTATGATGAGATATGTTTGTAATTAAATTGTTAAATCCTTATATTTTAGTTAAATCTTTATATTTTATATGTTATTTTTTTATATTATATAAAAATTGATTTATTAGAATTATATACTATAATATACAATGGTTAAGAATATTTGTGAAAAATGTGAAAAAGAATTCAATAATAACTCTCAATATTTAAAACACAAAATGCGAAAGACACAATGTATAAAACCGGTAAATATTGATTTATCTTTATCATCTCAAATAATTCAACATAATATAGATTTATCTTCGTTTGAAGAAATTGCAAAATATTATGACGAAATATTAAATTATGATAAGAGTACATATAAAAATAGTAATGATGAACCAACCCCTATAAATTGTATTAGAGATATGATTAGTAAAATTCCAATTGATTTATGGAAAAATAAAGAACTTTCAATTTTAGATCCTTGTTGTGGAAATGGAAACTTTAGTATTCCAATATTATACGAATTGTTAAAATATCACGATAAAAAAGTAATATTGGAGCAAATATTAGAGTTTAATGATATAAATACAGATAGACTTGAAAACGTCAATAAAGTTTTTTGTGGTGAAAAGTATAAGTTACAAATTACAAATCATGATTTTATAACATTTGATAATCTTAAAAAATATGATTTAATAGTTGCTAATCCTCCTTATGCTAAATTACTTGAAAATGGTAAAAGAGCTTCAAAAAATCATAATTTAATAAAGATTTTTATAGAAAAGGCATTATCCCAATTGAAACCCAATGGATATATTTTATTTATTACTCCTGATAATTGGATGTCTTATGCCGATAGAAATGTATTAATAGAGGTTATAACATCTTTACAAATAATACATTTAGACATTCATACTGCTAAAAAATATTTTAAAAAAATTGGTTCTAGTTTCACATGGTATATTATACAAAATAGTCCAAGTTATAAAAATATAAATATTTCAGGTATATGGAAAAAAAAAGAATATATTAGTTATGTTATATCAGAAAAACGCAAATATATTCCATTATTATATAATAGTATTGTTCAAAATATATTATCAAAAACAATAGATAATAATGAATTGGAGAAGTTCAGTGTTAAAACAAGTAGTGATTTACACAAATACACAAAAGCATCTTTTATAAACGAAACACAAACAGATATATTTAAATATAAATTAATTCATACTCCAAAACAAACAGTATATTCGTCAAAACCACATAAGTTCCAAGAAGGTCATAAAGTATTTATATCAACTACAGATAAATATAATGTTTTTATCGATAACTGTGGTATGACCCAGTCTATTGTATTTATATTATGTTCTAATGAAGAAGAAGCAAAAAAATATAAGGAAATATTAGAACATCCAATATATGTATTTATAAATAATATATGTCGGTGGGGTAATTTTAATAATATTAGAATTTTACAAAGTTTTCCAATACCAAAAATAGAATATAGCGGTAGTCATAAAGATATTTATGAACATTTTAATATAACAAACGAAGAAATAGATTATATAACAAATAATATATGATATATTATTTTCCATTTTGCTGACACAATATTGGTAATTTATCATTATTATGCTCTTTAAAAACATTTATAGCCATTGTTTCTATACTTCTTGCTGTTGATAATTGTATTGTCGATGTTTTACCAAATCTTGTAATATTTTTTGTTTCTTTTTCTATTTTTATACCATATATATCTATTTTTTTATTTAAAAGCAACCCTGTATAACATACTTCATTAATTATAAAGTTTGTTGTAGAACAAGATCCAATTTTCATAGCTTTTCTATCACCACAAGAATAAGATCCAAACCTACTTGCGACTGATGTTATGGTCATACCTATCTTTATTATATGACTATCTATAGTAATTATATATAACCATTCTGTTTCATCATCTGTCCATAATGGAGAAACACCTTTATAAATAACAATATCATCTTCATAATCAACATTATCAATTATTTTTTTAGACTTTTTAACACAACCATCTTTTTTATACGTTAAAGGTATATTGTTTCTATCACAAAATCTAGCTTCTCCAATATATATAGGTTCTTCTCCTATTATTTCTTCAAATTGATTAATTGTTATCTCGTCTTTTATATTAAATTTAAATCCTTCTTTGTCTATATATTTATCCAATCCTTTATAGTATTTTATACCACTACCTAATGGAGGATAATTACTATATTTATTTATTTCATCTTCTTGTTTGTTCATTTATATTGTAAAAAATGTAAGTAATATATCATATCATTTTTTATATATCCTTTAAGAAAACATTTGAGTACATAATAATATAATTCTATAACTTTTTAACTTTTCTATATATTCTTCAAAAAAATAAATTATGTACTCATTTTATTTATTACCATTATTAATAACTATTTTGCAAAACCTTAAGAAAACATTTGAGTACATAATAATATAATTCTATAACTTTTTAACTTTTCTATATATTCTTCAAAAAAATAAATTATGTACTCATTTTATTTATTACCATTATTAATAACTATTTTGCAAAACCTTAAGAAAACATTTGAGTACATAATAATATAATTCTATAACTTTTTAACTTTTCTATATATTCTTCAAAAAAATAAATTATGTACTCATTTTATTTATAAGTATTATTAACAATATTTAGAAAATCTTTAAGAAAACATTTGAGTACATAATAATATAATTCTATAACTTTTTAACTTTTCTATATATTCTTCAAAAAAATAAATTATGTACTCAAATTATTTATAAGTATTATTAACAATATTTAGAAAATCTTTAAGAAAACATTTGAGTACATAATAATATAATTCTATAACTTTTTAACTTTTCTATATATTCTTCAAAAAAATAAATTATGTACTCATTTAGATATTAAATAACATATAAACATTTGATGTCTATTTTTATAATAATATGGGAGATAATTATAAATTATATTCAACTCTGGGTGTTGAAAAAAACGATTCTATAGACACGATAAAAAGGGCATATAAAAAACTTGCTTTTCTTTATCATCCTGATAAAAATAAAGATAATGTAGAAGCAGAAAATAAATTTAAAGAAATTTCAAATGCTTATAACATTTTGAATAACGAAGAAGAAAGGCATAAATATGATATGTCTGGAGATAAAAATTATAATAATGGAAATGATAATATGTCAGGTGGTGGTGTAAATCAACATGATATATTTGAAGCATTTTTTGGAGGCGGAGGTGGAAGAGGTGGTATGGGAGGATTTGGAAGTCATTTTGGAGAAGAAATGTTTGGTATGGGTGGTAATGGTAATAACAAACGACAAAATAAAGCACAATCTATTCAGCGTATTTTTTCATTAAGTTTGGAAGATATATATGATGGTGTTAAAAAAGATTTAACAATTGTATTGGAAAAATATTGCACAGATTGTCTTGTAAGTTGTACAGATTGTCAGGGAAAAGGCTTTATACATCAAATTAAAAACATGGGATTAATGCAAACTGTTTATCAAATGCAATGCAATAAATGTGAAGGAAATGGAACAATATTGAAAGGAAAAAAAGGTTGTACTGTTTGTAATGGAAAAGGTATTTATAGCAAAGAGAAAAAAGCTACTTTAATTATTCCTAAAGGTGTTGATGAATCATATAGATCAGCATTTCCTGAATTGGGAGGACAGCCTAAAACAAAAAATACAGTCCCTGGAGATTTAATTATTGGTATAAAAATTGAAGAACATAAGGACTTTCAAAGAAAAAATAATGATATTTATTATAATAAAAATATTACATTTATAAACTCAATAATTGGCGAAGATATAACAATCCCTTATTTTAAAGAATCAATTTCTATAAATACAAGTATTTTTGGTGTATTATCAAATGGGAAAAACTATATGATCGAAGGTAAAGGAATGCCTATTTTAAATACAAAAAATAAGGGTAATATGTATATTGTATTTAATATTGATTATCCTAAAATTAAAAACAAAGAAAAAATTGAAGAACTTACAAAGGTTCTAAATGAAACATTTATGTAATTTATACCACATCTTTATTTTTATGATTATCTATAGCATATAGTATATTATATATTGGCGAAACGGACTTCGTTATATCATAGCCATAATCTTTAACAAACTTAACAAGTTGTTTGGCTTCATTGCTTTTTAAAATCTTATTATCATCAGATGTAATTATAAATAAATAATTACTTCGCGTTATTATATTCTTATCAATATACAAAAGTCCATCGTCTATATCATTATATTGGATATAATCATATTCTAATTTTCTCAAATCAAAATATGCAAATGCGTTAATTTTAGGGTCTATCTTTTTTTTAATTGATATCTGCGAATATGCGGTTGTTAATATTCTTGCATTATGTTTTTTGCCAAAAATAATAGTTGTTTTTTCATTTATAAAGTCATATGATATACATATGCTAAAGTCGCTTAAAAAACTACTTTTAAAACTATCTTTGACTATGTATATATTATAAAAATATGGTGTATTTTTTTCACTATTTTCTTTATATATATTTGCTACTTCAAAGCATCTACTGTTTTTACTTGATACACGATTAATCATATCAAGATATATAATATAAGTAATAATTATAATAATAAATATAAATAAAGCATTTATTATTATCTGATAATATGATATACTTTTTTGAAATATTGATGATAGATTATAAAAAAACATTTTAGTGAAACCATCTATTTTATCTCTTGATTTATTCAAATTATCGCTAATATCATTATAATTAAGTGTATTACTCATTACAACTATTTATCACTTATTTAATTTAATTATATATTATAAATATTCTTTGCTATTTATATATTTAATTTTTCTATATTATTTTTTGAGAAAATAATATCATTCATGATTGAAGTATTAAAGTTTCCAGTTTCAGAATATTTCTTTGTAAAAAGTAATAAAGCAAATGTTGTTTTATTATTCTTTACTTTATTATTTTCTTCATTAACATAAACATATTTATATTTAGCAGAATTTAAGACTTTTATATTAATTCCATATATTATTCTATTTTTCATTGTTCGTAAATCAAAATAATTTAACTGATATTCTTTGTTTTTGATATTTTTTAATAATTCCTTTTTACGTTTATTTAAAATGCTTTTAGAATTATTTAATTTTTCTTTTTCAATTTCACAATTATCTGTAGTACATGATGATAGATTTTTTTCATTGTTTTTAACTTCTAATTCTTTTATTAACATATCTTTATCGTCGTTTATATTTATATTGTTAAAAATATCATTTATTTTACCATCGTCATTTCCATATTCATATATTGTTTTCATATTGTTAAAGTCGTAAGTAATTTTTAATATATAATTTTTATAAGTAGAATTTATAACATCATTGTTAATTATTATAAATGAATAAATGTATGGTTTTTCAATATTTTCATTTTCACGAATTATATTTAATATTTCATTGCATTTAGATTTTTCTTTAGATATTTTATATATATTATCCCAAAAAAATATTATAAATATTATAATAATTATACTTAAAAAAATAATATTTAAAAATATATTATAATAATTAACATCCGTAGAATAAACTTCCATAAGTTGATTTTCAAAGTTATAAAGCAATAAATACATTTCTTACTTTATATATCTATTATTTAATATTCATTTTATTAATATTAGTTTCTGCTTTTACTGAAAAATAAGAAGTAGTATTTTCAATAAAAACATAATTTGAATCTGGGGTAATAATTTTCATATTTTTATAATTTTTAGCCATTTCGTTCTGTTTGTTATATTTAAAAGCATTTATATAATAATTATTTTTAATTTTCATTTTATATTCATCCCCTATTTCATCGCGGTATTCATCGCTAAAATGAGGCTTTTCTGTAATATTTTGAACAGCGAAAGTTTCATTTAGAGACAAATTAATTTCATCTATTTTTAAATATTTTACCATATTATTAGCATTTTTTTGTATATAATTTACGAATTGCGTTCTTTGTCTTGACGGTATTTTTTCTAAGATAATATTAAATATACCTTTTAATGTTGAAAATGGAGGTCCTTTAACCAATAAACCAATAATAAACATATCTTTTAAAGCAACCCATATTAAAAAGAGGATTATTATACCGATTGATATACTAAAAAATAAACTCCATATAATAATTATTGAAATAGGAGTTCTAATGATATAATCGTATATAATATTAAACCATACAAATATTGGAGAACCATACCCAAAAACATATTTTCTCAAAGGTACAAAAATAAATGTAATATCTATTATAAAGTTTATTACAACGTGTAAAGCAATTGAAATCAATATTATTAAACAAAAAATCCAAACATAAATAACCATAGATAAAATATCCATAGGTATATTTTTTTTAGACATGTTTTCAATTTCTTTATTTAATAGAAGAGGTCATTTATATTTAATCATTAATATTGAATGTTTGAAATTTTATAATGTCATCAAAATAATTAATACATTTTGAATTGTTATAGGCACTTATAATATTTTTTTTTAGTACATTTATATTTTCAATATATATATTACTCATTGTTGGATTAGTTTCAAAATATTTTGCAAATATATTGTCTAAATGTTTTACAAATTTAGAATAACCATTTCCCTTATTATAAGTTTTTATAATTTCAGTTTCTATATCAAATAGTTGATTATTAAAATTGCAATTATTGTCATTTTCAAAACTTTCAAATTGATAATTTATATTATCATAAAAGCACATTAAGAGTATTCCATATTGTATTAATATAAACTATCAATTTTATTTAATATATCTTTTGCAATCCGTACATATTTATTCCAGTATTAAAACCTGTTATTATATTACTATATGAAAAATAATATAATTAATCATTTATCGTATTTTTAAAGTTTGATGTACTGTTTCTAAAGCACCGTCAATCCACGCTTGACTATTGCAATAAGTTTCTCCTAATATGTATATATACTTTTTAGTAAATATATCTTTAATTTCTTTTTGTATTTTATCGGATTCAACTCCTATTTTCCAGAAATGAGAACCAGACTCCCAATTATGGATTGTAATCCATTCTGGGTCTTTTATATTTTTATTAGGAAACATTTCATTTAATATTCGCGTAAGATGTTTCATGATATCTTTTTTATTTTTCAAGTTATTCCAAAAGTCTGCATTATAACTATCGCTATAACTTATTTGTATTAATCCATTATCATAATTAATAGGGATTATAAATTGAAGTTTATTTTGCGTAACTATTTTCGGCAAATCTTTAAACCAGACATCTTTATATTGAGCATATATTCTTAATAAATTACAATCTCCTACATTATTTAATAATGTATTATAATTATCAAAATAAGGTATTTTAATATAATCTTTCCTTGTAATTGTAATATATAATCTTTGGTAATTATAAACATGATTATTCACCAAAATACTTTTTTCAACATCATCAATATTGCGTAATTCATAATTAAGAAATATTTTAACATTTCTATCAATTATATATTTATGTAAAACCTCGTATAATATGTGCATCCCACCTTTTAATACAAAAAACTCATTATTTTGAATATCAAAATCTTTTCTTAATGTTAATAATACATTATATGCATTTTCATCATACATTTCACTTATATATCCAAGCGACACTTTCAATAATTCAACATCATTAGTAGATAAAAATAAAGAAAAATAATTATGTAAGTTTATAGCTTTAGTATCGGCATTTATTTTTTTATTTATCGCATAACTCCATAATTTATTTAAAGTTTTAAACTTGGAATTATAATATAGTAATAATTCAGTCTCATTCATTAATTTATCATTAACGAAATACAACTTATCTTTATTAATATCTATTATATACTCTTCCAATTTGAATTCTTTAATCAATTTCATTACTATTTTATGTTTTTTTCCTAATCTACCAGCACCAACAGAGTACTTTAAATCATAATCAGTATTATCATATGTAAATATTCTTCCTCCAATACGTTGAGACTTTTCAAAAATTATTATATCGTCTGGAGATATTTTTTTAATTTTAATTAAATTATATGCTAAATATAACCCAGTTATACCTGCACCTATTATTATATTTTTCATTTATATAAATATATAAATATAAAAATTGATTATTTATTAACATAATTATAAATATAATGTCGTCGTTAAAGCCATGTATTAATTTTCCTAAAAATACTTATAGTGGAAAAGAACAGTCGCCTCTTAGATATGGATTATCAGCCGAAGGATATGATATTAATTCTGCTATGGATGGTTATGATAAACAAGTATGGGTTGTTGAAATGAAAAATAATAAAAAAGTATGGAATAAAAAGGATTCTATTTTAAGAATAACACCCGAAGAACCTATAATTACAAATAGTAACGAATTATCAAATGATAATGTAAAAGTAACTAAAGTAGTAGCACCTAAACCTGCGACAGATTATAATAAATACGTTAAATATCGTCTATATAGCAATATTAATGAGACAAAGTTTGAACTTGTGCGGATAGAATGGCAAGAATTAAAGAAAAAACCTGAAGAACTAGTTGCTATTATGATTATAGTAAATAAATGGACAGACGATAATAAGGATATGGTTATTAAAAAAACAAGAAATAATAATACAAAAATTGATTAGTAATAGTTATTTAAATATAATATCAATATTACATTTATTAATATGAATACAATTAGTTTAGTTAAGAATAAAAATATTGTTCTAATAGATTGTAGTTATTATATTTTTCATAGATATTTTGCTACTTATAGATGGTTTTTATTTCAAAAAATAGATATAGATATTGATGATATTGTAGATAATGAAATATTCATAACAGCCTTTTATAAACATATTAATAACGATATTAAAAAAATATGTAAAATATGGAAAATTAATATTTCAAATATTATATTATGTAATGATTGTCTTAGATCTGATATTTGGAGAAATGATATTTATGATAAATATAAAGCAACGCGTGTTCAAAAAACCAATTTTAATAAGAAAATATTTAGTATATTTGAAGAATATGCTAAACAATTAGGTATTCAAAAAATATCATCTCATCGTTTGGAAGGCGATGATGTTATTTATTTATCTCACAAATATATTAAAAAACATATATCCGGTAATAACAATATTATTATTATTACAAACGATAATGATTTTCTACAATTAATTGACCATAATGTATTAATATATAATATGCAATTTAAAGAATTAAAAACAAGAGGTTTTGAAGACCCTAATGTAGACTTAATGTTTAAGGTTATATATGGTGATAGAAGTGATAATATATATAAAATCGGGACATGTATAACAAAAAATAATGCTTTAATATTGGCTAAAATGCCTTTTGAAAAACTTATTCTATATATTCGCGAGAATGGATTAGAAGATAAATTTAACTTAAATATGCAACTTGTTTCGTTTGAGAATATTCCATTAAAATATATTGATAATTTTAATAATAATATTAATATCGTTATTAGTTAATTACAAATATTGATATACCAAAAAAACACTATTACGAAGACAACATAATTTTTAATTATTTTTTTAATATTTCAAGAATATGCGTTTTATATATTTTATATATTTTATAATATAAAAATATATATGATATTTATTAAATTAATTGAAGAATTAAATATAGATGAAAAAAATAAATGCATTAATCTAATTAATAGTAATTTTGGAAATAATAGATTTGAAACTTATGAAAAAGTAATATTTTATAAATGTAATAATGATATTGTTGGATTTGCAGGAATAAGTAAAAATAGTTTAAATCAATTATGTACAGATATAAAATATAGACAAAGAGGAATAGCCAATAATATTTTAGAAACTGCTAAAACATTAATTGGTAAATCTATATATCTTTATATTAATAAAAATGGAAAATATACAGAATATTTATTAATATATTATAAAAAATGCGGTTTTATTGTTGATATTGAAAATGATATTGAATATAAAATGACTTTGTATAAAAATTGATTGTTTTTTTGTTATTTATATTTAAGTATGGATACTAAAATCATAAACGTTTATATTGACGGTTCTTGTGTAAATAATGGAACTCCTAAAGCAAAAGCCGGGTATGGTGTTTTCTTTAAAAAAAATGACGTGCGAAATGAATATGCACGTGTTGATGGAAAGCAAACAAATAATACTGGAGAATTGACGGCGATGATAAGAGCTTTGGAAATTTTAAACAAAGATATTGAAGATAAAAAAAGTATCAATATATATACCGATTCGGAATACGTCATTAAGTGTTCAGGAAGTTATGGTGATAAATTGAGCAAGAATAATTGGAAAACTTCTGAAGATAAGATTCCGCCAAATTGTTTATTATTGAAAAAATTATATGAATTATATAATCCAGTCAAAAAGTTTGTTATATTAAAACATATTAAAGCACATACTAATTTGCAAGACGAACATTCTCTTGGAAACGAGTGGGCTGATAGATTAGCAAATTTAGCAATTTCGAATAAAGAAAATGATATTGATGATTATGATAAAATATTAGCAAATAGTATTAGTAATACAGATACTAATAAAAATTACATATCTATAAGCTTTAATAATAAAGAAGCAGTTAAAAACTTGGGGGCGAAATGGGATATTAAAAGAAAAAAATGGTATTATGAAAATAATATTAGCGATGAAAACATTGCGGCTATCAAGGTTATTGAACTGCTAACAATTGAAGATGTTGATAAAATACAAAATCCTAATTTTGAAGATGGAGGAAAAAACTCACTTGGAAATGATAATGCTACAAAAATGTACGTAAAAATACCTTATAAAAATAAAGATAGTGTTAAAAAAAATGGAGGAAGATGGGATCCAGATATGAAGTCTTGGTATTATTTATCTAATATTGATAAAAATAAAATAGATATTATAATTGGACTACAAGTTTAGACTTATTCTTCTAATATATTTTTAATATATTTTAAATTAATTAATGGTAATACGGGCGTACATTCCCATAAATGCGTTTTTAGAAACGTTTGTATTTTATATTTTTCTGGATACATATGAAATAAACCGGCATATATATCAGACATATATTTTTTATGATTATATTTTAATAAATGCGAGCTATCTTTTGGTAATACAATAAGAAGTTGGATATACGACTTTATAAAATTACTATTTTTTATAATTTCGGGTGCTTTATGTGCTATTGAATGATTTGATATATCTTTCAAAATAGGAGGGTAATTATATGGATAATACCATTCGCAATCAATATCAAATCCTTTATAATAAGAATATACCCAATATATTCCTTTTATATAATTAGAACATGCATTAAATACTACACTAGTGTCTATAGTTATGTTATTATCGAATAATTGTTTATAATATTCTTTATGCCATTTTTGCGGATTATCGTATATGTGATTTACTAATTGATCTTTATTTTTTATAGCATAATAATCGCTAGGAATATCTGAAGAATTAGGAACTCTTCTTTTAATATATTTTTCACATATTTTATATATATCATTATGTTCAGATTTAGAAAGATATTTGAAAATATCACTTAAACATTTATAATTTATTTGACCATTATATACAAGTAATCCATTTTCTTCAACCGAAATTTTAGTAGAAGATAATAATTTATCGACACCATCTGTTTTAAGGTCAATTGTTAATAAATGTGGTATAAAGTCATTTCCTAAAATAGAACAAGCAGTACAATATGTTTCAATCAAATCATTTTCGGAATATGAAATGTTTTTATTTTTTAGATCCCATTTTACCGTAAGTTCTTTTAATATTGAATCTCTTAAATTATCAATATTGAGGTAATTACATACTTCTTCGTTTGTTTCTCTCATTAAATGTATGTTTTTATGATGAGACATTAATGACAATATAATTAAATCGGCGTCAAGCCCGTGTATAATTATTCTTGAATTAACAGAACTCATTTTTAATTTATGAAATATTTTATGCTCTCCTTCGCCATTTTCATCACTACCGCTATATAAAAATTCAACATTATATATAGAATATCTAATTTTTTTATGAATGAAAATATTTAATTTATTCATAAACTCCGTTCCTGGAGTTATAGCATTAGTATCCCATATAGGTTCGGTTATTTTATTCGCGTCAATTTTATTTCTATAAACTGACAAATAACGTCTTTTACGTTGTTGAAACATTTTTGCGACAGGTGCTACACCATCTGTGCAAATTATGTATTTTTTAGCATTATATATCTTAATATATCCTTCAATCTTCAACCATACTTTATCTAATATACATTCTTCTATATTTTCTACTTTAGTTTTCATAATATCTTGTGCAACTGTATGAATTATCCCGTTAAAGTCTATACAGTATATATCTGTAACATCAGGTTTAGTATTGTATAGAATATTTTTATATTTCTGTGTCAATGTATAAAAATAATAAGGAATACCCATTTTTATTTTATTAAATAATATTCATTTATATAATAATCATTTTTTATTTTTCTTCATATGATAATAGAATATAAATAGAAATATGCCTAGTACAGCTATTAATATAAATGACATTTTTTTTGGTTCAGAACAATCTAAATATGCAGGAATAGCATTATTTACAACTATAGGAATACTATGTGTAGCTATATTATTTTCAAGTAGTAAAATACCTATAGAACAACGTATAGGATTCGTATTATCTATTCTTATAATATCAATACCTTCAGTACTTATGTCTTTATTTGAATTAACATGTATTGTTACCGGTGGAACCTCAGAAACTCGCTGGTGGTGCTGGGTTCTTGCATGGATAATATCAATAATAATTATATTATATTGTATAATAATTATTATATCTATGATTATGTCAATGTCTTCTTACGATACCGCTAACGAACGCGTAGAAAATGATATTGAAAATTGCAAGGTCAATAAAGATAGTGCAAATATATATGCTAAAAATATTATGACCAAATATGAAAATGACGTTAAAAATAATCATTATTTAGAACAACAAAAAATGCACGAAGAACAGCAACACCAACAACAACGTCAAATGCAAAAGATGCAAGAAGACGAACAACATCAAATAGAAAATGAACAAAAACAAATTCAAATGCAACAAAAAGAACAAATAGAACAAAAACAACAACATCACCAACAACACAAACAACACCAACAACAACACCAACATGACCAACACCAACAACATCAACATCAACATCAACAACAACAACAACAACAACAACAACAACAACAACAACACCAACAACAACAACAACAACAACACCAACAAAGCCAGCATGAAACACATCACGATAGAAAGCAAAAACAATCTCCAATGCAATTATCTCAACCAGTTCATCATATGGGTGTACAACCTCGTCCTCAAATGAGTGAAGTATCAGCATTTGATTATAGTGATACATTATCGTCAATTACAGAAATAGGGAATGAATCAGAACCTAAAGTTCAAGCACCTGCCAAAAAAATGTCATACGAAGAAAAGTTTTATATGCAAGGATATGATAACTCAAGTGATAAGTTTCAATCTTATTAGATTATATAATATTATTTTTTTTACTTAAATAATTTATTATAAAATGATAAATACATTTAAGAAATGCGGTATATTATACTATAATTATTGATATTTATTTGCAAAATGATGAAAAGAGATGACGAAAATATTAAAAAAAACTCTTATTTTCGTCCTCAAACTTGTAGAAATTGTGGTATCAATGGACATTTATATAAAGATTGTCCGCGCCCAATTATGAGTTTTGGTGTTATATGCTATAAGCTTGTAAAAAATGAAATTAAATATATTATGATACAACGAAAAGATAGTTTGGCATTTATGGAATTTGTAAGAGGAAAATATAATTCGACAGATTCTAATTATATTAAACAATTAATTGAATATATGACCGATAGTGAAAAAAATATGTTATTAAATAAAAGTTTTGAATATATTTGGAATTATACTTGGTGTCAAGTTTATCAGTCAAACTTTAAACAAACAAAAGAATATTTAGAATCTAAATTAAAGTTTGATTATATATTATCTAGTAATTATTTAAGAAGTCTGTTATTTCCAATAAAAACAAATATTAATTATTTAGAACAAGAATGGGGATTTCCTAAAGGGCGTAAGAAGTTAAGAGAAAGCGATGTTGATTGTGCTGTTAGAGAATTTTGCGAAGAAACACAGTTATATAATGATGATATTATGATTAATAAAAATATTATTCCACTTCAAGAAATATTTTTTGGTACAAATAATATATTATATAAACATGTTTATTATGTTGCAAAAATAATTAAAGATGATGCTAAAATTCTTATAGATAATACTTGTATGGAACAAGTAAGAGAGATAAGAGCACTTAAATGGTTTACATATAACGAAGTATTAAATCACATCAAACATCATAATATAGAAAGAATTAAAATATTTAAAAAAGCACATAGCATTATCAAGGAATTAATATAATATTAATGAAATATAGAATATATATTTTTTATTTTTTTAAGAAGAAACATATCATTATAAGAGATTTGATATAATATTTCTTTTATGTTAATAGGAATATGGATAAAATATGTCCCGAAGGAAAAGAAATAAATCCTAAAACGGGTAGATGTGTTGCGGAATGTAAAAATACAGAAGAAAGAAATATTGAAACAGGAAAATGTGTTAAAAAAATTGTTAAAATAGAGGATAAAATATGCCCAGAAGGAAAAGAAATAAATCCTAAAACGGGTAGATGTGTTGCTATATGTAAAGATACAGAAAAAAGAAATATTGAAACAGGAAAATGTGTTAAAAAATTTGTTAAAATAGAGGATAAAATAAAAAGTAAAATATGTCCAGAAGGAAAAGAAATAAATCCTAAAACAGGAAGATGTGTTGCGGAATGTAAAAATACAGAAGAAAGAAATATTGAAACAGGAAAATGTGTTAAAAAAATTGTTAAAATAGAGGATAAAATAAAAAGTAAAATATGTCCAGAAGGAAAAGAAATAAATCCTAAAACAGGAAGATGTGTTGCGGAATGTAAAAATACAGAAGAAAGAAATATTGAAACAGGAAAATGTGTTAAAAAAATTGTTAAAATAGAGGATAAAATAAAAAGTAAAATATGTCCAGAAGGAAAAGAAATAAATCCTAAAACAGGAAGATGTGTTGCGGAATGTAAAAATACAGAAGAAAGAAATATTGAAACAGGAAAATGTGTTAAAAAATTTGTTAAAATAGAGGATAAAATAAAAAGTAAAATATGCCCAGAAGGAAAAGAAATAAATCCTAAAACAGGAAGATGTGTTGCGGAATGTAAAGATGGTAAATTTAGAGATATTCTAACAGGTAAATGTGTAAAGAAACCAAAACAAGTTCCAACATCACATCCTAAAACAGATCCTAAATCAGTCTCCCCCCCACATCCTAAAACAGATCCTAAAACAGTCTCACCCCCACATCCTAAAACAGATCCTAAATCAGTCTCCCCCCCACATCATAAAACAGATCCTAAATCACTCTCACCAGCACATCCAAAATCAGACTCAAAATCAGATCCAAAATCAGATAAATCTTTCAAACTTTATTACCCTGATTTAGAAGACCCAGAATTTACATCTAAAATTGCTAATAATATGGAGTTTGCAATTCATAAAATACCAGACTTTCCTATTATAAGGTCTATAGAAGACTTTAATAAAGTTTCAAATAGATTATGTGGAACTTTTGAAACAGCACTTTATCAACATTTTGTTAGTCAGTATATTTCATATAGAACACCTTATAAAAGTATATTATTGTATCATGGTGTTGGAGTTGGTAAAACATGTTCGGCTATTACATTATCAGAATCTCTATTAACTCCACACACAACATTAAACGAACCTATGATATGGGTTATAATGCCTCATTCTTTAAAACAAAGTTTTAAATCGCAAATATTCGATATTGATAATCATACTTTTAAAAATATTACTAATCAATGTACGGGAGATAATTATGTTAAACTTATTAATATTTATGAATCATCTTTTAATAATAAAAATAAAATTAATACTGATCTAAAAAAAATATTAAAAAGCAGATACAGAGTTTTTACATATGATGGATTTTCAAAATATATTAAAGATAATTATTCAGATAAAATTGTAGAAAATAAGGTAATTATTATTGATGAGGCTCATAATGTGAGAAGTACTAATAAAAAAGACAAGGATTCATTTATTGCTCTAACAAAGTCTTTAATAGATGGTGTAAATAATCGTTTAATATTATTATCTGCTACACCTATGTATAATGAACCACGGGATATTTTAGACTTATTCAAATTAATGTTAATAAATGATAAACGAACTGATATATTAAAAGATAATTCTAAAATATTTAATAATATTAAACTAAAAATTGATGAAAATGTAATGAATTTAATTAAAAAATTAACATCTACATATATTTCTTATTTGCGTGGAAAAAATCCATTTACTTTTGCGTTAAAGTTAAACCCATCAAATAGTAATATTAAAATATTAAAAAAGTCTCCAATAAATGATCCATCGAATAAACCTATAAATACAAAGGAATTAAATTGGCTTAAACATATTCGCGATGGTATTATAACGTCAAAATTAGGAATATCGCAAAAAAATATTATAGATAAATTAGGTTATAATAAATTAATAAAAGACGAAGATATTAGCGACGATATAGATGAAGAAAGTGTTGGAAATAAACAAAATCAAAATATGAAGTTATTACAACCTATGAATATTGTTTATGATACAGATATTGGAAGTGATGGATTTTATACATTTTTTACAAAAACTAAAGCTGCTGATCCAATATCGGTGAGATACAATAAAAAATATAAAAATGCTTTATACCCTGATGAGGAACATTTAGGGAAACATTCAGGGAAGTTTTTGAATATGTGTAATTTTATTAGAAAGTCAAAAGGTATTGTGGTTATTTATTCGCGGTTTTTATTATCAGGTATTTTACCTTTCGCCATATGTCTTGAGCATTTAGGATATTCACGCGAAGGAACTAATAATATATTAGCAAATGCTGATATTGTTCATGACAAACCTATTTACGATAATGTGAAAACTCCAAAATATTGTATATTAACAAGTGATAAAAAAGAAATTATGGGATCTACAAATATAGATAATCTAATAAAAAAAATTAATAAACCAGAAAACAGTAATGGAGAATTGATAAAAGTAATATTAATTACACCTGTTGCTAGCGAAGGATTAAGTTTTTACAATGCTCGCGAAATACATTTAATAGAACCGTGGTATCATTTTAATAGACCAGACCAAATTATAGGTAGAGGAATTAGAAATTGCAGACATCAAAGTTTACCATTAGAGGAAAGAAATGTTACTGTTTTTATGCATGCTAGTATAGATGATGACGAAAATAAAGAAACTATTGATATACATGCTTTAAGAATATCTACGCGAAAATATAGAGATAGTATAAAAGTAGATCGTATAATAACTGATAACGCATTGGATTGTGGGATTATGAAGAATATTAATTATTTTCCAAAGTCATTATTTAAAATGGGTAAAGTAAAAATAAATACATCACAAGGTAATGTATATGAATATGAGTTTGGAGACAATGTAAAAGACGAACCACAATGTTATAGTAAAAATAAACATATTGATAAATCAGGATATCGCAGTGAGGTTTATAAGCATTTATTAAAACGTACTCAAAACTCTTTAATTAATCTAGTTGATATTTATATTAAATTAAATATTTATTTTATAAATTTTGAAACATTGTATGAAAAAATGGCTATAGATAAAGATTTATTAATGTATACTGTAAATAAATCAATATACCCTTATATTTTATTAAATGGTTATTATATTATAATTCATAAAAATGGAATCCGTGTAATAATAAATGATTTGAAATATTCTAATAAATTAAGTATCGTAATTGAAGATAAAAAATATAATGAAGAAAAAATAACAGATAATGTTGTTATTGATTATGATAATATAGAAGATGTATTAAATATGATAGAAATAGATTATATTGATAAACATAATACAACTCTATCTATTTATTTAAATTTAGATTCCGAATCTTTTGAAAAGTTAATGAAAAAAATTTTAAGTATATATGATAAAAAATTTGATAAAAAAATAGAATATATAATAGAATGTTTGTATGAACAAGGCGTTTTAATAAAAAATAGAGAAATTAAGTCTTTTAATAAAAATGATAATATATATATTGGATATGTAAATATTTATGATATTAATAATAAAGACAACAATAATGATAATTTAGATATTAATTTACATATCAAAGGAACAGATATATATAATTCGGGTGTTTCAAAAAGAGAAAGAGATGAGTTTTTTAAATCAAGAAGTATTAGAAATACTATACCTGTCGATATGACAGTTGAGAAAACACCATGGGGTATTATTGAACCTTTCAAAGGTAAAACAGGAATCGTAAATAAGTTTAAGATATTTTCAATAGACCCAGTTATTGGAAAAGGTAAAAAAACAGGAAGGGTTTGTGAAACATATTATGATATAGATCATAATAATTTTGTGAAACAAATAAATAATGATGATATAAATCATAAAATGAAAAATAAGAAAATATATTGTAAATATATTGCAAATAAATTATTTGGATTAAATAAATTAATATTATATCCATTGTACAAACCTATTGTAAAGTAGAAATAACTCCAGTATTTTTTTCTTTATTATAAATTATTTTTGAATTATTATAATAAACCTCTTTATCAAATAGGAATGATATAAATAAAGCAGTTGAAATATTCCACTTATCATTAACAATACCTGACATAATTTCAGCACTTTTTTTCATTCCAAAAACTTTAGAAAACTCTTGTTTTGAAATAAAGTCTATAATATTTTGTTTAACATGTTGCGCATTTGTATTAAATGTACATGTTTCAGATAAAATAATTTCAATTGGTTTAAAAAGCGTAGATGTATTATTTTTGATTTTTATAGTTTTTTCAACAATCTCTTTTTTAATTATAGGTATTTTTATTGTTTGCTCAACAATCTCTTTTTTAATTATAGGTATTTTTATTGTTTGCTCAACAATCTCTTTTTTAATTATAGGTATTTTTATTGTTTGCTCAACAATCTCTTTTTTAATTATAGGTATTTTTATTGTTTTTTCAACAATCTCTTTTTTAATTATAGGTATTTTTATTGTTTGTTCAACGACATCATTGGGAATATATTGAGAAAACTTGTTATATACTTCTATATTATTACTTTTCCATAATATATCATTGTTATTTTCACTTGAACATAGTTTTTCTGTAAGTAGTTTAATCATTATTAATATAATTTAATATTCTTCTATATCATTTTTTAATTTATCATATAATCTTCGTATTTTAAACTATTTTCCAATACATTAATTGGTATTATATTTTGTTTCATATATTTTTTTTTAAGTAAATAAAACTTCATACTGGAAGAAAACTTTTGACGATTTAAACTACATGTTGTTGAATTAATGACAGCTGGTTGAATTGGTATATTATCTGGTATATTATCTGGTATATTATCTGGTATATTATCTTCCTTTTTTTTTATAGATATACTATCATTTAATAAGTCTTTCATTATTTCATATTTAATTATTTCATTTTGAGATTTAATGCAAAAGTCAATATAATTATTTATTTTTATTAAAGTCTCAATTTCTAACCAATTTAAATTTAAAAAAACTCCATTGTTATTATGAGTATAATTTATATTATTTTCAATTAGAATTTTAAATAATTCTAATGTTTCTGTAGATGTTAATTTTGTAACATTACTTTGTATTGTTTTACACAAATCGTTTTTATTCATTTTAATTAGTATTACATTTTTATATTTATATAGAAATATTTGATTATGGATAATCATCATTGTCTAATATATTTTCTATATCTCCCTCATCAACTGATAAATCATCATCATCTACATCATCTACATCATCATCGTCTTCATCTTCATCTTCATCGTCACTAATATCATCTTCATCTTCGTCATTATCTTCAAAGCCACTTTTATTTTTATCTTTTGTTTTGATATTTATTTTTTTTACACTACCATTATCTTCGTCATCATCTTCTTCTACTTCAACAATATCTTCATAATCATTGTCTATGTCAATAATATCTATTCCATCATTATTTACATCATCATCATTATCATCATCTATTGAAAATGCGTCGTCGTCTTTATCAGATACAACAATTTCATCTTCCTTGTCTTTTAATATCTTACCAACTATAGAAATCATTTTATCATATAAAGTAAACTTCTTTCCACAAACAAGTACATTGACACTATCACCAATTTTAACATCGTCTATATTTATTTCTGATTGAATGCCTGACGTAATTCTAGGAATAATAACCTCTAATATTGCCATATCTTCGTGCATTCCTATAGCTCTTAATCCAAGATTATTTTTAGCCTTAACAACACATTTAATAATAGAATCTTGTATAGGGTTACAAATTTCTGCTATACAACATAAATCGTATGCGATATTTCCATTTAAATGTGATTCTTTAATATATCCAGTTGAACGTTTTATAATTTTAATACTATCTTTTTTAATATATCCATGCTTGCTACAACTATTTTCTAACGTGCTTTTAAGTTTTTCTAAAATAACATTTTCAAAATTATTGTTTAATTCATTCGGTTTTAAAATAATACTTGTATTAAATTTAATGGGCATAAACATTTTCGAAGTCATAAATAATATTCTATTTTCTATATGTCTGTATCATTTTTTTTATTTATATAAAAAATTGATATATAAATCTATAATATCTATAATAAATATAAGAGTATAAAAAATATGGAATTATCAAAGGATGATAATATAATTAAAGTCATAGATAAACACTTCTCATTAATTTCTTCAAAAGGATGCGATAGTTTAATAAAGTTTTCTGATTCTTCGCCATGGGCGGAAAAAGAATATAATAACTTTATTAATGTAATGAAAACAGAGGGGTTTGATGAACAAATTGAAACACAGATTTTGAATATTTCATCGGAAAACACGCTTTTTACAATTTCTGGAAGCAGTAGTATATTAAGATATTGTTCATCTAATACATATAGAAAACAAGATGCATTTTTATACAATATAAAAGTAGAAGGTAAGGATATAGTAAATGATGTATTTGATTCTACGATAATTTTTGAATCTTCTGTTAAAAGTCCATTAATACAAACAACAGAGTTTAATTCTAAATGGAATGATACAAGAAAGTTTTATAAAATAAACAAACGAATAATTTATACAGATGTCAATACAAATATTCGATATATTGTTAATATTACAAAATACAATGGAATTGATTCAGATATAAAAGATGTTGATAATATCAATTTACATTATTCTCTTAAAAGTTCCGGTGTTATTAAATCTTCGCAAAGATATGAATTTTATATAGATATAACAAAAGCAGTTAAAGATAATATATTACCATCAATTATAAAAATGGAACAAGCGTTGTATTTATCAACTTTCATAATTACAAAAAAACAACAGACAGATGTAATTAAAAATTATTACGAACTCATCAAAAATGATGTTAAAATATTAGGTCTTGATAATCGTAAATTTACACCAACACGCCCTCATCTTCTTACACCAAAGCCGGTAACATTAGAAAAAAACAACGTATTTAATCCAGATGAATACGGAGTTATTAGTATTTTATCCGAATATACAGTTACTGAAAAAGCAGATGGTGAAAGACTTCTTATGTATATTGACAATAAAGGTATTGTATATCTTATTAATAATACATATAGAGTAATAAATACTGGTTTAGTATCTTCAAAAAATTTGTATAATTCACTTATTGATGGAGAATATATATCTTGCAATAGTCGCATAGATAATTCAAGCAATGGTTTATATGCTTCATTTGATATTTATTATTATGGTGGTGAAAAGGTTACAAGCCTTCCATTGATAGGTGACAAAAAAGACGATAAAAGTAGATATAATTATTTATTAAAAACTTCAAAATATATCAAGGAAGGAAACTTTTCTATAAATTATATAGTTAAGGATCATATCTATAATAAGGATATTCTTAATGATTGTGATAAAATTTTATCTGGAGCTAAAAAATACCCTTATCATATAGACGGTTTGATATTTACACCTGCTAAACTTGCAGTATATTCTCAATTTGCAAATAAGCCTGTAGCATTAACAAGTAATGTTAAATGGGATAGAGTATTTAAGTGGAAACCGCCTGAACAAAATACAATTGACTTTCTTGCTAAAGAAGGTAAAGTTGTTACGATAGATGGTATAAAATATAAAGAGATGGTTTTATATACTGGTTATGATGCTTCAAAATGGGAAAATTACACTATAGAAGAAGCTCTAAAACAGATTTATGACAAAGATTATGCGAGAATTGTTCAAGGTAAAAATAAAACATATGTTCATAAAAAGTTTCAACCAACAATATATTATAGTGATGGTATTGAAAAGTCACTTATAAAGATGAGTGCTGGTAGAGAAATACGTTGCGAAAATGGTGATAAAATTGAGGGAAATGTTATTGTAGAATATCGATATGTATTGGATGAAAATATACCCGTGTCAATGAGATGGATACCAATGAGAGTAAGAGACGATAAGACACGTGTATATAAAACAGGGGAATTATCACAAACAGCAAATGATTTGAAAGTTGCTTTAAGTATATGGCGAACTATTCACAATCCTGTTACTGAAAGTATAATACGTGGTAAAACACCAATTCTTAATATGGATATTAGCGATATAGATTTATTAGATGCTGAAGATGTTTACTATTCAAGAAATATTCCACGAGAAGCATTATTATCTTATAATATGCTTCAATTTCATAATCTTGGTATTAAAAAAATGCTTTATTCTAATTCAAAAAATAAGAGTTCTATTGTTGAATTGGCTTGTGGCGAAGGTGGAGATATGAAAAGATGGATTGATAATGATTATAAGTTTATATTAGGAATAGATTTAGTAAAAAAAAATATTTATGGACCAATGTCTGGAGCATATAGTCGTCTATTAGGAGAAAGAAAGAAATATTTTAGAGTAAAAAAAGAAGAACGCGAAAAACCAATATTTCCAAATATGGTATTTATAGCAGGAGATTGTGGTAAAGATATAAATAGTGGTGAATGTTCATTATCAATTGGTGATAAAGAAAGTTATGATACTTTGAAATTAGTTTTAAATAAAAATAAAACTAATTTCAATAAAAAATACCCTTATGTATCTGGACAAGGTGCTAATGGTTTTGACGTATGCTCTTGTATGTTTAGTATCCACTATTTCTTTAAAAGCGAAGAAACATTAAATACTTATTTAAATAATGTTACATCTTTATTGAAAAAAGATGGAACATTTACTTGTACTTTTATGGACGGAAAAAGAATTGAGGAAGCCATTGATGAAAATGGAGGAAATATTGTTAGTGGTATAAAATATACAACCGCTGATAGAGGAATACCGGTTTGGTCTATAATAAGAAGATATAATATTGACGAGGAAGATAAATATAATAAAAAGATTAATGTATTTATTGAATCTACAAATAAATATATTCCTGAATATGTTGTATCTTATGAATTACTTGTTGAAAAATGTAAAGAATATAATTTAGAATTGGTAGATAGTCAATTATTTTCGGAATGTTTTAATAATATTAAAAGTCAAATACCAGAAGAAGATGATGAAAAAGAACATATTCATAAAATTGTAATGGAATTGGACAAAGACGAAGTACTAAAAAGGTTTAGTTTCTTTAATCGTTGGTGCATATTCAAAAAAACACAATAATTATTAATATAGTTTCATTCGTATATAAAAGATAATTTATTTTTATAAATATATATAAGATGATTTTATTTTATAGCACTTTTTGTAATCATTGTACTATGTTAATAGATAACATTAAGAGATATGATGTAGATAAAAAAATAAAACTAGTATCTATTGACGAATTATTAGCAAAAAATATTAATATTGAAGATAAAATTCATTCAGTTCCTGCTTTTATGATTTTACCAAGTAAGGAATTATTATTTGGAAAAGAGGTTTTTGATCATTTATTATTACCAGGAAGAGGATTGTTATATCAAGCACAAAATACAAGATTGGATAACAAACCAACAATAAATATTGAAAAAACAGATAATAATATTAATACCACAAATGCTACTATACCTGTTCCAAAAACAGAAGAAGGCGAACCTTTACCATTTACTCTTAAAAGTTTTAATTTTTCTGATAATTTTTCACCAATAGATGATTGCGAAACAGAATTGAAAGATAAAAATTACAATTGGGACTTTATTTCAAATGATAAAAATATTACCGATGGAATAAAAAATGCAAGTATTACATCAAATAGTTCATTTGATGAAAAAAAGGATAAATTACCAAGTTTAGAAGAAATACAAAAAATGCGAGATAATTTTAAATATTGAAATATATATATATATAAGGAATACCATATATATTTTTATTATATAGAAAATGACAAATCAATTTGTATTCAATCAGTATTATATTGATTTTATTAAAAGGCTTAAACTAGTTGCTAAAAAAATGAAAGGAGAAATGGATGATAAAGCTACTACCGATGATGATTCTTATATTTTTTCAAAAAAAATTATGAAGTCAATTAAATCTAATTATATTACACTTAATAAATCTTCTGATGAATATATTTTATATGTTAACTCTTTACCAAAAGAGTTTTGGAGTTCTTATGCCGAATTAGATGATAGCCTGCCTGAATCATGGTTTATAGAAGAACATGTTAAAGATGTAGAATTATATGAAAATATATCAATTGAAAGCATAAGGAAATTAATAGATGATGATTATCTATGTCATCATTTTTTAACAGTATTCTATTTATTCAAGGATACAATGGATGATGAAACTGTTAAAAAATATGTTACAATTTTCCAAGGTTCTTTTAATAAAGAATTAATAGAAGATATTGAGAATGAAACGCATAAAAAGATTATTAAACGTCTAAATGAACTAAAGACAAAACACTTAAAAAGCAAGAGTGGTATTGATATGTCAACTTTAGAAGATACAACTTTAGGAAAGTTAGCAAAAGAGATTTTAGAAGATGTCGATATTGATAAATTACAAAAGTCAATTGCTGATAATGGAGATATTCTTAAAGCAATTGGAGACCCTGATAGTGGATTTAGCGAACTTATAACAAATGTAAGCCGTAAAATGGCAACTAAAATTTCAAATGGCGAACTTAAACAAGAAAATATTTTACAAGATGCAATGAAGTTTGCAGCAAATATTCCTGGTCTTTTTGGTAATTCAACTGAAAATGGTTCTTCTTCCTCATCTGCTAATAAACAACCTGATATGGCTAATATGATGAGTATGATGAGTACAATGATGAATAATAAAGAAGGTATGGATGCTATGAAAAATATGATGGGTGGAATGGGAAAACCTAAGAAAAACTCAAAACAAACATATGATAAAAACGCTTATAAAAAAAGTATAGCCGCGAATAAATTAAAGTCTAAATTAGATAGACGAAGAGAAGAAACTACCGATTAGAATTATAATATAGATATTATAATAAGGATATAAAAACTTATGTTTTGGTTAGATAATTTGAATGAATTAATTAAACCTATATTAATTCCCGATGCTACTATGACATTAGATGATAAATTAAATGCGATAATAAGGTTTATTTTATTCATTGGTATTATTGCAACATTATTACTAAATGATACACGATATGTATTATTTGTTATTATTATTATGATTTTGTCAATATTTGTATATAATTATCAATCTGAAAAAAATAGAAGAATAGAAAAATATCTTGATTCAAATGATTTAGATATTGTAAATAATAAAAAATGTATAAAACCAACCAAATCAAACCCTTTTATGAATCCTAATATATTAAGTATAAAAGAAGGTAATGAAAATTACGAAGCATGTTCGATTAATACAGATAGAATTAATAATTCAATGAATTCTTATTTTAACGATACGGTTTTCAGGGATACAAATGATATATATGACAAATCATCATCTGAAAGACAGTTCTATACTGTTGCTTCTACTACTATACCAAATAATAGAGAACAGTTGGGGGAATGGTTATATGATAGGGGTCCATCTTGTAAAGAAAATAATTTAAAATGTTATAATAATATCTATAACGATATTAAAAATTCATAATATGGCTATATTTGAATACTTTTTTTTTCATAAAAAATATTAAAAATAGATTATATTAATTATAATAGATTTATAATAGATAATCCCATATATTTTGAGAGTTCAACAGGAACAGCATTTCCAATTTGTTTATATTGCGAGTTTAAACTTCCAATAAATTCATAATTATCATCAAATGTTTGTATTCTTGCATATTCTCTAATTGTCAAAGGTCTTTCCTCTAATGGGTGACATCGTTCAGTTTGTTTTTGTGAAGGAGTACATAGTAATGTTAATGATGTTTTTTCCATAGAAAGACGATATAAAATACCTCTTTTTCCACCTCCAGAATAATAACTATTTCCTAAATATTCTTTTTGAATATCTATTGGTAAATTAATCCAACAACCACCTTGAGGTATCATTTTAAATAAAGATATTTTATAATCACTGTATTTAGAACACATAGACACCGGTACATTATATAACACGTCTTTTAGTAATTTTTTTGTAGAACTTTCTTTTGGAAATTCAAAATTTCTATTTATAGTTTTTAACACACCTATAATAAACACTCTATCTCTTTTTTGTGGTACATCATAATTTGAAGAATCTAAACATTTATAAGTAATATTGTATAATTTTTTATCATTAATTGTATCTATTATTTTTTTCATAGTAATGCCTTCATTATGCGATAATAATCCTTTAACATTTTCAATCATAAATATTTTGGGTTTAATCAAAAATAATATTTCAATAAACTTCATCATTAAGTCTCCCCGAGGGTCTTCAAGACCTTTCCTTAATCCGGCGTGAGAAAATGACTGACAAGGAACACCGCCAGTTAATAAATCTACATTATCGATATACTCTGTATAATCTATTTTATCCATTGAAGAACATATAATATTTACGTTAGGGTGATTATGTTTCAATGTTTTGCAACAATCTATATTATTGTCATTAAGTAATAAAGGTGTAAATCCTGCTTTAATTAACCCTACACTTAAACCTCCACATCCAGCACACAATTCAATGAAAGTATATTGGATTTTTTCAGTTTTTTCTATATGCGATATAGTGATTTCTTCAATATTAGTATTCAGTATTTCTTGATTTAACTTAATAAGTTCTTGTAATTGTGATTTATTTTTATAACTACAGTTCAAAATACCAATATTTTTACATAAAAGTAATAGGTCTATTTTTGACATATTTGACATATCCATATTGCGATAATTATATTTATATTATATTATCATTTTTATATAAATTATATATATATTTTATTTATTTTTTAAAGATAGATAATGAGCAATAATACTTTTGATACATCTACAAGTATATGTTCGGATGATTGTTGGAAAAATGCGAAAGAACAATATAATAACAAAATAGAAGGTTATAATATATATCCAAACAATCACGTAGATTGCAAAAGCCCACATGTAAGAATGCCCGATATGTATATAAATCACCCTAATCTTCGCGGAAGACCAGGGTATGGACTTTCGGATGATTGTTTAATTGATCATTATTCTATGTTAAGAAATAATCCTAATTCATTAACACATGATAAATGTCGCATTCAATTAACAAATAGAATATTTACATCCGGTCCCAATTTAAGATGTGGTGCTACAAATATTGACGCTGAATTAGAATTGTTGGAAGGAACCGATACAAATGTATTAAGATGTAATAAACAAATTATGGAAATAGAAATGAATAATTTTATGCCTTTATTAGATTGTGTCAAAGATATACAAAATCATGAAAATATTGTTCCTTTATGGACAAACGGAGGAGAAGATACAAGATCTTATGTACATCGAACAGAATTTAATAAAAATTGTAATTGGGATGGAAGAAATAAAAATTTTTCAATATAATAATAAAAATGTTATATTATAGAAGAATATGAGTTTTAATAGAACTACATATGATACTTGTTCATACAAAGAAGAATTGCAAGGTAACGTTAGTACTTTAAGTTATATTTTATCTCCTTATAGATACGAACATACAAGCAAATGCCGGCACCAACTTGGTTTTATTGGTGGAACAGCTGTTTCACATATTCAAGGAAATCTTGTAGATTTAGATAGTGAATTAAGAGGTCAAACCCGAATAATATCAAAATGTGGTTCAAATCAATATGTTCCAACAAATGATGGTATAATCAAAAATGATAAAACCGAACCTATTGATACAACAATGTTGCATTTACCTGCTTGTCAATCAATAATGTATAGAGAGGTTCCTTTACCACCAAAGATTAATTACAACCCTTGTTAATATTTTTTACATAATCCCCCTATTAAATTAGTAAAAAAATACCATAATAAATAAACAGGACCCAACATAAATGCAATGAAAGCAAAAATTACTCTTATATATGTATCATTCATAGCACCAGACCATGTACAAGAATAAGATAAATATGCCGAACCGACCGATATTAAGAATGTAATAAAATATAGAATTGCCAGCATTATATTGTCAGCCATACTCCATTTATAATAATATTCTGGATTATACCCAGCCATATATAAATAAACAATGCGAATAGGTTCTAATTCTTTTTTATTTTCATATTTTTCAATACTTTCTTTTTTTAAAAAATTTAATATTTTTGGAATAAATACAAACATATCTATTTATTTATTTTAAAATAATATATTATTTTATTAGATATGAACCAATATATAGATACACGGTTGAATTATGATAGTTGTAGTTATAAAGAAAAATTAAGAAGAACTGTTGGTCCCGGATTATATCAATTAGAATCCCCTTATAATGATTGTATGGATTGTTCTCAAGATGTTCCGGCAGACCCTTATTTAAGATATCAATCATATGGTCAAAATACTTGTAGTATGAAGAAAGCCGTTGATGATTCAAGTGAGTTATTAGGACTTAATTATAAAAATACAAAATGCAACGCTGAAGAATTTTTGCCTGGAAAATATCAAAAAACAGGATGTGATATATTGGGAAATACAGAACCGCGAATATGTATGGCTCCACGTGAAGATACCCGTTTATCGAACCCTCCTTGTACGTTGAAAGAAACTGGTATTAATAGATGGGAATGGTTATGTTTTGATCCCCAGGAAAGAGCGATTGAAGGATTTGATAGAATACCGGTTAATTATAGAATGGTTGCGAAAGATAATCATATTCCTGTAATAGATAAACCAGCTGATCAATCAATGTTTCAACCAAATAATGCTGGAACAATGAACCATTTAGATGATTGGAAAAAATGCAACAGTGGATGTACTGAATCATATACTCCAGGATATCCTTATGGGTCATTATATACAGGCGTTTCATGCAAAAATTAATTTGTATTTTTATCGCGTTTTGTATATATAAATGTAATTTTTATCCTTTATTCATTTAGAGATCAACAATGGATTTATATTTAAATGATGATATACCATCTATGAATAATATATATAGTTCAACATATTGGGATAAAGTAAAGGAAGATGAACAAAGTAGAAGTAATAAATTATATGAAAAGGCAAAAAATCCATTAAAAACAGGTGTTATTGCAAAAGCTGCTAATTCAGATATGTTCTCACGTGTTAAATATAATGAAATAATGTTTGACAATGAAATATCTTCATTAACTGGTGAAAAAATGAAAGCTACTGATTTTGCTCATAATAACATGACTCCGTTTTTACGTAAAAATATTACACAAAATACCAATATTGAAAATATGTCTCCTTTTTTAGATAATCTAACCGGTAATAATCAATATTGGCAAAATAAAAAAGAGGTAAAGGCTATTTTTAAACCGGAGGCTAATTCAGGAGGTAATATTTGCGGAATGAGAAATAACGATGACTTTATTAAATCAAGAATAGATGTTTCTGAAAAAGTAAATAATTTTTTTCCCATTGAAAGTATTAAGGTTGGTCCAGGATTAAATAAAGGTTATGGTTCTAGTAGCTCAGGTGGATTTCACCAAGGTGATACAAACGAATATGCAAAACCACGCAGTTTAGATGAATTACGTAGTAAAATTAATCAAAAACAAACATATTTTGAAATACCTGTAAAAGGACATATTAAAGGAACAGATCAACGCCCTATAGTATCTCCATTTGCCAAACAAAGACCAGACACTGTTTATGAACAAAGTGAGGATATGTGGTTAAAAACAACAGGAGCATATAATAAAGAAACATTACGACCTTCACAAAATGTTAGACCTACAACTCGTCCTGAATCACACGTGGAATATAGTGGTTCAATTGCGAAAAATAATTATAATATAGGCGAGGATGACGATTATGGAAAAAGTAAAATAATGGTTTATAATACTGAGAGACAATTAACAGAAACACGAACAGTTGTATCTAATGTAACAAGTCTTATAAAAGCAGTAGTATCTCCTATTATGGATGCTCTCAAATATACTATGAAAGAATATACCGTAGAATCAGCGAGAGCAGTTGGTAATCCAAGTATTCAAATTCCTGAAAAATCTACATTATACGATCCTGTCAATCATATCATGAAAACAACGGTTAAAGAAACAACATTACATGATACAGAAAATGCTAATTTATCTGGAAATAAAGAAACTTATTCCGCATTGAATGATTTAGCCAAAACAACTATTAAGGAAACAACAATACATGATAGTGAGAACACTAATTTATCGGGAAATAAAGAAACTTATTCAGCATTAAATGATTTAGCAAAAACAACTATTAAGGAAACAACTATACATGATAGTGAAAACAATAATTTATCAGGAAGTAAGCACACATATTCCGCATTAAATGATTTAGCAAAAACAACTGTTAAGGAGACTACAGTTCATGATAGTGAAAATAATAATTTATCAGGAAGTAAACAAACATATACCACATTAAATGATTTAGCAAAAACAACAGTTAAGGAGACTACAGTTCATGATAGTGAAAACAATAATTTATCTGGAAATAAAGAAACTTATTCGGCATTAAATGATTTAGCGAAAACAACTGTAAAAGAGACAACCGTTCATGATAGTGAAAACAATAATTTGTCAGGAAGTAAGCAAACATATTCGGCATTAAACGATTTAGCAAAAACAACTGTTAAAGAGACAACTGTTCATGATAGTGAAAATAATAATTTATCAGGAAGTAAGCAAACATATTCGGCATTAAACGATTTAGCCAAAACAACTGTTAAAGAGACATTACTTCACGACGGTATATTATCAAATATTAGAGCAAATGAACATGGATATGTTACCAGCGATGATAAAGCCAATATTACATTACGACAAACTATGCCTGTTATTGACTCAGTTCGTAATATAGGAGGAACAACATACAAAGTATCTGTATATGACCCAGACATTGTAGCAAAAACAACAACAAAACAAACAACTATAATTGGAAAGTCGGAGTACGGTTTTATAGGTGGAGTTATTGAAGGTTTATTTGGAGGATATTTGAATAGTGATGTTAAATTAAAAAATACACATAAACAATTTTTATCAAATATAAGCGATTATGGTATAGCTGGTTCATCTTCAGAGTTTAGACAATCTGATAGATATGCCGCCGAAAACGCAGAAATAGATGGAACGAGAGAAAAAATGTTAATTGAAGCTGGACATACACCCAATCCAGGAAATATGAATATAAATATTGATTCTTCTGAAATTGAAATGTCTTCGCGAAAAGCTTTTGAAAATAGCGTTTCCGCAAGAGATACTGGAAATATTGGAATGATATATCAAACCTCGCCTAATATAGAAAATTGTAGTATAACAAAAACACCAAATAAGTCAAATGCATATACTAATCGTCTAGACAGTGATTTGTTAGTATCTATTAATAAAAATGAATTTATGGCTACACAACGTATTAATCCTATAAAGAAAGGATGTACTCTATAAATTTAAAATAATTATATAAAGATTATAAGATGTGTATAATATATAATAGGATACAATATATCTTATTATAAATATGCTCTTATAGCTTAATTGGTTAAAGCGTTGGTCTTATGAGCCAAAGATTTGGAGTTCGAGTCTCCATAAGAGCACTTTATTTTTTATTAATGTTAAAAATGTGTATGATTTATACATTTTTAATATTTTATCCATTACTTTTCTATAATATTCCTAAATATATAGATTATAATACGCTTCTCTACTTATTTCATTTATTACCATCCATTATAAATATTTTGCAAAACCTTAAGAATACATTTTGAGTACATAATTAATTAATTCTATAACTTTTAAAAATTTCTATATATTCTTGGAATAATTAAATTATGTACTCATTTTATTTATTACCATAATTATAAATTTTTTGCAAAACTTTAACAATCCATTTTGAGTAGCATAGAGTATATTATATATTTCTATAACTTTTAAAAATTTCTATATATTCTTGGAATAATTAAATTATGTACTCATTTTGTTTATTACCATCCATTATAAATATTTTGCAAAACCTTAAGAGTACTATTTTGAGTACATAATTAATTAATTCTATAACTTTCAAACTTTTCTATAATTTCCTATAATAAATAAATTATGTACTCATTTTGTTTATTACAATTCTTAACAATAATACTTAAAAAATATTTGCAATATATAATAAGTTATGAATCAAAATTTTCAAGACTGGGAACCGGTTACTATCAAAAATAAAAACGCAGATATTAAGAAAGAAATACAGCATATTCAGGGATTTAAGGAATATAATAAGCTTATTATGGATGATATTCCAAAATTGACAAAAATAAGTTTAAAGTATTCACAGGCTATTATTTCGGGTAGAAATGCTAATAAATTAACACAGAAACAATTGGCAAATAAAATGTGTATTCAAGATTCCATTATAAAAGATTATGAAAACGGCAAAATTGTAAATTTTAATATTACACTGTTTAAAAAGATTTTAAGAGCTTTGAATATAGATCCTAAAACTATTATTTGTTAAAATGTCTATTTAACTGACTCGGACGAAGAACTATCATACGAACCTTCGCTAATCTCACCGCTACTATTGTAAGGTTCAAACCCAGCCTTCATTGGTTCAGAACTATTTCTTAATATGGTTGGGTCTATAATATTACTTTTATTTATATTGTTCATCTTTCCGTAATCGTGTCCAGAAAGTCCAACCATTGATAAAATATCAGTTGTTTCAGAAAATGCCATATAGATTATTGCGAATACTATTAAATTTATAATACAGAATACTATAAAGTTTTTTGGAGTAAATATTTCATTATATATATTATAATCTTCGCATTTATCTTCGTCTCTATTCTTATTCTCAAAATAAAACATTATGCTAAATAGTAATATTGACACTATTAAAGAATATAATATTAATATGTACATATCTATTTAATTTTTTTATAATTCTTACATTAATAATTACGCACTATATATATTCTACTTTAAAAAACATTTATTTATAAAGTCTATTATATTTTTAGGTTCTTTCTTTATTTTATCTATTTTCTTTTTATCGCGAATTAATATTTTTAATTCTGCAGCAATTTCATTTAATTCTGTTTTCGTTAATTCATTATCTACATTTAACTGTCGCTCTGTTAAATTTTTAATTAAAAATATTATATCATTCAATTCTGGATTACTAGAAGAACCTGGTTTAATATTTAATATAATATCATTTATTATTGGATAAGCAAATTGACTTCTGTCATTACTTCTATTTACATAACTTATTAAACCAGCTGCCTTATTTGTAAAACCTTTGGATGTATCATTTCCAAATGCACCTTCTTTTGTAAATAATCCATTTTCTTCACAATATTCTTTTTTAAATATATCAAAGTTTTCTGGAAATAATCCATCAACATCTTTTTCAAGCAATAAATTAAGGATTTTAATAGCACTCATAGGGTCTTCTGTTATTGGTGTAGCACTCATTAGAAGCAATTTAAGAGAGTTTTTACCGGATATTGAATATGACTTTTGCACCATATCTTGCAATACTTCAGGATTTGGTCTTTCTAATGCCGAAAGAGAGTTACTATAAATCTTATGAACTTCATCAATAATAATTAATGTTTTCTTAAATGGGTCTTCAACCCCATTAATAGCAACCATTTGTTTATAAAACTTATTTTTGCCCTTAATGATATTTGTAAATTGTTTGTAAGATACAGGTTGTATCCAATTTTTACCTAACATAGCCATTCGTTTAGCCTTTGTTTTAGGTAATTTTTCGCCATTTTGCAAACGCTCTCTAATGACAATATTACATATCTTTTCAAACATATTTTTCCATATATCTTCTTTTAATGTATGTCGCGTAACCCATAAAATTGTATATCCATTTTTTGAAAAAGAATTACTTGCTGTTGCAATTGCTGTACAAGTTTTGCCAGAACCAACGCTATGGTATAACAACATACCTTTGTATGGCGATTCCACTGTTAAAAAGTTTTGTACAAATGCTTGAGACTTTGAAAATGTAACAATTTCATATTTTTTTGATGATTTTTTAACATTGTCATTTGTATCTTGAATACATTTATTAGTAATATCCATATGATCCCATTTATATGCTCTGTAATTTTTTAATACATAATTATATAAATCATCATAATTCATTTTTATTGTTGGAGGTGAAGCAATTGGGTTAACGAACTCATTTATAAATTCTTTTATTTTCAAATAATTTACATCATTAATTTTATTTCTTCGTTTGTAACTTTCCATGTTTTCTAACATTTTTGAACCGAGTTTATATTTTATTTCATTTTTCTTCTCAAAAAATAATAGAGGATTTTCCCATATTATATTTATAGTATCGCAAAACTGTTGTCGTTTGTTAATATAACTACATAATATAGTTTTTGAATCAGTTTCATTTAATGCACTTAAAAACTTATCATTACGAATATTATTATCTACCTTATAATCTTTATTTATATCAAACTTTTTATTAAACTTGTCGTAATCAAAAGTATCGATAAGATATAAAGCGGATACCAACAATAAAGCTTCTGTATTTTTATATGTTTCTAAAATACCAGCACATTTATTATCACAAGGTATTTTATTTTTATCATTCGCATATATCTTTTTGCGAAAGTTATATACATTTCTTCTATTATTAATATTTTTTACAGTTATATATTCGGCTGGTTTGATTTTGTTTATAATGCTATTATAAAATCTATTATTATTATCATTTAACATATGTATATTTTCGGTTAAAGGTGTATCAACAGCAGATGCTATCATTATATCTTCAATATCGGCTACAAAATTAATAGCACTTATATTTTGATTACTATGTTTTATATATAAATCATGAACAGTGTAATTTTCATCATAATTTATATTATATCTATAAATATTTAAAGTCCATCCAACATTTGGTACAAATGGTAATCCGGATTGTCCGCAATATCTTGTTCCGCGACCGATTACTTGAGTATTTTCGGCTTTTGTTATTAATGGTTCTAGGATATGCATATATTTAACATCAAATACATCAATCCCTTCTTTAAATCCAGAATCTAAAATTATAAAACGCATATTTTTACCATTAATATTTTCAGGACGATTATTTAATATAGACATCATATTTTTTTTTAATCTCATAGTTAATGGTTTTTTATACACTACAGATGTAGTAAGAAGTCCAAATGTTTTATCGGTTTCTACAATATTTTTTTTGATAATTCCTTTATCATATATAAGTGTAAAGTCGTTCGCGATAAGAGACGATGCTATCATTTTAGCACCATTGCTACCGGCAATATCACAATATATAACATGTTTATAATATTTACCATCTGTAGCCATATCAATATCATCCAACTCTTTTATTTTTTCTAACATAGAATCTATTTTGGGCGACATAAAAGGCAAATCTCTTTTAACTAATGTTTTATCAAACTTCGCATTATCAAACTTATATTCTGGTTTTACATTAGCCCATGTACTTGTATTTCTAATACAGGTTGCTTCTTTTGGGATTTTGCTCATACAATACTATAATAATATAATATTATTAATATGTTTTTTTAGAATATTTTCTTTTAGAATATGTTTTTTCTGTAATTTTATGAAAGTTTTCTTTATAGGGTTGTAGAGGACAAGAAGGTTTTTGTAAATTATATTCAATATTAATATCGCAATTTTTCAATATAGGTATTCTTTCTAATTTATCAAAAATATCTTTAAATGGTAATCTATTTTTTTTACAATTTTGTATAATATTTTTGTTATAATTGTTTGGTATAATTCCATAAGTATATATCAATGGAAATGACGAATAATTATCTGCTACTTTATGATCGAAATATATAGGATATTCTCTAATATTTTTACCATCTTTAGAATAATATGAAAATAATTTTTCAATCTTATTTTCTTCCATTAATTCATATATTGGCACCATTGTATATTTTGCTTTATTTACAAATAATATATTTCCATTAATATTATTTTTTTCAAAACTATCTTTTATAACATTTATAGCTGTATTAGATATAAAAGGTATTAATATATAAATATCACAATTTTTATTTTCAAAAACTTCTAAAAACATGTTTATTTGTGACCCGGAATATGTAGCATCATCTGGTATAATAACAGGTATATCAAAATCTATATTATCTATATCATAAATTATCTTAACATCATATTTATTCTTATCTATATATTGTTCAATATGTTTAAATACCCAAAATCCAGATTTAAACTTATGATTTATATTATCGCTAGCTATGTAAAATTGAAGAGTTTTTGTTTTTAATATTGACAACATCTCGAAAAAAGCTTTTTTTATAAATTTTTTAAAAACGCTATATGATATATATGTTGTTTTCATAATAAACTCTGCAGCAATATTTTTTATTTCAACATCTGAATTATACAACCATTCGTTTAATTTGCTATTATCGATAGAATGTTTATTAGGTTTTATAATTTGACTAGACATACTTTGACTAGACACACCATGACAAGACATACTTTGACTTTTATAACTTATCATAAATACTTCTAATATAATACAAATAAAATTATATAACAATACTTTATCTAAATAAATATGTATTATAATTAAATGTTTGATAGAACAGAACTGGTATTGGAAAGTATAAATGAAATTATAAATAAATATAAGATTCCAGAATTGCAAAGATTAGTTGATAAAAATCATATTTCAGCAATGATTAAAGATCAAAAAAGCGAATATTCAAAATATGGAAAGTTTTCTATTTTGCAAAGTTTTACAATCGCGTATAATTATGTAGAAGATATTGGGTATATATTGGATGGACAACATAGGTTATTGGTATTTGCCGAATTGAAATTACAAGGATATAATATAGATAATGTATTAGTACCTATTGTAAAATACAATATAAATAAAAACGAAGATATTGAAGAATATTTTTCAAAAATTAATAAACATTCACCGATTAAACCTATTGGAAACTTGATATCTGATGAAAAAAAACTATGTCAATTATTATTAGATAAATTCAATATATATTTTAAACACAAAGAAAAAGAATGTAGGTGTAATAGTCCATATATTTCATTTAATCAAATGATTGAAAATATTAATGTTCGTAATATTAACAAAAAACTTGTAAATGTTAATAAAAATATAATGGACTTATGGGATAATATTTTAGGTGTTGATACTTTTTTATCGAGTATTTCTGAAAAACAATTAAATATAGAGGTTTCTAAAAAGTTTTTAGATTGCAAAAAAAAGGGTCTTAAAGAAAATAAAGAAGTTTGTTATTTAGGTGTTTTTAGAAAGTTTGAATGGTTAGATTTGGCATTATATGCATTAATAAATGACAAAGATATAAATAAAATAGGGGTCGCTTTTTATAATGATATAATGAAATCAAAAAAGAGAGTTGATATACCTTGGTGTATTAGAGTTAATGTTTGGAAAAAATTTACTACTAATATGACAGATGAAGGAAAATGCTATGTTTGTAACAATAACTTGCAATTTAATAATATGGAATGTGGGCATATAATTGCTCATGCTCTTGGAGGAGAAGCTAATTATGATAATTTAATGCCAATTTGTAAAACTTGTAATCGTGATATGGGAACAATGAATATGCATGAATATAAATTAATAATTCCTGAAAATTAATAAAAAATGATACATTATTTTTTGTTTTATAACATATAATATTAACGAGATGTCTTATGGATTAATTAAATCTCTCATTATTTTGATAATGATTTTCAACACAAATTGTTATAAAGCACATTATATTTATAGAAGCATTAGTATGCCAAATATGAATAATATTTATTATAATATAACACAAGTTAATAAAAAGATTGTAACTAATAAATATGTCATTACTTTTATCAATGACAAAAAAAGAAGAAATTTTTATTTGCGAAAAAGTGAAGATAGAACTTTCTAATCACATCTTCATTTTGAGAATATATGTTTCTATAAATATTGATTATTTTTTTATATTTTTAAAAATTGACTCCTATTGCTTATTAGAATATTTATATATTATAATGGAGTGTGGATATATTTATGTCCGAACACACGAGGCATATGATAAACACGGATGTTGTAAGTTGGGAAAAACTAATAATATACCAGATAGAGATTCTCAATATGCTACAGGGGAAATACAACGAGGGCTATTTGAATGTGTTTATGTTATTCCTTTAAAAAACGTAGGATTAGTTGAAAGATTATTGCAAAAAGAGTTCATACAACAAAATTATTATAAAAATGGCGGTAAAGAGTTTTATTATAAAGAAATTATTAATATGATAGAACCTTATTTTATATCAGGGAATATAAATTATATAAAACTAACAAATGATGAAATAAAAAGGTTATTGCGAAAAAATAGAGTTAAAGAAAAATATATATCATTTGTTGATAAAATTATAATATTAGATAAGGATATAATTCCTATACCTTCTCCAGTTCCTATTCCTGCAACTATAATAGATATAATAATACCTATACCTCGCGATTATCAAGAAGTTATTATAAATAAATCTGTAAATTATTTTAATGATAATAGCAAAGGACTTCTTGTTTTAACTTGTGGTGTTGGTAAAACTCTTATTTCATTATGGATAACCAAAGCATTGAATGCAAAACGTATTGTTATTGGTGTTCCCAATTTGCTATTATTGGATCATTGGAAAAAAGATATTAAAAAAATATTTCCAGATATTCCATATTTTATTATGCGACAAGGAAAACATAAAGAAGATGTTGAACAATTTCTTGAAAAAAATAAAGCATCGTGTATTGTAATTACTACATATTCGTCGGCGAATAAGATTAATACAGTTGCACAGTATATTAAATATTTATTTGATATGAAAATTAACGACGAAACCCATCATTTAACTTGTGTTAATATTAAACTATGTGACGAGACAAAAAAGAATTATATCAAAATGTTAGATATTCCCACCGTTAAACAACTTGCATTAACTGCTACTGTTAAAAATATTGAAGAAATAAATTATGATAAAAATGTTATTTCAAATGATAATGTTGATTATTTTGGGGAGGTTATTCATACAATGTGTTTATACGAAGCTATACAAAAAAATATTATTTGCGATTATGTTATTCAAACAATCATAACAGACGAAGCGCAATTAAATGAACAGATGATAAAATTTAATATAACTGATGTGAATGATAAAAGATTATTTTTGAGTGCATATGCATCTTTAAAAAGTATATACGATGGACATTCACATCATATATTGGTTTATACAAATAATAAAGATAATTCAAATAAGATTATACAATTTATAAAACAACTTTTAGACCATAATTATTTTCATATGCCAGAACTATCTTATAGCGAATATAATAGCAATATATCCCATATCGAACAAACAAAAATTATACAAAAGTTTGAAAATGCAATATTTGGTATTATATCTTGCGTATATTGTTTGGGAGAAGGATGGGACTTTCCATTATTGGATGCTGTTATATTTGCTGAAAACATGACATCAAATATTCGTATTCTTCAATCTGCTTTACGAGGAAGTAGAAAAGATAAGAATAATGTAAATAAAATAAGTAAAATTATTCTACCTATTTTAAACCAAGGAAAATGGTTGGAAAATACTGATAACCCTGATTTGAAAAAAATTAAAGAGATTATTTATCAAATGGGTATTGAAGACGAAACTATAAAACAAAAAATTACAGTATTTAAAATTGATATTTCTAAAAATAATCCTGATATAGAATATTCTGAAAATAGTATTGTTAAAAATAATGATATTGGAGGGTTTGACGAATATGCAGAAGAATTGAAGAAACAAATAAGATTACTAACGATAAATAGAGCGTGTGTTGGTATGACATATCTAAAAGCAAAAAAATTAATCGAAGATAAGAATATATTAAGTAAAGAGAGTTATTATGATTTATGTGATAAAGATATTAGATTATCGCGAGAACCTGATATAGACTTTAAAGGAACATTCGTTAATTGGATAGATTATTTTAGCATAAAGAGAATATACTACAATTTAGAAGATTGTAAAATTAAAATTGGAGAATATAATATATTGTATCCTGATATGAAAAAAGATTATTTAGAATTATCTTTATTATGCAATAAATTATGCGAGATTGATGCGTTATTTCCACCGAATGGATTATGGGTTGAGTATTATGATATTAAAAGTATTAATGAAATAATAATACTAACAATTAAAAAGAAAATGCTAGGTATTGCTTAAAAACTTTTATAATATATATATACAAAAATTGATATGTAATTTATTATTTTTTTTAATATACTTAAAATGTCCAAGAAATATTCATGCGAATTATGCAAAATTACTTTTGATAAAAAGATTAATCTAACTAACCATAAAAAAAATAAAGGTTTGTGTATTCCATCTGTTGAAATAGATCAAATTAAAAAAATAGATGAATATAATATGGACAAAAAAAGCGAACTAAAAACTACATTTAAAAACTGTCTGGATATTTTAAGATCTGATGGATTAGTTGGAGAAAAAGCTTTGAGGAACTTATCGTATTTCTTAATTCTTAAATTAATAGAACCTCATTTCGGTGTTGAAATTGATATTGACGAATATGATTACGATTTGTCACATATTGATATAGATAATGTTGTAAATCATAAAAAAAGACTTTTAGAAATTGTTCGTCTTTCTGGGCTAGCAAAAGAAAATGAAGATAATCTTTTAAATATTTTAAAATATTTATGGGATGATATACTATCTGAACATCCCAAAACAAGAAATATTTTTTTGAAAGGAAAGGGGTTTGATATTAAATATACGTCTACTTATAAAAAGATTATTGATAAGATTAGCACGATTGATTTAACAAATACAGAATATGATGTTTTGGGCGGGGCTTATGAAGAAGTAATTAAAGATATTATGACAGGAAAAGTACTGGGACAATTCTTCACGCAACCACTGGTTAAAAAAATGATGGTTAAGCTAATTGACCCTAAAATTTATCCAGATGGTACAATTGATAGTTGCGGAGATCCAACAATGGGAACAGGAGGATTTTTAATTACATATTTGCAATATATTTTAAAAGATGCGAAAGAAAAAAATATTAAACCTGACTGGGACTTTATTAAAGACGAAGGATTATATGGTAAAGAATTAGAACCAGATACATATCAATTAGCTGTTTCAAATATGTTGATTTCTTCTGGTCATATGTTCAATAAGTTGGAATGTGGCGATAGTATTCGTGAACCTATATCAAGAAAATTTGATAATATTTTAGCAAATCCACCATTCGGCATTAAAGGTATCGTATATGATGAAATAAAAAGTTTAATAAAGAATGAATATGTACCTATTGAGACTAATAATGCTGTTTCGTTGTTTATCCAAGCTATTATATGTATGTTGAAAATTGATGGTAAATGTGCTGTAGTATTACCAGATGGACAAGATTTATTTAGTAAAACAAATAAAACATTGGTTATGATCCGTGAATATTTATTGAAAACATGCGATTTAAAAGATATTATTTATCTTCCATCAGGTATATTTGAAAATACTGCAATTAAAACATGTGTATTCTATTTTATTAAGAAAATGGAAGGAACTGATATATTAGAAGCAAAAATTAAAATTACAAAAGCTAAAAAAAATAGTGGAAAAGAATATAAGTTTTCAAATACTCACCAAACTACAAATATTAAGTTTTATGAATATGACCCATATAATGAAGTTAAAACATTATTAGTTGATGTACCTATTGAAAAAATAGTTAGTAATTCATATTCTTTAAATTATGCTGAATATATTGAAACAAAAGAAGAAACATACGGCGACGGTATTGTTATTAAAACTCTTGGCGAGTTATTTGATTGCAGAATGGGAAAATTTAATTCTAACGATATGGATATGAAAGGTATAATTCCATTTTATTCTTGTAAATCTAATAACCCTATTGGACTTCACAGTGTTTATTCTTTTGATAATCCTGAATATTTATTATTAGTTTCTGCTGGTGGAAGTAAAAATAATATTATAGGGGAAAATGTAGGATTGGGAAAATGTTATTATGTAAGTGGTAAAGTTGCGTGTAGAGCAAATGTTTATGCACTTATACCAAATGATAATAAATATAATATTAAGTACATATTTTATTATTTAAATATTAACAGAATTGAAACAAACAAAAAAGCTTGTTTTACTACCAATTTAGGAACTATTTCAACCGATTCTTTAAAATCAATTAAAATCCCAATACCATCACTTGAAAAGCAAGAAGAAATAGTGAAATATTGTGAGTTTAATGACGAATTGATTAAACAATTGGAAAAAGAAATTGAAAATAATAAGAAACAAGCACGAATGTTTATAAATTGTATTATTAACAAACAGGATGATGATTCATTAATTCAAAACTTAACAAAAAATGATTCTGAAAATATCAATGAAGAATCTGATGAAGTTTCTGAATAAAATAAATAATATATGTATATTTATACTAAAAAATCTTTTTTATAATAAATAGTTCTACCTGTTTCTAACTTAATGCTTAATTCAATACTAAGATTATTAACTTTAATCATATTAAGTATTTCTCTCAATGATAATTGTGAATTCCTGTCTTGAAACGACATTTGAATACTATCACACCATATATATCCTTTTTTTCCTTTTTCATTAGTTAGTTTAAAATTATAAGTAGTTGTTTGTAATATTTTTGTACTGGCATAGACTTCCATATATCAACTAAAATACCTCTATATTTTTCACCTGTTGAAATAATTTTATTATCTTTTTTAATTGTACATTTTTCTATTTTTGAATTTACGATAGATATCTTATAAAGTTCTTCTTCTGTTATGTGTTGTTTTTTAGGTGTTAATATAAGTTCTCCATTTATAATTTCCATAATATAGTTTTCAATATTAGGGATACGAATTTCGTCTGTCATAGTTCGCGATATTTATTATAACTTTATATAAATCATTTTTTATATATTAGCATAATATTTATCCAACTATACGCGCTTTATAACTTATTAAAAAATACACTATTGATATATCATAGTGTATTATGCTAGTTAATGAAAATGAGTACATAATTTATTTATTTGAATAGATTTACAATTTTTAAGAATATTAATTAAAAAATAAATTATGTACTCAAAATAATAAAAATTGATACTATTTATTAAAGTATATAAATACCATCACATTATAATATGCCTCCAAAACAAGCAAAGCCAGTAAAAACGGTTAAGACTGTTAGAACAATTGAGACAATTAGAACAACTAAGACAACAAAAAAGTAAAATTAAATTGTAAATATCGTTTTTAAAATTATTTGTATATTTTTTTATTTTAAATCATTATATTATATATGAGTTATCAATCAAGTACAAAAGTATTAGGTAAAAAAAGAAAGTTATCAAAAAGAGAAATATCTCCTGAGGAAAATAAAAAAATATTTGTCGAAGATGAAGAAAAAAACTGTATAGTTAAACTAAATGATGAAATTTATATAAACAGTTCTGAAAATAAAATTAAAATAATAGAAATTATTTTTCATTGTCGCAATGCTATGATATATAAAGGAAAAGATCAAACGGGAAAAAGATATGGTATTAAAATAACACAATTTGAAGTAAATAGCACTGATAGTCGCACAATAGACATTATAGATAAATTAGATTCTAGTAAAAAACTTCATTTTGTAAATTATTACAGTTACTTTACATGCAATCGTGTTTCTGAAATAATAAGCGACAAATCAGATAATGAAATTATTTCATCTACTAAACATATGGCTTTCAAAGATAAGCATATAATTTCAATTATGGATTTATATAATTATAATAATAAATCAATAATAAAAAATATGTACGATGATACATTTAATCATTATCATAAAAAAAATATATTTTCGCAAATTATTATTTCAATATTATCATTTCACATTTTTACGAAAAGGCTACATTTGGACGTACAATTAGGAAACTTCTTTATAGAGATTTTATCTAAATCTGGAAAAATTACGCAACCAATACAACAAAATCAAACAAGACATTCGCATAAATATAGACAATCGCAACAATCAATGAAACCTATAGAATATATAAGTTATATAATATATGGGAATTTGATACATTTAGAAAATATTGATTTAAATGTTATAATAGGTGATTATGAGTTCTCGATTGATTATAATGATGATATAAATGCAGTAAAAAACTATAGAGAGGATTATCATGCGATAATTAATATGGGTATCGAGAATAACTTTTTTTATATATTGAACGAAGAGAGAACAGAAGAAATTAAAAATGTTAATTCTTTTAAAAATACAGAAGAAGATTATATTAAATTATTGATGGAAAATACAGATATTTTTGCAGATAAACATCGCGCTACAGATGAAAATAGCACAGCACCTTTTTTTATATCATAATTAATGATTCTTATAAATATTTAACATACATTTAATGAAAATAATTATATAACAAAAAATGATATATTTTAGAACACACATATTTAAATATGCCTAACGTATATACCAATACAGAACAAACAATGTTCAAAAATACTTTAAATACAGAGGTTTATTTTATTTTTGAAGAAATTAAAGATATAATACAAAACATTCAACACGATAAAAATAATTTATACAAACTTATAATAGAATATTATAACCAATTGGTAGATAAAAACTTAGAACTTCGATATAGTATAATAGTTAATCATAAAGAACAACAAGAAATAATAGTACAAAAATATTTAATAACTTCAAAACGAATGTTATTATTCAATAGAATTATAATTATAGTTGGTATTATTATTATATTTATTTACATATCATTAATTATTATAAGCATTAAAAAAAAATAATATATTAATAATTATTATATGATAAACATTTTTAAAAAAATCAAAAAATATTTTAAAAAGAAGAAAAAAAAATCAACAAATATAGGCAATTCAGGAATAGGTTCAATTATTTTTAAAAATGAAGATTGGTTCGAAGAATTATCTAGAGAAAGTGAAGAATATGGTATTAAATATATTGAGATTAAAAGATATGAAATATCTCAAATAAGGAACAATATTGAATGATTAAAATGTACAGGTAGTTTAGATTCTATAGGTAGGTTAGATTAATAATATTATAAGATTTTAATACTATAAATATAAAAAAATGATATTATTTATATATATCTATAAAATAAAGATATGAATATCAAGCAAATACAGACATTTATTGCAGTTATTTTAATGATACCACCGCGACACGATAAAAAGACTATACAACAGTTTTTATATTTACAAAAATAACATTAATATATAAAAAATGACAGTTATAAATAGAATGAAACATTATAAATGCCTGGAATTTTCTTAAGACTACGAAGCATTATTACAAAAAGAATTTATGATAATTATAAGAGGATAATATATAATTATATGATAAAAAAGAATAAAAAGAGAATATGTAATTAGATAATATTAGTTTTAAATTGCTGGATGTATCCTATACAGAATACTAACTATAGAGTTTGAAGTCTTATAATTAATTTAATAGTGGTTTTGAATTGCTGGATGTATCCTATACAGAATACTAACTATAGAGTTTGAAGTCTTATAATTAATTTAATAGTGGTTTTGAATTGCTGGATGTATTCTATACAGAATACTAACTATAGAGTTTGAAGTCTTATAATTAATTGAATATTAGTTTTAAATTGCTGGATGTATCCTATACAGAATACTAACTATAGAGTTTGAAGTCTTATAATTAATTGAATATTAGTTTTAAATTGCTGGATGTATCCTATACAGAATACTAACTATAGAGTTTGAAGTCTTATAATTAATTGAATATTAGTTTTAAATTGCTGGATGTATCCTATACAGAATACTAACTATAGAGTTTGAAGTCATATAATTAATTTAATAGTGGTTTTAAATTGCTGGATGTATCCTATACAGAATACTAACTATAGATTTTGAAGTCATATAATTAATTTAATAGTGGTTTTAAATTGCTGGATGTATCCTATACAGAATACTTAATATAAAAATAAAAAATATAAGTTATTAAATTATACCTTTTATTTTTTTAGTACTTGAACTATATTTTACACTATTTTATTATATTTATAATATGTATAACTTTTATATACTTTAAATATACATCTGAAAATATTGCGTAATAGTTAAATTATCACATTATTACATTAATATATTTTTTTAAAAGTATTAAGTTTAGTACATTTTATTATAAAATGTTATTTAAAATTGTATGCGACTATGACTTATATTTAATATACAACATTTAATATACAACATTTAATATACAACATTTAATATACAACATTTAATATACATCGTTTAATATACATCATTTAATATACAACACTTAATATACATCATTTAATATACAACACTTAATATACAATAATAATATAAATAAAAACTCATATCAATTTTTTAATTTAATAGAACATATATATCTAAGACAGATACATATCATCTAATATTTTTATAAAGTCTTTTTTTATTTCATTATCTACATTGTTCCATTTTTTATTAGAAATATTATTAAAAAGTATTTTTACAATTAAATTACCACCAAATAATCCTTTGTTAAGTACTATAATATTTTCTTTATTGAATGGGGGTATGTCTATACTAATATTATCATTATCTACATATTGTATATATTTTTTTGTTCCCAATATATACTCTTGTAAATTTACTTTAACTGTTGTAAATAAATCAATATTTTCGTTATTTAGTTTATGACTATATTTTTGCAAATTGTTTTTTACATTGTTTTCTATAATCATTTTAATAGTTATTTCGTGTTCAATTCCATCATCATCAATATATTGCCTTATTAAGAAAGGATATTCTTTTTTACATAATATGCTAATATTAAAAGGTTCATTAACTCCTTTTAACAATATACTCAATCTTTTTTTTTTAGAATTATTTAAGTCGTGATAAGAAACTGGTAGAACGATACTATGTTGAATAACTTTTGTTGATGGATTATAATAATTATTTGACTTTACTCCTTTTTTAATGAACATTCCCGCTACATCAAAAAAAGTTTTTTGAATGGAAATCTTATCATAAAACAAGTTTCCCCAATATTTAATATCAACATCTTTATACACATTAAACTCTTTTGCTAAATCATCTAAATCATAATCAAAATCACTTCCACGATTATTTGATAATTTTCCATATTTTTCAAAGTCTTCGAGTGCTAATTTATAAGCAATACCAGCGACTTTAAATCTTTCTATTTTAGAGTTTTTTTCAACAGTATCTTTTAAGTGACAAAGTTTATCAGGATGACACTCTAATGCAATCTTCTTAAAAATAGTTTTGATATCATCACGTTTATAATTTGATATATTATTAATATCTAATTCAAATGCTTCTATATACATTTCATATAATATTATGACACATTATATTCTTTATATTATTTATTTATACAATATAAAGATTATAAATAAATGTATTATAAATGACTAAATCAAATTGGTCAAAATTAATAGAAATATTCCCTTCTATCGTAAATGATAATGATAATTACAAAATAATATTAAATAATATATTATTATCCTCAAATAATACATTAATATATTCACATTATGGATTTCCAATTGATTTAATAGTTGAAACAGCACTTAAAAAAATATTTAATCATAATAGTAATTTTTATAGAACATCTCATGTATGGAATAAATCTATAAATTATATGGAAAATCAAAACTTTATAGAGATCGATTTAATGAACCCAGAGAATATAAAAAATATAGATAAAATTACTAAATTCTTATTGCACATAATATGCTCTAAGCAAATAAATATGAAAAAACATTTTATTGTTATAAAACACATAGATATATTATCAAAACTATTTCACGACTTTAGAATATTATTGGAAAAATATTCAGAAAATATTACATTCCTATGTTCGACCCATCATATTTATAAAATAGAATCTCCTATTAAAAGTAGATTTCATACTATTAGGATACCATTGTTTTCGCACGAACAAATTGTTGATATTTTTGATAATTATTTAAATACGTCTTTGAACGAACATTTAAAAACTATTAAAACGAGAGATATTGTAAAAGCAATATTTATTACAGATGTCGAAAAACAAGATGTTGGAAAAGAACTTGTTACTAAAGACTTTATAGAATATAATTTTATACCATTCGTAGATTTTATTAAAACTTATAATAACAAGGTTAATAATTTAGAAGAAATAAGAAACTTGTCATATCGTTGTTGTCAATTCAATATATCAATATTTAAAATAACACAGGACTTTGTTAAGCTAGTTGATTATGAAGATTATTATATTAAATTAAAATATAATAAAGTACCGAAATATAATTATGAAAAAATTAAAAAAGAACTGAAAATGAATATAATAAAAATAGGCACAAATATAGATTATATACTATCACAAACTAACAAATGTAAAGAACCAATATATATAGAAAACTTTTTATGCATGTTACTTCTTTAATCTGGATCTTCATCAATTATTTTATAATTATTTTTGTTTTTTCCAATCATTGATATATATTTATTATTTTGCTGAGCAATATTTTTTTCAAATTCAAAATTATTGAAAATTATATTTGATGCTATAAACTTATCGCATTCGTAATCCATATCAATAACGACAGACATATAGACATATTTAATATGTTCTATATAATTATCTAAAAAGTCATTATATAATTGAGCCCCGCCTATTACGAAAGCCTTTTCTATATTTTCATTTATATTGATATATAATAAAGCATCGTTTATACTTTTAAGAACAATTACTTCTTCGCTCCCGATTGTTTTTGAAAGATAATCATAATCATTAACTGATATAATAATATTTATTCTATCTTTAAGAGGTGATTTAGGAATAGAAAGCCAAGTATTTTTACCCATAATAACGCAATTTTTTTTATTAGCATCAATAACGGTCGTTGTTATATTTTTAAAGTGTTTTAATTCATCCGGAATATTCCAACACATTTTATTATCATATCCGATACCGTAATTTATACTTGTTGCGACAATTAAGTTAATATCTTTCATAATTACATATTATATATTACATTTCTTTATATTGATCATTCATAATATTATAAACCCTACCTTTAAAGTCTTCAACACTTTCTTTATCATATGGTTCTATCATATCTCCAACTATAATATTTATATTGTAATTTTCTACAATAAATAACTTTAAATATGAATGTATGAATGATTCGCCAAAGTCTTGATTATAATTCAAACTTTCATCTTCGTATTTTATAATAATAGGTAGAATAGGATATTTATTTATAAAAGCACCGTTTTTTTTAAAGTCTGTTATATTTCCGGGAATATCTGGTGTTTTTCCCATACAAGGTGCTATAAATAATACGGGGTCACCATTTTTTCTATTATCAATTCTATCTTTTATTTTATTACTTGTATTTCCGCCCTTATCAATAATTATACTCCCTATTAAATCGTTTATCTTCTGTGTATATCCCAAATATTCATGCTCTTTTTGTCTACTAATAACTAACGAAGAACGAGGAAATACACTTAATAACATATTACCATCCAATAATGTCGTATGATTAAATACGCACAAATATTTTTTATCACTATATAAATATTTCATATATTTAATAAAGTCTTCTTTTGAAATATTAATTTTATAAGACATTAAAAATATAAATGTTTTAGAAAACCATAATATTGTTGCCATAATATCTCCTTCATTCTTCATATTATTCAAAATAAAAAAATTACATATCATTATAATTACAAAAATAAATATAATACGAAAAGGTGCTGCTGCGTAAATAAAAAACGTTTTAAATATTGAATAAATATTTACCATAATATAAAATATATTATATTGTAATCTATATATAATTATTATTTTTTAAGCTTTTTTTTACAACATGATATATTATAACAATTGCAAATATTGTAATAAAGTCCGTTATTTATATTGTAAATCAGTTTAAAGTGTTTTAAATTTTTATTTGATTTATTAAAAATAAATTTACATAATGCGAGAGTATTATTTTTTACATACATTTTTATCAAATCATTTATATAATATTATCACATTATGTTTAAATATTATTCTTTACATTTTTTGATATTGTTCATTCATAATATTATATACTCTATCGCGATATTCATCAATTGTTTCTTTTTCTTTAATTTCTACCATATCGCATAATTTTATATCGATCCTATAATTTTGTACCAAAAATAACTTTAAACACGAATGAACCATTGATTCGCCATTATCATGATTATAATTGAGCGATTCGTCTTCGTATTTAATTAAAACTGGTAATATTGGATATCCATGTACGAATGCACCTTTTCCAGTAAATTCTGTAATATTACCAGGTATTTGTGGAGTATTTCCTGATCCAGGGGCTATAAATATTACTGGGTCTCCTGCCTTACGATTATCAATTCTATTTTTTATTATTTGTGTTGTTTTTCCTTTTTTAACGTAAATACTACCAAATTTATCGTTATTACTATCTGTATAACCTGCGAGAGCAAACATAAACACTTTTAATATAACATAACAACCTCTTTGAAATGTACTTGCTAAAATAAAACCATCATTTACAGTAGTGTGATTAAATGTACATATAAACTTTTTATCACTATATAAATATTTCATATAAGTAAATAAATCTTCTTTTGAAATATTTATATTCAATGATAGAATAAACATAAAAAGTTTATTAAAAACTAAAATAACTGAAAAAATACTGGCTTCGTCTTCTAAATAACTTAATACAAAATTTGAAATACGCATTAATATAATAAAAAATAATACTCTAAAAGGCATTAAAATATAAAGAATGAATGTTTTAATAAGAGATATAATTTCTTCCATTTATTATATAATATAAAATATTAAACGTGATTCTTATACATCAATGTAGCGTATTTCGGAATATCAAAATTATAATACTCTTTTTTAGCATATTTGTTATCTTTTATCCATATTCTTGCAATATAATAGAACTTTTTTGGACTAATAGATATTCCATTAATATTATTAGTTATATTATCCGTTATTCCTATGTTTTCGCCAAGAATATTAGATGTTAATTTAAATAACCTATCGTGTAAATCATCTGGTAGTATTTTAAATGAAAAACATCCCCCATTAATATTATATTTATCCTCGTATCTAGGCATAATATCTCTTCTCATTATAAAAAACATACCTTTTTTAAATAGTTCATTAAATGCTTTAAATATATTAACATAATCTTCAATTGTATTCATAGTTCCTATATTTTTATAACTATCGGCACCCCATTCAAAATCATAAGGGTCGTGAAAAAATATATTCCAAGAATCATTTAAAAAAAAATTATTGGATACACTCATTTATATGAAATATATATATATATTCTTATATGAAACAATTATTATAATATATATATTAGATGAGTAAAGTATTATCGATAGGACAAATAAATAAATTCAAAAAAGATCATAATAATAATTTAGATAATGATAGTTGTTTAGAAATTATTAAGTTATATGAGAACTCTAATGGAAAAATATCTTCAATTGTAAACCCAATAACAAAAAGAAGACTTACCGACACAAAAAGAATTAAATTTATTTATGAAAAATGTTTAGGTTATTTTAATTCAAAAACACCAAACCCAATTAATGATAAGAAGGTTTTAGACAAATCACCAAAACCAATTATAGATAAAAAGGTTTTAGACAAATTACCAAAACCAGTTAAAGATAAGAAAGATTTGGACAAATTACAAAAACCAGTTAAAAATAAAAAGGTTTTAGACAAATTACAGAAACAAATTAATGATACTAAGGAATTAGAAAAATTAACACCACAAGAGTTTGCTATTAAAATTATAGAAGACCCTATGATGAATACAAATGACATTTCCAAAATAACAGAATTAACGTTTGGAATAGATAATAAAGCAAATAGATTACATTTAAAAGATTTTTTAGAAAATGAAGATGAAGAGGTTTCTAAAATATACAAAAAATGTATTTTAGAAATTAGAAAATACATTAAAGACTTTTGTCCTTTTATGGGAAATAAAAAATTTACAAAGTCTGTGAAAAAACATGTTGCCGACGAATGTATATTTGAGGTTGGAGTAGTTTTATTTTCTAGTAAAGTAAAAAATATTTTTAATATGATTATACCGTCTATAATCGAAAGTATAACACACAGTACTGCGAATGATACATTACAAGACTTTAAAAATAACTTGAAAAATAATTTTCCAAAACATTATTCTATAAAATTTATGTTAAATGTTTTTGATAGATATTCAATATCAACTAGTATGCTTAAAATTGATAATTTATGTATAATGCTTGACGAACTTATAAATTATGATGAATTAATTATAAAAAATAAAAAAAATAATTTAAAAGTTAAAATGGATGAAGTTCCAAATGTAGATATTGTTAATAAAAAAATGTTAGACACACGTATTAGTATAAGTTATAAACTTAACGATGACATAGACATAGAATTGTTTAAAGTTTTCATACCATATAAGTTTAAAAAAGATAACTCTTTAATTCCTAAAGAATATTCATTTGATAAATTATTCAATACTATTCAAACCTTAGTTTTAGAAGGTAAATTATTAGGTAAATCAATGCCATATAAAATGCATAGATCATTACATAGATATCGCGATAAAATATTAAAAGATGAGGAGGAATATATTAATTTTTCAAATTTATATTATAACCTTTAAAATAGATATTGAAATTGTTTATTCAACTATAAAAATTATAATTTAAATGAAAAAAACGAACAGTTTGTTAATATAATATTAACAATCTATATGCATAAAATACATACTTTTTTTAAATATTAACATATTCGCCATTCTTATCAATATTTCCTATATTTTTATTAGTATATGATACATATTCTAAATAATAATAGCAAAATATATATATATTAGATGAGTAAAGTATTATCAATAGGACAAATAAATAGATTCGAAAAAGATGATAATAATAATTTAGATAACGATAGTTGTTTAGAGTTTATTAACTTATATGAAAAGTCTAATGGGAAAATATCTTCCGTTGTAAACCCAATAACAAAGAGAAAACTTACAGATATAAAAAGAATAAAATTTATTTATGAAAAATGTTTAGGTCATTTTAATTCAAATACACCAAAACCAATTAAAGATAAGAAGGTTTTAGACAAATTACCAAAAACAGACAACTATAATAATGATTTTGCAAATTTAACAGCTGAAGAAGCTGTTATTAAAATTATGGAAGACCCTATGATGAAGACAAATGACATTTCCAAAATAACAAAAGGAATATTTGGAAAAGACAATAATGCAAATAGATTATCTTTAAAAAAATATTTAGAAGATGACGATGAAGAGTTTTGTATAATATACAGAAACTGTATATTAGAAATAAAAAAATACATTAAAGACTTTTGTCCTTTTATGGGAAATAAAAACTTTATAAAGCTTGTTAAAATGAATATTGACAAAGAATATACAAATAAAGCTGGGCTATTATGGAATTCTCCAAAATTAGAAGAACTTTTATTAAAAATTAGCGATTCTACATACGAAACTATAATGTATAGTCAAACTAATAAAAACACAGAAGACTTTAATAATAACTTGAAAAACAATTTTCCAAAACATTATTCTTTCAAATATATGTTGAATATATTTGAAAAATATTATATTACCAAAGGGATAATGGATATTAATATATTACTTGATAAAATGAAGGAACTTATAAATTATGATAAATTAATAATAAAAAATCAAACTAATAATTTAATAATAAAAAATTATAAACAATCAATTTGGACTGAAAATATACAGAACTTTTATACACATATTAATATAAGTTATAAACTAAACAATAAAATATCAATAGACTTGTTTAATGTTGATATACCTATTAAAATTAAAAAGGATAATCATTTAATTCCCAAAGAATATTCTTTTGATATACTATTCAAAACTATACAAACCCTACTTCATGAAGGTAAATTATTGGGTAAATCAATGCCATATAAAATGAGTATAGCATTAACAAAATACAATGGAACAATATTAAAAGATGAGAAGGAATATATTAATTTTTGTAAATTATATTATAATCTTTAAAATAGAGATGAGATGACAAGCGTTTCTTCAAAAGCAAGAACTTATGCGAAAGATAAAAATAATAATTTAAATGAAAAACAATGCGATGAATTTGTTAGATTATATGGTTCTGGAAGTTTTAAATCTATATTAAATCCTAAAACTAAAAAAATAATAGCTTCACGCGAAAGAATAGACTTTATTTACAACAAATGTATTAAAGACCATAAGACACCAATATTTACCAGTGATGTTTCAGCCAAGGCTTCTTCAAATAGCGAAGATGATTATAATAAGATTTTTTCAAAGTTAAATCTAAAAGACATATTTAAAATACTCAAAAGCCCAATAGCCAATGATAATAGTATATCGGTTATATCAACTAAAATATTTGGAAATGACGATCATGTAAATATATTGAAATTGAGTAAATATTTTAAAAAGTCTGAAAATGATTTAGTAATTTTTTATAAAAAATGTGTTTTGGAAATAAAAAAATATATCAAAGGATTTGATCCTTTTATGGATAATAAAATATTTAAAAAAACAGTAGAAGATAGATATCGTGCGGATAATGGACCACATAGAGATACATTTATATATATTCCAGAAATAGATGAAATACTCGATAAACCTAAACAATATTTTAAAGATGCTGTTTTATATAGTTCTCAAAATAAAACATCTTCAGAGTTTATAGATAACTTGAAAAATAATTATGTTAAATATTATGCAGTAAAATATATGATTGAATTATTAGACTTTTATGCTTTTACATCATCTTCTTTAGAATCATTAGAACCTTTGGAAATATTAGACGTATTACTGGATGGTAATAAAATTATGATAACTGATGGGTCTGTATCTTTAGATAGATCTTTATCTTATTCTGAATCACCAACCGGTGCAACAACAAAAACACTTTCTCATAAACAAGGAAAAGTTGAATATTTAAAATATATTATGAATATGGAAGGATTTTATGGTGATTCTATTAATGAAGCGGACCCTTATACGCAAGATAGATGGGATGAAATGCCTTTAAAAAAACTAAAATATGTAATAAAAATACCTTATTCAATTGATGATAAAACATATTGCATTGCTTATTATGCTAAATCTTTGTATAAAGCTTGGAATATCGCAATCAAAGAAAGAAAAGACTTTATAAATCCAATAACACGAATGATATTTACCGAAAGTGATAAAAATTTAATTATGAAAAAAATGATTGAAATGTATCCTCATATTAACCCACCAAAAGAAAAATATATAAATAGGAAAGATTTAGTTTTTTTCCATATAGAAGATTACGTTTCTTACAAGGGTGATGAAATTGATACAATGTGTCTATATATAAAATATAAAATACAAAATAATATAAGCGTGGTTCATAAAGAAAATACGTTTGTAAATTTAATTTGTATCCACGTCCCACTTAAGTTTGCTTCTGAAAACGAATATATTGACGAAGAAGATAGTGATTATATACCTGAGGAATATTCATTTGGTATATTATTATATAATTTTGAAAGATTGTTTATTACAAATAAATTAATAGGTAAGACAATTCCATTTAAATTGCATCATGCTATTGAAAAATATAATAATAAAGTATTAATAAATAAAAAAGACTATATGGACTTTTTTAATATGTTATTATAAAAATAGTTATAATAATTAAATGGATAGTTTTTTAACAGAATCAAAATCAAGGTCTTATATTAAAGATAATAATAATAATTTAAGCGAAAAACAGTGTTTTGATTTTATAGAATTATACAATAATTCATCAGGAAACTTAACAAATATTATAAATCCAAAAACTAAAAAAAATATGTATGACTTAAACAGAATTAGATTTATTTATGAAAAATGTTTAACAAAGGTTGGTTTTACTGATAATAGAATTGTTAATTCTTCAACAGTTTATGAAAAAATGTTATCAAATATAACACTTGATGATTTATTTAATATTATTGAAGACCCTCTATTTAATAGTAATTTTATATCAATTATAACAACTAAAATATTTGGAAATGATACCAAAAATAACATTTTAAAATTAAAAGAATATTTGAATAAAACAGATAATGAACCAATTAGAAAATATAAATGTTGTATATCTGAAATAAAAAAATATATTAAATCATTTGATCCTTTCATGGGAAATGAAAAATTTAAAAAATATGTAGAAAAACATTATAGAGACGAATATAATAATGATGATGGTGTATTTTTTATCTCAAAAAAATTATTAAACATTCTTTCAAAACCAAAAGAATATTTAGTAGAAGCAATAATGTACAACAGTGTTTCAAATAAAAACTCTATTGAATTTAAAAATAATTTAGAAAATAAGTTCGCAACATATTATAGTATTAATTATATTTTAACATTATTGACTGAATATTCTATATGTGATTATGTTCTACAAAAAGCAATTATGACAGACGTTACATATATTTTGTTAAATAATAAAATAATTATAAAATATAGTGATAATTCATCATCATCTTTATCACTAGATAAATCTATTTCATACTCTGTTTCGCCAAGTGGTTCAACATCTAAAGCTATATCGCATAGAGAAGCTAAAAAAGAACTTTTATCATATATTATGAATAATGAAGGATATAGTGGTGATATGAACGATTATGACTTTTATACAATGGATAAATGGGCTGACATGCCTTTACAAAAACTTAAATATGTTATTAAAATACCATATACTATAGATTCTAAAATGTTTTGTAATGCTTATTATGCAAAATCTTTATATAAAGCGTGGGATTCATCTATTAAACAAAAGCTAAAGTTTATAAATCCAACTAATAGAATAGAATTTAGCGATGAAGATAAAAATGCAATAATGGATAAGATGGTTGAAATGTACCCTTATATTAAAAAGCCTAAAGCAAACAGTAATGTTAGACAAGATTTAGAACTTTATTTTGTACCAGTAAATAATTATTATGATAATATGAGCGGCGAACATATTGATACTATACGTATAACTATTTTTTATAAAATAAAAAATACAAATCCATTACTTACAGACTATAGATATTTAGATTTAGTAAATATATATGTTCCCGTACTATTCATTGATCCGCAAGAAAGCGAAATACCCGAGAACTATTCTTTTTTTAGTTTGCAACAAAAACTTGAAGATTTATCTTCTCGTAATAAATTACTAGGAAAAACAGTTCCTTTTAAATTACATAATGCAATTGAAAAATATAATAACAAGCTCTTGGGAAAAAAAGAGGATTATATAGACTTTTTCAATATGTTATAAATATTTACATATTTTTTTTAAATATTACAATACTGTTTTTATATAATAAAACTATATAAATATATATAAACTATTATAATATAAATATGTACCAAGCAAGTATTAGAAATAAAAAGAAAACTTTGAATTTAAATAAATCAAAGAATATTAACTATATTATAAATACTGATTACGAAGACTATGGATTTGTTATAAAACTATTAGGAAATTGTAGAGCATCCATTATGTGCAATAATGGTGATATTGTAATTGGTATAATAAGAGGTAATATGCGTAGATTTAATAAACGTGTTTTAATAGATAAAGGAGATATCGTGGTAGTTTCGCGAAGAGATTATCAGATAAATAAAGCAGACGTTGTTCATAAATATAGCCTTGAACAATGTCAATATATTATTAATAGTAATGAATTAACAGATACATTGATAAATGAATATTATAAAAATACTCAAAAAACAAGTGGTAGTTGTGGAGTAAATGACACATATATAAGTTTTGAAGATGCTGAAATAGATACAAAAGAAGACATTGTAGATAAGTTTAATTTTCTAGATATTGTAGATGATGAAGATGGGTGTGAAGACGAGTGTGATATTGATGATATATAGGATTTTAAATTATAAATATATTAGACAAAAATAAGAGATTACTATTTGGTATTTGTAATACAACTTGATTTGTCGTATGTGCTTGGCATATAATTATGAAAAACATTATTATTATCTTTAAAAGATTCTCTTTGTAACCTTTTACTATATTTGAATATAAATTGTGATAAACGAGTATTGTCGTATATTTTCATTATAATAGTTTGTAAAGGTGCATCACCCCATCTACAATAAAATATATTACCATTTTTATCAATTTCTTTAATCATATCAATTATCTCTTTTGTATTCCATATATTAGGTCTTGTTATTGAAAAATTATTATAATACATTATTGGCATAGATAAAGAAACCTCTTTGTCTGGATAATCTTTATCTTTTAACGCCTTATAAAGTTTTTTAAACTTATCAAAATGCTCTGAAGAACTATCTATAATATGATCTACAAATAATTCTTGAATTTTATCTTTTTTGTCTGGAAATAAATTAATAAAAAAGTCTTTCATTTCATAATTGCAAATACTGCAATCCATATGAATAATATTTGAAACATAATTCAAATTATTTTTTTCCAATAATTCAAAAACATCTATATCAATATTTTCTTCTATTATACTATCATCGTCTAATCTCATAACATAATCATATTCTTTGCAGTATTTGAAGAAATGTTTTATCCAAAAGTAACACATCGAACGATATTTTTCATTTCGCCAATAAGGAACAGGGTTAGTATCTATACATTTTTTCATTTTTTCAATATCAATATGTTCTGGAACTTTAAAGTCTCCATCGTCTATTTTTTTAAAAACAATAATGTCTCTACATTCGGTTCTTATACTTAATAGTATTTCACTTTTTGCATTATCATCATAATCACCTTCGTGTAAAATTATTATTGGATATTTATATTTAGAATTAAAATTTTTAAATAAAAAATAGAGACAAGTTTTAAGATATATTTTTCTTTCAATATTGTTTTGTGTTAAAATATAAATAGCAGCTTTTTGCATTATTATATATTAATGTAATTAATAAATACTATATATTCGTTTATATAGATTTATTGAAATTAATATGACCATTTAAATGATAATTATTATATAAATGGTAAGAAGATATATCAGCGTCGCAAACAGAATCTTTAAAAAAAGCAAAACTATATAATATTATATCACTATTTTTAAGATTATTAATTATTATAGGATAAGATTGTTGCAAAGTTTCGCTATCTTTTTTTTTAAAAACGGATTTAGTATTATTGATATAAACGGTTATATCTTCATTGTTTAATATTAATCCTATAAAAGTTTTATCATCATCAAATATATCAGGGTCAACATTATAAATATTATATTCGTGTATATTTATTTTTATCTGCAGTGTATATTTTTTCTTATTATACATTTCATTAAAAAATGAAATCTCGTTAGAATTATTTTTTTTAATATTATTACAATCATTATCTTTACATTTTTTATCTAAATATTTACCAAAATCATTTATTCTATCATTTGTTTTTATATTATATTCATTATAATTATTAATGTTATTATGGAGACTTATCATAAAATCGTTACATTCTTCATTATTGATACATTCTATATTAATATTATTGACTGCAACTTTTGTTGATTCAATAATATTAATTGAAATTAAATTACCATCACTTAAGTTTTTAATGAATAATAAATTGTTTTCAATTTTATTATTATCTTTAAATTTAAATGTTATTAAAAATGTTGAGATATCCAATGTTGTTGTATTAAACAATATAGGTATAAATATTTTATCATTTACTTTAACATAGTTATATACTTTTAGACTTTTAATATTAAATGATGCCCAATCATTTTCAATAAATCTCAATTTTCCATTTCCTAGTTCATCTTTTAATTTTTTAATTCCATTGCTGTTATTTGCCGAACCATCAATTGTTGGTTTTAATTCAATTAAATCATCTGGTATTTTATCTCCAATATTTTTCCACATCATACCTAATAATTCTTGATTATGATTGTTTGGTATTTTAATATTAAGTTCAATATCTTTAATATTGAACCCTACAATATTTGGATTTAATGGGTATTTAGATAAATAAGGCTTTTTTGAAAAACTAACAATAATATTTTTACTATTCTCTGTTTTATTATCTAATAATAGTTTAGTATCATTTAAATTATCACTATAATAGGATGATATTAATGATATTAAATATTTTTTTTTCAATAATCTACTTATTTTAAAATTGTCAATTATATTTTTATTACACACGATTGTATTATATTCATCAGCATCATCATAATTCATATTTGTATTATCTTTATTAATATTTTCATTATTAATATTATTAGTATTAGTATTTGCTGTATTATTTGTATTAGTCATATTATCTGTATTCTTGATATCCTCCATATTCTCCATATTCTCTATATTCTCCATATTCTCTATATTATTTGATTTTCCTAGAATTCCGTTTTTTAAAATATATATATTTTTAGATATATAGTTTTTATAAGACAATAGTGATAATAAAATAAATATTCCTAGTAATACTCCAATTATATACATTAATGAATCAGTCATTTCGAACTTATCTATTTAATATACATAATTATAAAAAGATATAAGAAATATTTATTAGTATAATTTATATAGTAAATGGAAAATAATATTGACTTTATGTCGTTTATAAATAAAATGAATAAAATGTCGAAAAAAGATGTTGTTCTTCGTGAGGATGGAGAAAGCGAAGATGATGATGACGTTGTTGTTACAAATAAAGATATAAAACGCAAAAAGGTTGTTTCTAAAGATAACGGTTCAAAAGATAAAGACGAAGAAAATAAAGAAACTAAAGAAGATGATAAAGATGAAGATGACGAAGATGAAGATGATGATGACGATGATGAAGATGAAGATGAAGATGATGAAGACGAAGATGATGATGATGATGAAGATGAAGATGATGATGATGATGATGATGAGGGTAATTTAACAGAAGACAAATTATATAATCTTTTAAATAGTTTTTTCGTAGATGAATATGGAGTAACAATAGCAACATCTATGTCAAATATATCATATGAATTGCATAAATTAAATGGTAATATTGGTAAATATTTGAAAAAATAAAAAATAGGTATATAATATATAATGTATTCTGATATTAAAGAAACTACATGGTATTGCAAAAAATGCAAAACAATGATAGATAATTGCATTGATATAGATTATCATAACAATGTTATACATCCTAATTATGATGATGTTTATGTTAAATCGTGGTATAATAATGGGAAGAAAGGTATTTCGCCATATGACTAAATTATCTTATTAAATATAAGAACTCCATTTTTTTTTATCTAATTTATGATTATTATTTTTATCATCTTTTAAATATAAACCATATTTTCCCAAGTGCAATTTATAATCTTCTTTTAAATATATAATCTTCTTTGGTAAAGATTTAATAAAAGATATTTCGACATTAGATATTGTATCAATAGTTTTTTTTCTCCATTTAAGAAATGATTCAATATTAGTGTATGTATTATTTTCTTTATTGTAATAACAGTTTCCATATTGTGTTTTAATAAAACCGGTAGCATATTCCTTTTTATTTATTGTTTTTTTTTCAACTTGTAAAGGTATTATATGAGAAATACTTGTTATTATTTTTGAATATAGATTATCGAGTATTTGTTTTTTATTTAGTTTAGAATGGATAATATCATCAAGGTCATTTTCCATATTTGATGTAAATTTTATATCGCATAAATAAGGCATAACATCGCCTATATAATTTATAATGTTAATTCCTAGTTCCGTCGGTATTAATAAGTCTTTTTTAGTTCCTCCAATATTTATATTATTTTTTTTTACTATAACATTATCGCAGTTATATTTTTTAATAAAACTATCAATTTCATATGTCGTCTGAGGGTTTTTTCCCAATATAACATATTTTTTATCCAATAACTTCTCTATAATAGATGAATATGTAGATGGACGTCCAATTCCTTCTTTTTCTAACTCTTTAATCAATTGTATTTCATTATACATAGATGGTATATTTTCTATAATTCCATTAGACGAATATTCATAAGAATAGCATTTTGATGTTTCAATTAATATAATTAAGCTATCGTAAGATTCGATATTATGATTGTATATTATATTAAATCCATCAAATGTCATAAATGACTTAGTTGATGAAAAAGTATATTCACATATATCTTTTGTATTAAAAGTAATCTTGATATCAGTATATTCACAATCAACCATTAAAGAAGCTAAAGTACGATTACGGATTAGTTCATAAACTTTAACATGCGTTGATGTACATTTATCAAACGAGCAAGAAATTATAGAAGGGTTTGTTATCCTAATTGCTTCGTGTGCTTCTTGTGCATTTTTAACATTTGTTTTATATGTTCTATATTTAGCATATTTTTCGTCATATGTTGATTTGATATAATTTAATATTTTTGTTTTTGCTTCATCGCATATATTTGTAGAATCAGTTCTTAAATAAGTTATTAATCCATTTTCATATAAATCTTGTGCTATTTTCATAGTATTTTTTGCGTTTAATTTATATTTATTATAACAGTCTTGTTGCATTGTTGTAGTTGTATATGGAGGAGGTGGTTGTATTTTTCTTATATTTTTATCGTAACTATTTAAATATTCAGTATTTGTTTTAAGTTTATCTAATATTTGTTTTACAATGCCAATATCTTTAATTTTTAAAACTTTATTTTCATTTTCTATATTTAATATTCCAGTTAAATTATCTTTTTTATTTTTTTTATCAAATATAAATTTACATTCAATTGTCCAATAAGGATTAATTTCTTTTTCAAATATGCGTTTTTGTTTATTTATACACATAATTAATGCCGGTAATTGAACTCTACCAGCACTTAAATGATTTAAGCCAAACTTATTCCATAAAATAGGAGATACTTTATATCCTATCAATCTATCTACTATTCTTCTTGTTTCTTGTGCATTTACCGTATTGATATCTATATTACGCGGATTAGATAATGCGTTTTTAACAGCATTTTCAGTAATTTCGTTGAAAGATACGCGATGACAAGCTTTATTTTTAATAAGGTCTTTCATACATGTCATTAAATTATTTGCAATGGCTTCTCCTTCTAAATCGGGGTCTGCTGCTAAATAAATTATATCAGACTTTTTTACCAAATCTCTTATATTTTTAATAACCTTTGGATTGCTTTTAATATATTCAATTTTCCACGTATCTACGTCAAACCCCAATGTTTCTTTTGGTAAATTGAATATATGACCGCTAGAATATGTTACAGTTGTATCATGATCTTTTAAATAATTTTTGATAGTTTTGGTTTTTGTATAACTTTCTACAATAATAAGACGTTTCATTATAATAGATATATGCGATTTATATATGTCATTTTTTGTATGTAATATTATTTAAAAAAATGTTGTATATATATATTATAAATGTTAACATATTTACCGTGGAAACATCAAAAAAATAGAGTATATAGCTGCAATATATCGAATAGTTTAGAATTAAATGATATACATACGATAAGAGAATGGGTTATTTCGCAAAGTCCAACTAAAGAAACTTCTACACATTGGTGGTATAATGAATTACCTGTTAATATAGGTGATAGTTTTTCTAATATATCAAACTGTGATATTATTACAAAAATGTTTAAATCTGAATCAGGAGATAATTATAATATAGATATATTGACTGATATGAATGAAATATATATATCCGCTCCTACAAATGAAAATAAATTGAATGATACATCTGATAATATTTTTTACACAAGACATATAGATGGTCCATTTTATTATATCCCATTTGCTTCATGTTATAGATTAATAATAGGATTAGATGATAATAAAGAGATTTCAACTAACTTTAATTTAATCCCAGAGGTTCATACATTGAAAAAAGGGGATGTTGTAGCATTTGATTTTCACAGAGAATGTCATTATATCACGAAGAACGATTTAGAACCAATAAACGAAGACTTTCGCGTTATTTTAAAAATACATTATTGTATATATCCGCGGTGGGCATTTTATATAGGAAAGTTTTTAGGACTTTTAACAATATTATACAATAAAAAATTTCGCAATTTATTCTTATACACAATAACTACAAATACAGTATATGATAAAATAGTTGTAAAAACTATGATACTAACTACAAAAATAGTGCACGATATTGAATATTATATTGGCTATAATAATATTAGTTATTTATGTTTTTTAATGTTATTTTCTTTAAAAACAAACTATTATATTTTTTTATTCGGGAGTTCATTTGTTCATTATTTTAGAATGATTGATTCAATATCTAATAATTGTAATAATTTAGTTTTAACACGAGATTATAGGTTGTACAAATTTATCCATATTATACAATTAATATATATGTGTTATTCATATAATAGGTTTTCGAATATAACCACATATTTAATATTAATATCATATTCTGTACAAATATATCATTTGTTAAGTTTTGCGAAGCTTGTATTATTGATATCGTTGTATGATAATATGTATTTAATATCATATAATAATTTGTATGTATTATCTCATTTATTATTATCTTTATGCGAGTGTTATTATAAAATTAGTACATAATTCTATAACTTTTAAACTTTTCTATATTTTCTTATAAAAAAATTAACAATACCATTTGAGTACATAATTTATTAATTCTATAACTTTTAAACTTTTCTAAATATTCTATGAAAAAATAAATTATGTACTCATTTTATTTAACATCATTATTAACAACATTTTGCAAATCTTTAAGAATACCCATTTTGAGTACATAATTTATTAATTCTATAACTTTTAAACTTTTCTAAATATTCTATGAAAAAATAAATTATGTACTCAAAATATAGAAATATAAAATATGGCATCATCTATACCGAAAGACATAAAATTATATGATAAAATTAAAAAAAAACTATTTATCGAATATCCTGTAAATTCAGCTTATAGGTCTGGTAATTTAGTTAAAAAATATATCAAAGCATATGAAGAAAAATACAAAACTGCAGAAGCATATTATGGAAATAAGAATGAAGAAATAGGATTAACAAGATGGTATAAAGAAAAATGGGTTAATCAACGAGGAGAAATTGGCTATAAATATGAAGGGGATATATATAGACCTTCTAAAAGAATTACAATAAATACTCCAAAAACACATAGTGAATTAACTAAAATACAGATAGTAAAGGCTATAACTGATAAAAAAAATAATGGGCGTGTTAGCAAATTTTAAAAAATATAAAAATAGATAATATAAAATTATATAACGTATAATATATGCTATGAAGTATAATATATAATGTATGTTATGGAGTATAATGTATGTTATGGAGTATAATGTATGTTATGGAATATGTTATGACTAATTAATATATGCCTTGACGATTTCGTTGATTTTATCACCATACTCATCAAAACTGAAGAGATTACGCATAGGACATTTGAATAAGAATTTTTCAACATTACTATCGTGTGTGTAGCGATTGGCGATAGTTGCCTCAATTAATTGATTTTTCAAGTATTTGAATAAACAAGCACTATGCATTTTAGAGCCATTAATGCTTCCTGTTTTTGCCGAACAAGGGATAGGAACGGATATATTTCCATTCGACTTCTTAAAGCCACTCATACAGATACAGCACATGTCTTTGTTTTTTTCACAAGAAATTGCGAATGAACCCTCCATATTTATAGGAAGGTTTCCAATAGTCCAAGATGGAACTTTCACAGCCATCTTTTCTAATCTTTCGCAAACAGAGTTGTTATAGTTGAAGTCTGTATCAAACTTTTTGACATTAAGACAAAACTCCGTCTTGAACTCAATCATATCAGTCATAACCTTCAGTTCTACTTTTTTCTTATCTATAATACTCATATTGTCAATCTTTGTTCCCGTATTTCCAGAAATACTGATACCGCTTTTTGACATTATGAACATATTGCACAAGAAATCAAGATTGCCGAACGGAGGCTGGATGAGATAATTATTTCTCACCACAATATCAAAACTAACATTGATAGTATGTCCAGGACACATATAAGGAATCTTACCGACTGTTATAGCGAACTCTAGTTTGGTTACACTTGAAACAGCCAATTTGAAATACTTGTTTCCCGAATCCGTAGTATAGTGTGAAGATATAATTACGTTTCCGCGGTCAAAGTCGTCATTAATTATATTCTTAATATCTTCAATAAGACCTTTCGCGGACAAGTTATCCGATACGCAAATATCCAAATCATTTGGAGTAAGCAGACGACCGGAAGTTTCGGGATGATACTGTTTGTTCCAGAACTTTTTGTTTTCCCATATATTCGAATGAGACTTATTGTACTCGTAATTGTAATGATTTGAAATAATCTTGTCACGGACATAACCCCCGAAAATAACACCGTCGTAATCAAATACCTTATTTACAACTCGTGTATATAAGGTATTTTTGATATGGTCGGGGCTGAACTCGGCTTTAACAAAAGATGACATTCTGTTTAAGAAGATGAGAAAAGTTGAAAGACTGGGACTTAGTAACAAATACTAAAACTTGTTGTAAATAACTTGTGAAGAATATAATCTATTTAATAAAACTTGATACTTTTTATCAAAAGATTGATTGTATTCTTGATATTGCTATGTATATTTTTTATATTGTACTTATCATTTTTTATAATATTTTAAAAAATATAGAACATATTTATCCAATATCATTTTCTATTTTTGCCTTAGCATAAGCATACAATACATTTTCGGCAGTATCTATTGGTAATAAATAATCTTTAGCTGCATAAAACTCCGGTCCTGTACGTGAACCTCTGTTTACTAATGTTCGTAAAGCGTTAATATCATGAAGTTCATATTTTAAACGAATTGTTCTATTATTAATAGTAAAGTCTATGAATATTGAAGATATTATTTTTGTACTTCCATTGGGCATATAAAAACTATTAGGATATTTAAAAACGGTGTTAAAAACTTTTAAATTAGTAATATTTTTATTATTTGGGGTATTCTCGAATGCGATAACCTGATTTGGGAAAGGCAATCCAGAACCTGAATAATTAGACATTCTATCTATAGGATTAGGTGCTATTAAAATAACAGAATCATACTTTTCATTTTTTTTCATAACACCGGCAATATTTACATTTGAATAATTAGAATTAAATGTAACATTTAATTTTACGTATTCATCTTCGAAAATCATTATTAATACTTCTATATTTTATATATAGAATTATTTTTATAATATGATTAATATAAAAATTATTGCACACGCGTGCTTGTTCCAAGACCATTTTTATTAACCTCTACTTTTTCACATGTAGTTGCTGTACATTTTACTATATAGCGTTCGGGATACATTGTTCCATTTTCGCTAAAAGGTCTATTACAAGGAGCACAAGGTGCCAATGTATCTAAAACATTTAACCTATTTCGCTCAATAAGTTTTTCGGCATTTTCTTGTAAAAACATTCTACTTTCATAACTGCTTTTAACCATATTGTTGGTATATAAATCAGTCATTAGTTCGGCATTTACCATACATCTTGGTCTATAATCAGTAAATGAACGTCCATCAGACATTTTTAACGGACAGTCGGGTTTAAGTTCAGTTGATGAAAAAAAACTCATTATAGTTATTATCTTATACAATTACAATATTTTTTATTTTTGTTTTTTAATATGTTCTAATATACGTGTTAGTAATTGTGCTTTTGTACCTTCGGTATTTAGCATTTTATCAGCACATTCTTCGCGTAATTTATCTAAATTCATATTTTTATATCTTTTTATTGATGATTTATCACCTTCGTTATTAAATGTAATATCAGAAGATACTGATATATTATCAGCGATATCTATATGTTCTACTACATTTGACGAAACAGTTTCTTCCTCATTATAATCCCCGACATCATAAAAAGATTTATTATCAGATAATGTTATATGCGTAACTGTGCTATCATCTTCAATATTAACGTAATCTTGAACCTCTACAGGTATTTCAATAGTTGTTTTTTTAGTATTTACAATCTCTTTTTTTAAAGGAATAGTATTACAAATATCACCTCTGTAAGATTTATCATAAGTATCATTTTCTTCATAATGACATTTATCGGTATCATTTCCTCCTTTATAAGATTTATCGGAAACATTATTATCAGTATCACAACATTTTACGGCAATATTAGTATCGTCCTTTACAACACTATCTTTGAATATTTCATTCATAGTTTTGTCATAATTATTCCAATTTTTTGCCAACAATTCTGTCCTTTCTCCTTTTTTTATTATATTAACTCTTTTTTCAAGTAGAAAGAAATTACCTTCTAATATTGTAAGTTTTCTCCATAGAAACATAATTAAAAATAACAAGATTGAAAATATAACAAGATTAATATTTACATATGGTTGGTTAAATAAAAAGCTGTACATTATTTATTAAAATCAGAACATATTTTGTTTTTCATTTTAATCGCATTATCTATTATTGTTTTAGGAAACTCTTTAATATTCAACAACTCTATAGCAATGCATAAATATGAATGTCCTTTATTTATTTTATACGGGAAATAGTATTTGTTGTCACGGGGTATAGCATCGACTGATAAGTTTATAAATTTATCAGGATATAATTCTTCTAACTTTATTAATTTATGAAAATGTGTTGTTATAATTAATGTTATTCCATTTAAATTACTTAGATATTCAATAACCGAATATGCAGTTGACATTCCTTCTATTGGTGGAGTTGAATGCATTGGTTCGTCCATTAAAAATAACCCTTTTTTACCTTCATTATTTATCGTTATAGCTTTTTTAATCATATTAAGACAATATTCAGCCTCCGCTTCAAAATATGATTTATCACCGAGAACATCGGATACGCGCATAAAAGAGTTTATTGTATCATATAATATCATTTGCGATTTGTAACTATATGTTATACCAATTGTTTGTCCCAATATTATATTAGACAATATTGTTTTTACATATGTTGTCTTACCTCCTGCGTTTGGTCCAGTAACGATAATGTTTTTATTTAAGTTAATTGGATTAGATACTTGTTCATTATTTAGGATAGGATTTTTGGCATTCCATAATAATGTTTCTTTATCATTATAATATACAATCGACCAATCATCAGTCAAAGCTAAATTATTTATTGAATATATAACATCAATCGCATATATAGTTTTCAATAAAGATGACAATTGATCTTTTAATACATCGTCCTTCCATATTTTATAAATATCTGTCATACTATTATTGATATCAATATTATGAAAAGATTTATCAATATTAAAATATGAATCTACTATATCAATTGGTAAGTTATTTGTTATATTCAGCGAATGTTTTACAAAACAAACCAATCCTTTCATTTTTGTATGAAGTTTTTGCTTTGTATTATATAAAAATAGTGCTACTTCAAATGTTTGATACATATTATAAACATAAACAGCCACGTATAAAAATATAGATATAGCTTTTGTAATATCAACTCGTATATTTCCTGTTGGTTTTAATAAGAATAATAATAAATTATAAATTATTTCAATATACGACGATATACTTAAATTCATATTTAAATATTTATTAATATACATATATGGTGCTACAAATGCACTGCAAGGATATAAAAATGATGTTATTGGTATAAAATATATTTTATATGTATGATATATGTCTAGTAATATTTCAATATAGTTAATGTAATTTAATATAAATGAAGAAGGAAATAATATTTCAATAGATGTGTTATTCTCAATTTCATCAGATATCTTATAAATCCATAGAATGTCATTTTCGTATTCTTTTAAAATTTCAATATCAATATCATAATCAATAAAAGTTTTCTGTCTTTTTTCTAAAATAATCTTATCTTTTATCGGGTGTTGAACAAGTTTTTTTATCAATATTTTACTACCATCTAATAATGGCAAACAAGAAACCCAATTATCTATAGTAGTATCTTTAAATACATCATCAGAAATGTCTATTTTTTCTCCCGTAATAATATCGTTTGACAATATTTTATCCAATATAACATCCTTTTTTGCTTTATCGAAATCAAAAAGTTCGCGAAAGTCTTCTAAAGTTTCGTCGTCCATTATTTATTATATATTATTAAAAAATGATATATAATTTCGCAGTATTATATATATATAAATAATGAACAAAGATTACGATTTAATACATCCGCATGATAGATGTTCACTATTAGAATTTATAGAAAATGAAGAATATAAATTGAAATCTTCTTCTCTACGAATTAAAAAACTTAGAGCCGTTTATGAACTTAAACCACTTCCACAAATTGTTCAAAAAGTAAAACCTGATGATGATATTGAAACATCTTATACTTCAACAAACAATATAGATGAAGATGATGGCGATACTGATATAACATCTAATGATGTAAATAATGCGAATGATGTAAATAATGCGAATGATGTAAATAATGCGAATGATGTAAATAATGCGAATGATGTAAATAATGCGAATGATGTAAATAATGCGAATGACAATATTTTACTTCCAATAAAAAAACCTAATGTTTTAAAAAGGTTATATTCGTCGTATAAAAAATATTCAATCAAAAATATTCAAAAAAGTGAAGAATATCACGAATATCTCATGTACGATGAAGATTTTGAAAATTGTTACTATTATAAGCCAAATAAAAATATGTGGTATGATTCTCTTTTCAAATAAATATTTTTTTATGTATATTATAATAGTAGAATAATATTATATATTATGAAAGAAAGTGAAATTATACCATTTAAAGAAAATAAATATATAAATGATGAAACACAAATTGACAATATAAAAAGTTTTTCATTGGATAATAGAATTTCATATTATTATTATATAACAAAACTTCTTGCTAAAATTAATATAGATAGATGTTTGGAAAAAATAAAGAGTAAAAACTTTAAGATACGAAGTTATACAATTGATGATGTCTTAATTTTAGAAAATAAAATAGGTTCTAAAAGTGTATATGGAGTTATATACTTATCCAGTATTGCAAATAGTAAATGCGACCAGTGTATAGCTTCGAAGGTTATGGCATACGAAGATGAAAACATAAATGAAATAGAAATTATGAAATATATTACCGACGAAGTTTTATTAAAAAAAAAGTCTAAACATTTCGCTATGATGTATAAATATACAATATGTGATAATGAAAAAGTTAATAGCAAAAATAGGATTGTTTGTATTAATGAGTTAGCACACGGAGACATTAAAATGCTTGTAACCAGTGGAGATTTATTCAACGATTATGAAGAATTAATGAACATGTTATTTCAAACATTTATATCTATTGGAACATTTCAAAATTTGATAGGATATATACATGGTGATACACATTATGGCAATTTTTTATATCAAAAAAATGATGAGGTTGGGTATTATGATTATTTATTTGACGGAAAACATTATTATCTTAAATCTTGCAATTATAATATTATGATTTATGACTTTGGATTTGCCGAGAAGAAACACCAATATAATATGAATAGCCATAAAATATCACGAGATTATACAATAATATGTAGCTTATTTGTGGATGAACGTAAAACATATAATTCAAAAAATAAAATGATAAATAGAAACATTTACAATATTTTACTAAAAATTTCTAAATTTACAGAAAACTTAAATTCAAAGGATTTTTTTAACTATTTAATAAAAGATATCTTTATCCCATATTCTATTAACGGATTATTTATAACATCACCACCTCACAATTCAAAAATAATAAACAATACACCTTTCATAATAAACTAAAAAATGATATAAAATATTCTACATAATAATATTAATAATGAATCAAACAGACAATATAGTTATATATAATAAAGGGTATATTCATTTAATTGACAAAGAGCCATATGAAACAAATGAAGATGTTTTTAAAAGAGGTTGGTTTATCGTTATTAATAAAGATAATGAAGAAAATATGAATAAGTTAATATCAATGTCTATTATTACAAATAATATTGATAAAGGTATGGAATATTAAAGGTATTATAAAATATATTCAACTAAGTATCTTATTTATCTAATATTAATCTTATATTTTGAATTATTATTTATGCATTTATCACTATTATTTGCAATAATAGATGTATCTGTTTTTATTTTTTTAAAAGTCTATAATAAAAAACATTATTATAACATATATTTGAATACAATACATACCGCAAATATTGTAGTTATAAAGTTCAAGAATATTATAAATATTATGAATGGTATTAAATAATATAATGCGTACATTAGTATCGGTTTTACAATCTCGTATCTAATATTAGATTTAAGTATTTCGTCTTTTATAATATCAATAAAAACATTTATTAAATTATAATCGTGTTCAAATTCTTCATTTTTTTCTTTAGCATTCATTTTATACTTTTAAAAATATACCTCTTACTATACAAAATATATTAAGAATTATAAATAAAACCTATTCTACTTATAATATTTTTATATTTCGTATAAATTAGAATGAGTAAATATTCAGAAGCATTAAAAGAATATAATAAAGGAAAGGATAAATGGTGTATTCCAAAAAAAGGTACAGATGATCATAAAATTATATTAAGAATGATGGAAAAAAATAATAATATAATATCATCAAATCCAAAGTCCCAAAAAGATCCCAGTGTTATATCAGCTAAAATACAAGATCCAATCGTTATATCATCTATAGTTATATCGCCTAAAAAACTTAAAGTCCCTAAAGAACCTAAAGTTAAAGTTCCTAAAGAACCTAAAGTTAAAGTTCCTAAAGAACCTAAAGAACCTAAAGTTAAAGTTCTTAAAGAATTAAGTATTCATAAAGTATCAAAAAATAATGATATTATTAATTTTCCTATTTCAATGAAAAATTTATCAGATAAAAAATATAGTAAATCTTCTGTAAAAAGTCGTCAAAATACATCTAGAGTTTTTATCAAAAAACTAGATAATGGGAAAAATGCTAATATAATTGCTAACTTTTTTAAAAATAAACTAATTAAAGATAAATATACATTAGATAACCGCGTCGCATTTTATAAGTACATTAACAATCTTCTTGTTGATATTAGTGGAGATGAATGTTTGGAAAGTAAGGTTTTTAAAAGTCGCAAAGGTTTTACTATAAATAATAAGATTAATCTGTATAAAAAAATAGGAACAGAAAGTGCATTCGGTGTTATATATTTAACAAGTATAGTTAATAGTTTTGGAGGATTTACAATTGCTTCAAAGGTTATGAATGACGATTTAAATAATACTAACGAAATTAAAATTATGAAACTTATAACAGATGAAATTATATTGAAAAAAAAATCAAGGCATTTTGTCCTAATGTATAAACATGCAATATGTAATAAAATACCATTTGATGATAAATATAGGATTGTGTGCGTTAATGAACTTGCACATGGCGATATTAAAACATTGATGGAAAATGAAGAAATATTAAAAGACGACGAATTGATGATGAATTTATTATTTCAAACATTTATATCAATTGGAACATTTCATAATATTACAGGGTATGCTCATAGAGATGCTCATCATGGAAACTTTTTATATCAAAAGAATAATGAAATAGGATATTATGAATATTCTTTTAATGGTAAAAGTTATTATTTGAAGTCTTGTGGTTATAACATTATGATATATGACTTTGGATTATCAAAAAGTATTGAATTTATGAAAAATAAAGACAAATTCTATGCTGTATTAATAGATTATGGTAGAATTAGTAATGCTTTTTATAATGTAAAAAAAGGTGGCTGGATAGTTAATAAAAAATTACCAAGTAAGTATGTAAATGATAAAATTACAATAGTAAAAAAACTTATGATTTATTCAGAAAGTATTATAGATATAAATGATAAAGATATTGATAATAAATTTTTTGAATACATTATTGAAAAAATATTTATTGTACATTCTCCAAAAGGATTATGGTTGACAGAACGTCCTGATAATGTTATTAACAAAAAAGCTTTTGATATTAGCTAAATATATTTATTATTATAATAATATATTTAACTATTAGAATGACTGAATATTTTGAAGCATTAAAAGAGTATAATAGAGGAAAAGATAAATGGTGTATGCCAAGAAAAGGAAGTGATGATTATAAACTAATCATAAAAATTATTGAAAAAAATAATGGTACAAAGCTTTCTTCGAAAGAACCTAAAGTAAAAGTTTCAAATGTTCCTAAAAATAAAAGTGTTATTAATCTTCCGATACTCAATAATAGCTATTCAAATAAGAAATATAGTAAAAATTCTATAAAAAATATTCAAAAAACATCTCGGGTTTTTATACCACAAATTAATACTAAAAAAAACGCAAATATAATTGCTAACTTCTTGAAGAATAAACTAATTAAAGATAAATATACATTAGATAACCGCTTAGCATTTTATAAGTATATTAATAATCTTCTTGTTGATATTAATGGCAATGAATGTTTGGAAAGTAAAGTTTTTAAAAGCAAAAAAGGTTATACAATTAATAATAAGATTAATCTCTATAAAAAAATAGGAACAGAAAGTGCATTTGGCGTTATATATTTAACAAGTATAGTTAATAGTTTTGGTGGTTTTACTATAGCTTCTAAGGTTATGCCTAATAATGGAGATAATATTGAAGAAATTAATATTATGAAATTTTTACGTGATGAAGTTCTTTTAAAAAAGAGATCAAAGCATTTTATATTTATGTATAAACATGCAATATGTAATAAAATACCATTTGATAACAAACATAGAATTGTGTGTGTTAATGAACTGGCTCATGGAGATCTTAAAACATTAATGACATATGAAGAAATATTAAAAGATGACGAATTAATGATAAATATATTATTTCAAACACTTATATCAATTGGAACATTTCATAATATTGCAGGATACGTTCATAAAGATTGTCATTATGGAAACTTTTTATACCAAAAAAATAATGATAAAGGATATTATGAATATTCTTTTAATGGTAAAAGTTATTATTTAAAGTCTTGTGGATATAATATTATGATTTATGACTTTGGATTATCTGAAGAAATTCAATATTTAAATGATTATACAAAATACGATTATATTGGAAAAGATTATTTAAGAATTACTTGTGCTTTTTTCAATGTAAAATTAGGAGGTTGGATTGAAACTAAAAATCTTCCAAGTGATTATGTTAATGATAATCTTATTAAAGTAAAAAAAATTATATTTAATACATCCATAAATAAAATTAAGAATCAAAGTATTCATAATAAATTTTTTGAAAACATTATTGAAAACATTTTTATTCCACTTTCACCAAAAGGATTATGGTTGTCAGAACGTCCACAAAATGTTATTAACAAAAAAGCTTTTGATATTAGCTAAATATATTATTTAAAAATAAAAAAAAGATATTTAGATATTAGAATGAGTAAATATTCAGAAGCATTAAAAGAATATAATAAAGGAAAGGATAGATGGTGTATTCCAAAAAAAGGTACATATGATCATAAAATTATATTAAGAATGATGGAAAAAAATAAGATTATAAAGGCTTCATCTAAAGTTCCTAAAGTTCCAAAAGAACCTAAAGATCCTAAAGTACCTAAAGAACCAAAAGTACCTAAAGAACCAAAAGTACCTAAAGATCCAAAAGTACCTAAAGATCCAAAAGTACCTAAAGATCCAAAAGTACCTAAAGATCCAAAAGTACCTAAAGAACCAAAAGTACCTAAAGATCCAAAAGAACCTAAAGTAAAAGATCCTAAAAATAAAAGTATTATTAATCTTCCTATACTCAATAATAGATTTTCAAATAAAAAATATAGTAAATCTTCTGTAAAAAGTCGTCAAAATACATCAAGTGTATTTATAAAACAAGTTGATAATAAACAAAACGCTAATATAATTGCTAACTTTTTAAGAAATAAACTTATTAAAGACAAATACACATTAGATAACCGCGTATCATTTTATAAATATATTAACAATCTTCTTGTAGATATTAACGAAGATGAATGTTTGGAAAGTAAGGTTTTTAAAAGTAAAAAAGGTTATACTATAAACAATAAGATTAATCTGTATAAAAAAATAGGAACAGAAAGTGCTTTCGGTGTTATATATTTAACAAGTATAGTTAATAGTTTTGGTGGATTTACAATAGCTTCAAAGGTTATGCCGAATAATGAAGATAATACTAACGAAATTAAGATTATGAAATTTATAACTGATAAAATTATATTAAAGAAGAAATCAAAACATTTTGCATTAATGTATAAAAATGCAATATGCAATAAGATACCATTTGTGGATAAACATAGAATTGTCTGTGTTAATGAGTTAGCACACGGAGATCTTAAAACATTAATGGAAACTGAAGAAATATTAAAAGATGACGAAGTGATGATGAATTTATTATTTCAAACATTTATATCAATTGGAACACTTCATAATATTACTGGGTATGTTCATAAAGATACTCATTATGGTAATTTTTTGTATCAAAAGAATAATGAAATAGGATATTATGAATATTCTTTTAATGGTAAAAGTTATTATTTAAAGTCTTGTGGTTATAACATTATGATATATGACTTTGGATTATCAAAAGAAATTCAATATTTAACAGATTATAGTAAATACGATAATATTAAAACGGATTATGCAAGAATTACTCGTGCTTTTTTCAATGTAAAATTAGGAGGTTGGATAGAAACAAAAAATTTACCAAGTGATTATGTAAATGATAATCTCATTAAAGTAAAAAAAGTTATAGTTAATACAACTTTTGATATAATAAATAAAATTATCAAAATTAAGAGTCAAACTATTGGTAATAAATTTATTGAAATCATTATTGAAAATATATTTATCCCACTTTCTCCAAAAGGATTATGGCTAACAGAACGTCCTAAAAATGTTATTAACAAAAAAGCTTTTGATATTAGCTAATTTCTCTTTTTTATTTTTATAATAATATATATTGTAATTAGAATGACCAAATATTCTGAAGCATTAAAAGAATATAATAAAGGAAAAAGATAAATGGTGTATTCCAAGAAAAGGTACAGATGATTATAAAATTATTGAAAAAAATATGGAAAAAATGAGAATAAAATATCATCATCTCAAAAAGTTATTGTAGAAACTAAAGTAACTAAAGTACATAAAGAAGCTAAAATAAAAGTAATAAAAGTTCCTAAAGAACCTAAAATAAAAGTAATAAAAGTTCCTAAAGCAAAAGTTTCAAAAGTTCCAAAGGTTTCAATGCGACCATATAGTCCAATGCGAACAAATAGGTCAATAAGTAGTTCAACAATAAAAAGGTCAAGTGTTTTTATAAAACAAGTTGATAATAAACAAAACGCTAATATAATTGCTAATTTTTTAAGAAATAAGCTTATTAAAGACAAATACACATTAGATAACCGAGTAGCATTTTATAAATATATAAAAAAACTTCTCGTAGATATTAATGGAGATGAATGTTTAGAACCTAAGGTTTTTAACATTAAAAAAGGTTATACTATAAATAATAAGATCAATCTGTATAAAAAAATAGGAACCGAAAGTGCTTATGGTGTTATATATTTAACTAGTATAGTTAATAGTTTTGGTGGTTTTACTATAGCTTCCAAGGTTATGCCTAATAATGAAGATAATATTAAAGAGATTAAGATTATGAAATTTTTACGCGACGAAGTTCTCATAAAAAAGAGATCAAAACATTTTGTATTTATGTATAAAGATGCTATATGTAATAAAATACCATTTGATAACAACCATAGGATTGTTTGTGTTAATGAACTGGCTCACGGAGATCTTAAAACATTAATGACAAATGAAGAAATATTAAAAGACGACGAATTAATGATAAATATATTATTTCAAACATTTATATCAATTGGAACATTTCAAAATATTACTGGATATATACACAATGATTGTCATTATGGTAACTTTTTATACCAAAAGAATAATGATAAAGGGTATTATGAATATTCTTTTAATGGTAAAAGTTATTATTTAAAGTCGTGTGGATATAATATTATGATTTATGACTTTGGATTATCTGACGAAATAAATTTAAATGGTGCTATATTAGATAAAAGATATATACCCGAAGATTATAAACGAATTTCAAACGCGTTTTTCAATCAACGAGACGGTGGTTGGATAATTCATAGAGATTTACCAAGTGATTATGTTAATGATACAGCTCATGGAGCAATTTTAGATTTGATAGATATTGGATATAGATATATAGATAAAAATGATTTTTTCAAACAAATTATAGAAAAAATATTTATTCCATCGTCTCCAAATGGAATGTGGATTACTGAACGTCCGCAAAATGTTATTAATAAAATTGCTTTTAATATTTCTTAATTACTTTTTTTTTAAATAATATATATATGTTAGATGACTAAATATTTTGAAGCCTTAAAAGAATATAATCATGGAAAAGATAAATGGTGCATGCCAAAGAAAGGAAGTGATGATTATAAACTTATCATAAAAATTATTGAAAAAAATAAGGTCATAAATCCTTCTTCTAAAGAACCTAAAGTAAAAGTCCCTAAAGAACCTAAAGTAAAAGTCCCAAAAGAACCTAAAGTAAAAGTCCCTAAAGAACCTAAAGTAAAAGTCCCTAAAGAACCTAAAGTAAAAGTCCCTAAAGAACCTAAAGTAAAAGTCCCTAAAGAACCTAAAGTAAAAGTCCCTAAAGAACCTAAAGTAAAAGTCCCAAAAGAACCTAAAGTAAAAGTCCCTAAAGAACCTAAAGTAAAAGTCCCTAAAGAACCTAAAGTAAAAGTCCCAAAAGAACCTAAAGAACCTAACGTAAAAGTCCCTAAAGAACCTAAAGTAAAAGTTCTTAAAAGTAAAACTGTTATTAAGTTTCCTATTTCTATGAAACTTTTATCAAATAAGAAATATAGTAAATCTTCTATAAAAAATGGTGGAAAAAGATCAAGTGTTTTTATAAAACAAGTTGATAATGAACAAAATGCTAATATTATTGCTAACTTTTTGAAAAATAAACTTATCAAAGATAAATATACATTAACTAACCGCATAGCATTTTATAAATATATCAACAATCTTCTTGTAGATATTAATGGGGATGAATGTTTGGAAAGTAAGATTTTTAAAAGTAAAAAAGGTTATACTATAAATAATAAGGTTAATCTCTATAAAAAAATAGGAACAGAAAGTAATTTCGGTGTTATATATTTAACAAGTATAGTTAATAGTTTTGGAGGATTTACAATAGCTTCAAAGGTTATGCCGAATAATGAAGATAATATTAAAGAAATTAAGATTATGACATTTTTACGCGATAAAGTTCTATTAAAAAATATATCAAAACATTTTGTATTTATGTATAAATATGCTATATGTAATAAAAACCCTTTTGATGATAAAAATAGAATTGTGTGCGTTAATGAATTGGCTCATGGAGACCTTAATATGTTAATGGATGATGAAGAAATATTAGAAGACGACGAATTAATGTTAAATTTATTATTTCAAACATTTATATCAATTGGAACATTTCATAATATTACTGGCTATGTACACAAAGATTGTCATAATGGGAATTTTTTGTATCAAAAGAATAATGAAAAAGGATATTATGAATATTCTTTTAATGGTAAAAGTTATTATTTAAAGTCTTGTGGGTATAATATTATGATTTACGATTTTGGATTATCTGAAGAAATCGTAAATCAAAATGGTAGTATAGAGACTTCAAACCATGTTTATGATGATTATAAAAGAAGATCGAGTGATTCTACCAATGACGACAGTGGAGCTCGTATAGAGACTTCAAACCCTGTTTATGATGATTATAAAAGAATAACGGGTGCTTTTACCAATGACGACAATGGGGGTTGGATAGAACACGAAGATTTACCAAGTCCGTATGTCATCAAAACCGTTAAGGTCATCATTTCAAAATTGGAACATACGGCAGCCATTGGCTATATAGATAAAAATGATTTTATAAAAGAAGTTATTGAAACAATATTAGATTCAGCATCACCGAAAGATATGTGGATTACTAAACGTCCGCTTAATGTTATTAATAAAATTGCATATAATATTTCTTAATTGTATTATAATAATATAACTAATATCTAGATGACTAAATATAACGAAGCATTAAAAGAATATAATCATGGAAAAGATAAATGGTGCATGCCAAGGAAAGGAAGTGATGATTATAAACTTATCATAAAAATTATTGAAAAAAATAAGGTTATAAATCCTTATTCTAAAGAACCTAAAATAAAAGTTTCAAAAGAACCTAAAGAAAAAGTTTCAAATGTTCCTAAAAATAAAAGTGTTATTAATCTTCCGATACTCAATAATAGCTTTTCAAATAAAAAATATAGTAAATCTTTAAAAAAAAGGTCAAGTGTTTTTATTCCACAAGTTAATACTAAAAAAAACGCAGTTATAATTGCTAACTTTTTGAAGAATAAACTAATTAAAAATAAATATACATTAGATAATCGCGTTTCATTTTATAAATATATCAACAATCTTCTTGTTGATATTAATGGGAATGAATGTTTAGAAAGTAAGGTTTATAACAGTCGAAAAGGTTATACGATAAAAAATAAGATTAATCTTTATAAACAAATAGGGACAGAAAGTGCATATGGTGTTATATATTTAACAAGTATTGCTAATAGTTTCGGTGGATTTACAATTGCTTCCAAGGTTATGCCTAACAATAAAGAAAATATAAAAGAAATTGCAATTATGAAATATATAGCAGACGAAGTTCTATTAAAAAATAGGTCCAAGCATTTTGTTTTAATGTATAAACATGCTATATGTAATAAAAAACCTTTTGACGATAAACATAGGATTGTGTGCGTTAATGAATTAGCACACGGCGATCTAAAAATGTTAATGACAAAAAGAGAATTATTAAAAGACAATGAACTAATTATGAATTTATTATTTCAAACATTTATATCTATAGGAACATTGCATAATATAGTAAATTATAGTCATAATGATAGTCATTATGGAAACTTTTTATATCAAAAGAATAACGAAGAAGGATATTATGAATATACATTTGATGGCGTAAGTTATTATTTAAAGTCTTGTGGTTATAACATTATGATTTATGACTTTGGTTTATCAACTAAAATAAATAGTAATAAAAATTATAAATTAGGTTATATAGGGTTTTCAAAAGACTATAGAAGAATATGTAATGCTTTTATGAGTAAAATATATGGTTGGGGGCAATATGATGATTTACCCAATCTTGAAAATAACGTTAAAATAATAAGGTTAAAAACATTATTAGGCAATATATCAAGTATAAATTATAAAGACTTTTTCAAACAAATTATTGAAAAATTCTTTATTCCATCATCGCCAAAAGATATGTGGATTACCGAACGTCCCAAAAATGTTATTAATAAAATTGCTTTTGATATGTCTTAATATAATATTTATATTTGTTAGATGATGAAATATTCTGAAGTTTATAATAAAGATATAAAAAAGCCTGATAATAAAAAAAAAAATATTGCAAAACTTATTACTGATATGAATATAATAAATATAAAAAGGTCTAGTGTATTTATTAAACAATTAAATACAAAAACTAAAGTTGTTAAAGAAAGTTATACATTAGGAGACCGTATAGCATCTTATAAATATGTTAATAAGATTCTTGTTGATATTAATGGAAATGAATGTTTAGAATCTAAGGTTTTTGATGGTTTTTCCGGTTATACTTTGAATAATAGTATTAATTTGGTAAAACAAATAGGTACAGAGAGTAAATATGGCGTTATATATTTAACAAATATAGTTAATAGCGTTGATGGATTTACGATAGCTTCAAAGGTTATGCCAAATAATGCAAATAATATTAACGAAATTAAATTAATGAAATATGTCAATGATGAAATACTCTTAAAAAAGAAGTCAAGACATTTTGCATTTATGTATAAATATGCTATATGTAATGAATTATATGTTAATAATAATCGTAGGATAGTTTGTGTTAATGAACTTGCACACGGAGATCTTAAAATGTTGATGAGAGAAAGAAAATTATTAAAAGACAATGAATTAATAATTAATTTATTATTTCAAACATTTATATCAATTGGAACATTTCAAAATATAACAAAACATTCTCATAATGATTGCCATTATGGTAATTTTTTATATCAAACAAATGAAGAAAAAGGATATTATCAATATTCTTTTAATGGACAAACATATTATTTAAAGTCTTGTGGTTATAACATTATGATTTATGACTTTGGATTATCGAGGGAAATAAAATATGATATAAATAATGGGAATGCTTCAGACCATATTACAAAAGATTATAGAAGAATAACTAATGCTTTTATGTCTAATGAGTTTGGTTGGGGTGATTATGATGATTTACCAAATATTGAAAATGATAATAAAATAATGGATATTAAATTATTATTAAAACATATGCCAATTATAAATGAAAATGATTATTTTGAAAATATTATAAAAAATGTTTTCATACCATTTTCTCCATTAAAAATGTGGCTTACTGTTCGTCCTAAAAATGTAATTAACAAGGTAGCATTTCATATTAATTAAATATATATTTTTTATTAGAATGACTAAATATGAATAATGAATGATGTGAATATATTAATGATAATAATAATAATATAAAACATATTATTAGAACATGAAATATTCAGAAGCTTTAAAATTATATAATGATGCAAAAGATAAATGGTGTATGTCAAAAAAGGGAAGTAAAGATTATGAAATAATTAGAAAAATTATGAAAATGGATACAATAATATTACATCCATCTATGAAAATATCAAAAGAACCTAAATTATCAAAAGAACCTAAAGTATCAAAAGAACCTAAATTATCAAAAGAACCTAAATTATCAAAAGAACCTAAATTATCAAAAGAACCTAAAGTATCAATTTCTACAAATATCTTTTCAAATAAAAAATATAGTAAATCTTCTAAAAAATGTAGTTCAAAACGGTCAAGTGTTTTTATAGAACAAGTTGATAATAAACAAAATGCTAATATAATTGCTAATTTTTTAAGAAATAAACTTATTAAAGACAAATATACATTAAATAACCGCATAGCATTTTATAAATATATCAACAAGATGATTGTTGATATTAATGGCGACGAATGTTTGGAAACTAAAGTTTTTAAAAGTCGCAAAGGATATACTATAAATAATAAAATTAATCTGTATAAAAAAATAGGAACAGAAAGTGCTTACGGCGTTATATATTTAACAAGTATAGTCAATAGTTTTGGAGGATTTACTATAGCTTCAAAGGTTATGCCGAATAATCAAAATAATATAAAAGAAATTGAACTAATGAAATATATAAATGATGAAATTCTGTTAAAAAAGAAATCAAGACATTTCGTATTTATGTATAAACATGTTGTATGTAATAAACAACACTTTGAAAATAAACATAGGATTGTTTGCGTGAATGAATTAGCACATGGAGATCTAAAAATGTTAATGACACAAAGAGAATTGTTGAAAAACAATGAATTAATTATGAATTTATTATTTCAAACATTTATATCGATTGGGACATTGCATAATATAGTAAACTATTGTCACAATGATAGTCATCATGGAAACTTTTTATATCAAAAAAATAATGATGAAGGATATTATGAATATTCTTTTAATAATAAAAGTTATTATTTAAAGTCTTGCGCATACAACATTATGATTTACGACTTTGGATTATCGCAAAAAATAATTCATACCGAAAATGACGATGAAAAAAATAAAACTTTATCAAAAGATTATAGACGAATCATTAATGCTTTTATGGGTAAAAGATATGGATGGGGTCAATATGTTGATTTACCTAATTTTGAAAATAACAAAAAACTTGTAAATGTTATTACAGTATTATCAAAAATTGTAAGTATAAATGAAAATGATTATTTTGAAAATATTATAAAAAATGTTTTCATACCATTTTCTCCACCAGAAATGTGGCTTACTGTTCGTCCTAAAAATGTAATTAATAAGGTAGCATTTAATATTAGCTAATCTGTTTATTTTTTTATTTAATATATAAAACAAAATTATGTTATTTAATTAAAGAAATATGCTATTAACTCCAATAAAAAAAGATAATAAGTATGTTTCACATCCTTCGCATAAAATAGATATGGTAATTACCGATGTAAAAATAAAATCAATTCGTAAATTACATGATAGTAAAGGATATAGTTTAGTTTTATACATATCACACGAATCAAATTATGATATCATAAAAGAACTTGAAAATATGGATGCTGATATTGTTAAAATTATAGAAAACAAATCACATACATGGTTTGGGAAAACTTTAACCAATGAAAATATATATGAATTGTACGCTAAAAATTTCTGTAATCAATCTAAAACAATAAATGTAATTCTAACAAATAAAAAATATGATAAAATAATGTATAATAATAAATCTATAGATACTGTCGATAATATTATAGATATTTTGAAGGAAAAAAATCATTATAAAAAATGTATAATAAATATAACAATTGAATATTATGGTATATATTTTTACAGCGAAACTACATCTAATAAATGGGTAATTAAAAATATGGATGTAACAGATATTAATTTAGATACTGTAGAATGGGTAAATAAAGATGATATAATTGACAAATTAGAGGATAATATTATTAATATTAAAAATAAATTGATTAATCGATGTAAAAAAATAGATATTTATAAAAAGGAATTGTATGAACAAGAACAAAAAATAGAAAAATTATACTTGGAATTAAATACATGTAACAAAAATAAATTAGAACCTTTTTTAAATAAATTGAATGAAAACATAATTTTGCAAGAAGATAAAATTAATAGACTTCTCTGAATTATAAAATAGTTTAAATATAATCTATTGTAAATAATAGATAGATATATATAAGCATAATAATATGGGTACTAATAAAAGTGTTGTTATATCGTTTTCTATAGCAATTTTATTATTACTTTCATTATTATTGTTATTGACCTACAATTCAAAAACTAACCCAGTTGTTGGTATGGCTAAAAAGTCCCAAGATATACCTGTTGGATTACCCAAAAATATACCAGAACCTTTTTATTATGAAAAATTCGCAAACACAGGAGTTTCTGTTGCTGATATAGATAATATGCAAAGAGATACTTCAATGGCTTCGTCTGGTATAGGCAATTTTAAAGCAGCCGATACAAGCGGAACTGATATGTATAATCAAGCATTAGTAACATCAGGCGAGACTAATAATGATCAAGGACAATTTGCTAGTTTTGAAACTCGCGAGGGTGATAAAATAAGCGAAGACGATGGAATGCGTGGTATGCAATCTTGTTATCCCAGAGATAGATTAACCGCGGATGATTTATTACCAAAAGATGCTGCTGATAGTAAATGGGCACAAATAAATCCGTCAGGATCAGGAAATGTAGGAGACCAAAACTATTTATCAGCAGGATACCATGTTGGAGTTAATACAGTAGGGCAATCATTACGTAATGCTAATTTACAATTAAGATCAGAAATACCAAATCCTCAAAATGCGGTTGGTCCATGGCTCATTAGCACTATAGAACCAGATATTCGCCAAAATACATTAGAAATCGGAAGTTCCGCTTCTTATTAGAAAATATTACTTAAGAAATATATAAAGTGATTAATTTAATGTGTAGTTTAGGGCAGAATCTCCTATTGACTTCTCTTACAGACTTTTATAATAAAAATCCAAAATATAAATTATTATTAAAAAATATAATCCAAGGTGATCACAAATTATCGCTAAGAATAATTGAATGGTTGGTAACACATTATGCTAAATGTCATAATATTTTTTATTGGATAGATGAAAACAAAAAAATATATTACGAATTGGAAGAATGTATTAAGTATAGTATTCGTAAAATAAACTTATATCAAGATTATCGTGCACAATTAAAGTCATATAGTAAATTTAATTTTGATTCATTCCGCAGACATCAACGTATAACATTTTTTATTAATAATGATAAAACCGAATATATAGAAACGACGATAGGTCAATTAAACTTTTTTAGATGGATATTTAATAATAATATCATAGATTATGCTATTGATAATTATGATAGTATATATAAAAAAATGATTGATAATAATACTTGTAAAAATAAGGTTAATCTTCATTATAATCATGATATCATTAAAACAAAATGTCTTTTACGATTTGATTGATAATTATTTTTAAAAAAATTATATTTTTTATATACTTTCTAAAGCTTCAATTCTTAAACGCAATTCTCCAATTAATTCCATAAGTGTATTAGAAGTATCTAAAGTATAATTAGATGAGTTGGATACTTTAGTTATTATATTATTAGTTATGATATTAGAAGTATCTAAAGTATAATTAGATGAATCTAATATATTATCTATAATACTTGTTCTTGGAATAATTGTATTTAATAATCTTAATATTACAATTCCATTACCACCCGTAGCATATTTATCATTATATCCTCCACCACCTGAACAATTTGTTCCATTATATTTTATAGCTTGATTATAAAATATACTCCCATTTCCACCACCACCTTTTCCACCTTTTCCGTTTATAATATTTTTACTTCCTCCTCCAGCAAAATATATATTGTTATCTTCATGATTATACACGCCTATATTTTCATTTATGTTCAAATCAAATAGAGATTTGAAATTAACAGATATTAGATTTTCATTTATATTATAAATACCATCTCCTCCTGATAATAATGTGCCTGCTGCCCCAGAACCACCCCCCCCACCTTCCCCACCTTCACCATCTAAATGGATATATCTATTATTTTTTTTAGTTATTATTATGGTATTGTAAAATATAGATGTTGGAATTATATCATCAATTATACTATCATTTATAATATTTCCAGAATCTCCTCCATGTGAAATAATATTGCCAAATCTCGTATTATTACCTATACCATTACCTTTACCTCCGCGACCAACTAATATTATTTGTTTTCCTTCTCTAATAAAACTTTCAATATATTTCAATTCTCCAGAACTACCACCACCAGAAACGCTACCACCACCTCCAGCACCGATTGATAATATATTACATAAAGTATTATTATTATTGTCTTTAAAATCTATATCATACTTTGTATAATTATTAGAATTGTAAAGTTCTATTATTTCGCTATTTATTAATTCTCTATTATAAAGTCTAATATCGGATATAGAAAAATTTAAATATGTATTATTATTACTGAATGAAGATCTACCTATATATTTAAATATATAGTTAGCATTTATTGAATCAATTTTTAATATAGCAACAGGTAATATAATTTGACTACTATTTATTATTTTTACAGGGTCTTCTTCATGGGTTTTAGTGTTATCTCTTTTTTTTTCATCTCCGTTTATATATATTTTCCATAATCCGTCTTTAGATATACTCCAAATAAAATGTTTCCATGTATTATCACATAAGTTTTCGTCATAAATTGTAAAAACTATACCACCAATATTAAATAATGATACAGATAATGTATTATTATTTTGTATATTAATATCAATAAAATAACTTGGATTATTTCCTTCACTACTAAAATATAATAGTGATTTGTTATTAATAATAGCATCACCTGTTTCATTTTCAATTTTAAACCAAAAGCAAATCGTAATTCCTTCTATATTTCCACCAATACCACCTTTATCATATATTTTTTCTAACATTACCGCATCTTTAAAACTTGCATATGCGCTTTCGTTTCCATTTAAATATAAATAATTTGTATTCAATGGCGTATATTCAAAATACAGGTCTTTTTGATTTTCTGGTTTATATATAACATCATTAATTGCGTTCTCATTCTGTCCGTATAAAATAATACTATTATCAGCACTATTTCCCGTATTACCACTATTAATTGATTTATCTGAAATGTTATTAAAATTATACCAAAAAGGTAATATTTTACCTATTATAACCGTATTGTCTATTAATGTTTCATTATCAAATGTTGTTCCTCTCATTGGATTGTATGTAAATATAATTTTTTTATATTCCGTATTTAATATTTGTTCTTGTGTAATATATGGTAAGATTACAGGAGGAACTATATTAATATTTTCTTGAAATATACTAATAACTCCTGCGTTATTAACAAATAACCCTTCACCAATTTTAACTACACCCGGATTTGAAGGTGTAGCAAAATTATTTCCAATATATGACTTTATATTTGTCGAAATAATATTTGAAGATTGGGTAATATCATTTATTAATAGGTTTGACGAATATATAACATAATTTGAATTGTCCGTAATAAAGTCTCGTTCGTTTATCAAAAGTGTGTTTATAGATTTGTCCCATTTTAATTTATATGTTGTATTTAATTTATTATTATCTTCCGAAACATCATTGAAAATAATACCATTATCTTCATAAATATTATTACCTGTTCCACCAAGTCTTTTAGACAAAGGTTTGTTTAATGTTCCTAATATAATATTGTCAATACTTATATTTTTAATATTTTTTCCGGAACCATATATTTCGTCAGCTGTAAAGTCTCCATTTATTGTTAAATCTCCCGAAGATATAGATAGTGATTCTCTTGTATTACCGGATGCTGTTATTGTATCTGACATTATATATAAAAATAAATTAATAATCTTAAATGATTTTTAATATACATTATTAAAAAACAAAATAAAACGTTAGTGAAAATAAGGAGGAAATTATCATTACAATAGGAAAAATATGAAGAATTGGGCTATTAACATTTAATTCATCTATTCTATATGATAATGTATTTTCCAAAAAGTTTAATTCTTCTTTATCGTATTTATCATAATTACCACAATAACTTTTTTTTAGTTCGCAAATAGAATATTCTAAAGTCATAATTTATATTACATATATATTATGTCTAATATTTATATATGAATAATGAAACAAAAGGGTGGTGAAGAAATAAACGCGCAAAATACTTTAAATCAGGAAGAACCTTCGTTAAGTACAAATGATAATACAGAGAATATAAACGCACAAAATACTTTAAATCAGGAAGAACCTTCGTTAATTACAAATGATAATACGGATACTATAAACGATCAAAATACTATAAATCAACAAGAACCTTCATTAAAAACAAATTATAATACAGAATCTATAAATTATTTATATCTTTATAGTAGAGGCGGACATTCATCTAATAAAAAGATGAAACAAAAAGGAAGCTGCAGTTGTAGTAAAAACGATATACATCCAGTTATTAAAGGTGGTGGTGAAAATATGCGAGGCGGATGTTTAGATTGTCCATCTGGTAAAAAAAAAGTTTTATCTTATTTAAATGTCATATGCAAAAACGTATCAAATATTAAAAAAGAATTTGATAAATCAACTAATATATCAAAAAGTCGTAAAGCTGGTGGTAATATATCATCTGCATTTTTTGATTTATCATATTTGGATTTAGATACAAGGTATAAGTTTGACTATTCTTTAGTAGAAGGAAATAAATCATTATTAACTTAAGGTAAATAATGTTCTTTATTTTTTTCAAAAGGTCTATATTTTTCCATATTTATATGTATATCATTTTTACCTACTTTTCCATAATTTATAATAACCGATAACATATTTTTTGTCTTTTCTCTAAAGTCTTTTAGGGATTTGTTTATTTCATCGTGTGGAATAAATCCGTATATATGATTAAATCTTTCGGGAATAACAAAAATTAACGAATAAAATATTTCGGTAATATCATTTTTAGTATCTGTGAAAATAGGAAGGTGTGTATTTAAGTTATATCTATCGGATAATATGTATATATAAATTTTCATTAGTTTATTCATATATATTATCAACTTTGTATATATAGAATTATCATACTTTTTTATAAATCTAATATTATATAAAATAGATACAAAGTCTTTATTTTTTATTAGATATCTTACATTTTTATTATTATTACCAATATAATAATTATCTGTATCTACATAACTTACATTCTTAACAACACTTTCCAGACCTCTTCTTTCAATAATTTCATCATTATTTTTATCAATTATATTATTTTTTATATTATTGTCTATATAATAAAATATACCAATAACTATTATTATGGATATCAATACAGATGTATTATATTTGCTTATAATATAAAAAATAATTGATATCAATAAAAAAGAATAATAGTAATTATTTGTTATAATTTTAATAATATTATTCATATATTTTTCAGTATCTTTACTTATATTAATAATAAAAATTATACAGATACGCCATCTATAAAGTAAATTATAAAAGATAAAAATATTATTATAATACCCACGTATATTTTTCTATTGTCCTTTGTAATAATATCAATAATAATATTACTATTATAATCATTTTTACTATAAATATCAGCAAAATCATTGATTATATCAATTGATATTTGTAATGTATTTTTATACAGTTCTTTTATAGTTAATTCGTAAAATGGTTTAATATCATAACTATTTGGTAATTTAGAAGGAAGAGTTTTTAATAAACTATTCAATTTTTGTTCTATATGTTTTTCAATATATTCTTCAATATCACCGGTAGGATGATTTTTGACTTTTTTCATAATGAAGGTTTTTTATCTTCTTTAATCCTATATAAGAAGATTATAAATGTAATAATATCTTACCTTCTTATAAATTTATATAACATTCATCATATCAATATTAGCTATCAAATTACGTCGACAACAATATCTTTTTAAACCTAAATTATCTAAAATATTTCCGGTATGTATTTTATCAAAGTTTTTATATATAGGGTCTACTTCTTTTTTCTCATCAATATTCGCCTTTTCTTTTTCATAAAAGTCTGAAATATCTGCCATAACACGCCCACACGTAAAACATCTAACTGGGATAATCATTGTATATCTTCTAATTAATAATATATAATCATTTTTTATATAAATATATGTGTTTAAATAAAATAAATTATTATAATAGTATAATAATAGGAAAATGTCAGTTGCTGGTTTCCATTTGAGATTAAAAAGTATTGAGGATTGTATGGCTTCACCATCAACTAACTTAACAATCGAAGACTTTGCAGAAACTGCTAAAGATGTATTTGATAGTCTTATTTCAAGAAATGACGAAAAAATAACAGGAGAATTAAAAACAGTTACTGATAAAATGTGCGAATTAGATAATGATTTAACAAATGTTAAAACATCTTTATCGTCTATAAAATTAACAAGTGAGGATGTTGAAGAAACAGCTAAAAATGTATTTAATACTCTTAATGCAGATAGCGAGGTGAAAATAACCGAAGAATTAAAAACATCTAGCGATAAAATGCTGAGTATAGATAATGAATTGACAACTGTTAAAATGTATTTATCATCTATTACCGCTGATTTTGCTAAAAAAAATGATTTATCGGAATTAGTTGAAAAGATTGATAAACTTGAAAAGATTATTGATAAAATTACTTCAAAACAAGATACTATTGTAAAAAGAATAGTTGTTTTAGAGAAAAAAGATGATAGTTCGTAATTATTAATATTTAGGTATTGATTTTGAACATTCTTCTAACATTTCTTGTTCGTATTGATAAATATTAATACAATTACATAAAATATTGCTATTTCTTTGTATATACCCTTTATTTTTCTTAAGATTATATAATGCTTCCGTAGCATATTTTTTAGCTTTTGTATAATCCTTATATTTATAATATATGATACCCATTATATTAAGGATATCCGCTGATTCAATATTTATCGAACCTATATAAATATTTTCAGCATTATAAATATCATCTTTTTCAATTATTTCTTTATTAGATATATTAAATAATTCTATATAATTGTTATTAAAATATAGATGATTCTGCGAGTTTGTACTTGATGGATATATACCTATCTTAGAACCTTCTATGAATGTATTTTTATTATAAAAATATGCTTTGATATTATTATCTTTTATACTCTTTGATAAAAATATTTTTAAGTTAACTTTAAAAGTATGCATAGAGTTATACAAATCAATACATACACGAGGTTCTATAAAATAACAGGATTTTGATATCAACACTTTATATACATCATTAAATTCAATTATATTACTCTCATCATTAATAGTATTCAATGTTAAAAATAAAATATCACATTTATCATTTTTAATAGTTTTAATATTTTTTATCATTTCTTCAATATTGTCAATATAAATATCGCAAATCAAAATATCGTCTTCTATTATCATGTAATATGTTTCATTATCATCAGCATTATCTTCATCAATCAATTTATACACGTTTCTATGTTTTTCATAATTTGAAATATTAAACGAATTAAGGTTTATTATATTATTATTATAATCTGTATTATCGGTATAAGGCGAATAATCAACTCTACTATTATATTTATCAATATTTGCATCTATATAATCAGAAGAAGGTTCTCTTATAATATTTATAATAACATCTATATTATTTTTTCCACATATTGTTTTGATAACATTTAAACAGGTATTAATATTTTCAGTCCTATTATTTAAATTTTCTGTAAAAATCAAATATATTTTTATACATACCATAATTTATTTATATAATTATATTAACATATCCTTTATTATCTTTTATTATATTTTATATAAGTTATATATTATAATATTATATATTAAGTCGTATAATGTTAGGTTATGATATTATATACGAATATCCTCTTCCTGAAAAATTAATCATAATTGGAGATATTCATGGAGATATTAAAAGATTTAAAGGAATATTATTAGATGCAAATATTATAAATAATAATATTGAATGGATAGCTAATCCATTAAATACAATAGTTATTCAAATGGGTGACCAAGTAGATAGTATAAATAGAGAAGACAATATAAAAGATTGGGAAATACTTCCTGATACAGAGATGGTATATTTTACGAACTTTTTGGATAAAATAGCACAATCTAAAGGAGGGCGTGTTATATCAGTAATTGGAAATCACGAGTTTATGAATGTAATTGGTAATTATAGTTATGTATCACATAATAGTATTGATAATAATCAAAAAAAAAGAACAGAATTATTTAAACCAGGCGGTATATTATCGTCAATATTATCAAATAGACCAATAGTTGTAAAAATTGGAAATATGTTATTTAGTCATGCTGGGATAACAACCAATCATTATAATATATTGAATAAATATAAAAAGGATATATCACATATTAATAAGATATGGAAAAGGTTTGTTTGTTCAAATAAGGTTTTTAAAGAAGATAAAGAAATATTTGATAAAATGTTATTGGAAGACGAGGGTATTCTATGGACAAGAAATTTAGACAATATTGGCGATCTAAAAAGTCTTTTGGCAAAATTAAATTGTAATTATATGTTTGTGGGTCATACTGTTGTTCCTGGTATTAGAAATATAGATGGTGTTTTATGGTATACAGATACAGGTATATCTCGTGCATTTGGAACAAATACTTATCAATATATTGAATATTCTGATAATAAAATCAATATAAAGACAATTAAATGAAATATCTACTAATATTTTTTTTGTAATAATAAAAAATGATATGAATATTATTATTATTTGTAAATAATGGCAACATTTATGATGAATTATTTTGATAAATTACCAGAAGATTTACAAGATAATATATATAGTCTTATCAAATATCCTCAGGACAAAGATCTTATTCTTGATATTAAAACCTTTCATATTGTAAAAAAAACAATTTATTCTAATTATTTAAGAAACTGGATTGATTCAGATTATAATTTAAGGTATAATATTCATTGGCAGATTAGCAAAGATTTATCTGTGTTTTTAAATGGTAATACATATAATATTGATGAAACAAATAAAATTAATGAAAAAAGAATGAATAGAACGCTTTCTTATAGAATAAAATACAACCTTTATAATGAAAAAGCTAGTTTTAACTTTAACAAGATAACTTTTCCTAAAACATATATCAATAAATATATCGGGTGTTTAAATGTTGATGAAAGAGGAGAATTGTTGTCGCATTTTAATGAGTTATTTGAACCAGATTATTAAAATATTATATCACAAATAATATGTTAGTAATGCGAGTTTAATTTAAAAAATGATTAAAGCTTTATTTTTTATTATAAATAATGAATACCTTTATTACGATTTATTTTGATAAATTACCAAAAGATTTACAAAAGTATATATATAGTCTTATAATATTTTCACAAGACTATAATATTATTCAAGATATTAAGACCTTTTATGTTGTAAAAAAATCTATTTTTTCCAAATACTCTAAAATCCAAGAATATGTTGATAACAATGATTATTATATTCATTCTTCAATTGATAATGATATAATGAGATTTTTCAATGATGATAATGTTGATAATTATATTAAAATTAATGAAAAAAGAATGAATAGAATGCTTTCGTATACAATAAAATATAAGCTTTATGGATACAAAGCAAATTTTAACTTTCATATGAACAAAAAAACTTCTCCAAAAACACACATTAATAGATATATTGGTTGTTTAAATGTTGGTGAAAGAGTTGAACTTCTAAAATATTTAAATGTTTCATGTATTTTAGATAATTAATCCATATAATATAATAGCAAAAAATGAATTTAATTAACATATTTAAATCTATCATTTAATTTAGATGATTAAATTAACTATTACGAATAATGCTTGGAAAAAAATGTTTGATATTTTAAAAAACAATAGTAATAAAAACTTTATTTTATCTGCTTCAAGCGGTGGATGTAGTGGTTTTAATTACAATTTTAAAATTATCGATAATGTCGAATACAATAATATTATAATATCTAATAAGTTTAAACCAACTGTTATGGATAATAATGGTGTAAATGTTATAATTGATCCTAGGTCTGATTTTTTATTATTGGGTACAACGATAGATTATATAACAGAAGACTTTACTAAAGGTATTTTTTCAAATAAGTTCTCTTTTACACCAAATAAAGAACTGGCTTCTTCGTGTGGATGTGGTATTTCTTTTAATCCAAAATAAAAGATTACAGGCTATACTACTCATTTAGTTTTATAACTTTATTAACAACTATTTTTGAAAAACCATTAAGAACACATTTGAGTACATAATTATATATTTCTATAACTTTTAAACTTTTCTATATATTCTTGAAAATAAAAGATTATGTACTCATTTTATTTATTACCATTATTATGAATATTTTGCAAAACCTTTAAGAATATATTTTGAGTACATAATTATATATTTCTATAACTTTTAAACTTTTCTATATATTCTTGAAAATAAAAGATTATGTACTCATTTTATTTATTACCATAATTATGAATATTTAGAAAGTCTTTAAGAATACATTTTGAGTACATAATTATTTATTTTTATAACTTTTAAACTTTTCTATATATTCTTCTAATAATTATATTATGTACTCATTTTATTTATTACCATTATTATGAATATTTTGCAAAACCTTTAAGAATATATTTTGAGTACATAATTATATATTTCTATAACTTTTAAACTTTTCTAAATATTCTTCTAATAATTATATTATGTACTCATTTTATTTGATACCATTATTAACAACTATTTTGCAAAACTATTGGATAGATTTTGAGTACATAATTATATATTTCTATAACTTTTAAACTTTTCTATATATTCTTGAAAATAAAAGATTATGTACTCATTTTATTTATTACCATAATTATGAATATTTAGAAAGTCTTTAAGAATACATTTTGAGTACATAATTATTTATTTTTATAACTTTTAAACTTTTCTATATATTCTTCTAATAATTATATTATGTACTCATTTTATTTATTACCATTATTATGAATATTTTGCAAAACCTTTAAGAATATATTTTGAGTACATAATTATATATTTCTATAACTTTTAAACTTTTCTAAATATTCTTCTAATAATTATATTATGTACTCATTTTATTTGATACCATTATTAACAACTATTTTGCAAAACTATTGGATAGATTTTGAGTACATAATTATATATTTCTATAACTTTTAAACTTTTCTATATATTCTTCTAATAATTATATTATGTACTCATTTTAAATAAAAGTTGATTATTTTGTTTTTATAATTATTATATATCAAATTATGAATATTTTGGATAAATTACCTTACGACTTACAATTAAAGATATATAATTATATTGTATTTCCGCAAAATAAAAGTCTATTAGACGATATTAAGAGTTATCATAATAATAAAAGATTAATATATATAAAATATATGAGAGTAGGACTTATATATAATGATGATTATTTCGATGATTTAAATATTCATTGTTGGATTAATTATGAATTAATGCAATTTTGCAAAGATAATAAGAAAAATAATCATAAAATTGTTAAACATAATGATTCTAAAATAAATAATTTTCTTGCTTATAAACTTAAAAATAAAAATAATAATGACCCAACTATATATAACTTTCGTTATAATTTAATAATATCTTGTAAAATTAATATTAATAGATATATTGGTATTTTAAAAGACGAAGAAAGATTATCATTTATCAATCGTAAAAAAAATTAATATATAATTTATTATTATCTATATCTTTTTGACATTTTTATTAATTATTATGTACTCTTTTTTATAATATATGATTATGAACATTTTTGATAATTTACCTTACGACTTGCAATTAATGATTTATAGTTATCTTATTTTTCCACAAAATAAAAGTCTATAGATGATATTAAGAGTTATCATAATGTTAAAAGATTAATATATGTAAAATATTTAAATATAGGACTTATATATAACGATGATTATTCTGAATATTTAAATATTCATGTTTGGATACAATATGATTTAATGATATATTGGAATAAAAATAAACCTATTAATAAAAAAATAGCAAAAAATAATAATTCATTAATTAATAGACATCTTTTATATAGAATAAAACATAAAAATAATAATGACCCAACCATATATAATATTTATAACAATTTAACAATTTCTTGCAAATTTAATATTAATACTTATATTGGTTCTATAAAAAATCACGAACGATTACACTTTATCAATACTAATTAAATTGCTATATATTTCAATATTTACAAACTTTATTTTTATAATATTCTATACTTAATGAATATATAGTAAACTCCTAAAAATTGATTTAAATATTAATTGATTTGATTAAATACGCAAAAATATGGATACATTTAAAGATCTTTATGAATTTCTTCAAAAATGCGAAGAAGACAATATAGTAAAATGGTTGGAAGAACCATGGGTTGGTAAAGATAAACAAGAGTCATTGTTGCGATTATTTGCTGGTCTTGGGTTAATAGATAAAGTAAAGTCTTATGATATTTGTAAAGGTAATTACAATAAAAAAACAATTACAAAAAATACAAATATCAAAGAAGTATTTTACAATGAAAAAAATAACCTTATAAATCTTAAAGATAAAGGAGATTCATCCGACTTAACAGGTATTTGCAAACAAGATGATAAACATTTATTAGTTACAACATCAAAAAATTTAAATAAAACAAATGTCGGGAAGTTAGATATTGATAAAATATTGACAAACTTTAAGCAGTATAGCGACGATGGTTTTACAATGACATTATGTATTTGTATTAGAAATAAAAATGATTTTGATAATATGAAAAAAGGTATTGAAGAAACTAACAAGCAATTAAAAAAATTTTTAGAAAACGAAGATACTATTATTATTGATTGGAGAGACCTAAATCAAGCATATAATCAATTTAAAATGTATTTTGGAAACATTTTATTGAATAATATTATTAATTCAAATAAAAACACTTTATGTTTAAAAATGCATCAATGTCTTGGAGTATTAAAAACACAAATACTTAAAAAAAATAAAAACACAAAAATTTTATGGGGGCATATACAACGAAGCGGAAAAAGTTATATTATAGGAGGCTGTATAATAGACGATAGTAAAGATAAAGACGAATGTAACTATTTGATAATTACAACAGCACCTAATGAAACAATTCAACAGCAAAGAGACGTATTCGATTGTATTCAATTAAATGATTTTAATATTGTTGTATTAAATGGAAAAAATACGAAACCTATTTTAACAAAAAAAAATATAATCCTTTGTTCCAAACAATTCTTACAAACAAAAATAGATAAGGAAAAAAATAGTAATGAAAAAACAAAAAGTATTCCTTGGTTAAAAAAACTATCGTTTGATATGAGATTTATTGACGAAAGTCATAATGGAGGAACAACTGAATTAGCGCAAAAAACATTAGACTTTTATGGTAAATTATCATTTACTGTTCAGATCACAGCCACATATTCTAAACCGATTAATGATTATAATATTCCAAAAGATTGTTGGATTTTATGGGATTTAGAAGATATAAAACTTTGTAAAAATATTAAAACAGAAAAAAATATAGATAGATTAGTTGAAAAACACGGATATGATATTAAAGATATTATAAAAAAATATTCATTTGATAATATTGTAAATGAATATAGTAAATATCCTGAATTATGGTTATTAACAGATGAAATTAAGTCTGACGTTGTATCTGAAATAATAAAAGATACACGCGATAATAATTATGGGTGGTCTCCAGATGCTTGTTTTCTGCTTAAACAAGGAATACAAGATAATAATGAAAATAAAGAAAAAAAATTAATAATAAAAGAGGAGTTTCAAAATGAAATAGAAAATTTAAAATTATGGTATAGAATTTTTGGTAAGAAGAATAGTTTAGGTATTCCAGATAATGATTATCCGGATAATATTGTATTTATGCAACGTATTAAAAAAATATGCGACGACCCAATGATATGTTCAAGATTTATTGGGCAAGGTGATTTTCACAACGAACCTATGATTATAATGTGTTTTCTACCGCAGAAAAATATTGATGAAATATCAAAGGCAACAATACAACTATTGAAAAAACACAATGTTATACCAGATTTTGAAATAGTTAGTATTAATAGTAAAAATACAAATAATCCAAAACAAAGTATTGAAGATACACGTAAAATAGCTAGAATTGGTGGGAAAAAAGGTGTATTGGTATTAAGTGGGAAACAATGTAGTCTCGGCGTATCTATCGATAACTGTGATATTGTATTACTTCTTAATAATACAATGGGATTTGATATGATATACCAAATGATGTTTAGATGTATGACAGAAGGCAAAAATAAAAAATGTGGTTTTGTAGTAGATTTAAATATTCATAGAGTTATTGAAACAACTGTTATTAATTATGCTTCATTGATAAAGCCTGATATTCACCCAAAAGATGCAACAAAGTTTATTCTTCAAGAAAGGCTCATAAATTTAAATGGCGATCATTGGATGCAATCTTTCGGTAATGATGTTTCAAAAATTACAGCTTTGTGTCAAAATGTATACGAAATATATTCATCTAATACCGAGAATGCACTAAATCATTTCTTAAATCGTCTTCGTTTTAAATTAGTATTACTTACGAAAGATGAACAGAATGTATTTAATATTATGTTTAATAATGCTGTATCAACAAAACAACAAAAAGACTTGATTGATAAATTATCGAATGAAGAAGAAAAAATTAAAAAAGGTATTGAAAAGAAAAAAGTAGATACAGATGATATATCAGATACATCATCTGAAACAAGCGAAATAAGTAAAAAAGAGGAGAAACAAATAAACTATATGGATATTATGAAACATATTATTCCTCTTATATGTATATTAACAGTTCATGACAAAGGAACATCATTTATTGAAATGTTTAATTTTATTGAAAATGATGAATGTATTTATAATATATTAATAGACCAAACTAAAAGTTGGTGGGGGAAATCAATTGATGCTAAAATTATTAAAAACTTTATTAATTTATATGTAAAATATATGAAAGACGATAAAGAAACAAACCAGATTATTAGAACCGTGAAAGAACTTTTTATGAAAAATATTAAAAGCAATAAAGAACTCTCTCATCTTATTGATATTTATTTAGTTCCACAAGAACTTGAGCGAAAAAGTAATGCTGAAGTTTCCACACCATTTAAGTTAAGAAATGAGATGTTAGATAAAATACCAGAAGAGTTTTGGAAGTCTGTAAATAAAGTATTTGAACCGTGTGCAGGAAAAGGTGGTTTTATTCTTGATATTATTGATAGGTTTATGAATAGCCTTAAAGATGCTATTCCTGACGAAAAACTTAGGTATAAAACAATTGTAGAAGAATGTCTTTATTTTAGCGATATTAATCCTACAAATATCTTCATATGTAAATTATTAATAGACCCTTATAATGAGTATAAGTTGAATTATAATGAAGGGAATACATTAGAATTAAATATTAATGAAAAATGGAATATTGATGGGTTTGATGCTATTATAGGTAACCCGCCTTATCAAGCAGTATCTGAAACAGGTGTATCAAAAGGTGGTGGAAATAATTTATATACAAAATTTATATACTATGCCGACAAAAGTCTAAATCAAAATGGATATATATTATATATTAATCCACCTACTTATTTTAGTCCTGGGAGAAGTAATAATAAGAATGATATGAATTTAAGAAAAGATGTATTAGATAAATATTACTATCATTATATAAACTTGGAAGAATGTGCAAAACATTTTAATGTAGGAAGTAAATTTATTTATTATTTAATTCAAAAAAATAATAGTAAAAATGATAAAATAGAGGTTATTTGCAAATACAATAAAAAGGTATTTAATACAGTATTAAATCAAGAATTGCTTATTAGAAGTTATTTACCTTATTTATTGACACACGAATGTTTGGAAATTTTAAATAAGGTTAAGAATAATAATAATGATAAATTACCAATATTTAATTCAACCGTGTTTGATAAAAGACGACCTTATGTTTTAAATACAGAAAACAAAGAAACAAAAGAACAATATATTAAAAGAGCAATTGAAAACGGATATATATATCCAATGCAAGCTACAAGTACCCAGGTTGTATATTCTTCCAAAAAATGTAAAAATCAAAATGATAAAAAAGTATTAATGTCTGAAAGTGGATATTTAAAACCATTTTATGACAAAGGTATAATTGGTGTAGGTGGTCATTGTTTTGCTTGCTTGGTTAAAGATGAAATTGAAGGAAATAAAATTATACAATTGATAAATAGTAAATTATATACATTTTATATAGAAAGCAATAAATGGTCAGGTTTTCATAACAAAGAAGTATTGCAAGATTTACCTAATATCTTAAATGATATAAATGATATTAATGATGACAATATTTATAAATATTTTGATATTACAAATCAAGAAATAAAGTTAATTGAAAGTTTATTATAATAAATCATTCTTGTATATCCAACTAATATTTTTAAACAGTAAATAAATTAGCGCGAAAGTTTTCGTGTATATATATAAAATTCTATTCTTTATTTTTATTTTTTCAGAAATATGATATTAAATATACTAATAACTATATTTTACAAAAGAATATATATAAATATAACAGTTATAAATTGTTTATAGAAAACTCTACAATGGTTTTTACAAGATATAGTAGAATACCATCGATATTCAAAAGTACAATTCAAATATCAAATAAGAAAAGAAAAATGTCTTTTAAAATACCATCTCCTCACGATTTAGGAATACATAAAGTTCTCAAATATATTCGCCCAATTATTAATCCTTTGGTTGATACATTTTCTAAACATCGTTTAAATAATGCTGTTAATATTGCAGACCTTCGTATATGTGCTAAAAAAAGATCACATAAAATGGTTTTTGATTATTTAGATTCTGGTGCAGATGATGAAATTAGTTTAAAACGTGCGAATGATGCTTATTCTGATCTTGAAATGCATTACAAATGTTTATCAGGACTAAAACCCCCATTAGATTTAAGTACTACAATTTTTGATGAAAAGGTTAATCTACCATTTTTTGGTTGTCCTACAGCTGGAAATCGCATGTTTCATACAGAAGGTGAATCAGCCGCAGCAAAAGCAGCAGAATACTACGGAACAATGTATGCATTATCTTCACTTGCTACAACCGGTATTACTGAAATAGGAAAACTACATAAAGGTCCAAAAGTATTTCAACTTTATGTATGGAAAGACAGAGGATTAGTACAAGATGTTATAAAAAAAGCAAAAAAAGGAGGGTTTAATGCTTTAGCATTAACAGCAGACTTTACATGGTATGGTAATCGCGAACGTGATATTAGAAACGGTTTTACTATTCCTCCTAATTATAGTGCTAATCAAATATATGAGGCTGTTAAGTCACCGGCGTGGACATGGGACTTTATATCAAATGAACCATATAAATATGCATGCATAAATACAGAGGTTCCGGCAGATTCATTGGCGGCATTTGTAAATTCTCAAATTAATCCATCATTTAACTGGGAAGATGCAGAGTGGTTAATGAAAGAATGGAATGGTCCAGCAGCACTAAAAGGTGTTATACGTCCGGATGATGCAAAAAAAGCACTTTCTGTTGGATTTTCTACAATATGGGTATCTAATCACGGAGGACGTCAATTAGAAACATCACCTGCGACAATTAATGTTTTACCATCTATTCGAAAAGCCGTTGGTTCTAATGTTGAAATAATTCTCGATGGTGGAGTAAAACGAGGAACAGATATAGCTAAAGCATTAGCACTTGGAGCTGATTCAGTTGGTGTTGGAAAACCATATCTTTATGGACTTGCTGCAGGCGGAACATCAGGTGTTATAAAGGCATTTGAAATATTAAGAGTAGAACTTGATCGTGCAATGGGATTACTTGGTGTAGGATGCGTAGAAGAACTTAAACTTAAAGGAACAGATTTAATAAAGCGTCGTATTTAAAATATTTACGTGCGAAATTTAGATACTAATCTGCTTGCTAATATAATGTAATCAAATGGAATATTATCGTGTATTTTATCTAAACCATTTATTACCATATGTAATGCTCTCGCGTATGAAACAGCTGTACATGAACCTTCTGATGTTTGTTCTGGTTTTCTTTTTATAAATTGTAAATTTGATATAATTTTGATTAAATCTTTTGTTCCTGTATCTGGAGATTGTTTCCAAGGGTCAATAATAAATAAGTTGTCATCATTTTTAAAAATAGTTCTTGCATGTTTTCCATATGCTATATTTGCGATAGTATAATCCGATTCTATAAAGTTTTTTAATTCAACTGATATAGTTTTAGTAGAAGACATAATGATATATTTTGGATATAGCATTTTAAACTCTTTTGGCATTTTTGATTGTAAATAAATATTAGCTTTCTCTATCGTTTTCGTAGAAATAGCAGATTTGCTAAATATAATCTGACCTTCTTTATTTAAAATAGGATTTTGCAAAGGACTTCCTTTTACAAGTTCTGTAATCCACGATGGTTCTATATAAAGTATATCAATTCCAATTATACCATGGGTTTTAATTTCTTTTTCTTCATTATCAAAACTTTGCTCCAATTTATAAGAATTGTATTTTTGATTGATTAAATTGATAGTATTAACTATTCTTGATATTATTTTATAATTGGTTTCATTTATATAATACATATAACCATGAACTCTATTATATATAGGTTTTGCATAATGTTTTCCTGTATAATTTTTTGGTAAATAGAGTTCCGTATATTCTTTATTAGCAAGAGCGATATCTTTTATCTTACGAAGAATAAATGTTCCTTCGCCTGATAATCCAATTATTTTTTCAGTTTTAGATAATTTAATATTAAGTAAATTGTCTTTTGATTGAATAATATCAAATATATCAGATGATTCGCTTAATTCATATAATTTATTCCATTCATTTTTTAATTCATTAATATTTATTTTTTTAATAAAGTCTTCATTTTTAATAGTCTCACAATATTTATTTTCTTGTTCCTCATTTTGTTTAATTATATTATCAAGTATTTTTTTACCAATTTTACCTGTTTTTAAAACAAACCTATTAGTTAAAGGGTTCAATAATAGGTTTTCATTATACATATTATCCTCGCGTGATCGACCACACCGTATATCTTTCATACTAATTATATTTTTTTATATAAAAAATGGTATCAATTTTTAACTGTAATAAAAATTGATAGCATTATTTCTAAACAATTATATCCAAATGGATTATGAAAATAATGACGAACAAACATCAAATATTTTGTCGCAATCGATAAAAGATTTAAATATAGAAGAAAAATATTACAATTATGAAAATGAATACGATGAATATTATATGGATTTAATTGAATATTACGATACTTATTATGATGACTATAATGATTATTAATTATTTACAATATATACATTTGCAATTTGGAAAATGTGGAGTTAATATTTTTATACAATCGCTACAAATATTTTTATCAAGACTATTATTATTTTTTTTACATATATTACAAGGTTTAGTTATTCTCATGTCTTGTAATAATATATCAATATCCATTATAATAATATTAATATTATAATAGTTATATATAAAGATATTATATATACCTATTATAAATGGCTAATAAGGTTAGTTACTATAAGATTATAGATGGATTAAATTACGATAGTGCATTACTAGAACTTGCTGAAAATTTAATAAAAGGACAAGGAGATGGAAGAATATCTATAGTAGATTCTAATAAACTATTTGATAAAATATTAGACAGCGGAACTATTACAAAGGTAGAATATAGAACAATTTTTTATATAGTAAAGAATTTCAAATTTTCTAAAGAAGCTTTTCAAAACATATTGGATAAACTTATTAATTATGATTAAATGTATATTAATAATGTTATCAAATAAAATGAGTACATAATCTTTTTTTTATAAGAATATATTGAAAACTTTAAAATATATAGAATTATGTAATTATGTACTCAAAATATATTCTTAATGTTTTGCAAAATAGTTATAAAGAATGGTCTTAAATAAAATGAGTACATAATCTTTTTTTTATAAGAATATATTGAAAACATTAAAAGTTATAGATATATATAATATATACGCTACGCTACTCAAAATGGTAATCTCAATGATTGGCGAAATATTGTTAGGAATAATGCTACTTAAGGAAAATAGTACATAATCTTTTTATTTTAAGAATATTATAGAAAAGTTTAAAAGTTATAGAAATATATAATATATACGCTACGCTACTCAAAATATATTCTTAATGTTTTGCAAAATAGTTATAAAGAATGATAATGAATAAAATGAGTACATAATCTTTTTATTTTAAGAATATATAGAAATGTTAAAAGTTATAGATATATATAATCTTTTTATTTTAAGAATATATAGAAATGTTAAAAGTTATAGATATATATAATCTTTTTATTTTAAGAATATATAGAAATGTTAAAAGTTATAGAAATATATAATATATATAATCTTTTTATTTTAAGAATATATAGAAAAGTTAAAAAGTTATAGATTTATATAATTATGTACTGATTTTATTTAACATATATATAGTATATAATGAAATATAGTGATTACCCTGACTTTACTCCAAATATTACACCTGAACAAATGTTTAAATTGGGAATTATGGGTGGAAGCTATTTTAGAAGCATAAAGTCTCCAAAAACAAATAAAACTTATTCTAAACATTATGAAAAATTTAACTTTTTGAAAAATATAAGTGATAATAAACTTTTTAATTCAACATATGATAAGAATATAAACTTTTATAAAGTAGATGTTGGGACATCTTATGAGTTTTGGATAAGTAAAAATTGGATTAAAGAGGATATTGACCCATATGGGTGGATTGAATGGTATTGTAATTTTTATAATGGACGTAGAACAGAAGATGATTTGCGTCAAATAAATCGTTGGAAAAAGTCGGCAGGACCAAATGGAAGATTTAAAAATCAATTACATAGAAAAGTAAATGAAATAGGAAGTAACGACGAATCTATTTATCCAAGATTAAGACAAACATTATTACATTGGGGATTTGATAGTAGAAAACTTAAAATTACTATATAAAAAATGATTATATAATATATATAATTGTTTATAAGATGGATACAATGATATTTGATAATTTGATTAATGAAAAAACAAAAGAATTGTTAGAAATATATGAAAGAAAGACAAAAAATAAAAAAATGATTTTAAATGCTGACATTATTGATTATAACAGTAAGAAACTATATAATCAAATTAATGCCGGATTCATTAAAAAACTTAAAAATTCAAAATCATATCAGAAAAAATGCGAAAATGAACTATATGAAAAAATGTAATTATTCATTTGTAATATATTGTGCAAAAGTATATAAATGTATTTCAATATATAATAAATATATGTTAGCACAACGCATTAACAATGAAATAGATTGTGAATTATTAAAAATAATTAAAAATAATAAAAATAATTATATATCATGTGCTTTAGAAATAATTTCTACAAACATTAAATCAAACGATTATGATTTAATTAATAAACGTATTTTAGAAATTGAAAATAATAGAAAAATATTGTTTGAATTGATTAAAATACCAGAAATCAAACAAAGAACCGAAGAATGGTTTGAAGCTCGTAAAACACGCCTTACAGCAAGTGATTTATGCGATGCTATTAAAAAAACAAATGTTAGTAATGTATTAGCCAAAAAAAAAGCAAAAATAGTCATTGATACTATTAATTATAATGCTATACCTGCTTTAAAATGGGGTACAATGTTTGAAGAAATGGCTGCACGATGTTATTCACAATCTAATAATAATATTAAAATATATGACTTTGGTCTTATATGCGATAGTAAAAATGAGCATTTTGGAGCATCGCCTGATGGTATTAACGAATTAGGAATTATGATTGAGATAAAATGCCCATATTCGCGAAAAATTATTGATAATGTTATACCAGAAAAATATAAATTACAGATCCAAGGACAATTGGCTGTTTGTAATTTAAACGAATGTGATTATGTAGAATGTAAATTTGGAACATTTGAAAATGAAAATATGTATTTGGAAGAATTGTCGCCAGAATTATTATATGGTCATGGTGTTATAGCCGAATACTTCTATAAAAAAGGAGAATATTATTACATATATAGTGCTGAAAACCTGACACCTGATAAATCAATTGAAAATATTATGCATCTAAAAAATATGTATGAATTAGAAAATAAAGATAATGTTAAACCAAATTTTAATAAATTAATATATTGGAAACTTGAAAAAATTAATACACAGCGTGTTAAGTTTGATAAAGAAGAATGGGTAAAAATAGTTCCTAAAATAAATGAATTTTGGGAGAAAGTAGAAGAATATAAACTTATGCCTGTTGAAAATAATGTTAAAAAATATAAGTTTATTGAAGATATAGATGAATGATATATTAAATTACATATACCACCCACTTATAACGTCACTTCTATTTTTCGTGTATGGATTTATGAAATATATAATACTATAGTCGGTTATACCCTCTCTAACTGTTGCTGTTTCAGAATCTGATGGAGTACATGTTGAATGATAATTTACACCTGGATTTTTTTCTCCATCATATGATAAACATCCACATCCATAATCTTTATCAGTATTGCAATTAAGCCAACATAATGTACTATTAGACTTTAACTTTTTAATAATACCAATAAACTCGTCTACTTTTCTTTCGTTAGTCACATTATATTTATTGGGATATATCAATAGATATTCTAAATATAAATGTTTATTGCATTCAATTTCATTTTCATGACATGAATTTCCGTGCTTTGTTATAGAAAAATTAATAGTTACATTTTTATTTTTTTCATAAATATAAGGAGCTTGAGATAAACAAATATAAACTGGTCCATCTACTTTTACCTGATTAGGTTCTAATTCTTTTCTTATTTCCATAGCAATATGTGTCATCAATTCATTGTGTCCGCCACTAGTAAATTCACCAGTATATTCTTTTGTAAAGTCTTTGGATAATAATACAAAAGACTTTACATCGGATGTATATATATTTATTAAGTCTTTCTTCAAGTCTCTTGGACTTTTGTTAATACACATATATGCTAATAACATTTCACCCGTATTAATATCATATGTATTTAATTTTCCAGAAGAATATTTACCAGATTTAATACCATTAGAAAAGTTATCTTCACAAGTATAATCTGTATGATAATTTCCTATTATCTTTCCAATATCATCTTTTTTAAGTGCATCGTATGTAGATTTATTACTAGGATTTGGTGGTGATACAATTAAATAACCACTACAATTGCTTCCACCAACAAGAATAGAAAAGTCTTCTATATATGGTATTTTAAATAAACCCATGATATTTATTATGTAAAAAACACTTATTGTAATAAATGTTATAACTAATAATAATATTAAATAATCTTTAGTTTTTACCTTGGAAAAAATATTTATTACAATAATAAATATACTTATTATAATAAGTAATAACAATAATAATAATAACAGTATATTGTTATACTTCATACTTACTCTATATTAATTAAGTATTTTTTTATTTTTAAACTATATCATATACTATTATTTAAAAAAAAATGAAAAATATTTTATACCATTCGTATATATTTTTTACTTTTGCGGTTGGTGTCTTTTATACAGGAGGTTTGCATATAACTGACGAAGCACCGCATATTTGTTGCCCATCCCATGATATACCTTGATTTGTTATTTTTAATTTTCCTATATTAATTGACTTATCTGTTGATAAAGGGGATATATTATTTATATATACTCCTGCTACATCTTCAAATACGTGAAGAGAACCTATTTCAACACTGGAATTTTCCAAGTTTGTTTTATTTTTAATTTTTAAAATATTATTATCATAATTTATAGAATAACAATTTGTCCCTCCTTCAGCGTTGCATATATTTAAACTATTTTTATCGGTTTCTGATTTTATTGTAAGTCCAGATATTATAGATGTTTCGCGAATTAACTCTAACTTATTATACTTTTCATTCTCGCTTTCAATCAAACTTTTATCCCACTCATTAGTAATTTTATTTTTATCAGCATTTAAACCAAATATAAAATAGTTATTCAAATTATCACTTATATTTTTATTAAGTTTATCATATTTTTCTATACCTTCGGTATTCAACTTTGTTGTATATTTATGTAATATATTTGATGTGTTTAAATTTAGATTACTACTATTTACGTTTAAATTACTACTATACCTATGTAAGATATTTGAAGTATTCAAAATATATGCTGAATTATCAATAATACCTTTGTCTAAATAATCATCTTTTTCTTTATATTTATTAAATTTGATATTCAGTTTTTTATTCATATCATCTTTATATATCTTATAATCGTTAAATAAATATCCTACAAATACTATTAAAGCTATAAATATAATTATCAATAAAGTATAAACTATACTTCCAAGAATATCCATATCTAATTATCTATTTTCTTATAAATAGATTATATAATTATTTATAAATAGTTCATAATATTAATTTAATACGATTAATATTATTAACACCGTAATTAGATATTTGCAAATATAAAAACTATTAATATTGATTAATCTTATTAATATCAACATGTGTATTCTTAATCTATCTCAGTATTATATTAAGAATCACTAATACCATCACTATCGGTATCACTAATACCATCACTTAAACCATCACTATCAGCATCACTTTGAGAATCACTATCGCTATTATTTTCAGTTTTACTGTCATCATCACTATCTGTGTTTGAAACATTACTACCATAATCACCCCTTGTATAAATTTCATTTTTAATTGGTTTATCAATTTCATCTTCTTTTTCATCTTCATTTTCATCTTCTTTTTCATCTTCCGTTTCGTCTTCCTTTTCAGTATCAGTATTATTTTCATCTTCTTTTTCATCTTCTTTTTCAGTATCGGTATTATTTTCATCTTCTTTTTCATCTTCTTTTTCAGTATCGGTATTATTTTCATCTTCTTTTTCATCTTCACTTTCGTCTTCCTTTTCAGTATCGGTATTATTTTCATCTTCTGTTAAAGTATTACTATCTGTACTTGGAACATTACTACCAAAAACACCCCTTGCATAAATTTCGTTATTTTCATTTTTAATTGCTTTGTCTATTTCATCATCACTTTCATAATCTTTCGCAATAAATTTTTGATTACTATTTTCAACATCGCTTATAACATTATTTACATCTTCTCTCGCAAAATCTTTATAATAATTATCGGTTAAAATATAACTACTATTTTTTTCTTGTGTATCTCTTACAATTTCATTTTCGGTATTAAACCCACCTATTTTTTTTTCAAAATGTTTATCATATATATCTTTCCATACTTTATCATCCTTAATCATATTTGGATTATCAAAATTATCAACATAATCATCATAATATTCTATTGTATCTATAATATCCTCATTATTTGCAATGTCGTCGTCATCTCCATTATATCTCTGTATATCTATTTGTTCCAAAGGAAGATCGATATCTTCTGTATTGACGCGTAATTGTATTCCCATTGCCTCTAATTCTTGAATTAATAGTTTAAAAGCGTAAGGTGTTTGCACAAATGTAATATCATCGTTATTACAATTTTTACAAGTATTAATATTAGCCTTTGTATTAAATGCAACAAGTGTTCCACATCTTTTACAAGCACACCAAGTATATTTATCTGATCTTTCCATCATACTTTCTTTAATAAATAGTGAAATACCGTGACTTAATACAGTATCTCTCTCCATTTCTCCTATACGCAATCCACCACCTCTTCTTCGCCCTTCTGTAGGTTGTCTTGTTAATCCTGTCAATTTTCCTACACCTCTCGCGTTAAGTTTTTCAGCAACCATATGTTTTAATCTGAAATAATACGTAGGTCCTATAAATATTTCACTTTCTATTTGCTTACCCGTAAATCCATTGTATAATATTTCATTTCCGTATTTATTAAAACCATTATCTTCTAATCTTTTATATATGGCTTCATTTTCTATAGGAATAAAAACAGTTGCATCACCTAATAATCCATCAAGACAACATACTTTGGCAAATATACATTCAACAAGATGTCCTATTGTCATACGCGAAGGGATAGCGTGGGGATTAATAATAATATCAGGTCTTACACCATCTTTTGTAAATGGCATATTTTCCTCAGGTATTATAATACCAATAACTCCTTTTTGTCCGTGTCGTGAAGAGTGTTTGTCGCCATATTCTGGTTTCTTTATTTTTAAAAATCTTACCTTACATATTATAGAATCTTCTCCAGCAAGTTTATTTGAAACATATACTTTATCTACAGTACCATAAAGAGAATTATCTGTGCTTATTGAAACATCTGTGTATATAGTTTCTTTTACTTGTTCTATAAAAACACCTCGTTTAACCTCTTTATAAACATCTTTAACATTTAACATACCCACTATAATAACCTCTTGTCCTTGTGGTATATATGTTCCCTTATTAATAAAACCTTTTTCGTCAATAAAAGAGTAATCTTTTTTCTTAATCCCTAATACTTTTATACCACCTTCTTTCATTGTAATAGGATTTCCAAAAATTATACGTTCATTTATTGATATAATTTTTGATGTTGCTGTTATAGACTTATAATATGATAGCGAATTTAATCCTCGTTGTATTGATGCTTTATTTATCATTATACTATCTTCTTGATTAAATCCACTATATGTCATAATAGCTACAATAGTATTATAACCGTTCGCCATATAATCACTTGACGTATATTGCGATATTCGCGTATTTATAATAGCTCTTTGTGGATAATGTAAAATATAACTCATAGTGTCAAATCTATTATTGAAGTTTGTAGCATATATTCCAATTGCTTGCTTGGATTGTGCCGCATGGAATACATTTCTCACAGATTGATTATGATTACACATTGGTATATTTCCACTAACAACACTTAAAATTGTTGAAGCGTGTATTTCAAGATGTGTATGATAAGGTGTTATTTCTTCTTTTGTCATAGCAATTAATGATGTATCCGTTTCTTCATTATCTAAATATTCTATACAAGATATACTTTTTTCCAAAACCTTTAGAATTTTGTTATATTTCTTTCTATAAAACATATCAGTATCACCAATAACACTATCATTTTCTATATCATCATCGCTTTCTTCATTTTCAATATTAACATTGACATCTGCTACCTTTTTATCTTTTTTACCGCCAGAAATATTCATAATTTGTTTTGTTATATCTTTAATAATTTCACCACCAGAATATACACTTGAATAATAACTATTGTCGTACAATGAATCATACCCGCCTTTACTTTCGTATTTATTATCAGGGTCTAATGGATTTATATATATATCTCTGTAATAATAATCATCTGTTTTTTCAGAATCTTTTAGTTTTATATATTGTCCATTTAACATATCAAACCAATTCGTGCAATGATTTTTATATACCACGACTTCGTTTGTCTTTGTATTTTTATTTCTTTTCAAAATTAAAAGAGGTCTGCAAGGTCTTCCTGCTTCTGTAAAAATACGCAATTCATTCATATTGATATTCCAAGATATAGAAATCAAAATATTAATTAATCCATTTCGTCGGTAAGCTTTCAATATACGTGTTATAAATATTGGGTCTCCTGTTATTCCAAATAACGTACTATTTATGAATACATTTGTAATATTTTTATTAGAATATATATTACATTTAATTAATGGAATAACTCCAATATCTATTAAACATTCTTTTATGTTTTCAACATCTATTCCGGCGGTTATCTTTGCTAATAATGCTAAATTTTTCAAATATCCAACAGAACCTCCGTCTGGACTTTCGAACGGACACATCATACCCCATTGTTGAGAATGCAATCTATGTGGTCCTGTTACTTTAATACTTCTATCAATTGGTATATTAACTCGTCTTAAATGAGACATAAAACCAATGTAACTAATTCTTGACAAGTCTTGTACTTTTCCCAATTCTGGGTCTTCGTTGCTTACAAGCCCCCATCTACCTTTTAACGACTTTCCAAATGTTTCTGTAATCGCCATTGAGTTTATTAATTTATATATATTGTTATCATTAATAAAATTATCATAATTATCTTGTTGTTTCCAAGAACCATAGTAATATGTACTATCCATCCAATTTCTAGTATTATCTCTTAGTTTTTGATAAGCTTCTTGAAAAAGTTCGGCTAACATAAAACCACTAATATCAACTCTTTTATAGATGTAACTGTCGCGATCACTTAACGGTAATATATCTTTAACACTTTTAATAAATTGTAATACCAAATAACCTAAATATTTTCCTTTATTGTCAAAATCGTCAATATTTGGGAAAACATCCATGGTTAATACAGACTTTACATGCTCGACAGTAGCATAAGTAACCTTAAATTTTAAATAATTAATTGCTTCTTCTTGTGTAAATATATTATATACCTTATCTTCATGGGTATAATTAGAACTAATTACAGTAGGTCTTATGAAATTATTAAAGTAATTTTTTTCATTATCACTTAAATTATTACCAAATATTGTATTATATATATCTTTATCACTCTCAATACCTAAAGCACGAAATAATATAAATAAAGGTATTTTGCAATTGAATGATGGTAATGAAACATGAATAGAACCGTGTATATATTTTTTAGATGTTTCATATTCGTTATTTATTTTATCATCTTGTGATAAACCAGTATCTACATTTGGATGTTTCATATGAAAAAACTCTACAGACCTAGGTGCAAGGGCTCCTTTATCCGCGACACATCGTATAATACCTTTGTGTCCAAATCCATCAGGGTCATCTTTCAATATATTTACAAATAATTTATTTGTTACTATTTTTTCTTGTGCTATAATTACTTTTTCCTTCCCATCTATAATAAAATAACCTCCCATATCATAAGGACATTCTCCCAATTTTCGTAAAATATTTGAACCTTGGTTTTTTAATATACATGCATCACTGTGCAACATAATGGGAATACTGCCTATCGCGACATTGTTAAAGTTTTTAGTAAATGTATTGGAAACATCATCTGTTGTTATACGTACAAAAACTTTAGCAAAAATATGAGTTTCGTAAGTCAAATTTCTCATACGGGCATCATTTGGAGTAATCAATTTAGGTGTTCCATCCTCGTATGTTGTAGGTCTATCTATATATATATCGTCTCCATCTTCTCCACCTATATATACATCTACTTTCATTTTCATATTTTGAGAATCATCATATTTTATCATAGTTATAGGATTATATGACTTTATGATATATGGTATTTGATTTTTTATAAAGTCTCTATAGCTATCCAAGTGATGTCCTGTAAAAGGATACTTGTGATCTTTAAAATACAAATCTAATATATCCCATTCGTTATTAACCATCCTTCTATTATTTTATCTTTATTATTTTTATATATATAATAATTTATTAAGATACCTTATTTAATCCTAAATCGTATGTTATTATCTTTCCCTCATTTGTTAATATTATACTCAAAGGCATTTTAACATTATTGTCAATTATATTAAAAACTATTGAACCTCTATTATCATTATTATCTGTGTTATTCTCGTTTCCATACATATTTAAAGAACCTACTTCGTATTTTAATGTTCTATTAGTATATTTTTTCATATTAATATTTTCTGCTCCAGATACAATTCCTGTTTTTTTATATATATTACCATTTTTTTTATAAATAGATAAAAACCCAGCATTATCAAATCTAACCAAACAAGTTTTGTCGAATGATTTAAAAGCTACATCATCTACATGCAATGATTCACCGTCATTTATAACATAATCTTGTAATAATAATATATTACCCCAAGGCATATAATGAACTAAACTTTTAAATTGTTCATCATTTTCTTTTAATTGAAAAATAGGAAATGTTATTTCTGGAACACCGGGATATTTTTTATATCTTCTTGCCAAATCTTTTAAAATGCTATTATTATATATTTTTCCGTATTCATGTCCTTTTTTACCTGACTTTGAAAAAACATCATTTCTCGCCTCGGTTACTGCTGTTTTTATTAATGGTGCGAAAAAAGGTCCATCATATTCACCCTTTGGTTCTTTCCCATTTTGTATATCTTCTTTTGCTTTTTTGAACTTTTTATATCTATCTTCTATGAGGTCAATAGCTTTCTTTTGAAAGTCTTCTACTTTTTTTTTTGAAGCTTTATCTAAACCACTATCATCAATCATCCATTTTTTATAATCAGGCATTTGAAAACATTTTGATGGATAGTAAGGTGTCTTTTGTTTAATATTTCTTCCCATCTGTGCATCATCTGTTGTATAAGATGGTATCATTTCTTCCAAATCTTCTCCAACATCAGATACGCATCCTAAATCATGGCATGATTGGTATGAATTACGATATAAATAATCGTCTTGGTAATTTTTTATATTTTTTTTAACCATTTTTTTAGCATCACTTGCTATTCTTTTTTTAGATAAACTATAATATTTATCCTCTCCGCCATTAAAAGCAATTAAATCAGCGGTATAATCAATATCATTTTTAACAACTGATAAATATAATGAATAGAAACTTACCATTAATTCCATCCATCTATTCTGTTTTGAAAAAGAATCCATTGATGGAAAATAACTATATCTTCCATTCATGTTCATTAAATTAGGTATATATACAACAATCTTATATTTTCCTTGAAATGTAAATTTTTTTAATGAGGTCTTATCTAATTCGCCGGCTACTTTGCTTATTTCAATATTAAGCTCTTGATTAACCTCTTGTGTAATTTTTGTAAGTACATTATAATCAGGATCAGTTTCTATTTTTTTTGCTATCATAACATAAATAGGTAAAGGAATAAGTATATTACCTGAAGGACGGAATGGGGCTATTATTTTTGTTTTAACTTCATTCAATTTTGAAATAATGTTTGATTTTATATCTATACCATTAGATTCAAATACTATATTACAAATATTATCATTTATATGTTCATTATTTTGATACTGGTCATATGTTAAGTGAATACATCTTTGATGTGATAAAAAATTATTAACATTATTCAAATTTTTTTTATTATCTTTATTTTTATAAATAAGCATTATATGTATTTATTATATATTTATATTAAATAAATGAATGTAGATATTTGCGAAAAAATAGATTATTGTATTATAAGTTCTTCAGATTATGATATTTCAATTGTTATTTATTATTTATTAAAAGATAATTACAGATATAATGATAAAAAAAGATGGGAATATTTAGATAATTCAAATTTATGGGTTCACGATATTAATCAAGAAAGGTTTAAATCATCTATTAAAAACGAGGTTTGTAAGATATTTATAGATCGTGCTATTTTTTGGATTAATTGCGACGAGTTGAATAGTGATACAATGTCTTCTAAATTACTATCAATTGGTTCTAAATTGAAAGAAAAAAAATATATATCTATAATTATTAAAGAGTGTAGAGATTTTTTTATTATATAAAATGAACTTAATATATCCTAAAAAAATTGAAAATATTTATAGTATATTCAAACAACATTATAATTTCGATATTAATGATTGTACTATTAAAATTATTGATGTTAATAAGTTTGATAAACTACGAAAACTACTTTTAATTCAAGAAAACTTATTATTTAATTGGTCTTTTTTTAATGATTATATTGATAAATGCGATAAATGTTATAATATATTTTATAAAGATATAAATCTTTTTGTAATTATGGTAGGGGAAATAGATGAAAAAACTAAAAAACATTTGTGTAAAACTTTATATCGCACATATTTAACTGCAAAATTATATAATATAGAAAAATCATTTAATTATTATTTGATATTAAATCCAGCAAAAAGAAAACTACCAAGTAAAAATGTTCAGATTGATGTTAAAAATATTAATGGTGGATTTACATATATTAATGGTAATAATATATATATATTAAGACAAGAAGATTATGATAAGGTTATGCTTCACGAATTGATTCATCATCACTATTTAATTCATAATGAAAAATGGAAAAAAAGTAATATAGCTAAATTGAAAGACATCTGTAACATTGGAGAGCAAACAATTCTACAACCAAATGAATCTATTATAGAAACATATGCATGTATTTTAAATACTATATTTTATTCAATAGAAGATAAAAAGAGTTTTAAGATGTTGTTAAAAAAAGATAGAGAGCATAATTTATTATTATCCTATAAAATTTTTAAAAAACAAGGGAATAATAAATGGTATGAAAATACACACGCTTATTGTTATATTATATTTAAAACTATTTTTTATAATTTTTTTGATAAGTTTTTAGAAATATATAAATACGATAATGACGACGATATAACAGACTTTATTATATCGTATTTTTTAAAATTAAAGGAAAAAATACGCAAAAAAAAATATAATATAGTAAATAAATCATTAAAACAAACTATATATAAATCAATATAAACTAAATGAGTAGAGTATAATCTTTTTATTCTAGGAATATATAGAATTGTTTTAAAGTTATGAAAATATATAATATACGCAATGCTATTCAAATGGGTTCTTAAAGATTTGCAAAATAATGTTAATAATGATAATACACAAAATGAGTACATAATTTATTTTTTCCAAGAATATTATAGAAATGTTAAAAGTTATAGAAATAAATAATTATGTACTCAAATGTATTCTTAATGTTTTTTAAAAAAATATTTTAAGAATGCTATCAAACTAAATGAGTACATAATCTTTTTATTTTAAGAATATTATAGAAATGTTAAAAGTTATAGAAATAAATAATTATGTACTCAAATGTATTCTTAATGTTTTTTTAAAAAATATTTTAAGAATGCTATCAAACTAAATGAGTACATAATCTTTTTATTTTAAGAATATTATAGAAATGTTAAAAGTTATAGATATATATAATTATGTACTCAAATGTATTCTTAATGTTTTTTAAAAAAATATTTTAAGAATGCTATCAAACTAAATGAGTACATAATCTTTTTATTTTAAGAATATTATAGAAATGTTAAAAGTTATAGAAAT
>Ga0209390_10000043_pt1 | contig 176113 bp, 163 predicted proteins | sample BON01_FD_187212 | JGI IMG/M metagenome (GOLD analysis project Ga0209390, IMG submission 187212) | Freshwater microbial communities from Lake Bonney liftoff mats and glacier meltwater in Antarctica - BON-01 (SPAdes) (version 2) | ecosystem: Environmental > Aquatic > Freshwater > Ice > Glacier... | reverse complement strand
TGTTCTGTGGACCGTGGCTACGGATGCAGCGTTTAGCTCAATTCGCGCTGCAGGTCTGGTGACTGCCACAGCTTCTGAGGGCTACGCCGTAACGGTTTCAGTGGACGGACTTGATCCTGATAGTTGGTACTACTACCGCTTTGAGGCTGCTGATCAGACAGGTGCTCAGGTCGCTAGCCGCTCGGGCCGCCTTCGCACAGCGCCTGCTGTTGGGTCCTCCCCAGACCGGTTGCGGTTTGCCTTTGCTTCTTGTCAGCAAATTAATGACAGCTGGTTTAATGCTCATGTAGCAGCAGCGGCAGAGCCAGATCTTGACTTCTTTATGCACCTCGGGGATTACGTGTATGTCTCAGACACCAACACGCTCACCCGAGAGGATTATCGTCAGACCTACCAGCGATGGCGTAAGCAGCCACTTCTGCGTGACCTGCACGCTGCTCTACCGATGGTGGCTATGTGGGATGACGGAGAGTTCTTTAACGGCATCTCCAAGAACGGTCCGCCCGATAGATTGACTGCTGCAAAGCAGGCCTGGTTCGAGGCTTTTCCAGTAATTGATCCCGGCGGCTTGCAGGCATACCGACGCTTTAGCTGGGGCGACTTGGTTGACTTGTCAATGATCGACGTCCGCGCATATCGAGATGACCCCATTGAGAACATTGTCTACACAGACAATTCTGGCGCCTACGAACCCGGGCGTAGCACCTTAGGTGCCGAGCAGTACGAATGGTTCACCCAAGGACTAGCTGCTTCAGAAGCAGCTTGGCGTGTTGTGGGTAACCAGTACAACATCAGTCCGTGGAAGCTAGTTAACTTGGAGTTCTTAAGAGCCTTCCGGCCCGACCTTCCCCCAAACGCAGGTATTTATGCACCAAATGAGGCCTGGGACGACTACTTGGCGGAACGGCGCGACCTGTTGCAGTTTTTGCTTGATTCGGGTGTCACTGACACGGTGTTTGCCAGTGGCCACACCCATACTGCATTGGTGAGCGAACTACGCGTTGACTACGACAAGCCGAGTACCCCTGTTGCAGCCTTCGACTTCTGCACAGGTTCGCTCACTGCCGACCCAGACCCGCGTAAGTCATTCCTCGGCGATCTGCCTGAACCTGTTGCCGAAGAGGTTTTACGAGCAGCAGAAAGATTTGTACTGAACTCAAATGCACCGGCAATGCGACATCTCAACCTGATTGATCAGGGCTATACGGTGGTTGACATCACCCCCGAGGAGATGCTCGTGACCATCCGAAACATCGACACCACCAACCCCGAGGCAGAAGCAGTGGATGGTGCACGGTTCCGTCTTCGCAAGGGCGCTCAGCGCATAGAAGTCTTGGCTACGCCAACGCATAAGGGTTCATTCGCCTAATGGCTCGGCAGACCAAAGTGAAGCTTTGCGTGTTGCCTCAGGTCAAAACCTCTGAGTAGCCTCTCAGTTGCGGTCACTGTGGGTGGTCCTGGCGGGGAGGGGGAATTCGATGGGTCGTTCGATTAGTGGGTGGGTCGTTGCGGTTGGCGCGGTCGCTGTGTGGTGTCTGGTGGCTTCCGATGTGGGTGCGGCTGGGGTGGCCGAACCGTCCGGGGGGGCCTGAACTCCTGAGCGGGGCGGCGGTGTCGAATCAGATCTCGGTGACCGACGACGCTGGGACTTCCTACACGTTCGACAAGGACGGCTTGTTGTTGTCGGCTGTGTCAGCTGTGGATGACCGTTCACCGGCTGCGACTCAGGGTGCAACCCGTCAGACGACCACCGTCTCGTATGATTCTCAGCCCGTCGGTGCGGCGTTGGGTGAAACACGGGTGACCGTCTCAGGGCTGTCGACCCCCTCGGGGTTCACCGAGAAATCGAACTGGGACGCCCAGTGGCGTGAACGCGAGATCGTCGATGCCTCGGGACGGGTAACCCAGATCGTCTACGACGGTGTCTCGGATCGGGTGTCGTACACCGACACGAATTTCGGCACGACGCAGGCGATACGCTCCTCGACGATCTATGACACCTCGGTGGTGTTCAACGGGTTGTCGCGACCGGTCGCGAGCTACGGGCCGGCGCCTGTCGGGTTGTTCACGGGTGCGACACCGAACGCGGGTGGTGAGGTGTACCCGTATCCGGTCCGGCCCGCGTTCAGGGGTGCTCCGAAGGTCCATCAGTTGTGGGCACCTGCGTACTCCGGGGCGAACTGGGTGGGTGGGTCACCGGATCCGCAGATCCCGGTCGACAACTTCTCGGGTCGGCTGAGCGGCCTGATCAACGCCGCGACCGCAGGGAGCTATCAGTTCGGGAGCTGGGGCGCACAGGGCACCCGGGTCACGATCGACAACACGATGGTGATCGACGGATGGAACTCCAACGGGACCTCACCGCAGTCCGCGCCGATCACGCTCTCCGCGGGGTGGCACCGCATCAGTGTCGACATCAAGGCGAACACCGGGTACTCGGCGTTCGACGTCACATGGAAGACCCCGGGGTCCGGGTTGTTCGCGTTCATTCCGATGACGTCACTGAAACCAGATCTCGGCTTGGTCACCTCAACGGTCTCCCCGACGGTGAACGCTGCGGGGGCGAGTGATTCGGTCACGACGCAGAACACCTACGCCAACCCGGTCGTCGGTGCGTTGACCAAGTCGGTGGTCGACCCGATAGGGCTCAAGCTCACGTCCTCGTCCACCTTCGAAGCGCAGGGAACACCAAATCAGTTCCTGCGGCAGTTGACCTCGACGTTGCCGGCGGGGTGGGACGCTGGGGGCAATGCGGTCGCCCAGCCGGGTGGCGGCACCCAGGCCGCAACCGTGACGAACACCTACTACGCCAAGACCGAAGCGGGGCCGACCGGAACGGGGTGTGTGGGGGTGTCGACGAACCAGGCGGGACGGTCGCGCTCGTCGACGAAAGCCGATCCGGACGGCACCGGGGTGGTCGCGGCGATCGTTGACGAGGTTGCGTATGACAACACTGGTCGCCCTGTCGCTGCGAGAACGGTGGGCGACAGTGCGTGGACGTGCACGGTGTACGACTCACGCGGCCGGGTGACATCGGTCGCGTACCCGGCGTTTACGAACCCGTCGGATGCCACGCTGAACACTCTGGCGCGTACCGTGACGACGACGTACAGCGTCGGTGGTAACCCGCTGGTCACCGAGACCACGGATCCGAACACGGGGACTCCGATTCGTATCACAACGGATCTGTTGGGCCGGGTGTATTGCCTCTGCACTCTGCCGACCTGCTAAACTAAACTCTTGTACGTCAAGGTGGTCCCGAGAGGCCACTACGCACAGAAAGGCCATGCCTGTGGCAGAACGTGAACGAAAGATGTCGCGCCCCTACGGGGGCGTTTTTGTTGCCCGGTCACGCATCATGGATGCCGAGGACATAGCGCGAGCGCTTCGACGCATGGCCCACGAAATCCTTGAGCGCAACCACGGCAGCAGCGAAGTCATTCTCATCGGGTTGCAGACCGGCGGGGTATTTCTAGCGCACGCATTAGCTGCAACACTTGAAGATATCGAGGAGCTCGTACCTGGCTCAATGCCCGTATGCACACTTGACGTGGCTCTGTACCGAGATGACATCGGGATACGTCCAGTAATTCCAGAGGAAGTTACTGACATTCCCTTTGATCTTGATTCAAAGGTCGTGGTACTTGTAGATGACGTGCTCTTTACAGGACGTACGATTCGAGCTGCACTTGACGCTGTGATTGATTTTGGCCGCCCCAAGATGGTGCAGCTAGCAGTCATGGTGGACCGTGGGCATAGGGAGCTACCGATACGCCCTGACTTTGTAGGAAAGAACCTACCTACTAGGCGCCACGAATTAGTGAACGTCACCATGGATGGCGTCGAACTTGGTGAGCTTCAGAAATCATGAGCACCAAGGTGACTAGCAGCCGGACCAGCAGCAACAGTCCTCATCTGCTGTCGATTACCGATCTTGACCGCGAAGAGATCGAAGACCTTCTCAAACTGACCGATACCTTTGTAGAGGTAGGTCGCAGACCCATCCCAAAGGTTCCGGCACTACGTGGTCGCACCGTAGTGATGTTGTTCTTCGAGGACTCCACTCGAACTCGCTTGAGCTTTGAGACTGCTGCTAAACGGCTCTCGGCCGACACGATGTCCTTCGCTGTGTCTTCCTCTTCGCTCAGCAAAGGCGAATCTGTTCGGGACACAATAGAAACTATTCAGGCAATGGGTATTGACGCTGTTGTTGTTCGCCATAAGTCCTCGGGAGTTCCAGCACAGATTGCCCGATGGACAACTGCCTCTGTCATCAACGCCGGGGATGGCTGTCACCAACACCCCACTCAGGCACTACTTGACGCCTACACGGCGCGATCACATTTAGGGTCACTCGAGGGTCGGCATATTGCAATCGTTGGCGATATCAAACACTCCCGAGTAGCGCGCTCAAACATAGAGATCTTTACTGCACTCGGGGCGCAGGTCACAGTTGTTGCCCCGCGCACATTACTGCCTGCCGCAGTAGCAACTTGGCCAGTTGAAGTGAGCCAGAACCTAGATGAAGTCATCCCAACCGTAGATATTTGCTACTTGTTGAGGATGCAACAAGAACGTATGACCGAGGCATTAGTTCCTTCGCTGCGCGAGTACACCAAAAGCTACGGTTTGACCTCGGCGCGTGCCGACCGTATGGCCGAAGGCGCACTCATAATGCATCCCGGACCAATGAACAGAGGTGTCGAGATTGCAAGTGAGGTTGCAGATCGTCCAACTGCGGTGATTACGGAGCAGGTTTCTAACGGTGTGGCAGTGCGCTCAGCAGTGCTCTTTATGCTTCTTGGTGCGGGCCGCCACCTCAGTATTAGCGCCCAAAATGATGACCTTGTCTCAGCTAGCCAACTTGGCATGCGCTCAGATCCTGTACTCACCGAATCATTTTCAACTACCGAGGAAACGCCATGACTACCCATCCACCAACTGTTATCAAAGGAGGCCGCCTGATTGACGCTTCTGGCGAGATGACTGCAGACATCATCATCTCTGAGGGTCAGATAGTTGCCATAGGGCAAAACCTTGATGCAGAACTAGTAGTAGATGCAGCGGGTTGCATAGTTTCGCCTGGCCTTGTTGACCTACATGCGCATCTTCGTCAGCCGGGCAAGGAAGAGGCCGAGACCATAGAGAGTGGTGCCCGCGCAGCGGCACTCGGTGGCTATACCGCAGTTCTGGCAATGCCCAACACAACTCCCGCAGTCGACTGCGCCTCAGTTGTTCGAGAAGTGCTGAGCCTTGGGAGCGACTCCATCTGTGATATTCACACCTCTGGGGCCATCACCGTTGGGCGAGCAGGTGAGCAACTTGCCCCGATGGCAGAGATGGCTGCATTAGGCGTGCGCATCTTCACTGATGACGGTACCGGCGTGCAGGACGATCGACTGATGCGACGAGCCATGGAGTATGCGAGTGGGCTTGGGGTAACTCTGGCTCAACATTGCGAGGTCAACTCACTGTCAGAAGGAACCTGCATGCATGAGGGTGAGTGGTCTGCTCGCTTGGGCCTTGCGGGTCAGCCAAGTGAGTCAGAAGAGCTGATGGTGATGCGAGATATTGCGTTGGCACGACTGACCGGCGCCAAGATTCACTTTCAGCACATGTCCACTGCAGGCTCGGCGGCACTAATAGCTGCGGCCAAAGCAAAGGGTATGACCGTTACAGCAGAAGCTGCACCGCATCATTTTACGCTGACTGATGCCTGCTGTAAGGACTACGACGCAACATTCAAAGTACATCCGCCGCTTCGAACCCAGTCCGACGTAGAAGCTATTAAGGCCGCACTCCGAGTGGGTTCACTCGATGCAATCGCTACTGACCATGCACCTCACGCCCCAGAAGATAAAGAGCTTCCCTTTGATCAGGCGCCCCCTGGCATGTTGGGCTTGGAATACGCATTGGCTTTGGCCTTTACCGAACTCGTTGATGGCGGCGAAATGAGCGAGACGCAGGTACTTGCCGCAATGTCTTGGAGACCGGCAGCAATCGCAGGAATGAAGAACCACGGTCAGTTGCTCGCAGTAGGCACCGCCGCAAACCTATGTGTGATCGACCCTGCGCAACGATGGGTAATTGATGCAACGGGCGGCGCGTCGCTAAGCCGCAACGTGCCGTATGTGGGCAAAGAAGTTCGAGGCAAAGTGCGTCACACGATGCAGTTTGGCGAAGTAGTAGTACACGACGGAAAGGCACAACGATGAACCCGGAATCCGCAGCAATCGTTCTAGCGGACGGCACAGTCTTCGAGGGAGAGGCTTTTGGTGCAAGACCAACGGGTGGTGTTACCACAGGCGAGTTTGTGTTCAACACCGTTCTCTCGGGGTATCAGGAAGTCATCTCAGATCCTTCCTACGCCGGACAAATCATTACGTTTACTGCGCCACATATTGGCAACTACGGAACCAATAGCCATGATGACGAGTCCGCAAAGCCGCGCTGTGAGGGAATCGTGATTCGCGAATTGTCTCGTCGGGCAAGTAGCTGGCGCGCCGAGAGTGACTTGGTTTCGTATCTCACCCAACATGGCATTGCGGGTATCGGCGGCATCGACACAAGAAGACTGACCCGCCATCTAAGAGATAACGGCGCAATTCCAGGAGCATTTGGTACTGCCTCAGAGCAAGAGCTCGGTCAGGCCGCTCTGCAGGCAACCGGGACTGAAGGCACAGATCTTGTTGCTCAAGTTACTACCTCTAGCGCCTATAGCGTTGCGGCACTCAACGGTTCTAGGCGCAGGATCGTGGCTCTTGACCTTGGAATTAAGACAACTATTTTGCGCAATCTGGCGCAGTACGGATCAGTCGAAGTCGTCCCGGCCTCAACCACGGCTGAGCAGATACTTGCGCTTCAACCTGATGGAGTCTTTGTCTCGAATGGTCCCGGCGACCCCGCGGCAGTTGCACATGTACCTGAAACCTTGCGTCAACTGCTCGGAAAAGTGCCAGTGTTTGGTATTTGCATGGGTCACCAGATGCTTGCTACGGCACTCGGCGGAACCACCTACAAGTTGCCCTTTGGTCATCACGGCGGCAACCATCCAGTACGTGACCTCACCACCAACAAAGTAGAAATCACTAGTCAAAACCATAACTACTGCGTAAATGTGGATTCTTTACCAAACGTCCAAGTGACCCACCGCAACTTGAATGATTCAACAGTTGAGGGATTCGAGTGCGCCGAGCTTTCTGCATTTGCCGTGCAACACCACCCAGAGGCTGGTCCTGGCCCGCATGACAGCAAGTATCTGTTTGAGCGCTTTGCCGACTTGATGGACCGGTCAGCGCTTTGAACTCAACTCAATTGGCCCTGGACTGCAACAGCCTCCTCCCGGAGGTGGTCTTGGACCCCTTGAACAATGACTTTCTCTACTCGACCTCCGAGAAGCGGAATGTGCACCTTCACCTCTCCCCGAATGGAACGCAGTGCAAAGCTTCCGTGTTGGGTAAGTTCAGCCGACGCATGAGCCTTGAGCAACCCCGAGGCCTGATCGGCCAAGAAGCGGACCTGAGCAGACATATCGCTCAAAGACCAAGTGGTTTCTTCAACCCACGCAACGTCGTTCGGATCGATAAAGCGGGAAGCCTCTTTGGGCAGTTCCACAGCAAGTACATAATGAAGGCGAACACGCGCCGTGGTCGAGTTCTTCTTAATCTCAAGCACCTCGGGGCTACTCGTGGCCGACAAGTTAGTCAGACCCGTCCAGAAATTTGCATCCAGGTAGACAGCAAGAACCTGTTCAGCACTGGCCGACCATTTTTGTTCCTCAGTAAATTTCACCCCCACAGCGTTGCACAGTCCTACGCAACTGCTTCGCATAATTCAGCCATAGCTCAACGCAGTGGGTTTGCAACCAACTCCTTTACTCACTCCAAACCGTTACTTATCGAAGGGTTACCTCATGCCGCGTCGTGAAGATATTGAGTCCATCTTGTTGATTGGCTCCGGTCCAATTGTGATTGGCCAAGCATGCGAGTTTGACTATTCCGGGACTCAGGCCTGCAGGGTTCTCAAAGAAGAGGGCTACCGAGTGATCCTCGCTAACTCAAACCCAGCAACCATCATGACCGATCCAGACTTTGCTGATGCCACCTATATCGAGCCGTTAGTGGCAGATGTGCTGGAGCGTATTTTGGCTAAGGAGCGACCCGACGCAGTGCTTCCAACGCTTGGTGGTCAAACAGCGCTCAATCTTGCTATGGAACTCTCAGAGACAGGCGTCCTCGACGCCTATGGGGTCGAGATGATTGGCGCCGATGCTCAGGCGATAAGAACAGCCGAAGATCGCGATCTGTTTAAGCGAGCAATGATCGAGATTGGTTTGAACGTTCCCGAGTCGGGTATTGCACATGACATGACCGAAGCCGCAACAGTTGTCGGTGAACTCGGCCTACCCGTCGTGATTCGGCCGGCGTACATTCTCGGAGGTAAAGGAACAGGAATCGCATCGACACTTGCCGAATTTGAGTTCATGGTTGCCCGAGGCCTTGAAGCCAGCCCGATCAGCGAAGTGCTCATCGAGAAGTCAATTGCAGGCTGGAAAGAGTTTGAACTAGAAGTCATGAGGGATCATGCAGATAATTGCGTGATTATCTGTTCAATCGAGAATTTCGACCCCATGGGCGTGCATACCGGTGATTCCATCACGGTGGCGCCCGCTCAGACACTGACCGATGTTGAGTATCAACTCATGCGCGACACGGCCTTTCAGATCATGCGACGCGTTGGAGTAGAGACCGGAGGGTCAAATGTGCAGTTCGCTGTGCATCCCGAGACGGGAGAGCAAGCAGTTATTGAAATGAACCCTCGCGTGAGTCGTTCCTCCGCACTTGCATCCAAAGCAACTGGCTTCCCAATAGCGAAGATTGCAGCCAAACTCGCCGTTGGATACACCCTTGATGAGATCCCTAATGACATCACAAAGATGACCCCAGCTAGCTTTGAACCTTCTATTGATTACGTAGTAACAAAGGTGCCTCGATGGGCATTCGAGAAATTCCCAGGTACAGCAACAACCTTGGGTACACAAATGCAATCTGTGGGAGAGGTCATGGCCATTGGCCGCACATTCCCAGAATCACTCCAAAAGGCCATGCGGTCACTTGAACAAGGTCGAGCGGGGCTTAACTGCGATGCAGGCGAGGGGCAGTTCGATCAGGTGGAAACTGCAGAGTTAATGGTGCAAGCAGGCATCGGAACGCCCGAGCGCATCTTTGAAGTTGAGTCGCTTCTTCGTCGCGGGGTCAGCGTCGAGGATGTGTTCCAGGCAACGAAAATTGATCGTTGGTTCCTCGACCAGATTCTGTTGTTGAGCGAGGAGCGTGAAGCGCTAGTCGCGAATATGCAGGTCGATGCTCAGGGGGCTTCGATTCTGGAGTCTCTGGACCGTCGGTCTTGGAGGCGCGCCAAACGCCTTGGGTTTGGCGATGCACAGTTGGCTTACTTATGGAATGTGACTGAGTCAGAGGTGCGAGCCCAGCGGATTGCCGCAGGAGTAGAAGCAACGTATAAGACCGTAGACACCTGCGCCGCAGAGTTTGAAGCAGAGACCCCCTATCACTACGGCACCTATGAAGATGTCAGTGAGGTTGCCCCCTCTGGCCGAGACAAGGTGATCATTTTGGGATCTGGACCAAACCGGATTGGGCAAGGCATCGAGTTTGATTACTGCTGTGTTCACGCATGCTTCGCTCTCTCCGAGGCAGGCTTCGAGACGATCATGGTCAACTGCAACCCAGAAACCGTCTCGACTGACTACGACACCTCTGATCGCCTCTACTTTGAGCCACTGTCTACTGAGGGCGTACTCAATGTTATTGATGCAGAGCAGCGTTCGGCCGAACAAGGTGGAGGCAAGCTCGTGGGCGTGATTGTCTCGCTTGGCGGTCAGACGCCACTGAAGCTTGCAAGTGTGTTAGATCCGGAACTCATTTTGGGGACTTCCGCTGCAAGTATTGATGCTGCAGAAGACCGCAACCGCTGGAGCGCTCTCTGCAGCCAGCTTGAGATCCCTCAGCCAGCGGGTGCCACAGCGTTAACCCTTGAAGAGGCTTTAGCTACAACTGATCGCATTGGGTTCCCGGCATTGATTCGACCGAGCTACGTGCTCGGTGGACGAGCCATGGAGATTGTGTACGAGGCAGACGACCTTAAACGGGCATGGAAGGCCATCTCTTCAAACGGTTCTCTTGGCAGAGAAGGAGGGCTGGCGGCGGATCGTCCCGTACTGATCGACCGATTCTTAGAAGATGCAACCGAGGTAGATGTCGACGCGATTCGAGACCATACAGGTGAAGTGATTATTGGTGGAATCATGGAACACGTTGAAGAGGCTGGTGTTCACTCGGGGGATTCGGCCTGTGTGATTCCGCCTGTGGGGTTAAGCCTTGCAACGATTGCCGTCATCGAGGATTACACCAGGCGCATTGCTACAGCCCTAGAGGTCAAGGGGTTAATCAATGTGCAGTTTGCAGTCAAAAGGTCCGATGAGGTTCCAAGTAGCGGCCAAGTCTTTGTGATTGAGGCCAACCCGAGGGCCTCAAGAACTGTGCCCTTTGTGGCTAAAGCCACAGGCGTACCACTAGTCAAGATTGCGGCTCGCGTGATGTGTGGCGCCAGCTTGGAAGAGCTTCGTGCAGAGGGACTTTTACGGCCCAAGGTGCAAGGTGACCACATTGCTGTCAAAGAGGCAGTGCTTCCGTGGAGTCGTTTCCCCGATGTTGATGCGGTGCTCGGCCCAGAGATGCGTTCTACTGGCGAAGTCATGGGAATCGATACTTCGGTTGGCATGGCGTTTGCAAAGTCTCAGCTAGCAGCAGGCGACCGCATGCCTACTGAGGGCACGGTGTTCTTTTCGCTAGCAGACAGAGACAAGGTCGTTGGGGTTCGTGCAGCGCAGCGGTTCGTCAGCCTTGGGTTTAACATTGTGGCAACTGCTGGAACTGCTGCCTATCTACAAGAGCACGGTGTTGAAGTGTCTCAGGTTGTTGCCAAGATCACTGCAGACCTCTCAGATAATGCTGCCGGAGAAATCGACGGTGTTGAGCTGATCTCTAGCGGCGGTGTTGACCTGGTGGTCAACAGCCCACGCGGCCGTGGGCCGCGCGCTGACGGCGCACATATTCGCAAAGCGGCAGCAGCTCACCTTGTTCCACTTCTGACTACTGCATCGGCTGCGCTAGCAGCGGCAAACGGTATTGGGGACTGGGCTCAGAGCGACCTGCAGGTTCGAAGCCTGCAAGAGTTTCATGCGGGTGTCTGGGCAACAGGGGACTCATCTACTGACACCTATCAAAAGACCAATCCCGTGGAGTTGAGATAGTGCGTTTTCGCGCAGCGCGAGCTGCAGCTGCCAGCGTTGACATGTCAGTGCAGGTGGGTTCGGTACTACTGCCGGCACCGCTCATGACTGCTGCTGGCACTGCCGGGTATGGCTCTGAGATGTCGGCTTTTATGGATTTGTCGAGTATCGGTGCCATCGTCGTCAAGTCGTTGTCTGCTGACCCATGGGCAGGTAACCCCTCGCCACGGGTACACGAAACCCCGGCAGGAATGCTCAACAGCGTCGGGCTACAGGGCCCTGGTATTGCTGCGTGGAGAGAGCGGGAGTTGCCCGAACTCATTGACAGCGGAGCCCGTGTGGTTGTCAGCATCTGGGGTCGCACTGTTCAAGAATACGCTCAGGCCGCAGAGGCTCTGTTTGACTGCCCCGGCCAAGTCATCGCAGTAGAGGTCAACTTGTCATGTCCAAACCTTGACGGTGGTACACATCTTTTTGCTCATGACCCTCAAGCCACTACGGATGTGCTCGCGGCGTGTTCTCAGATCGGGCTACCGCTGTGGGCAAAACTCAGCCCAAATACTGATCGACTCGTAGAAGTCGCTGCGGCTGCGCAAGAGGCCGGGGCAGAGGCCGTGACCTTGGTGAATACCCTCCTTGGCATGATCATCGACACCGAAACTCGTCAACCCTTGCTTGGTGCCGGCGGTGGGGGATTGTCGGGGCCGGCAATCCGTCCTGTGGCGGTGCGGGCCATTCACGATGTCCACCAGTCGCTGCCAGACTTGCCCATAGTTGGAGTTGGTGGGGTAGCTACGGCAGTAGACGCTGTGGAACTTATGTTGGCAGGGGCATGCGCCGTGCAAATAGGAACTGCCAACTTTGTTCGGCCACGCTCAGTTGAGCAAATACAAGATGATCTGAGACACTGGTGTTTCACTCATGGCATTTCAAGAGTTTCCGAACTCACTGGTGGAGTGAAACACTGATGGTCTCAACTACGTGCACAGGAGCGGACTTGTGAATAGCCAAGATGACCAGAGCGGTGCAGTAGATGACAGCGTCCGAAGAAGACTTGCTCTGGCTCTAGACGTCGACGATCTGGTTGCAGCCCAGAGGCTTGCAGTCGCAATGCGTCCATGGTTTGGAGTTGCAAAGGTTGGCCTTGAGTTGTTTAGCGCTCATGGTCCCGACGCTATTGCCTCATTAAGGGACCTTGGTTATCAGGTGTTCTTAGACCTGAAGCTGTTCGATATTCCAACAACTGTCAATCGTTCGACTCGCGTTTTGGGCTCTCTTGGAGTTGAGTTCCTTACCCTGCATGCGCTTGGCGGTACCGAGATGCTCATTGCCGGAGTGGAGGGACTGCACGAGGGTGCAGAGCGTGCGGGCCTTCCGGCACCAATTGCGTTAGCAGTGACAGTATTGACTAGCGACGACACAGCCCCGCCACATATCGTCCCGAACAGAGTTCGCCTTGCTTTAGAGAGCGGATGCGAGGGACTAGTTCTTGCCACCGAAGACCTGCAGACTGCGAAAGAACTCGCCCCTCGTCTCAAACGCGTTGTGCCAGGTATTCGACTACCGGGCGATCAGCGAAATGATCAAGCTCGTGCTGCCTCCCCGCAAGAGGCAATCGCCAACGGAGCCGACTTATTGGTCATTGGCCGAGCAGTGACTAATGCAGAGAATCCTGCTGCTGCAGCCGCCGCCATTGCTGCAGCGATTTAATGTTCGAGCAGTGGCTGAGCGAGCCGACATTCCTCCCTGCGTTCCTCGAGCCTTTAGAGGGCCCAGGCAAATGACACGAGCTCAGGCACTTTCATGGGCCTCAGAGATCCGTAACACTCGGAATAGGGTTCGAACACAACTCGCTTCTGAGCAGTTAGGTCTAGGAGAGCTTCTGAAGCTAGCCAAACAAGATGAAGCCGTTGGCGAGGTGAAGCTGCTCTGGGCACTTGAATCATTGCCAGGGGCACGCAAGGTAGATACCCGTCGAAAGTTGGCAGAACTGCGAATACCTGGGACCCTACGACTCGGAGATTTAGACGTTGTGATCACTGACAGGATTATTACTGCATTCTTACTCCTAGCTCAGTCACCTGCACGTTCATGAGTACTAAGACGGGCCAAGTAGTACTCGTACCCGCTGTCAGCACTGTGATTGTTATCTCCGGGCCAGGCGGCGTGGGTAAAGGAACGCTCGTAGAGGCGCTGTTACAACGCGATGAGCGACTCTGGGTGAGTAAGTCCTGGACGACGAGAGCACCACGACTTAACGAATCCGCTACTGCCTACCACTTTGCTACTCGGCAGGCGTTTGAAGCTCATATTGAAGCCGGCGGGTTCCTTGAGTGGACCGAGTTCTTGGATTATCTTCAAGGAAGTCCAGTTCCCCAACCGCCAGAGGGAAAAGACGTACTGTTCGAGATTGACGTTCAAGGCGCAGCAAATGTGAAAGCCCGTTACCCAGAGGCGCTTTTAATCTTTGTGGATGCCCCAAACCGTGATGTTCAAGAAGCTCGCCTGCGGCTACGTGGAGACAGCGAGGACCGAATCCTGCAGAGACTAGAAAAGGCTCACGAAGAAATCGATCGGGCCTCCAAGATGGAGTTCGTTCACTTAGTCAATGATGACTTACAGACCTCGGTGCAAGAGCTGCAGCAGTTAATTGAACAGCACAGATCCCACTGATCTCAGTATTACCAAAGTTCTCTGCTAACATTGAACGCTGGTTCTTCTTTGGAGAGCCGGACTTTAAGTTTGTTTCCCCACCACCCCGCTGGAGTAAATCGTCCCATGGCAGAGCGTCTCGACACAATGATGGATCCTCCAGTAGAGGAGCTCCTCCTGCGCAGTGGCAGCAAGTTTTCTTTGGTGACCTTGGCCGCAAAGAGGGCGCGTCAAATCAACTCCTATTACGGCAACCTAAAGGCGAAAACATCGCTCGGTTCACTTGTGCCGCCGCAGGTCACCTCTACAGCGCGAACCTCACTGTCAATAGCATTTGAAGAGATCGATGCTGACATGATTGAGGGAGTAGGCGGCGCAACCGGTCGCCCGCTGCCCGGTGCAGCAGAAGTTGTTGTGTCAAAAGACGAGGACTGAGCCTCCGCTGACGCGGTGGCTGCAGACTCACAGAGACACGTGTTCTGATGAACTCCTTTCAGGGCCGGCGTATTGTTCTTGGGGTATGCGGTGGAATAGCTGCTTACAAAGCGATTGAACTGTGCCGTCAATTAGTTGATGCCGGTGCATTTGTCAGCGTTGTGATGACGCAGAGTTCACAAGAGTTTGTCGGCAAGGCAACTTTTTCGGCGCTGTCCTCTGAACCTGTTTGGACATCTCTGTTTGATGAACAAGACCCAATCCCGCACACCCGGCTCGGTCAAAGCGCCGATCTTGTGGTGGTCGCCCCTGCAACAGCAAGGCTGATCTCTGCATACGCAACTGGGTACTCCCATGACCTATTGACCAACACTTTGTTGGCAACACGGGCCCCAGTATTGATCTGTCCCGCAATGCACACCGAGATGTGGGAACACCCAGCGGTGCAAGAGAATCTTGTATCGCTCAGACAACGAGGTGTTCATGTAGTTGATCCTGAAGATGGTCGCTTAGCTGGTGGAGATATGGGATCAGGACGCCTTGCAGCTACCGATCGGATTCTGGCGCAAGTGGATCGGCTTCTGTCATTAACTGAAACTCACAGGCAAGCAGACTTTGCTGGACTCAGTGTGTTGGTGACTGCTGGCGGCACCCGAGAGCCCATCGACCCCGTTCGCTATATCGGCAATCGTTCTTCTGGTAAGCAGGGTCACGCTTTAGCCGAGGAAGCACTCGCTCGTGGTGCCGTAGTGACGCTAGTAACTACGACTCGAATCCTCACAAGCCCCGCAATTAACTGTGTTTCGGTCGATACTGCACAAGAGATGCATGATGCAGTGATGAGTCGTTCTGTTAGTTCAGATGTGATTCTCATGGCAGCAGCAGTGGCCGATTTTACCCCTAGCCAGGTTGCAGCGCAGAAGCTTAAAAAACGTGATGGGGCACCCATGTTGCACATTCAACCCACGATAGACATTCTTGCTGCGCTAGGATCCTGCAAGCCAAAGACTCAGACCCTTGTCGGGTTTGCTGCAGAAACCCGAGACGTTCAGCAGAACGCAGAGCAGAAGCTCCGAGAAAAGCAAGCAGATCTTTTGGTGGTAAATGATGTTGCCGCCCCGGGAGTCGGTTTTGAATTCGATACAAACGAAGTAGCAATTTTGTCTGCCACAGCAGAGAGTCGGTTTGTTCCTCTTACCGATAAGCGCTCGGTTGCGGCGGCAGTTCTAGATGCAGTCCTCAGCACACGATCGGCGCAAATACCTGCGCCCTCATCAGGAGAATAAGAAATGAACAACTGGACGTTTACCTCGGAGTCAGTCACCGAGGGCCACCCCGATAAAATGGCCGATCAGATCTCGGATTCGATTCTGGATGCAATCCTTACCGAAGACCCAGATGCTCGTGTGGCCTGCGAAACCATGGTCACCACTGGCTTATGCATCGTTGCAGGTGAGATCACCACTAGCGGCTACGTAGACATTCCTTCTATTGCCCGAGACACGATCTGCGATATTGGCTATGACCGAGAGAGCTTTGGTTATGACGGACGCACCTGTGGAGTGATGGTTGCCGTTGACGAGCAATCCAGAGACATCGCGCAGGGCGTTGACGATTCTGAAGAGGTCCGCTCAGGCACTGCTGGCGAGGAAGATCAGCTCAATAAGCAGGGCGCGGGCGACCAAGGGATGATGTTCGGCTATGCGGTAGACGAGACCGACGTGCTGATGCCGTTACCAATCCATCTTGCTCACCGCCTAGCCGAACGTTTGGCTGAGGTTCGCAAGTCTGGAGCAGTGCCCTACCTTCGCCCCGATGGCAAAACTCAGGTGACTTTTGAATATGAAAATAATCGTCCAATTCGGCTCAAAACAGTCCTGATCTCAACTCAGCACAATGACGGAATCGATCGCGATGCCGACATCCGCCCCGACTTGATCGAGCAAGTTATTAGACCAGTCATTCCAGAGGCCTTCGCTGATGATGACTACGAAGTATTTGTTAATCCCACAGGCCGCTTTGTTATCGGTGGCCCCGTCGGAGATGCGGGATTAACCGGTCGCAAGATCATTGTCGACACCTACGGTGGCTCTGCCCGCCACGGTGGAGGCGCATTCTCCGGCAAGGACTCCTCAAAGGTTGACCGGTCCGCTGCTTATGCCGCTCGTTGGGTAGCAAAAAATGTTGTTGCTTCGGGTGCAGCAACTCGTTGCGAGGTACAAGTTGCTTACGCAATCGGTATGGCCCATCCAGTCTCAATCCTTGTCGAGACCTTTGGCACCGAGACCGTAGACCCCATGCAACTCGAGGTTGCCGTTAAAGAGATATTCGATCTTCGCCCCGGTGCGATCGTTCGTGATCTTGAGCTTCGTCGGCCTATATTCCGCAAGACTGCTGCATATGGTCACTTTGGACGAACCGGCGACGGGTTCACTTGGGAGCGCACCGACCGTGTTGATGCTCTTCGCTCAGCTCTCGGTTTATAAGACCCGCAGCAGTTGTTGGCTTGTCAGAGGCCAGAGCAGCTATTACTTAGTTCTACCCGAAGATAGTTTCGCGCTCGTATGAGGGTTATACGGGTACTACCCGATATTCCCGCAGTGGATCGTGCCTTTGATTATTGCGCGCCTGATGAAGTTGCCGCGCAGCTTCGAGTGGGCAGCTTGGTACGCATTTCTTTTGCCTCAAGACGCGTCGCTGGGTGGGTAGTGGCACTCGATGTGGAACCACCAAAGGGAGTCGAACTCAGTACCATTTTGAAGGTAGTGGGATTCGGCCCAGATCAATCCACAATCGAGCTATGCCACTGGGCTGCTTGGCGCTGGAGCGGCAGGCTGACCACTATGTTGCGTGCTGCATCCCCCGAACGAGTAGTCAGCCGACTACCCCCACTCAAAGTTCGCCCAGCCACTGCAGGGCAGGCCAACGAGCTGGCAGAGTCTTTGCTTTTGCTCGGCGCAGGCACTCATGTGTTGCAGGTTTCTCCTACGACTGACCCTCTTGGCGTTGTTATTGCTGCAGCCCGACTCGGACAAATCTTGGCAATAGTTCCCAACGTTGCAGACGCAGAACGTGTGGCGAGGGGACTACGTAACGCTGGGGCAGCAGTAGCGTCGTGGCCGAAGGAGTTTCAGGCGGCTGCAGGCGGCGCAAGTGTGGTCGGTGGACGCGGAGCGGCCTTTGCACCGTTGCCCGCACTAGCAGCAGTAGTTGTTATTGACGAGCACGATGAGGTGTTGCAAAGCGAATCTTCGCCCACTTGGAACGCTCGTGAAGTTGCGATCCAGCGAGCGCATCAAGCTCAGATTCCTTGCTTGTTGGTGTCACCTTGTCCTTCTCTAGAAGCACTTGTGGCTCAGCAGAGACTTCCGAGTCAAAGTGATGCTGCAAATTCCGAGCAAGTAGGCCAACCGTATGGCGGCTCATTGCAGCTCAACCCCCAGACTGTGCTCGAGCCGCGTGGCAGGCATTCTCGTGCAAGTGAACGCGCCGGCTGGGCGGCGCTCACTGTGATCGACCGGCGGGGTGAGGATACTTCTCGAACCGGGCTGTTCTCATCGCAACTCGTCGAGATGATCCGTCAAACGGCCCGTTCAGGAGAGCGAGTTGTTTGTGTTTTAAACAGGACTGGTCGAGCCAGACTGTTGGCCTGTCGTAGTTGCGGAACCTTGGCTGAATGCGAGCAGTGCAGCGCGGCAGTGTTCCAAAACGATGAGGGGCTGTTGGTATGCACTCAGTGCGGGCAACTGCGCCCTGCTATCTGCTTGGAATGTGGATCGATGGCGCTGTCCATTCTTCGAAGTGGAGTCTCTCGGGCAGGAGAGGAGCTAGAAGCCTTAGCACTTGAGCAAGTCCAGGTTGTGACAGGGGCTAGTCCGACCTCCTCCGCTGATCATTTCAGTAGCTTCGAGAAGTCTCAGAGCACCCGGATCTTTATTGGTACACAGGCTGTTCTTCATCGGGTGCAAGACGTGTCGCTCGTGGCCTTTCTTGACTTTGATCAGGAACTGCTAGCGCCGCGGTATCGCGCTGCAGAAGAGGCTCTGGCTTTGCTGATGCTCGCCTCTCGGCGGGTGGGCGGGCGGGTTCATGAGGCTATGGGCGGGCGGATTAGCGGGGGACAAGTTGTTGTGCAGACTCGGCGGCCCGATCATGAGGCAATCCGAGCAGCCCTGACCGCCGAGCCGCTATTGGTGAGCTTGTCTGAGGCGCCTCGCCGCGAGTTACTGGGCTTTCCGCCAGCTGCAAGTATTGCCGTAGTCGGTTCCGTTGCCGCACCTGAGTTCATCCGCCGCTTAGGTCGGCCAGAGGGGGTTGACGTGCTACAAGCCCAAGAAGGCCAATGGCTGCTGAGATCACGTCAACCAAGCCTGCTTCAAGAGGTGCTCGCACAAGTGGATCGTCCTGTGGGCCGTCTTCAGCTTCAGGTGGACCCCGCTAGGTTACGTCGTTGAACCTTGGAGCGAACCTTGGGAATCTGCTTTGGTTACCTTGAGTATTCGATACCCCTGCCTGGATCGCACCTTCGTCGACTCGTAGCCCTCAGTCTCAAGCCAACGGCTCAACGAGTCTGCGCCAAGGTGTTTGTGCACAACCAACCAAGCCACACCGTCTGGTTGCTGCAAACGCTGCAGCCAAAATCTCAACAGGGCATGCAGTGCAGGTTTACCAATGCGTATAGGCGGGTTCGACACAATGGCAGCAATCTGTAACTCAGCGGGAATCTGGTCAGGGGAAATGACGTGAAACTCAGAGTCTGCTGCCGCGTGTGTCTGCAGATTCTGCCGACAGACCGAACGAGCTCTCGAGTTCACGTCAATGGCCCAAACTTGTTGTTTAGGGAATCTCTTGGCCATGGTTGCAGCAATAGGCCCATAGCCGCACCCAAGGTCAAGGATCGCTCCTGAGGGAAGTTCCTTGACCTCCATAAGCAGAAGCTTTGTTCCTGGGTCTATGCGGTCCGAGGAGAAGATTCCTGAGTCGGCCTGTAGGTCAATTGTGAAGTCTGGCAAAGAGAGGCGGACTGTAATTGGTCGAGATTGGCTGCTTGGGTCATCAGAGAAGTAGTACTCCCCTTTGTTCTGGCCATTCAGATCCTCGGGCTTGTCGGGTGGCTGCACCCGAGGCACGGTAGTCTCTTTGCCATGGCCTCCCCTTATGCCATCCGAATCCTTGGTGATCCAGTGTTGCGGCAGCGCGCTTCTGAGGTCACAGAGATTGACGGTCGGCTTGCAGCACTTTGCGAAGATATGTACGTCACTATGTACGAAGCGCAGGGTGCTGGCCTAGCGGCACCGCAGGTCGGGATTCAGAAACGCTTTATGGTCTATGACCTTGGTGCCGGGGATGGGCCGCAGGTGCTCATCAATCCTGTTATTACTGAGTCGGGTGGCGACTGCGAGTTCAACGAAGGTTGCCTATCTGTTCCGGGCTTACGATTCGACATTGTTCGTCCAAGCAACGTGAACGTTACAGGGTTAAATCTTGAGGGTAGAGAGGTCGAGTTTGAAGCAGATGACTTTCTAGCTCGCCTTATGCAACATGAACTTGACCACTTGAATGGGGTTTTGCTGATAGATCATCTTGACGATGATCAGAGGCGAGATGCAAAGAAGTCCTTAAGAAAGATGTCAATGAGTGCTCCAGGGGCTGTTGAGGTGCTCGAGGCTGACCTTGGCGTCTCGACCAAACCAAAATTTGGGCTGTTTCGGTCGCTCTGAGTGTCTGACTTCCTCCACCAGGGCGCCCTCTTGTGAAGCTCGTCTATTTTGGTACTCCAGAGATGGCGGTTGCACCGTTACAGGCTTTGTGCGCAGCTGGCCACGAGGTGGTCTTAGTGGTTACCGGTGCCGACACCCGCCGCGGTCGCGGTTCTGGGGTCACTCCTAGCCCTGTTAAGGCTGCTGCTGTTGCACAAGGACTTCGGGTGACTGAAGACCCGCTAGATGTATTGAGCACAGAAGCTGATTTAGGTGTGGTGGTTGCTTACGGTCGACTCATCACTGCTCAGATTCTGAACCACCTGAGCATGGTGAACCTGCATTTCTCGTTGTTGCCACGCTGGCGAGGAGCCGCCCCTGTGGAGCGCGCAATCTTGGCCGGTGACACCCAGAGCGGTGTTTGTCTTATGGAAGTTGCTGAAGGCCTCGACACAGGTGGGATCTATTCATCTGCAGTCATTGATCTCGATGATCAAATAACAGCAGCAGAGTTGCGAGAGCGTCTTATCGAGTTGGGATCGGAGCTACTCGTGAATCAACTCAAGATTGGTCTCAAACCGCCAATTCCTCAAGCAACCGATGGAGTGACCTATGCCCACAAACTTCATGGCCCGGATGCGCAACTGCATTGGAATAGTTCGACCGAAGACCTGCTTCGGATAGTTCGAGTTGGCGGGGCGTGGAGCAGCTTTCGACACAAGAGGTTCAAGGTCCTTAAAGCTCAGGCAACACATGCAGGCGCTCCTTGCACTGAGCTGAGCGAAAGCAGCGATACGCTCCCGCCGGGAACTATTGCGGCCCCCTGTGCAGTGAGGACAGGTGACTCTTGGCTTGAGCTACTTCTTGTGCAACCTGAAGGTAAAGCCCCAATGAAAGCAGCTGACTGGGCCCGTGGGGCGCGTCCGCTAGGAGAGGTGCTGGAGTAGTGAACACAGCCGGAGGTGCTGCAGAGGGAGTAGCTGCAAGACGAATCGCGTTAGACGTACTCGCTCGAGTCGAAGACGAAGGCGCCTACTCGAACTTAATCCTGTCGAAGGTTCTTGATGGCTCTGAACTTGGCCAACAAGACCGTGGGTTTGCCACCGACCTTGTGTATGGCACGCTCAGGCACCAGCGTGCTTGTGATCATCTCATTGACAGGTTCCTCAGTTCTGATCCACCGCCGGCAGCACGCCGGCTATTACGTCTAGGCGCTTATCAAGTTGCCTACCGAGACGACATTCCTGATTATGCTGCGGTGGGCACAACCGTTGAGGCCGCACCAAAGCGGTTTCGAGGCTTAGCTAACGCTGTTCTTCGTCAGGTCACTCGCTCTGCAATTGAATTTCCGGATAGACCTACAGAGTTGTCCTACCCCGACTGGATCTATCAACAATTAGTTCAAGATCTTGGCCTAGAACGAGCGGAGTCTGCGCTTGAGCATATGAACTTATCCGCTGAAGCTACTCATCGAGCTGATGGCTATACCCAAGACTTAGCCTCGCAGTGGGTAGTTGAGTTGTTAGAAGTTCAGCCGGGACAGCTGGTTGTTGACCTTTGCGCAGCGCCGGGTGGTAAGGCAACGGGGCTGGCCTCTGCAGGTGCTGTGGTGATTGCGGCAGACCTTCAGCCGCATCGCGTCGATCTCATTGTTGATAATTCCTCTCGACTGCATCTTGACAACTTGCATCCGATGATTAGTGATGCCCTACAACCAGCCATTCGTCCAGGTTCTGCGGACCATGTGCTACTTGATGCTCCGTGTTCCGGGTTAGGGGTGTTGCGCCGCAGGCCCGATGCTCGGTGGCGAATTGACTCGAAGTCTCCTCAACGCTTGGCCGCCCTTCAGCGCAACCTTGTTGATGCTGCAGTCGGTCTGCTGGCCCCCCATGGAACGTTGGCTTATAGCGTTTGTACGCTTACTGCCCAAGAAACCCTTGGAATAGATGAATATATTGGGCTTGCATATCCTCACCTACAAGCTTTACCTGCACCTTCGGGGCCTTGGGAACCCTGGGGACGAGGTGCTCTTCTTCTACCGCAGGCAAGCAACACCGACGGCATGTGTCTGTTTCGCTACAGCTAGCATCAGCGGTCTCGGAGTTCACTCGTGTAGGTAACGCAGCGATTTGTTCAAGTCAACAGGAAAAGAGAACCTCCATGTCTCAGCAATCACCCATACAAGCAAAGGTACTTACCGTCTCTGACAGCATTGCCGCTGGAAGTAGAGAGGACCTGAGCGGTATGGCACTTGTCGCCCGTCTTGTCGAGGGCGGATTCGATGTTATTGAGCAAAGAGTTGTTCCCGACAATGTGGGCGAGATCTCAAATGCACTGTCGTATATGGCCTACGGGTTTAATGGTCTGATTCTGACAACTGGAGGGTCGGGATTCGGGCCGAGGGATTTCACCCCTGAAGCAACCAAGAGGATTCTTGATAGATCTGCTCCTGGTATGGCCGAGGCCATGCGTTCCGTGAGCCCCCGGGGGCGTATGTCTCGTGCTCAGGCTGGCACTAGAGGGCCGGCGTTAATTCTTAACCTTGGAAGCGCTCCAGAACGAGCACTAGAGATGCTTGAGGCAGTCATCGATGTGGTTCCCGAGGCTCTAGGACTACTCGGCGGCGGGTCTGCTCCCACGGTACATGCGGTTGAACTTAGATCGGCCGACTAATTCAAGAGTGGTCAAGTTTTAAACGACCGTTGCGAAGTCGACCGTTATCGGTTGCTCAAGTACTCTTTGTGTGTGAGTACTTCGCCCCAGCTCGATGCACTTGATCGGGAATGTATGACTCGTGCTCTTGCCGCAGCAGCACTGGTGAGATGCATTACTGCACCAAATCCTTGGGTTGGGGCCGTGATTCGAACCGAGGCCGGAGAGTTGTTCGAGGGCGCAACCCAAGAGCCCGGCGGAGCACATGCAGAAATTGCGGCATTAGCTGTTGCAGGTCCTGCAGCTGTTGGCTCAACGATGTACGTCACGCTTGAGCCGTGTAATCACACAGGCAGAACAGGCCCATGTGTTGAAGCCATCATTGCATCGGGAGTTTCACGTGTGGTTGTTGGTATTGAAGATCCCGACCGGGCGGTCTGTGGCTCTGGCATAGCGCGTTTAAAACAAGCCGGGGTTGCAGTACATCTTGGGGTTCAAGCCGAAAAGGTCACCGCTCAGCTAGCGCCGTATCTCAAGCATCGTCGGACTGGTAGGCCTTGGGTAGTTCTCAAACTCGCAAGCACCTCCGATGGGGGCACTGCCGCACCCAACGGAACAAGTCAGTGGATTACTGGCCCAGCTGCGCGAGTTGACGGCCATCGGCTTCGAGCAGAGTCAAATGCCATCATGGTGGGTGCAGGCACCATTCGAAGAGATGACCCCTCGCTGAATGTCCGGGATTACGTTCCCCCTGTGGCACCGATTATCACTGCCCTGGACCCCCTCCGGATTGTGCTCGGCAAGGCGGGAGCGACTGCCAAAGTGCAGCCATGCAGAGAGATGAGTGGCGACCTTGGCGTAATCCTCGATCAACTTGGATCCGAGGGCATCCTGCAGCTTTTAGTAGAAGGCGGAGCGGGTGTAGCTGGTGAGTTCCATCGTGCCGGCCTAGTAGACCGCTACGTGATTTATCTTGCACCTGCCTTCTTCGGCGGTGAGGATTCCAATGGTCTATTTGAGGGCGCTGGAGCCTGGGACATTGCCAATGTATGGCGTGGTCGATTTGTAGCAGTGGAACGCGTTGGCGAAGATCTACGTATCGAGCTTGCTCCGCAAGAAGCGGCTCAGAGTTAGGTTCATGATTGCAAGAACTGTTACAAGGAGCAATAAGTGTTCACCGGCATAGTCGAAGAACTTGGAAATGTTGAAGCGCTAGAGGGTTCACGTTTGTCAATCAGAGCTTCCTTGGTTCTTGAAGATGTCACTCTTGGAGCCTCAATAGCAGTCAATGGATGTTGTTTGACAGTTGTGAAATGGGGGAGTGACCGCTGGCAGGCTGACCTGAGCGCAGAAACTCTTGAGCGAACATCGCTGCGATCGCTTCGTGTTGGTGACACCGTTAACCTTGAGCGGCCCGTGCGCCTGAATGATCGCCTAGGTGGCCATTTAGTCCAAGGTCACGTGGATGCAGTAGGGCAGGTGGTTCTACCTGCACCGAACTTGCAAATCAAAATGCCCGCCGATTTGCTTCGTTATGTAGTGGTCAAGGGATCGATAACAGTCGACGGCGTATCACTCACAGTTGTCGAGGTGCTGAGCGATGGCTTTACGGTGGCACTAATACCCCATACTTGTGAGGTGACCAGCTTAGGGTCTCGCCTGCCTGGAGATTTAGTGAACCTCGAAGTAGATGTTATGGCGAAATATGCTGAACGTCTTTTAGTAGGCCACCTCACAGAGCCCATACAGAGCAGTACTGATATGCAAAATGCCGATACGCAAAATGCCGATACGCAAAATGAAGGAGTATCCGAACATGAGTGAAGATTCCCATAGAAGAGAACCGCTATCTGCGCAAGGCGCAGCGGACTCAGTGTTTGCCTCGATCGAAGATGCGATTGCAGCAATGGCTCGCGGAGAAATCATTGTGGTGGTCGACGATGAGGACCGAGAGAATGAGGGTGACCTCATTATGTCGGCCCAGGCAGCAACACCAGAGAACATAACGTTCTTTGTTCGCCATACCTCAGGGGTAATCTGTGCACCTCTGACCGGAGAGCGCTTAGATGAGCTAGATATTCCCTTGATGGTGCACAACAATACCGAGTCTCATCGCACAGCGTTTACGTATTCAGTCGACTATGTCCACGGCACCTCTACTGGCATCTCTGCTGCAGATCGCTCGGCCACAATTCGCGCCCTGATCGATCCATCAACGCGTCCCGCAGACTTTGCTCGTCCTGGACATATCTTTCCGCTTCGCTACTCAGAGGGTGGGGTGCTCAAGCGAGCCGGTCACACAGAGGCGGCGGTAGATCTGTCTCGTTTGGCTGGACTCGACCCCGCTGGAGTTCTCTGTGAGATAGTCAACGACGACGGAACCATGGCTCGTGTTCCGGATTTGATTGAGTTCTGCAAGGTACATGGTTTGCTCATGGTCACTATTGCGCAACTCGTCAAATACCGCCGCCAAAATGAAAAGCTTGTGCGGCGAGTAGCCGAAGCCCGTATTCCCACTCCGTGGGGAGATTTTACTTCTTATGTGTACGAGTCGGTCATAGACGGTGAGCAGCACGTTGCTATGGTGCGCGGCGCTGTGCAGGGTGAGCGCGAAGTACTTGTACGAGTGCATTCCGAGTGCCTTACTGGCGACGTGTTTCATTCCCTGCGCTGCGATTGCGGCCTGCAGCTTGATGCGGCGATGAAAGCTATTGATTCTGCGGGTTTGGGCGTGCTGGTGTATTTACGAGGTCACGAAGGACGCGGCATCGGGATTGGTCACAAAATTCGCGCTTACAGTCTTCAAGAACAAGGCCACGACACCGTAGATGCCAACGTCGAACTAGGACTTCCAGTTGACAGCCGCGAATACGGCATCGGCGCGCAAATCCTGAATGACCTTGGAATTACAACCATGAGGCTGATGACAAATAATCCGGCCAAATACGGTGGGCTCGAAGGATTCGGACTAGTGATCACCGAGCGAGTAGCTCTGGAGTCAATCCCTAATCCAGAGAACATTGAGTACCTGCGAACCAAGAGAGAACGCATGGGTCATTTATTGGATGGTCTCGACTGATGGGTCAGGACTTTTCACTGGAAGCACCCGATCCTTCCCCCCAGGCCTCTGGCGCTGGGCGCAAGATTGGTGTGGTGGTTGCTCGCTGGAACGAGGTGATTACCGCACGTTTGTTATGGGGTGTCAGGAGCCATCTTGACGCTGCAGGATCAAGTCCCTCTGACACTGACGTGGTGTGGGTGCCTGGTGCATTCGAGTTACCGCTTGCTGCCAAGGTCATGGCTGGAACAGGTCGTTATGACGCGATTTTGGCTTTGGGCTGTGTGATTCGCGGTGACACTGCCCATTTCGAATATGTTGCCGGGCCAGCGGCAGATGGCATCCTGCGGTCACAGCTAAAAACTGAAATCCCGATTATTTTCGGTGTACTCACGGTCGAAACCCGCAGACAAGCGCTAGTGCGATCAGTAGTAGATGGTGATGTTGTTGGAGATAACAAGGGTTCTGAGTCTGCAGCAACAGCGTTAGAGATGATTGCAGTACTCGAAGCTATTCGAGCTGGCTAAGCCTCGCTACTTCCCGCTGCAGCTACTCATTCCGTGCTGCCGCAAAGCTTGCTACGACTGCTAGGGATGTGGCCACATTCACTGAGTCCACTCCACGACTCATCGGGATTCGAACTCTATGCTCGCAAACTTCCAAAGTCGATTCAGACAGACCAGGGCCTTCTGCTCCAAGTACGAACGCTACTGGCGAGTTCAGAATTCCCTGTTGTGCAGCTAGGTCTACCGCTATCGCATCTGGATGAGGGGTCAAGCCCAGTAAGCAAAATCCTGCGTTGCGAACCTGGAGTAGCAAAGAAGCAAACTCTCCAGACCTGCACCATGGCATAGTCAGAACATGTCCCAGCGACACGCGAATGCTGCGGCGATACAGAGGATCAGAGGAGAGTCCATCTAAAATAACTGCATCAACACCAAGGGCTGCTGCGTTGCGGAATATTGCACCGATATTCTCATGATCGTTGACGGCCTCAAGCAGCACGAGTCTTTTGGCGCTGCTCAATATCGAAGCTAAAGATGGCTGCTCGGTTCGATTAACCGAAGCCAGAACACCGCGATGCACATTAAAGCCCGTTACCGCTGCCAATACCTTTGCTGGCGCAACCAAGACTGCGATCTGGCGTGCCTGACAGATGGCAATGATCTCAGTAAGCACAGCAGCCTTACTCGGGGATACCAGCACCGACCGGATCGAAAAGAGCTCAGCTCCGTCAGTTGCTGTAGTTGCATCTAGAAGACGCTGAAGCACAAGGTGTCCTTCGACTATGAAGAAGCCCTCCCGTAAAGCTGCAGCGTCGGTCAGGTTGCAGTAGTCGCTCAGGCGCTCATCATCAGCGCTGTCAATGTTTAACATCGCAAGAGTCTCTCGGACTGAAGCGTCATAGAGGAATTTCTAGTGGAGAAATCTTTACCGAGCAGGTTGCGACACCACTAGTTGCTAGCGGCCAGTTTGTAGTACTTCAGGAGGTAACTCGGCATTTGTGCAATTGCCTCGAAGAAGCTCACGGAACTCTGCAGCAGGCATGGGTTTGGCGTAAAGGTAACCCTGCCCAAGTTTGCACCCAAGCGACTTAAGTAGCTCGGCTTGCAGTTCCTGTTCGATTCCTTCAGCGATAGTACGCACGCCCAGTTGTTCAGCCAACTGAAGAACAGCGCTCACGATTCGCTGATTGGTAAAACTGTCAAGATCATCAACAAAGCTCTTGTCAATCTTCAACACGTCAAACTCAAACTGCTGAATGTAGCCAAGAGAAGAGTAGCCAGTACCGAAATCGTCAATGGCTAACCTGGTACCAAATGAACGCAACTGCTGCATAGTTGATGCAATCATCTCTGTATCTGTAATAAGTGTTGATTCTGTTACTTCCAGAACTAGGCGCTCAGCGGGAAGACCAGTTCGTTCCAAAATCTCGGACACTTTGCCCACGATCCGACGATCATGGAGCTGCTGAACCGAAAGATTCACCGAGACTGTGAACCTTTCTACCGAAGCACCAAATTCTGCCCGCCAGTCACGTAAATCCTCACATGCAGCACTCAGCATGAACTCGCCGATCGGTGCAATTAACCCAGATTCCTCGGCCAGCGGAATAAACAAGCCGGGACCGACCATCCCGCGCTCTGGGTGTCTCCAGCGAACCAGTGCTTCTGCTCCAACGATCTTTTGAGTAGACAGGTTCACTACTGGCTGGTAATACGCCTCAAACTGCTCTTGAGCAACTGCACGTGCTAGATCTGCCCGAAGTTCAAGACGGTCGAAGGTTGCAACGTGCATAAAGTTCTCAAATACAACCACCTGACGCTTGCCAAGCCCTTTTGCCTTATACATAGCGGTGTCTGCATTTTGTAGCAGCAGTTCTGCTGAGTTGCTGCGATCATGATCAAAGGCCAAGCCGGCAGACGCAGTAACGGTGAGTTCGCGACCATCAATCATGAATGGCGCACTCAGCGCCACAAGAATCTGCTCACAGATATCCGTTGTCTGCTTTTCGCCGTGAGCCCGCTCAAAGGCCACAACGAACTCGTCTCCACCAATGCGAGCCGCAATATCACCACTGCTTAGAACTCCAGAAACAGCTAGGTTGCCAAGGCGGCCCGCTATTGCCTCAAGCAGTCGATCCCCATATGCATGACCTAGCGAGTCGTTAACATCTTTAAACTCGTCGATATCAATAAGCAGCGCCGAGACAGTGGTTGTTCCACTGTTGCGCTCCAACGTCTGAGTAATCAAATCAAGTAGCTTTCGACGGTTCGGCAGACCGGTGAGCTCATCGTGAGTCGCCTGATGCAGCAGTAGCTCATTCATATGCTTTCGCTCTGTTATGTCACGAGCATTGAACACAAGCCCACCAACTGCAGGTTCTTGACGCAGGTCAGTCAGGGTTGTCTCAAGAATTCTCCAGTCGCCAGAAGCGGCCCGATAACCGAACTCAATCGCAGCCGAGTTCCAATCCGTGACTGGCAGCTTTTGGCCGAGCAGTTCGTCAAGCGGCAGGGTGTTCTCTGCAAACACATCGCTCATCTGTAGCCCTTGAATCTGCACCAGTGGTAGCTGCAGTGAGACCTCAACTGAAGGGCTCGCATAACCAATAGCCCCGCTGGAGTCGATCACTATCACCAGGTCAGTTGAGTTCTGCACCAATGCTTTAAAGCGAGCCTCTGAATGCAATAGCCGCTCCTCGGCCATCTTTCGATCGCCAATCTCACGGGCATTCAATACGATCCCGTTGATGCTGGGGTCGTCTGTAAGGTCAGTGCCACCAACCTCGAACCAGGCATAGGTGCCGACAAAATGACGTAGACGAATTTCCGTGGTCTCGGTCGATCCTTGTCTCGTAGCATTAAACAAAGCTGCGGCCGCTAAACGGTCATCTCGGTGCACAAAGCTCAGCAAGTTGAACTCTCGGTAGCTCAGCTTCGGGTAACCGAGTAGTCGGGCAGCTACGGGGGAAATATAGCTACAGCTGAGATCCTCTTGGAGTACTAGGACAATATCTGAGGAGTTATCAATCAGAGCCCCAAATCGCTCCTCACTTCGCTGCAACACCTGCTGCTCGGTCATGTCGAGAGCCTGGAAGGCAAGGGCTGATTCACGACAAAGTGCAACAACTGCATGACGTTCGATGTCTCTGAGTGGCCGTCGTGAGCGGACCAAAAGCGCTGCATGTCGGTCAAAGCGAATCGAGACCGATCCGACACTCCAGGTACTTCCGTCTGTGCCTAGCTGAGTCTCTAGTTCGCCAGAGAAGTGATGCGTGGTGCTAGATAGATCAGTTAAAGCGCTCATCGAGGCTGTCTCTAAGGTTTCAAACTCCATCATGCTCGGAATCGAATTTAGTTCGGTCAACAACTGAGAATAAAGAAAATTCTTATTCAGTACCTGTTCAGCACCCACGGTAATGATTCTGGTGATGTCATCTATAGTTTCGGCGCTTACTAGCCGTTCACCGATATAGCGAAGACTTTCTTCGGTTTCAGCGAGTTCCTCATTCTGGCGAACTAAGCGCCCGAGTCGTGTGACTACCAATGGGGCGAGTGCAAGCGAAGCAACTGCTGGTAGCGCCATGCCGTGTGAGTTGCCAAACACGAGTGCTGCCAAGATCAAGGCAGGGGGAGTCAGGGAAGCAAGGGCAAGAATGCCTATCCTTTTGTTAGTCAGGCGACGCTGCAAGGCTGCGTCTGATGGTGGCGAGGTGAGCATGACCACCGATGGGTGCAGAAGGCCGGCCACACCAAACATGAATGCAAATGGAGCCACGTACAGTCGCGCATCGCTCGCTAGGTAGCCAGCGGTTACAAGGGTTGCCACAAGGTCAAGTGCAAAGGTTGTTGCTAATCCAGCAGCTAATAACCGGTTGCTCACCGAACGCTGTGCCCCGGAGACCAACGCCAGAAGTGCGGCGACTACCAGCAACAAAGAGAGACCAGCATAAATAAGGTTTGTGATCTTGTGCGTTATAGGGGCACTGCTGTTTTGAAGGTATGGCAAGAACAGCAGCCTCCATTCAATAAGCGCTACCGTCAGACCGCCGATTACTGCGTCAAGTACCGGATCTAGCGTAAAACGGCCGACGCGGCGTCTAACGATCAACAAAATTGCAAACAGGAAGAGCAGCAGCGAGGCGAAACTAAATACGTCAGCAACCGATGGGAACGGGTAGTCAGTACCTCGAACTGCCCCGTCTACAACTCTGACGATGCCCCCAGTGAGCGCCACTGCCCCGGCGGAGACAATCAGAACTGCAGGTTTTTTGATGTTAGGTGAGAAATGCCTGGTTCGTAGCCCCGCGATCACAACCGAAACCCACCCAAAGACTGAATACCAAACTGGTTTCAGATCAGTTGGCACAAAGAGAAAGATGATTCCCCAAAGGAGACATGCAGCTAAATAGCGGCGTAGCACTGCACGCTCGCTGAGCTTTCTCTCGATTCCTTTGTCACCTAGCCGTCTGCTTAGCATCTGATCCTCGCTGCTGAATCTGTTGAGCAGCCATTCGGCAGGTGTAAGCAGTTATTGAGGAGTTAAGGATATTTATAAATTGCCACTTGATTCAGACTCGAGCCGAAGATTATGCCTAGGCGCTTGGGGCTGTCTGGTCCAACCCGGAGGGATCGCTTCCTTCGGTCTTAGTCGGAGCACGTACTTGGTGGGCCATTCTCAGCACTGCTAGCGCTGCAAATAGCAGTATCCAGATGATCAGGCCCACATAGGCAAGGGTTGGCATCTGGCCAGATGCGAAAAAGATATAGCCGTACGGGGCAAGGAACATCACTGCAACAAGCACTGCCCAGACAATGGCCTCACGAGGTGCCCTCTCCTTATCCCTCAAAATTTTAACGGTTACTGCCTGACTAATTCCGTATGGGGGAGCAGTTAACAAGTCAATTGCCAAGAATACCCAAGGGTCGACACCGTAGCGGCCAAGCGTTGGCCAAGCTAGCAGCGCTCGAATGGCAGAAAAAAGGATTATGCCAACAGACCAAGCCCGCCCAAAACCGCCGAGCGAGGAGATCTCTTTGATGAATGTGGACTCTGGGTTTGTGCTCATATGACCTTGCCGCCAGAGTAGGGCAGATGTTCATCATGGAATTGTTCTAGGGCTAACTGCTCTACCGGGAACCTTGTTCCTTGAACCTAGGCCAGCAGGCTTGCTGCGCAGGGGATCCCAACGACTAACGCTCAGTCCAGAAGAATTGGAAGGTCAAGGTCTGCAATTGTTTGGGCCTCAAAACCCTCAATTGACCACTTGAATACGTTTGGCCGTGTGCGCACTAATTGCTGCATCATGTCTGGCAGCCACATCGCTGTGGGCACAACTACGCCGCCCATAAATTCTCTAGGTGGGGCAAGGGCGAGCACGGGCAGTCCGTAATGAGATTCGAAAAACTCGAACATCCACTGGTCAACCAGAAAGACAAACCCTTTTACTCCGCTAAGTATCCCATGCTGAAAGGCAGTTCGATGCAATTCGTTGGCAACACCAAGTCCTCGTTGTGTCGGTTTGACTGCAAGAGAACCGATCTCGCACAGGGGCCCAGAGGGAACTTTAATGGTTGGACTGAACTGACTAACTGGAAGGTCTTGGTACTTCCCTATAATGGTTCGTGCAACACCAGTGACAAGTCCGTCCGCCTCGGTAATCACATGCAAATGGCTGTTCTCTCGCCATGGCTGTGTCTCTTCCACCCATTCTCTAGGCGATTCGGCGCAGAACCCAGACAGCCGAAAGAGCGCATAGACAAATCTTTCGGCTTGATCCCACAGAGGATCAGCCTCTGACACCATCTGTGAACTCAGCCCAGGGGCAAGCCGCTCCGGATTAAACATCCGAGCGGACTGCTCTACGGCAAGTTTTTCAATTTGGCTAATCGGAGAATCAGTAGAAAATGTGGTTTCGAGTAACGCCAACGTGTCTCATCCTTCGGACACGCTCTCCCCAGCAACACCGAAGGTGCTGAGCGTAAGTGCCTAGTACAACACAGGATCAGTAATTTGCCAAGAAAATCTTCCGAATTTCTTAGAAGAACCTGATAGCCGCCTCAAGGTGGTCAGCCGATAGCGAAACGCAAGGACTAGTGGAGAAGACTTCACGCTTTGCTAGTTGGTCCGGTCCATCTCAATCCGGCGTATTTGCAGCGGCACGTTGAGCACCGGAGTGAGTTCCTCCTCGGGAAGTGGGCGGCAGAGCCCGAACCCGCTCACCAGCGTGCACCCCATAGAAATAAGCGCATCAAGCTGGCCAGAGGTTTCGACCCCTTCGGCAACCACCGACAGGTTCAACGACCTGCCCAGACCGTTTACAGCAACGACAATTGACGCTGCGTCGGCGTCACTCGTGAGCCCCGCCACGAATGACTGGTCAATCTTGATTGCGTCCACGTTGTAACGCAGCAGGTAAGTCAAAGGTGAATACCCAGTGCCAAAGTCGTCAAGTGCAATAGAACAGCCGCTTTCATGAATCTGATCAAGGTTCTGAGAGATCCTCGGGTCAGAGACCATAAGCACTGACTCGGTTATTTCAATACCGAAGGAGGAGCTAGCAAGGCCCGCAGTTCGAAGAGAGTCGCTCAGAGTTTGTGCAAAAGTTGGGGACTGTAATTGCAGCGCCGAGACGTTCACCCACATCTTTCTGGGCTTCTCTGGATCATCAAATCTCCATGTCACAGCAGTCAGAACAGCGCGATCAATGACCCACTTCCCAAGTTCGATGATTCGATTTGAGGACTCTGCATCGGGCACAAAGTAATTTGGCCCGAGTAGCCCTCTCTCAGGGTGTTGCCATCGAACAAGCGCCTCGGTTGATTTTAGAAGCCCGCTACCCGTGTCATAGGCAGGCTGAAAGTGAAGCAGGAGTTCGTTTCGATCAATTGCACGTACAAGGTCACTCTGAGTCTCTAAACGCTCAACAGCCGCAGCACGAACCTGCCGGTTGAAGTATGAAACCTGATTCACACCGGTACTCTTCGCAAAGTGCATTGCCGAACTTGCATCTCGTGCAAGTTCCTCGGGGCTGCTGTTGGTCTCGGATACGGCAACCCCAACACATGCGGTGACCGTATGCTCCGTCCCCTCCAAACTAAATGGCATCACTAGCGACCGACGAAGTTCCTCAACAATCTCGGCAGGTATCAGAGGCGCATCTCTTGACGAGACCAGCAGGCCAAACTCGTCGCTTGCGAGGCGAGCAATTGTTACATCATGGCTGTGAAGGCTCCGTAGTCTTCGAGCGAGCGCACGTAGCCTACGAGCAAACTCAACTAACAGTTCATCAGCAAGCAGTTGACCAAGCGCATCGTTGAACATTCCAAATCTATCGATGTCGAACTTCAACAGAACAACTCTTGAGGCGGAGTGGTCAGTAGCTTCAAGCTCGACAGAAATTCGATCGAGCAACAAAGATCGATTCGCCAGACCCGTGAGCGAGTCCGTTCGCTGTTGACGAGTGAGTTCATCAACAGCACGCCGCCTATCAGTCACGTCATAGGCACATATCAGAAGACTCTTTACTGGATCCTCCGCGATCAGATTCTCTAGTGAGAGTTCCATAACTCGCCAAGAACCATTTTTATGTCTGAAATTGATTTCTACCTGTGCGTGCCCATGGGGGGAGTTTGCAACCTGCATCTGAATCTCTTCGAACGCAGTTGCATCCTCAGGATGAATAATGCGACTCATAGGCATCTCCGAGATTTGATCTTGGGTCCATCCGAGTACGTGGTGCACTGACGGACTGACGTAACTCAACCGTCCAGAATCAGGATTAAGAAGTGCAGTTACCCCAGCCCCATATTGTAAAAGAAAGCTCTGTTGCGCTTGGCTTACACTCAGAGCATCGTTGGTCTTCATGCGATGATCAATGTCTCGCAAGTGCAGCACTACACGTTGTGTGCTCGATCCGGGCTCGTCAAATCTCCACCACTCGGCTTCAAACCATCGGTAGTTTCCATCTCCGTGTAGCCCTCGTAGGTCAATTGGACCACTGTGCCCGGTGGCTAGAGCACTCATTCGGGCTTCAATCGCTCTAGAAGTATCCACCTCCTGAAAGAAGTCGATCGCTGCTGCACCAAGGAGCTGTTCCGGAGCCTTGCCCAGGACCTGAGTACAAGACTCCGTGGCGTAGCAAACTCCGGTGAGCGGATCTAGGACCATTGCGGCTTCCGTGCTGTGATCCAGGATGTGAGTGAAGAGGGCCATCACTTCCGTCGGATACTCCGGGACCTGCTTCGAACTCACGAGTTACCCCCTGTGGTCTCTGCTTTCAGTCAACTAACTCTAAACCAAATCAATGCGAAAGTGACTGCTTGACCCTGAGTGGGGTCCGATGAACGCGGCCTCTGGCACTTCCTGCAAATGCATACTGACTCGAGCGATTACAGATCTTTTGGGTTCGATAAATATTTTGGTAAAGCCATTCAGGGTGAGCAATAGTTCGGGCGAAGAGCCAAGGGCTTGGGGTACATAAAGCTGTACTACTTCGCTTGCAGTGGAACTACCCAAGTTTGTTAACTTTACGGCTATTTCTATTAAAAATCCTCCAGTGGAGCTCTCCTGCACAGACTCAAGACGCTGCTCAGACCAAACAACCTTGCTATACCCCAAGCCAAATCCAAACCGAAAGGATGGTGTTTGAGCAGTTGCTTCCATGAGTCGATATCCGTGTAGAGGGCCGTAGTTCGCCTTCCGGGCAAATCTTGAAAACGGTGGAAGCTCATTCGTACTGCTTGGCCATGTGCAAGGCAAGCGGCCACTAGGAGCTGCAGCTCCAAAAATCAGATCCGCAACTGCGTGACCACCTTCCATACCCGGGTACCAAGCCATGAGTAGCGCTGCAACTTTGTTGTGCCAGGTATCGGTGATGAATGCGCTGCCACCCATAAGAACAACCGCTGTTGCAGGATTCGCTGCAGCTACCAAGTTAATGAGCTGTTCGTCGTGCTCAGCAAGTTGCAGAGAAGATCGGTCTCCGCCTGCGCTGATAATCCATTCCCCTTCGTCTCGGTAACTGCTACCGGCAACTACCACTACAGCGTCACAGCGTAAAGCGAGGGCTGCAGCCCCAGAGCGATCCCGGCCATCGTGGTAGCGGATCTCCAGTTCATGCTCAGTGGCGGCTGCAGCCATACCATGCAGCAAGGTAACCACAGACGGGGGATGTACTTGGCTCGAGCCAAGGTCGCCAATGTTTTGTTCTGATGCGAGCCATCCAATTACGGCGATTGAGCCCAACTGCCTGGGGTCTAAAGGCAACAGTGGCTGTTGCCCGAGGTGATCGCGCGTTGGAGTTGATCTTGTTCTATCCGCAACAGGCTCGTTGCGAAGTAGCACCATTGACTCCCTAGCTGCTGTTCGTGCCAGAGCGCGATGCTCAACCCCAGCTACAACTTCAGAGCAGTAGCGTTCCGGCTCGCCTCGAGCCCCAAACTCAACTTGTTTGCGTAACACTCGCCGTGCAGCATCGTTGATACGGCTTGAAGAAACCTTGCCGCAAGCAAGCAATCTTGGTAATCGACGTAACCTCCACCGGAAAGGCATCTCTACATCCATTCCGGCGTTGACTGCATCCGCTGCATTCCGGATTCCCCAGGTGAAGTCCGAGATGACGAATCCATCAAAACCCCAACTTCCCTTCAAGATGTCAGTAATCAAGTGGTGTTGCTGACCACATGGGGTGCCATTAACTGAGTTGTAGGCCGTCATCACTCCCGCTACGCCTGCTTCGATGCACTTCTTGAAATGAGGCAAGTAGATATCAGTAAGGTCGCTCTCATCAACTCGCACATCAAGCCAGAGCCTTGAGTTCTCCATGCTGTTGGCGGCAAAGTGCTTGACGCAAGCCATCACATGACGCTGCGACCCAGTTATTAGGGCAACTCCCATCTCTCCCAGAAGAAAACTGTCTTCTCCGTAGGTCTCTTGTGCTCGGCCCCAGGCGGGATGACGAAGTAAATTGATACAGACCCCGGCAAACAAGTTGGCACCCTGTGTGCGCGCTTCAACGCCAATGGCATCACCGATCCTTGCCTCAAGGGCTGTGTCAAAGCTTGCACCGCGAGCCATCGAAGAAGGAAACGCTGTGGAGTTATACATCACTACTCCGCGAGGGCCGTCGGTAAATCGAAGCCCAGGGATTCCAAAGCGCTGCACTTCTCCAGCTATCACGGGCACTGCGTTATAGCGCTGAGACATTGCCCGAGTGCCTCGAATAAAAGGGCCATCTCCCGACATCAGATGCATACGCTCTTGCATCGAGAGTGAGTCGAGTAGGCGGTCCACCTGATCTTCTACGTCAGCATAAGAGGGGCTCTCATCTGCCAAGAAAGAACCAAAAGCCTGACCTGATTCAGTGCTCGGGGCCGGGCTCAGAGAACTCAGGTGCTCAGAATGGCTCATAATCACAGAGTCTGAGACCGGGTCATCTCGAGTGAACTCCATAGTGTTTCCCTTCGGTTTCTCAACCCTTAGGTAAAGGCACAGTGACTCGGTGGAGATCATCCCCAAGTTCTATACGGCCATCAAATTCTGTGGCCGCTCTGTCACGCCAGTCCTGCCCTTCTCCAGATGGAAAGGCGGGCACATAATGGGTCAACACAAGCGTCTTTACACCCGCCCGCTGTGCAGTTTGCGCCGCTTGTTCGACAGAGGAGTGATAGTCCATGATGTCTTGAAGACGCTGCATGGGCACGGTGGCCACAAGGTCGGACCGGATCGCTGTATGAACCAAAGTGTCTGCTCCCTTACAGAGCCGATCCAAGCCATCACAAGGAACGGTGTCGCCGGCGAGCACTATTCCAACGCCTTCGTGGTCTATGCGAAACCCAATAGATGGCTCGACTGGACGATGGTCAGTCTCGCCGATTGTCACGGTGACTTGGTCAAACTCAAAACTCATGCCGTCAACACACTCTGTCACATGGACCACTGGCGGATCAGTTAAATCATCATGATGATTAATCCGATATGCGATATCGGCTCGCAGCATTGCCAACAGATGATCAACAACGTTTGCCGTTCCGGGTGGCCCGAGCACAATGAGCGGAGTTGCGGGAAAGCTAGTAATCCATCGGGTAGTGATTACATCGTTCAGATCAGTCAGGTGATCGCTGTGAAGATGCGTGATCAAGACGGCTGTGATCTGGCTCGGTCCTAGCCCAGCAGCTGCTAGACGCATCAGGACTCCCCGTCCGGCGTCTATGACAAGATTGACTCCTCCTGCCTGCACCAAGGTGGACGGCCCAGCTCTGAGTGGGTCAGGGAGTGGGCTGCCTGTTCCTAAAAGTATGATCTCGGCGGTCATTTGATCCTGACTTTCTCATGCTGTTGTACCTTGGCCGGTCTCCTGCACTATCTCCTGCGCCCACCCCTACGCAGGGTGTTGATATGCAAGGTAGTTCACTCCCGCATCCCAAGTTTCCAAAGAACTCTGACCGGCAGTTCGGGACTATCTCTCTGGGCTAGTTTCCTGACCTAGATTCTGGTCAATAATTCTTTTCAACTCCGGAGGTTTTTGTATGGGTGCAAACCAGCGTTCGCAGATCACGATGAGCGATGAAGAGATTACTGACTACCTTGTGCGAAGTCGCTCAGCCACGATCGCCACTGTTGGCGCAACGGGAACGCCGCACCTCGTAGCCATGTGGTACGCCGTTATTGACGGGCAAGTCTGGTTTGAGACTAAGTCTCGATCACAAAAGGCAGTCAACCTAAGACGAGACAATCGCATCACAGTCATGGTGGAGGATGGCCATACCTACGACACCCTTCGTGGGGTCTCGCTAGAGGGAACAGCAGATGTAGTGGAAGATGCGGACCTGCTCTGGAAGGTTGGCGTGAGCATTTGGGAACGCTACAACGGTCCCTATACCGATGATTTGAGCCCATTAGTTGAGTTCATGTTGCATAAACGAGTTGCCGTTCGAGTTGAGACCAATCGCATCCGATCCTGGGATCATCGCAAACTCGGCATGGATCCAATTCCACTTGGTGGAACAACAGCCGAGTTCCTGTAACAGAACCCCCCAGTGCTGTGCTCCGCCCGAGAACACAGTCAGTAAGCCAGCACAGTCAGCAAGCCAGCAGAGTCAGTAAGCCAGCACAGTCAGCTGCTCACTAGACAGTCAACACCTGTTTGCCAAAACCGAGCCCTGTTTGAAGTCTCTCGAAAGCTCTTTCTGCCTGAGCCAGCGGACGGACCTCATCGATAACTGGCCGAATGCCCGTCGATTCGACGAAATCAAGCATATCCATGAACTCATCGCGAGTACCCATGGTGGAACCAACTACAGATAGCTGAAGAAAGAAGACTCGATTCAGATCAGCCGGCGGATTCGAGCCGCTAGTTGCGCCGCTCACCACAATTCGACCGCCGGGGCGAAGTGACCTTAGAGAATGCTCCCAGGTTGCATCCCCAACGGTTTCGATCACTAGGTCCACCTTTGTTGGTAATCGCTCGCCAGTCTCCACCGCAAGTTCTGCACCAAGGGTAAGCGACCGAGCCCGTTTTTCGGCATCTCGAGAAGTGCAGAACACAGTGTGTCCTAGCGCAGATGCGATTTGGATCGCCGCGGTTGCTACACCACCACCAGCCCCTTGGACTAGCACCGTCGCTGGGCCCTGCAGCGCCGAACGAGTGGTGAGCATTCTGTATGCAGTAAGCCAAGCAGAAGGCATACACGCAGCATCTTCCCAACTCAGGTTTTTCGGCTTTGGAATCAGATTGCGCTGCGGCACAATCACCATCTCGGCCAAGGTCCCCTGATGCATTTCAGACAGCAGCGTCCGCTTCGGGTCAAGCGTCTCATCGCCTTGGGATACCTCGGGGTTGCCAATAACTGCGTGAACCACAACTTCAGTACCGTCATCTAGTACGCCTGCACCATCACAACCCAAAGTCATAGGCAGGCGCGAGAGGTCTAGACCAACTCCCTTTAATGACCATAGATCATGGTGATTGAGCGCACAGCTTCGCAGGTTTACTCGTACCCACCCCTCGGGTGGTTCTGGAATTTGAACCTGCTCTATTGAGAGTCCCGAAAGCGGATCAGTTGCAGATTGAGACACACATCTCACGGCTAACATCTGGCTACCAGTACTCCTCAAAGTGCAAGTTGCCGCGTTGTTTGCGGTAGTCAATCAAGAATCCTTTGGCACTCAGGAGTTCTACAACTCCGGTTGTTTTAGGGAACACTTCAACCCCGTCTACCTCTTCTGGCAGACCGATCATGGAGGGGTTGCCGCATAGGTAAACGTTGGTATGTTCTGGGTCAAGTGTGAGTCCGTAATCCGTACTCAAGGTTCCTTCTGTGATCAGCGATTGGATATAACGCTTTGGCACATCTGGTTCTCGGGTTGGCATTGGTAGATAGTGGTAGTTGGCGTAGCGCTGCTCAAGCTCGCGATGTTGTTTGATGTAGCCAAGATCAGCCCACTGTCGAACAGAGACCGCCGAAAGAATTGGTCCGCGATGGCCCTTCCTGAGGAGTTCAACCACCATTGCGTTATGTGGCGCCTCTCCAGTCCCGGTCGAAAAAAACAAGACTGTGCTCAGTGGGTCAGTTACAGCTGCGAGTGTGTAGCGACCAGCAACTTTTGGCCCAAGATAGATCCTGTCGCCTGGCCGCTTCAGGGCCAACCTTGGAGTCAAACCAGGAACGTTGTCTTCTGTCGGCGGCACTAGAACGATGTAGAACTCAAGTTCCTCAACTCCCTCTTCTCCAGAGAGGTAACCATGATCGTCAAACATGCGGCTAGATATTGAGTAAGAGCGGCGAACCAACTTTTCCCATTGCTCTTCTAGGCGTGGGTCCTCTGCATCGTCTACGCGTGCCTCCCAGTATCCCAACCCGAGCGAGGCATACTGCCCAGGCAAGTGTGAGATCTCACCGCGGTCTGGCCGCACTCTGAGCACCCAAAGATCTGAGTGGGTTGGCTCAAAGTAGGTAATAGTTGCGTTGTAGTTCTCTGCGCAAAGCTCTTCAATTGCGGCAGTAAATCCCCGGCGACGTTCTGCAGCCGAGGGCGGCTCAGCAAGCTGAATCCCTGGAAAAACCTCTGCCACGACTCTGGAAATATCCCACCCGGGCGCTACGGGCAGTTCATGGCTTTCTAGGTTTGGGTCACCAATGAAAAACACTCGGCCACTTGCTAGAACTTCATCAGAGGCACCAACCTCATCCGGCTGAAGCAGAGTTCGCTCAGACGCAAACACAACATGATCGAACTGCAGGTCGGGGGTACGACGGTCTCCGAAGAATGCCATCGGATAGCCGTCCACCTCGTCCACCTGATCGGGGATCGATCGATACAAAAGCGTTGCCCGGCGCTCACGCTCTAAGCGGCGCAGCCATGACTCGCCGGCAGGGGACAGTTTTGCCGGATTCATCCCTCCACCCGCCAGAACTACTCCTGCTCCAGCTGTGGCCAATGCCGAGGCAATCTCAACTGCGTGATCAGTATGACCAATCACCAGCACATCGTCATCAACTGCAGTAGTAGGGATCTGATCGATCAGAATACGTTCGCCGACTTTTGCGTTGATGGGCGGGGTCCAGTTTGGAATGAAACTGCGCTGGGCAATCACGACGGCACGCGTTCGGTACTCATGGCGATCGGTTCTAACAATGAGATCCGGCTGTGGGCCAAGCTCTTTCGAACTCTGCTTGTCATCCGAAGACATAGTTATAGATCGAACAGTCTCGCCGTAGCCCACATCTAGTTGATGCTCACCCACAAGCTCGGGAAACACCACTGCAGAAGTGGGTTCCAGAATGCGCACCTGATCGAGTCCTGCCTCTTGAAGTGAGACCGCAACCGACAGGCCACCGGCGTTACCGCCAAAGATGACCAATTCATATGCGTTACTACTCATGAGTGGGCTCCATAGAGGTTTAAGATTACAGGAACCAGATCATGACTAAGGGGTCTAGACGGAAAACAACTCTTGCAGCTGCGAAAGACTAACAACTCTTTCATGCTGATCTGTTCAGGGTGCCGAAGGGTGCAGCACTAATTGGGCGAGACTAAGAAGATGGGACCTCACAACTTTGCACAAGACGAAAGGTCACTTCTCTGTGACCTGTTTGAACAGGTTGGGCCAGATGCTCCGACTCTATGCGAGGGATGGACCACTCGAGATCTTGCGGCACACCTCTTGGTTCGTGAACAGCGTCCTGACGCTGCGCTAGGGATCGTTGCACCCCCCTTTGCAAGGCACGGCGAGCGTGTCCGCTTTGACGCCGCACAGAAAGACTGGAAAACTCTGGTCACCCAGATTCGTTCGGGGCCTCCAAGGCTGTCAGTCTTTGGATTACCGGGTGTTGATCGGCTGGCAAATACAATGGAGTATTTCATTCACCACGAAGATGTACTACGAGCTCAGGCAGTAAACACCCCTCGCGAACTGCCAGTCGCGTTACAGAATGAACTCTGGAGTCTGCTTCGGCGAATGTCAAAGTTGCTGCTACGTAGCGCCCCTGTTGGGGTTGAACTTGTATGCCCCGGCACCGGTAGGGTCACGGCTTGTGCCAAGCAACCGAGAGTTGTGGTGACTGCTGCAGTCGCAGAATTAGCAGTATTTTCCTATGGACGCCAACAAGCTGCGCATGTTGAATTCACTGGAGTTAGCACAGATATTGAGTTGCTCTGCTCGGCAAAGTTCAGCATCTGATGAGACTGAGCAACCCTATGTTCCGCGTGGGCCAATAAATATGAAGTTCGCAATCATCCCGCCGGTTCGTTCAAATGTGACTGCAGATCCCAAATGGATGACCGGCTTTGCTCAGCATGCCGAGTCCCTCGGCTTTGAATCGATTGTTCTTGTTGAACATGCAGTCGTGATCTCTGGCTATGAACACAAATACCCATACTCAGAATCGGGTCGTATGCCGCTGCCAGATCAGTGCATCGTTCCAGACCCACTTGACCTTTTATCGTATTTGGCGGCAGTCACCAAAAGTTTAAAGCTTGCAACAGGAGTACTTGTTCTTCCCGAGCACCATCCTGTGGTTCTCGCTAAACGCCTAGCAACACTCGATCAGCTCTCTGCAGGCAGGGTCCGACTTTGTATCGGGGTGGGGTGGATGAAAGAGGAGTTGCAAGCCTGCGGTATTGATTTTTCTAGTCGCGGTCGACGCACTGACGAGTGCATTGACGTTCTGCGGGTGTTGTGGGGCCCAGAGTGTGAGGATGGCTTGGCTTATAGCGGAGAGTTTTTTGAGTTCGAACATGCTCATAGCAACCCGAAGCCCGCACAGGAGTCGGGCATACCTATCCACATAGGCGGCCACAGCGATGCAGCCGCTCGGCGAGCAGGGGAGCGAGGCAATGGGTTTCAGCCACTTGGTTTAGCTGGAGATGAACTCACGCGCGTACTCCGTGTGATGAACGAATCGGCTGAGCGCTGTAACCGCAACCCCGCGGAGCTAGAACTCAGTCTTGGGGGAGCTCTTTCGACAACCACTGAAGACTCAGTCGAGGCCGCTGCCACATGTGGGGCTACGCGCCTAGTGGTCTCACCATCGCAGAGCACAGACCTCGGTGCTGTATGCGATGAAATGTCGGCGTTCGCTGAGCGTGTTGGAATGCCTTCACTCCACTAACCAGGGATTCTCCAATCTGCGCCTTCAAAGAACTGCTCAAGCATTGCCAGATGCAGAGTTGGGTCAAGTCCACTTTCGCTAAGCCAGCCTGATTTGTGTAGCTGCCCGTAACGCTCGCCGCCATCACAGATCAGTGTCACAACCGACCCTCTCTGAGCAGCGCGTCGCATGCCGGCAATAATCTGTAGCGACCCCCAAAGATTGGTTCCCGTAGAGGGACCAACGCTTCTAGAAGTCGCTCCAGACAGAAACTGCATTGCTGCGATTGATCCTGCGTCTGGCACTTGTATCATTCGATCAATCACTGATGGCAGAAATGATGGCTCCACCCTCGGCCGCCCTATGCCCTCGATACGAGAACTCTCAGAACTTGTCACTGTCTGGTCATGTTCTAGCCACCCCTTGAAAAAAGCCGAATTCTCTGGGTCTACTACGGCTAATGATGTCTTGTGGCGGCGGTAGCGAACGTAACGACCAATAGTTGCTGAGGTGCCCCCCGTGCCAGCGCCAACCACAATCCAAGCTGGGATCGGATGAGGCTCTAGCGACATTTGATCAAAGATCGACTCAGCGATGTTGTTGTTACCACGCCAGTCTGTGGCACGTTCGGAGTAGGTGAACTGATCCATGTAGTGGCCACCCGTTTGTGCAGCCACCTGCTTGGCTTGCTCGTACATGTCTGCGGCCTGTTCAACAAACTCGCAGGTGCCCCCATACTGCTCGATGAGCAGGCACTTCTCTTTACTCGTACTTTTTGGCATCACGGCAATAAACGGCAAGCCCACCAGTCGGGCGAAGTAGGCCTCGGACACAGCAGTTGAACCTGAGGATGCCTCTACCACGGTGGTGTGCTTGTTCAACCATCCATTCGAGAGTGCATACAGAAATAGTGATCGAGCCAGCCGATGCTTCAAGGATCCAGTGGGGTGCGTCGATTCGTCCTTCAGGTAAAGCTGAATTCCCCACCCCTCTGGCAACGGAAGAACAAACAAGTGCGTATCAGCTGATCGGTTTGCATCAGCCTCGACACAGCGAATCGCCTCGTCTCGCCAAGACCGATCAGACTCATTACTGCGGTCAACATCGCCATAACCCATCAAATTGGCTATCTCAGGATCCATTCACTCAGGATAGGTGCTGATTCCTTAGCTCATCTCCTTCAGTCAACCCGCCCGGCCGCCCAGCTAATCACCCACGGCCCTGCGGGAGTTCAGACTTGATCAGCACGCCGTTCCTTCTAGGGTGTCGGCAGTGAATTCCGTACCGGTCGATTCTGTTGATGCTTCACCCCAACCACTCGGCCCAACGGCTGCGGTGATTGGCGGCGGACCCGGAGGGCTCATGGCAGCCGAGGTTCTAGCTCGTGCAGGAGCCTCGGTAACGGTCTACGAGCAGATGCCAACCATGGGCCGTAAGTTCTTGATAGCGGGACGCGGTGGTCTCAACATCACCCATTCCGAACCGCTAGAGCAGTTTCTGACTCGCTATGGAGAGCAAGCTAGCAACCTGACTGAAGCCATTTCACTGTTCCCTCCAAGCGCAATTCAAACATGGTGCGCAGCACTGTCTCAAGAGACTTTCGTTGGATCGAGTGGTCGTGTGTTTCCTTCTGGGTTTCGTGCAACTGAGCTGTTGCGATCATGGTTGACCATGCTTGAAGACCTTGGTGTACGTCTAGCCAATAACCGGCATTGGATGGGTTTCGATGACTCAACCGGAGCGCTACGCATGACGGCCGCCGACAATGCGCAGGAGCAGCGAAAACCAGAAAGTATCTTTCCGCAGGTCACAGTCATGAGCCTTGGCGGAGGTAGTTGGAAAAGAACTGGCTCCGATGCTAATTGGGTAAGTGGGTTCGAAAGGGCCGGGCTCAGAGTTAAAGAACTGCGTGCAGCAAACTCGGGCTTTGTTGTTCCTTGGACTGCAGAGTTCATCAATCGATACGAAGGCGAGCCGGTAAAGAATATTGCCGTTAGCACAGGGCAGAGATCGGTTCGCGGAGAGATCATGATCTCAGCAGATGGGATCGAAGGTGGAGCGGTTTATGCAATAGGCAGAGAGTTGCGTGACTCACTTGATACTGGCGCAACTACAGCCCTACTGATTGATCTTCGGCCAGACTTGACTCAAGAAAATATTCAGGCGAAGTTACTCTCGGGCAGACCAAAAGATTCGCTGTCTACACTGTTGAAGCGCTCCATTGGATTACCTGCAGTCGCTGTTGGACTCATGCGGGAAAGTACCCAAAACAACTTGCCACGTAACGCCCACGAACTAGCAGCACTTATTAAGTCACTTCCGCTGAATGTGATTGCTAGTCAAGGAATTGATCGAGCCATTTCAACCGCGGGCGGTGTTGTGTTTGATGAGCTGACAGACCAGTACATGTTGAAGAAGCGGCCTGGTGTGTTTGTTGCTGGAGAGATGATCGACTGGGAAGCCCCAACTGGCGGTTATCTGCTGCAAGCAACCCTCAGTACAGCAGTAGCAGCAGCACAAGGGGCCCTGAGCTGGTGGGCTGAACAGCAAAGCACCGAGCCGAGCAGTAGACTCTCCGGCGGCGAGTAAGAGTCAACCTCAGCCGAAGTCCTCGGCCTTATGTGCCAAGGCTGTTGGCCTTCTAGTGGAGCGGAACACCACGAACTTGGAGTTACTGCCAATAACATCGCAGTTGCCAAAGATGCGCTTGAGCTTTGCATGATATGCAAGGTGCCGGTTGCCAATAACCCAAAGCTGGCCCCCAGATTTAAGCACCCGATGCGAATCGCTAAACATCTGCCACGCTGTTGCATCGCTTAAGGCGTGATCATCATGGAATGGCGGGTTAGTAAATACTAAGTCAACGCTGCCAGCGGCAATTTCTGCATGGTCGCGCAGAGAACTCAAGCTGTCGCCAACCACAAACTCGCACTGATTATGAGCATCTAGATTGCTCTGCACGGTGAGCTCTGCTGACGCAATTGCTAAGTAGCTCTCATCTACAAACATCAGGTCTGCATCTGGATTATCTAGAGCCAGCACTAAACCCACAAGCCCGTTTCCGCAACCAAGGTCGATGATGCGTATTTGCCCAGCCTGATCGGGCAGATGATCGAGAAAGAAGCTGCTTCCAATATCAAGGCGTTCTGCAGAGAAGACTCCGGGGTAGCTGCGCACCTTGAGACGCCCGGGGTCGAGCGTAAACACTGATGGTGTCAACAGATCAAACGGGTCTACCTTCTCGCGCGGGGCAACAAATATCAGGCGTGCTTTTTTCTTCGCTAGCGATGTGGTGGTGTCACCCAGAATTCGCTCAAACAGGGCCAGCGTTGAGTTGTGAATGTGCTTGGTCATGCCGGCTGCAATAATGACCGTTCCTGCATGTACCGATTCTGCGAGCCGAAGAAGTTGGTCTTCGAGAAGCGCCAGCGTTTTAGGCACTTTGATGAATAGATACTCAATACTCTCGGGAAGCGCATCAAGGCTTCCGAGCAAGCAAACCTGCGTCTGAGGAATATTGTTCCTATCAAGATTCGCCAAGGTTGCTAGCTGTGACACATAGGAATCACCCAAAGACCGAGGCAGGAACGGAGCAAGCGCCAGAGCGAGGGCTCCGCAACGATCGTTGACTACCACTACGTTGCCGTTCAGCTCACCCAATTCTGCGATTTGCGCCAACAGGTACTCATCAGCCCCGTCCCAGGCGCGCAATGAGTCGTGTTGAGAAGCGTTGTGGGTTCGTAGATCAAACCCACCTTGAGGAACTAGAAATTCTTGCATTTCATCTAAGGTTACTTGGCTTCTTCGAGTAGCCCTGCAGCCGTCGCTGAGTTAACGAAACGACCCAAAGGTGTGCTGAGATGCCTATATGGCAAAAAACGTTCTCGGAACAGAACTGCAAACTTGCAGCACATCACCGCTGACTGGATACACCCGCACGGGGTGCTGTGAGTCTGATGGGAGCGACGCTGGCGTTCATACCGTCTGCTCGGTGCTGACTGCAGAGTTCCTAGCGTTTTCGAAAGAATGCGGAAATGACTTGAGCACACCTCGTCCCGAGTTCGGATTCTCTGGACTTCAGCCAGGCGACCGTTGGTGCTTATGCGCTAGCAGATGGGTGGAGGCATTTCAGGCCGGAGCTGCGCCGCAGGTTGTACTTGCTGCTACTCATGCACGCACCCTCGAGTGGGTAGACCTTAGCGACTTAGAGAGGTTCTCGCAGCAGTAGAGCGCTAAGAACACAGCCAGATCGCCCGATTTACTGCTCGTTACCGGGTGTGTCGAACCGCTCTCTACGCACCTTCGTCTTTTTGCCTTTCAAGGTGGTCCGCTTCATTGCCCAGAGCACTTCGTCAACCGCTGACTCGGGAACCTCAACTAATGAGAAGCGATCCTGTATCTCAATGCTACCGATGTCTTTGCCGGCGAGTTTTGTCTCATTGGCGATAGCGCCGACTAGGTCTTTGGGGCGAATCCCTGTTGCTCGGCCTGCACCAAAGTACAGCCGGGTCATACCGGCTGAACCCTCAGTTCGCCGACTGCCCTTTTTAGAACTCGACCCCTTCTTGTTGTAGGAGTCACGTGAGGCGGAGTCTTTAGAATGCCGTGAGGGCCGGCTGGCTACTTCCGGGATCTCTTCGATGTCTTCTGAACCAACTGTTGCTTCATGTGCAAGTTTCACCGCTGCTAGTGCTATTTGAAACAAGTCTGATTCTTCAGAGAGTGACTCAACTACTGAGTGGAAGCGGTTGAGGTCATCTGACTGAAGCGTTTCTTGCAGGGTTGCAAGGGTAAGTTCCATGCGGCGATTCCGAAGGTCCTCAACCGTGGGCACCTTGTCGATGCTGATAGGTGAACCAGTCACTCGCTCAATATTCTTGAGAAGCCGCTGCTCACGAGGCTCGGCAAGAGTAATAGCGATTCCTTCGCGGCCAGCACGACCGACTCGCCCTATTCGGTGAACGTAGGCCTCTGGGGCCGAGGGCACGTCGTAGTTCACCACGTGGGTGAGGTGATCAACATCTAACCCGCGGGCGGCAACATCTGTAGCTACCAATAGCTCAACCGTCTGCCCTCGCAAGCGACCCATGACCCGGTCGCGTTGCTCTTGGCTCATACCCCCGTGAAGACCTTCGGCACGGTATCCGCGCCCGTTGAGCGTCTCAGAGAGCGAGTCAACCTCGTGGCGTGTTCTACAAAACACGATTGCGGCAGCTGGGCTCTCAACATCAAGGATTCGTCCTAAAGCAGCGGCCTTATGCGATCTGGCAACGATGTAAGCCGTTTGCCGAACTAGGGGAGCAGTCGCTGAATCAGCAGCCGCTTTGGCAATCTCGATCCGAACAGGATCAGTAAGGTGCCGTTTGGCTATTCCGTTGATGCGGCCTGGCATAGTGGCCGAAAACAGTACTGTCTGACGGTTCTCGGGAGTTGCCTGCAGGATTGACTCAATGTCCTCTGCAAAGCCCATGTCAAGCATCTCGTCGGCCTCGTCAAGAACAACCATCTGGATTGCTTGCAACGGCAAGGTACGACGCTTCAGGTGATCAAGCGCGCGACCAGGGGTGGCGATAATCACGTCGACTCCACGGCGAAGCGCGTCGAGCTGTCGGCCAATGGGCTGTCCGCCATAAATCGGCAACACTCGAGCACCCGCAGCACGACCGTAACGGTGTACTGCCTCCGATACTTGCATAGCGAGCTCGCGAGTTGGAACGAGTACCAACGCCGTTGGGGCTGCGCGATCGCTGTCCATGACTCGCTCAAGGATGGGCAAGGCAAAGGCCGCTGTCTTACCTGTTCCGGTGGCGGCCTGTCCTAGCAAATCCCTGCCAGCAAGTAACGGAGGTATCGACTCACGCTGAATTGGAGTTGGCTCTTCATAGCCAAGTTCGGTAAGTGCATCTAGCAGTTCGGGACGCAGACCTAAGTCGGCAAAGCCTTCAATGTCACTACTTGTTGTCTCACTCATCTAAAAACTCCGAACCAAAAGAGCTACTTGCTCGGCCGTAACGTTGGCACGCAAACAGCGCAAATCCGAATCCTGAGACTTTCAGGCGAACAAGTTTGCGAGTACTGCTGTCGTTAAGTCATGGGGAAGCGGCACTCTGTGCCTCCGCTTGGGCAATATCTGGAGGTACTAATGAGTATGTGTTGAAACACATCTCATCCTCTGTGCCCTCGGCGAACACAATGTACTTTTTAGCCCTAAAAGGATCAGCGTCTCGGTTCCAAGAACACTCGATACGAATCTTGTCTCCCTTCACCACATCCACCGGAGTTTGAAGCTCATAGAGCATCTGCCAGCCAAAGTTCCAGTCGGGGATATCAAGCAGAATCTGTTGTTCGGGTGTATCAGGCCTGAGGGTCATCCGAAAGGTGCGACCGAGAGTGTGCATATGCCCAAGGACCTCAAGGATCTGCCCATCGAAGGGCACCATCGAGTCACAAGAGGAAGAGTAAGTTCCCTTTACCCCCGCTGCTAACTCTTCAACAGTTTTGTTGCATGAACGAAGCAGAGCCCGCTCGATAAATGCACCAGATGGACCATAGAGCTTGACGTTATCCTCGAGCGCCGCCGCCCGATTACATAGTGGCTCGGTAGCACCCGGCTCACACGGTATTTCAACTGCGCCGAGCGGGTTCATCACGGTGATCTCTCGAATCGGCTTCGTGCCGGGCTCGGTTTGCATCACCATGCTTGATTGATCTGCAGTGATGGTGTCCTCATAGTGGTAATGCACTTGCAAAACCAGCGTGTCACCAGGCTGGAACAAGATTCCAGCGGTTTCAGATACAGAGGCCTCTCTGCCGGGTGCCCACCCTGCGATGAGTTTGGAACCTGCTGAAGGATTACCCTCCGCCGACACAACTGCGCCCACTCCGGTGCCCGTATAGCAAGACCAACCGGGCTGTCCATCCACTTCTTTGGCCAGATTCTTGCCTTCTAATGGCGCTATATCTTTCCGCCCTGCGGCAGCAATTTGAAATACCTGAGCGTGATGAATCTCTTGAACCTGGTCTGGGATGAACTCAAAACCCGTCATAAAGGTGGGTTTGGTAAACCCAGGATCGACCTCAAAGCAGCGGTAATCGTTCGGGTTAGCAAGTGACCCCGTATAGGGCTTCGACATTGTCAAAGTCTTGTCTGTGCGTAGTTGCACCTCCTTTGCCTGAGCCGGCGGCCGGATCGGAGTGTTCTTCGCAACATCTAAGGGCCCGCCAGCATCTGCCCACGCTGCGAGCATTGTGATGGTTGTGCCGTCAAGGGCCTTGGAATGCTTGAGGGGTACGCCCTTAGTTGAAGCAGGCCACGGTGGCATGTAGCGCGCTCTGGTGACCACGCCTATAGCGTGGGCGTAGCTAGATGCATCCTGTGCGGTGTCCAGCTTAAAATGGTGCGACCCCATAGCGTTGTTGTTGTGACAAGACGCGCAATTAGCTGCAAGCACCGGAAGGACTTGTGTCTTAAACGAGGGGGCATTCTTGACTTGTGTCGCCGCTGGCGGTGCGGTGATTTCTGTCGAGATTGTGGCCTTGTTTGGATCTAGTGCAACCATCCTCAACTTCAAAGTGACTTCGTCACCTGTGCGCAGCATCCCCGCTAACGAGATTGGCCCGATCTTGTAATCCGACATTTTCACCGTGGTTGTTGCAGTGACTGTGAGCTTGTTGGATGTGCGCCGAGCAGTAACTGCCCATGTGGCCGGAAGTGTTGTGGTCTTTATTCGCAGGTCACCTTGCAACTCGAACTTGTACTGCTCTCCCTCAGAGATCTTGGTTGGCAATCCAACAAGCCGTGAGTGGCTGAGCACTGCAAATGGAAATGAGTAGGACTCAAGGTAGGCAGACCGGAGTCTGGCATCGCGAAGCGAGTCATCGCTGTGCAGCTGCTCCAGGTCGACCATAATCTTGCCAACTCGAGAGTCTTGGGGGTTGTTCGCGTTCAGAGCAAAATCTCCGGCGATTCCCTGAGTTGTGCCAATCGTGCGGCGAGGCTTAGAGCCTGCAAACGTTTCATCTACCTCGTAGCTTGCCTGGGATTGCGTTGGATCTATCCGGTAGAGGGTTTCGCCCGTAGCGACCGTAAGTTTCGGAGCTTCGGGAGCTTTATAGGTGATATTTCGATATTCGGGAGCAAGTAGCGGTCGAACCTGAGTCCAACCAATCGTTGCAACGACAAAGACAAAGACGATTGTAACTCCGGCGAGAAGCTTGTGTCTTGCGACTAAACCAGTTACTCCCGCCCGAGTTCCAACTCCATCGCCTGCATTAGATGCTGGAGTAACCGCGTCTTGGGATTGGCCATTCGCACTCGACCCTGTAAGTCGATCCTTATCCGTTTCAGAACTTTCTGGGGTTTCAGACACGGACGCTCCGCAAGCCGCTAGGGAACGATCCGAGTCTAGCTGAGGGTTAGTGAGTAGCGGAAGCGCCTAGTCGTTGTCGCTCTTGGGTGCCATGCGGCGCTTAAGTTCCAGAAAGACCCTTGTTCCAAGCATCTCCGAGAGTTCCTCAGCTAGAGAATCAATCACAGGCTGATCGCCAACATATGCAGCTGCCTCTTCAGTGCAGCACCAAGCCATTGACTCGCCGTCATCGCCCCAATCACTACGCTGCCAAGCTCGCAGATGGGCAATCTCAACCCCAGAGTCCTGCATGCTCCATTGCACGCGGACGGGCAACTGCCAACAAACCGAGGGTTTCCAATCCAGTGCCGACTCGTCTGATCGTTCTGCGGCTAAATGCAGCGCGCAGCCCGCTCCACCAGTAAATCCGGGACGGTTCAAAAAGATGCATGCTCCATCGATTATTCGTGTATTTGTTCTGCTCTCGTCACTGAAGATTCCATCGGAGCTAGCTGCGGAATGAAACTGAAAATATTCCGGTTCCAAATAGCCAGCAAGCATCGCTGTTGTGGCGGCCTCATCTTCAACCAATTCAGCACCGACTGAACAGCAGCCTTGAGCAAGCTCCTCAGAGGGGTGATCGAGTATTCCTTTGCACCCTTTGCCCCAAATACAGGCCCAATTCGAGGACAAAAAATCGGTATCTAAGTGCCACTCAATATCTCCGTCACTGATGACCTCGATTCTGTGGCTGTCTGCAGAATCTGCGTGTGAACTAGTAGCTAAAGGCTCGTTCGGGGAGTCAGACGGCGTTGGGTTCACTGCCGAAGATTAGAGTAATTCCGCTCAACATAGATTCCACCCAGTGGGATAACGGCGGCGATGATGATCAACAGAGTTGTTTGGATGCCCCAACGCATCGGCTTTCGTAGCAGTAGTACAAATCCGAGATACACCAGAAAGATCAGCCCGTGGAGTAGACCCATGCGCGGCACCAGATTCTGCATATTAGCTACTCGGTGAGCCACTGATGCTGCCAATAGCGACAGATACGACAACGCTTCAAGTACCGCCACTACTCGGAAATAGCCCACTAACCTTGAGTCTGTGCTGGTCATGGCATGAACAGAACCACAACAAGATGATGCGTGCAACAAGCGCTGCGACTGCAGCCTTCAGGCCCTTTGCGTTTACACACTGCCGACAAGTTGTGGGGTAATCGTCAGGTTCGAAGTGTCGATGCCTTTATCGGCACCCTTCTGAACTAATTCCAAGTAAAAAGCTGGATCAACCTGAGCATCTCTTGAAAGTATGAAGCCACTTCTTCCCGTCGCATCGCTCACAATTGCCCATGCATAGTTAGGGTCGAGGTCAACAATCCAGTAGTTGCCAGGGGGGTTGGCTGTGTTGGAACCAGAGAACGAGACGTTCAGCCGGGCATTACTGGAGTCAACCGGCACGGCTGTCCCGATTACCTGAGACACTGGCCCAAAGGCACCGAAATACCGTCCAGTGTTTACCACTTTGACGTTGCCGCTTGGCAACAGGCTGTACTCGGCTGTTGTGTTCACTAGGCCAACAGAGAAGAACTGCTTAACGCTTCCGAGTTCGTACCAAGTGCCAAGGTACTGATTGATGTCTACTGCCTCAACCGTTGTTGTCACATTTGTTGGCATGGGCGCACAGCCGACCAAAATTACAGTTATGGCGAACAATGCAGGAATAACCGATTTACGAATCATGACCAGTATTCGAAGCAAGCAGGCAGTTTGGATGCAAATCCCGTTTCCAAACGCCGTTGGGGTTCCAAGCGCTAGTTTCTAGCGGGAGTGGCAGATCGCTCAACGGCGGCCACAGGCAGCCGTTCCTTGGCCTAAAGGATGCTTGGATGCCCATCGATTTTACGCTGTCCCCAGAAGTTGAAAAGATTCGAGTTCGCGTCCGAGCTTTCATCGAAGAAGTTGTCAAGCCCGGCGAGGCTCTCATCGCAGACTCCGAAGCGGTCGAACGTGATGAGTACATCCGTATTCTTTTCGGAATGAGGGCACAGGCAAAACTAGCCGGGCTGTGGTTGCCGCATATGCCTAGCGAGTGGGGCGGTATGGGACTCGGGCATGTTGAACTCGCCATGGTGCAAGCTGAGGCTGCCAAGTCTTATTACGGGCCTTTTGTCTTGAACTGCCAAGCCCCTGATGAAGGCAATATGCACACGCTGTTGCACTGGGCAACTGAGGAACAAAAAGAGAAGTACCTCAGACCACTTTGCGAGGGTATGGCAATGAGTTGCTTTGCTATGACAGAGCCAGAAGTGGCTGGTTCTGACCCCACACTTATTCGAACAACCGCCATCGCAGATGGCGAGGAGTGGGTCATCAATGGCCACAAGTGGTTTATCTCGAATGCGCAACGGGCCAGCTTCGCAATTCTTGTCGCTCGTACCGAAGACAATCCAGATCTCCCGCAGGCAGCTAACACGGCGTTCATTGTCGATATTCCCTCAGAGGGTTGGCACCGTGTGCGAGAAGTAGAAACGATGCACGGTGGCTCTGGTCACTCCGAAATTGTGATTGAGGACCTTCGTGTTCCGGCATCCAACATGCTTGGTGGCCGGGGTCAAGGACATTTGCTCGGGCAGTACCGACTTGGTCCTGCTCGGTTGGCTCACTGCATGCGCTGGATTGCCCAGGCAGAGACCGCACTTGACATGATGGTTGATCGTTCTTTAAATCGTTACTCACACGGATCGATGCTGGCAGAGAAACAAGGTATTCAGTGGATGATCGCCGACTCCACAATGGAGCTATATCAGGCAAAACTTATGGTGCTGCATGCTGCGTATCGGATTGATAATGGCCTTGAGTTTAAGAGCGAGGTATCTATGGCCAAGCATTTTGTTGCCAATATGTTGGGGCGCGTTATCGATCGCTCAATTCAGGTGCACGGCGCGTTGGGATACTCCACTGACACCCCTCTTGCTCACATGTATCAGCATGCACGCTGGGCTCGATTTGCCGATGGGGCCGATGAGGTTCATCAGATGCGAATCGCACAACGCACTATCTCTGCTTATAGAGATAGCGGCAGTACGCGAACTGCTACGGGCGATTTACCTATCTGAACTCAGCCCCAGCCATTTGCGTACGAGTGTTCGCAGATTATCGATACCCACGTTTTTTGCAGCGCTTACCCACACCACTTCGCGCTGTTCGACACCTGACTTGATTGCTAGTTCCCGCTTGCGTTTGTCACGGACCGCCGACTTCACCTTGTCGTGTTTAGTGGCAATAACAGTGCACGGCCGGTCATATGACTTCAACCACTCCAGCATCTGAACATCCAACTTGGTTGGCCCAATTTCGCCGTCGACTAGCACCAGAATCATGACTAACTCCTGTCGGTCAAGTAGATAGCCCTCGATCATTGGCTGCCAGGTTGCTCGAACTCGTGCGGGGGCGTTAGCAAACCCGTAACCGGGTAAATCCACAACCGCTGCAGACTCACCTAGGGAGAAGTAGTTAATGAGCTGAGTGCGGCCCGGAGTCTTTGACACGCGTGCCAGCCCCTTGCGATTACTCAACGCATTGATGAGCGAGGATTTTCCGACGTTTGATCTCCCCACAACAGCAACTTCAGGCACGCCAGTCTGAGGCAACTGGCTGATCTGGGCCGCAGAGGTTATGAACTCAAGGTTGAGTGGAGCAGACATGTGGGCCCATTCTCACCCAACTCGCAGGGGAGGGTGAACCTCAGCGGGTTTCTCGCCTTAACTTGTCAATCTGCCGGCGGTCCTTCTTGGTTGGTCGGCCGGCTCCCGAGTCGCGCAGGCCTAGTTTCAGCTTTGGCGCAGCTACTGCTTGTTCAGGTGTGTGATCCTCGTAACACTCAACTGCAACTGATGCCCCAACTCGCTTCTCGATGATACGCCGAACAGCAAGCTCACGGTGTACCTCTCGTGCGAAGGCGAATACAGAATCCTCAACGCGCACCAATGCGGACGGTTTGGCTGGGCGACCATTTACCTGCACGTGACCAGCGTTGCATGCTGCAGTCGCCTGGGACCGCGTTGAGTAGACGCGCACTGACCAAAGCCACTTATCAACTCGAGTTGCTTCCATAGCAAGAGTCTTTCGGATCAGGAGCCGGAGTTCTCTACAAAATTTGCTCAATAACAAAGAGTGGAATCACACGATCTGTTGCTTCTTGATACGAATCAAACTGAGGCCAGACGCTCATGGCAATTGCCCACCAGTCGGCCTTTTCTTGGCCCTCGACTTTGCGCGCTACGTAGTCGCGGAGTTCTGCACCATCTTGCAGTGAGACGAGCGGATCTGAGTCAATGTTGTGTGACCACACCGGCGCACTGGGAGAGCCGCCCATTGACGCAATCACAGCATAAGATCCACCGCGCTCAGCCCTGATCAAAGGTGTTTTTCGAACCTTTCCGGATTTGCGCCCAGTTGTCCACAAAATCACACAGGCTGCGCCTTCAAGTGTGTCTCCCTGCGTCCCGCCAGTTGACTCATACAGAGCAACCTGTTCTGAGATGGGTTCCCATGGACTTGGTTCGTACTCTCCGGGTAATGCCATACGACTCCTTAAAAACTTGGGTGCTTGGGTTACGGGCTGGTTCGGAGGCTGACGATTAGCCCACCCCATCAATCTTAGGCGCCGTTTATCGACGGATTCCGGCGATAAACGGCGCCAAAGGCCGAAGGAGTTCGCGGCTAGGGAAGGTCAAGGAAAGGATTCTACCTAGTTGTCATCTGATCGATAAGAGGCAAGTTGGGCACGGTAGGCCTCTATGGCTTCTTTGTGATCCACAATCGGCTCGGGATACCCAACTCGCTGACGGGTCACCAAGTCAGGGTCATGAATAAGCGGGGCAGGTACCTCTGCCAGGACAGGAAGATACCTGCGTATGTAGGTACCTTCGGGGTCAAAGCGAACCGACTGCACGGTGGGGTTGAATATGCGATTGGGGTTACTGTCCGCTCCAGTACCCGCAGTCCATTGCCAGTTGAGCTGGTTATTTGCCACGTCGCCGTCAACGAGCCAGTCCATGAAATGTGCCGCACCGATCCGCCAATCTAGGTACAGGTCTTTGGTGAGAAATGAGGCAACCACCATTCGTGTCCTGTTATGCATAAATCCCTCTGAGCGGAGCTGCCGCATCGCAGCATCAACTAGGGGATATCCGGTGTTGCCTTGACGCCAAGCCTCTTCGTCGGAAGCGTCGTTACGCCAGATATCTCCACGGCTTCGATAATCAGAGCGCGATATCTCTGGTCGAGCATCTAGCGCTTGATGGTAAAAATCCCTCCAGCAGAGTTGTCGCACAAACGGGTCCGCGCCGCTACGACCCAGCAGCCGAGTCGCAACCTCTAATGGCGACAAACAACCAAAGTGTAGATACGGTGAAATGCGTGATGTGTCGTCGAGTGCAACGTCGTTTCGGTTGTCTCCATAGCTCTCAAGAGAGGTCTTGGCCCAGCTCCTGAGACGTTCTAGTCCAGCGGTCTCACCGCCCGGAGGCAAGGCCTCAGAAGGCAGGACTTGAGTCAGTTCTTCCAGTTTTGGAATATCTCCAACCTTGACTGAAGGCCGTGCACTAATCCGCTCCGGCGGCAACACCACTGCCCTCCACTCTGCTTCGATCCATTTGTTGTAATACGGGGTGAAGACCTTCCAAAAGCCACCAGTTCCGGGCTGAGTAGCACCTGGTGGCAATACGGTGATTCCGGGATGAAGGTGCACTTCACATGCATCACTGACGAGTCTTACGCGTAGCTCAGCGATTCGATTTCGAGCAAACGACGAGACGTCTTCCGAGATGTGGACCGAGCTTGCACCTGTCTCTTGCACAAGTTCTAGAACCTGCTCGACCCACGTGCCTCTGCGCAGGATGAGTTCACCGCCGCGTTCACGCAGGGAGGCTCGAAGATCGTGCAGACAATCGATCAAAAAGCTGAGCCTGTTGGGCGAACCATGAGATGTGGCCAACAGGTCGTTGTCAAGAATGAACGCAGTCGCAACTTGGTCAGACCGTGCAATAGCTGCATGCAGTGCAGGCTGATCACGAACTCGAAGGTCTCTAGTAAAGACAACCAGCCCAATGCCAGATTCATCGCTCATTTGCGACAACCTAGCCTCGGTCGAAAAAGGAACCAATCGCTGCAATATTTTCTTCCTTGCCAGCTAGCTGAGCCATCTCGAGATACTCACGGTGCAAGGCGGCTTCCCAGCCGTTGCGACGTCCGTCCCTGATCAGACGGGTCGTAACACGCATTGCGTTCGGCGGCTGCGAGGCAAAGCGTTCCGCGATTACCAATGCCTCAGGCACTAGATCGCTCAATGGCAAAACGCGGGCGGCGAGTCCGTAAGCGACTGCATCATCGGCACTCAGCCAGTCACCGGTCAGTAGGTGCCAAGTGGCGGCCGTGGCACCCATAATACTTGCAAGGGCAACGCTAGCTGCGGCTTCAGTAGTTACACCGAGTCCAACGAAGGGCGCCTTGAACCTTGCTTCAGGACTGAGCAACGCAACCTCACACCAAGGCAGCAGGGTGAACCCGAAACCAACGGCCATTCCGTTTACAGCTGCAATCATCGGCACCTGGACTTGCGACACAGCTCGCATCAGCCCGCGAAACCCGCCGTCAGGCTCGCCATGTCTTGGATCGGCAAATTCTGAAAGGTCCTGTCCAACGCTAAATGCGCGGCCAGAGCCCGTAAAGACAACACAGCGGATTCCGTCTGAATCCACTGAATCCAGCGCATCGCGTGTGCCATGCCACATTTCTATAGACATAGCGTTGAGGGCCTCGGGTCGAGTCCAAGAGATCAGGCGCACCCCGTTGTTGTCCTGAACGGTTAGTTGATTACTCATGCAGTGCTGCTCCTAAGACTCGTCGTTGCAAACTTGCAGGATATGCAAACTGAGCACGCTTAGCCATGTGCCGAGTGGCACCTCCATAGCTCTGGGTTCAAACCGATGACCGTCTAGATTATGACTTTGTCCAAATTGTCGGACCCCGACTTTTTGGTGACAAGGTGTTTCGTTCAGCGTGCCAAGGAGGCAGTTGTGTATTCTCGTTTAGGCTCTTGGTGCTTTCGACGTCGGAAGACCGTAGTCGCACTGTGGTTGCTAGTTTTAATTGTTGGTGGTGCAGCTGCCGGTGCTGTTGGCCCGAACTTTGCCACCAACATGGAATTGCCAAACGTCGAGAGCCGTCAAGGCCTTGACATTCTTGAACAGCAGATGCAGGGTACCGGAGCAGGCATAGAGGGAACTATTGTTTTTAGATCTGAAACTGGATTTGATGATCCAGCAGTTCGTCAACCATTGGAGAAGTTCCTAGTTCAGGTTGCAGCAGAAAAGGGAGTCAAAGTTGTAAACCCCTTCGCTGCAGAAGGATTTGACCCCGCTTCGCCTCTTGCTCGCTGGTACCTCTCTGGGGTGGCAGATCCTACAGAGCTACTAAAGCTCGCGGATGCCAACTCAAATATCGCTACTGCTGGTCCAGAGTCAGGCAAGATTGCTGTTGCAACCGTCGAGATTGACCGCTCTACCACTATGGATGCAGCGCGTACTCAGGGTACTCAAATCGAATCGATTGCTCCCACAGTCTCTGGCGTGCAGATTGAATATGGCGGGAGGATCTTTGAGCATTTCGAGGCTCCAGATTCGGAGTTGCTGGGCTTAGCTTTTGCCATTGTGATTTTGATTCTTGCCTTTGGCTCGGTTTTAGCAATGGGGCTACCAATTGGCGTTGCGCTTGCTGGGATTGGTGTGGGTGGTCTTTCGCTTTCACTTCTGTCCAACCTGATCGCCATGCCCGATTTTGCAACGACCCTAGGTGTGATGATTGGCCTTGGTGTTGGTATCGATTACGCGTTATTTATTGTGACAAGGTACCGAGAAGAACTACACCGAGGGCACTCAGTTCAGCAGGCGGTGGTTTTGGCAATAGACACCTCAGGAAGAGCCGTCACATTCGCTGGATTAACCGTAGTTATCTCGCTACTTGGCATGCTCCTCATGGGTGTCTCGTTTGTTTCGGGCCTTGGCATTGGCGCAGCCACTGTGGTGATGGTGACGATGGTTGCCTCGATCACTTTGTTGCCGGCCTTGCTCGGCTTTGCCGGTGAGCGTATTGAAATCACACGTTGGCGCGGCCTTGTCACAGCGGGTTTGGTTGCAACCGGACTCGTCGGACTCGGACTCAACTTAAACGCCCTTCTAGTAGGATTTCCTCTTGCGATAATCGTGATGATCGCCGGGTTTGCACTTGCGCCGCTAAAGAAAGAGTTCGTTCGCAAGCCTCCGAAGTTAATCAATGAGACTGCCGCATATCGGTGGAGCCGGTTTGTCCAGGGTCACCCTTGGCCACTCACTATTGGCACAATCGCAGTTCTACTGCTGCTCACCGTCCCACTGCTTGGCATACGACTTGGATTTTCCGATGCGGGCAACCTTCCAGCTGACAACACCGGCCGCAAGGCCTACGACCTTATCTCCGACGGATTCGGCGACGGCTCGAATGGCAAACTTCTTCTTGTCGCTCAGGTTCCCGCCGGAACCGATATTTCTACATCGAAATCACTTATCCAGGTGAGTAGGCAACTCGAAGAAGTACCCGGAGTTCAGGCCGTATCTCCTCCTATTCCTTCAAATCTTCAGAGTCCGAGCGACTCGGAGGCAGTTCTTTGGGTGGTGACTCCCACAACCGCTCCGCAGGATGAGGCCACCACTAACCTTGTGGTCAACCTGCGAGAGAACCTCTTACCTAAGATCGCTTCAGAAACAGGCCTAGATGTGCTCGTGACTGGGCAGGTTGGCATTTTGGTGGACTTTACGAACTATCTAGCCGGTCGACTATTTCTGTTCTTCGCAGCTGTTCTTGGTCTGAGCTTTTTGTTGCTCATGGTTGTTTTTAGGTCCCTACTGGTTCCCCTTAAAGCGGTCATCATGAACCTACTGTCAATTGGAGCGGCATACGGAATCATCGTGGCTATCTTCCAGTGGGGATGGGCTAAGGACCTCTTTGGGATTGAAGCTGCACCAATTGATCCGTTCATTCCAATGATGCTGTTTGCAATCGTCTTTGGACTATCTATGGATTACGAGGTGTTTCTGCTCTCTCGAGTTCGTGAGGAATGGATCCGTACTGGCGATAGCCATACCTCGGTCGCAAATGGTCTTGCAGCGACGGCGCGTGTGATTACAGCTGCGGCCGCAATCATGGTATTCGTGTTCGGTTCATTCCTGCTTGAAGCTGATCGCACCATCAAACTCTTCGGGTTTGGCCTAGCCATTGCGGTACTCATTGACGCAAGCTTGGTTCGCATGCTTTTAGTGCCTGCATCGATGGAACTGCTTGGGGATAAGAACTGGTGGTTCCCTGCTTGGCTAGACAGAATCCTGCCTAGCGTCAACGTTGAGGGGCCCACAGAGTTCGCTGAGGAAGTTCTTCCGGAGGAGGAGGATATTTCTCCAAGAGTGCAGACCCTGGCCTGATCCAACCCGCTGCCTCGTAGTCAGCCTTCTCCGAACGAAGGTCGACCCATTTGTTCGCGAATCGGAATCACCTCCGGGTTAGTCAGTGAGCGACGCTGCCAGTTCGAGCCATCTACAACAAGTGTGTGGCCAGAAATAAAACGTGCATACGGCGAGGCGAGGAATGTTGCAGCCCACCCGAGCTCTTGTGTTTGGCCAACTCGCATTGCCGGTTGGCAAAGGTCCTTGTCATTGGTGTTACTTAGGTTGCTTTGAATATCTGCAGTCATATCTTCATGAGGCATGAGTCCCGGCACAAGACAATTCACCTGAATTCCATAAGGGCCCCATTCCACAGCAAGAGATTCAGTCAGATTCTTCACGCCAGCCTTCGCAGCAGCAGAGTGCGCAAACCCAGGACCTCCAGTCCACGCATAGGTTGCCCCAATGTTGATAATTGAGCCTGGAACGCCCGCTCTCAGCAGACGTTGGCCGTACTCACGGCACATCAGAAAGGTTCCATTCAGTGTAATATCCACAACTGTGCGCCAGGCATTAGGCGACAGATCCTCACTCGGTGACGGGAAGTTCGCTGCAGCATTGTTCACAAGTACCCCGGGCAAGCCAACGCGCTGTTCAATATGATCAAACGCAGCCAATATGCTGTCGGCATCTCGGATATCACACTCGATGCACAGCACCTCTGCACCAATCTTCTTTATTGCCGCCTCAGCAGCATCTAGATGCTCGGGCTTGCGACTCAGAATGCACAACGTTGCTCCAAGGCGGGCAAACTCAGACGCAATAGCTTTACCAAGTCCAGTTCCCCCGCCTGTTACAACAACTGCTACGCCGTCAAAGGTGCCAGGCATAAGAGCTGTTGCGCCAACGGCTGGGGGTTTGGGAAGGCCAATAATTTTCGTCACTTCATGCATCTCCTGAGTGAACTGTGGTGTCTGAGTCTGCCTAGTTAGCTGCCGGTGTATTTAGGGTCACGGCCCTCGCTTTTTGCTGCGCGGAACTCTGCAAAGTCCTCACTTTTGTTGAGAGTTGTCTGATAGGTGAGTTCGTCCGCCATGGATGCCCGCAGATCAGGTAAGGACAGATGTCGCAGAACCTCTCGATACAACTTCACAGTGATGGTAGGGGTGCTAGCGATTTGTTCTGCCATCGAACGGACCACATCATCAAGCTCTGACTCAGCAACAATGCGACTCACAACCCCGTGCCGTAGGGCCTCTTCAGCATCCATTATGCGTCCGGTCAGCACCATATCGTTGACCACTCCATCGCCACATATCTGATGCAGCACAGCCACACCGCCTGTGTCAGGGATCACCCCATAGGTCAGTTCTGGCAAACGGAATCTGGTTCCTTCTGCTGCAACTCGAATATCGCAAAGCAACGCCCGCTGAAACGATCCACCCATAACCCATCCCTTGCATGCAACCAACACGGGTTGGTCCATCTGCCAGAGTTGTTGGATTCCCCGATGCCCTCGACGCATCAGTTCATGATGGGTTAGTTCGGTCTTTGCAACTCCAATGGAAGCAACGTCTCTGCCTGAAGAGAACGACTTTCCCTCTCCTCGCCATATGACTACTCGCACCTCTGGATTCGATTTGATCTCAGCCAAGATCTCGAACAACTGGCTATCCATGTCATCATCAAATGCATTGTGCTTGTCTGTGTTGTTATTGGTGATGGTGGCAACTCCAGCATCAATAAGTACGTCAATTCTTCCAGCCATGGTGATCCTTCGTGAAAGTCAGAAAAAGACTGAGCTGCGCATTGATAGGGCCGAGTAGGACTCTACTGCTCTGGGGTCAGGACTCGCCGTGAGTGACATCGGCCGAGAGGTAGGCATGAAGTGACTCTGCGGTTCCATCATGAACCACGTGGCCATCATCAAGTACTAGCCCACGCTTGAATCTTTCAATGACAGCTGGGTCATGAGTTGCTACAAGCACCGTCGCTCCACCCTTTCTGGACTCTTCAAGCAGACCGAGAAGCGCCTCTCGCCCAGCAACGTCAAGGCCTACAAAAGGTTCATCGACCAACAACAACGTAAAGGGCCTGACTAATGCGACTGCAGCAGCAGCTTTTTGACGCAGTCCTCGGCTGAATTGTGAGGGCAGATCATCTTGCCGATTGGCCAACCCGAGGCGTCCGATCAGGTCATCAATAATGGGCTCATCACCTCGCCCGCCGTGCATTCGAATGGTGTATTCCATATGCTCGCGAACACTCAGGTCGTCATAGAGCACGGGAGTGTCGGGCAGCCAAGAGCGGCGCTCCCGGGCGTAGACTGAGTCCGGCGGCTGGCCGTGCACTAAGACAGTGCCTTCAGATGGCTCCAGCATTCCGGCAATGATGCTTAATAAAGTGGACTTTCCGGATCCGTTGTGGCCCACCAAGACTATTGCCTCACCTGCCAGAACCGAAAGATCAACTGGTGCAAGCGCTCCAACATCTCCGTACTCTTTAGCTACCCCAATCAGGCGAACTACCTCTTTAGGCTTGGCAGATTTCGGGGAGGATTCTTTCGTCATCTCTCATCAGCTTTCATGTCTTGGCACCCATAGCTTCGCTCATAGTCCGGTGTAGATCCTCTCGGTATTTCACCCACATAAAGACAATCCCAGCGAGTACCAAAATCGGAATGGCCAGAGTAAGAGCTGGTGGAATTGGATCGTTGCTCAGCCGCATTGCGCGTTGGGCAACCAGGATTGGTGTCACGCCTATCACTGCGAGCAAGGGAGGCCAGAGCGTGCGAATTACTACTCGCGGCCCCGTTACCTCTGGTGGCATCATGGCAGCGTCACCTGCATCGACTACAGACTCCGACACCACACTGACTGATGCGCCGGCCACAGCAGTCAGCGATGCTGTGAGTACCGTGATGGCTCCAATGGCAAGCACGTTGACAGAGGGGTGAAGCACCCAAATCAAGGCCAGTCCCTCAGAGCAAATCAGGATCATCACAAGAACCGGGGCAACCAGATGACGCTGAAGAAGTACGCCAGCGGGCTCGGGGTACGAGCCCAGCATCATGGGGTGGTCGATTTCTTGGGCTAACGGTTCGATGGCATCAAGTGCTGCCACATAGGTACAGAGACCAGCCAGCAAAATAAGCGGGGTAGTACCAGACCAAGCCCCGTACAGGGATAAGGCAGCACCTAGACCCAGCACGGTGACTCGCAGCAAACGAACCCAGGGCCACCTTCCGATGCTTTGAACATCTCTTGTAAACACCGGAAACCTGCTGCCAAATCGAATAGGTATTCTCGAGAAGCGACTGCTGTTTCGTGGCCGCTCAGAGGCGAGTTGCTTGCGCAGCAGTAACACAGAGCGAAGGTCTTGTTGTGTTACGGCAAACCGCAGTTGTCCCACGAGTCGTGTGCGACGCTGAGCCAGTTCGATCGATAGCCCACCAATCGTCAACAGTCCGGCCACTGCGAGAACAACGCCAATCCCAACAACTAAAAGCGGTAGCAGATCAAAGCTCAGCGGCCAGAACAGAATTTTCCCGAGCAGAGTAAGCGGTGCAAATGGCAGGTACCCGAGGACTGAGGCAACTGAGGTAACCAGTACAGCCCATGCCAGCAACTCTATCCACGGACGCTGTATGCGCCGTGATGCGGTCAACAGCGCTGCACCAAGAGCTAAGGCTGCGGCGGCTCCTCCAAAAAGTGCACCGGAAACCATCCACTCAAATGTGTTACCGGGCAGTCGTTGACTGCACAGTGACCCCACTAAAGCGCCAACGGTCATGCCAGTAGCAATGCCGTAGCCAACTACACCAACCGCTGGCCGGCGTAGAACACGAGACCTAGAGATAGGAGCTAGTAACAGGTGATACACGTCAGCTGCTTCGAGCGCGAGCGGTCCAGCGCGAGTTCCTGATCGCACTCCGAGTAGCACAGCTAATGCTGTAAACAAACCTGCCCATATCGGTCCGAATTCCTTCACCGATGCAACTGAGTGAGCTGCAAGTTCGGAGTCACCAACCCAACCAGATGCAAACACGGCAAAGACCAAGCATGCCAAGGCCGTGGTATAGACGCGGTAGGCAAGATCACCCCAGGCCACATCGCCAATTCGGCGACGACGACGCGCTCCGCGCATCTCATCCATGGCTACAGAACTCATGGTTTGATCAATTCCAAAACCTGCCGCACCGGAAGCAGCCTCCCCTTTATCTGGCCCGAGCGGTGGGGGAGTAGTAGTGACTTCCGAGTTATTGCTGGATGCCTGATCGGTCAAGGCTCCGAGATTACTTCTTCGGACTCATCAAACGGAATTCTGGCTGACTGCCCGCGGTAATTGTGGTCTGACGAAGTGACCTCTCTAGTATTCAGAGAAGCTGTTCATTGGCACTTACCCCTGATTGGAATGAACGATGGCAGAAGTTGAGCGTTGCCCTGTCGAGAGCTGGCAAACCGATTTTGACCATACCTCAGCTGATTACGCAGCTGCGGCACCAAAGATTTGGCAGGAGCTACGAGAGACCTGCCCTGTTGCACATTCTGATCGCTTCGGCGGGACTTGGCTGCCTACTCGCCATGAAGACATTTCGTCCATTGCTCACGACACTGAGCATTTCACCTCTCGTGGAGTCATCGTTTCCAAGTTTGAACCCGATGTCGCAGCCCCTGTTGGGTACGCACCTCCAATCACCTCTGACCCGCCATTTCACGAGATAGCTAGACGGCTACTTTTGCCAGCATTCTCTCCCAAGGCAATACGCCCGCTAGAAGCACCAACTCGCGCCTACTGCTCGCAGCTAATTGATCAGATACTCGCCGAACAATCTGCGGCGGGACTAAGTGATGGTGCAAAGTTTGATGCAGCCGTGTTTGATGCAGCCGAGCAGTATGCGCAGCACATTCCGGTTCGAGTCATTGCTGACATGTTGGGGGTTCCAGTAGAAGATGGGGATCGCTTTCGTGGCTTCATTCATCGCATCTTGGAACTGGCAGGGCAAAGCGATGAGGCAGTGGCACCCGAAGACACAATGATTTTTTATATTTTGGAACAAATCGAAGCTAGGCGAGGCGAGCCTTGCGAGGATCTGATTGGATTTTTGCTCGAGGCCGAGATTGATGGCGTAAAGCTGAGCGACGAGCACGTACTTGGAACCATCGCTCTGATTCTTCTTGCTGGGATCGACACAACATGGTCCGCTATTGGAGCCAGCATTTGGCATTTAGCTCAACACCCAGAACAAGTTCACCGACTCATCGACGAGCCTGCACTGATGCCATTTGCAGTCGAAGAGTTCCTGCGGGCGTTTGCTCCCGTGACCATGGCAAGAAAGGTCGCCAAAGACGTGGAGTTGGGCGGGCAACACCTACATGAAGGCGATTGGGTACTACTGCCTTTCCCCTCGGCAAACCGTGACCCCGAGTTTTTTGAGAATCCAGATGAGGTGATCTTGGATCGTGAGAAGAACCGTCATGCCGCCTTCGGCCTTGGGATTCACCGCTGCTTAGGCTCAAATCTGGCCCGGATGGAGCTAAGGGTTGCTATCGAGGTGTGGCTCGAGAAGATCCCAAACTTCGAGCTTGATAATCCAGAGTCGGTTCTTTGGTCAACGGGGCAAGTCCGAGGACCCCGAAAGATGCCAGTGCGCATTATCAGCAGCCAGCAAGAGTCGTCTTGAAAGGCAAGATCATGAGAATCAGTTTCAACCGGGAAGCCTGCCAAGGCCACAATCGTTGCTATCTGCTCGCCCCAGAATTGTTTGATGTAGACGATGACGGCTACGCGGTATTGCTTGTTGATACCGATGTGCCAGCTGAGTTGCTTGTAAAAGCGCAGCTTGCTGTCGATAACTGTCCGGAATATGCGATCACGCTCAGTCAGGACTAGAGGTCCGGCTGGCCATCCTGGCCGCTGTGAACAGTCGGGACTGCGCCGGTCCACCACATGGGCATGGAAGCAGTCTCTGGGTCGTACTGCCTAAGCCATGTACTCAAAACTACCGGATCGGCAAAGTCGCTTGGATGGTGACTCGGCATGGCAGATGCAGCAACATCGGGTAGGACCTGCCACGCCAAACTGGTGCTGCACACAAAGAGTCGAAACCAAGCCACCGGGTAGAAAAGTCGACCTTGGGCCTTTAGGTTGAGCAAAGTTGCAAGAAGTGTGTAAGCACTCAAGATCAGGATCGAAACGGTCGCCGCTGCCAAGTAGCGCAGCTTCGAACCGTCAACTGCTTCGTAGGCATCAAACGCTACCGACTTGTGTTCGACCTCTTCTGCTAGATGCCAGAGAAAGAGGGTAACGATGCGTTCATCTGCGCCTTCAAAGAATCGCCGCAGGTGAGACTCTGTCCACCGAGCTAGAGAAAAGGCAACAGTTTCGAACCCTGCAGCGAACGCAAGGTTAAAGCGGGTTGAACTCGATCGTTGCAGCCAGGTATAGGTACGGTGCATTGAGCGTTCAACGCTACTCATCCCCTGAATCTGAGGAGTCACGAGAGCATTAAAGTTTTGGTGCTGCCGTTGGTGCTGTGCCTCTTGAGCTATGAACGCCGCCGCAGTTACACGTTGCTCTGACGGAAGTTCCTGAAGCACAGCGCGAACCGATGCCATGACGTACGGCTCAACATGGGGCATTAGAAGCGAGACAGAGTTTGCTGCAGCAGACATCTCCGGGTAGTTCGGCGTCCACATCAGCGGAACCTCTTCACTAAACTGGAAGCGGATCCGCCGGGCCGAGAGTGGTTGCGGAGTTTTTTCCAGCGGGGTTGCCGGGCTGATGTTCACTCCCTCAAGCTACAGACGAGACTCTCGGTTCCCACTCTTTGTTCAAGCCGGGCTTTGCCAATTCAGGCCGTACTCTGCCAAGTTCCGGCAGTTTCTTCAGTTCGAGCACTGGCTGCAGGCGCTAGTTTATGGGTTGGAACGCAGCCAAAGAACACAGAGGGGTGCATCTATGCCTGAGCAGGGATTTGAATTCCAAGGGATTAACCATCTGGCCCTGGTCTGTAAAGACATGCAGGTGACAGTCGACTTTTATTCTGGGTTACTCGGTATGCCACTAGTAAAGACCATCGAATTGCCTATGGGGATGGGGCAGCATTTCTTTTTTGATTGCGGCGGAGGAGACCATCTTGCCTTCTTTTGGTTTCCCGAAGCACCTGATGGCGTTCCCGGAGTTTCAGCTCCTAAAGGCCGCCCTGATCAGGCTGAACTCACCAGCGCCATCGGATCGATGAATCACGTTGCGTTCGCGGTGCCCTCAGAGAAAATCGAAGAGTACCGAGCTCGCTTGCTCCTGAACGGAATCGACTGCACCGAGATTGCGAATCACGACAACAGCGAGTTTGGCCTCAGCGCAAAGATGGGCCCCGAGGTATTCGTCCGCTCCATCTATTTCCAAGATCCAGACGGCATCTTGTTGGAGTTCGCCTGCTGGACCAAAGAGTTCACTGAAGCAGACGTCTCGCACACACCTGCGCGCAGCTTAAAATAATTCAGCGACTCAATCCCCCTCTTCAAGCAGATCGGCTGAGGCTGCCAGAGCAGTTGCCAGCATGGCGGCTCGTTGAATTACCGCTGCCATGTAGTGATCAGCTACCGAGGCCTGACCGGGCAAGGGCGCCGTACCCATTGACTGCAGAAGCGCTGTTGGGTCATCGGCTGGTCTGATGTCTGGTGGCTCGGGTGGCTCGGGAGCAGAGCGCCAGAATTCGGCAGGTGGCGCAATCTTGTTCTGCTTGCCACCCCTATTCTGTGGTTTACCTCCGCCCTTTGCGCCGCCCTTTCCCGCGGCGTTGGCGCCACCTTTTGCCTGATTCTTTGCTGCGCCATTCGCGTTTTTGTTTTGAGAGTTGCCATTCTGATGTCCCTCACCTTGGCTGGATGAGGAATTGCGTCGCTGCTTGGGCCTTCGACGAGGTTCGTTCACCCTCGCACTCCTTCGAGTTTGGAATCGGCAGTTTTAGTTTGAGCTGCAGACTCGACTACATCGTGTTCTAACTCAGCAGGATTTTCTGTCAGCAGATTCTCTTGTTGAAGTCCGAGTGCGGTTCGCAGCTGTGAACTATCTAGATCAGAGAGCGAGCTGGATTTTGGAAGCACAAGGTTAGCAATATGTCGTTTACCTGCAACTACTTCCTCTACTCGCTCATCAACTGTTCCAGGGCAAACAAGGCGATGCGACACCACCGTTCGCGTCTGTCCAATCCGCCAAGCCCTATCGCGTGCTTGGTCTTCAACAGCAGGGTTCCACCACCGGTCGTACAGAACAACGTGGCTAGCTGCAGTCAGGTTCAAGCCAGTTCCACCGGCTTTGAGCGACAGCACCAGAGCCCCCGGACCCTGTCCGTTCTGGAACTCCTCAACCAACTTGTCTCGGGCGCCACGCGCCAAGCCTCCATGGTAGCAAGCCGTAGCAATGCCGGTGTGAGCGGTTAAGTGCTCGGCCAGACGCATTCCCCATGATGCAAAATGCGTGAATACCAACACTCGTTCGCCGGAGGCGTACACAGCATCGACGATTTCTTCGAGTCTAGTGAGTTTGCCTGATCTGCCAATTAGCGGTTGGTCGTCATGTTTGTAGGCCGAAGGATGGTTGCAGATCTGCTTCAATGCAGTAATAGCCGCCAGAATCGCTCCCTTCTTGGGCTCGGCGCCAAGTTCGTCGGAGCTATTGGCAACAAGGCCGTCAAGTACTGCCTGATAAAGGCCTATTTGCTCTGGAGTCATCGTGCAATGGTCAAGCTGATCAATGCGTTCGGGCAGCTCGGCTGCCACGATGGGTTCCGACTTCGTGCGGCGGAAAACCAAGATGCCGTTAAGAGCTCGAAGCGCCGTTTCTGAGCCCTGTCGCGAGTGGTCCTTGCCTGCAGAAAGCTGCGCAATAAAAGCTGGCCTCGGGCCGACAAGGCCGGGGTTCGTGAAGTCGAGTATCGACCACAAATCGCCCAAACCATTCTCAATAGGGGTGCCCGTGAGCGCAACCCTCACCCGGGCAGGGATGCGACGCAGCTGCTGCGAAGTCTCGTTGGCCGAATTTTTAATTGCCTGAGCCTCATCAAGAATCAGTCGATCCCAAGGTAGTTCTGCAAGTGTTTCAACATCGCGGACAGCAGTGCCATAGGTCGTGATGACGATGTCAGCGCCTTCCACCTTGCTCTTAAGCTCCTCGGCTGAGGCACGAGATGCGCCGTGGTGCACAACCACTTTCAGACCGGGGGTAAAGCGGCCGGCTTCTGCTGCCCAGTTGCCAACCACTGCTGGTGGGGCCACAACTAAAGCTGGTCCTTTGCCCGCTGTGCGAGCGATATGCGCAAGCATGGTCGGAGTCTTTCCTAATCCCATATCTAACGCTAGACATCCTCCGAGTTCAACTGAGTCTAAGAATCCCAGCCAGGCAACAGCCTCACCTTGGTAACTCCGGAGTTCTCCCTCGAAGCCCTCAGGGGAAGTGATTGGTTCCTTCGAGATTGTCAGCGCCTTATTCAGCAGATCGGCTGCCCATCCAGTGCCGCTCACACTAAACCCGCCGGCCAATGGCGATTCCTCTAAGCCAATAGCAAAGCGAAGTACCTCAGCCCCAGTCAGTTGAGTTGTGGATGCTCGCTCAGCGAGCGCCGCGGCAGCAGCTGCAAGATCAACTCGATCGAGTTCAACCCACTTGCCGTGACTCCTTACGAGTGGTCGGGCCTCTGCAGCTAGGCGTGAAATCTCAGCAGCGCTTAGTTCAACATCGTCGAATACCGCAGACCAACGCACCTGCGCCAGCTGATGAGCGCCCACAACTGACGGATCTGAAGAAATTGTGTCGAGACGAATCGCAGCAGTCGGCTTTTTGCGACTGAGCGCAGGAACGCGCACGTCAAAGCCAGCAGCAGCTGCAAGCGGACCTGTCTGCGTCATCAGTTGCCACGCCTCGTCTTGGCTCAGCACAACTTGACCCCGTCGCGCTGCACCCGGGCGCTTGAGCACGGGCATGAGTCGCTCGAGTCGAATCAGTTCATCGGCAAGGTGGCGTTTCGGCCGACTCTCGACTAGCGCAACCTCGAGTGGCACAAGTTGGCCGTCTGGGTCTGGGCCAGAGACCGAGAGGAACCAAGCGTTGTCTTTATCCGGTGGGTCCAAGGTAATGACAAGGCGAGCATTTGTAGGATTGGTGACGCCACTTGACCAGCGTTCCATACGCTTGGCGACGTCAGTCCCTAAGCGTGCAGGCACCTCCCAAGAGGAGCCGTCCATACGGGTCAGTACGGTCTCTGCAATGCTCACCAAATCGTTTGGTTCAGGTGGGGAAGCGGGAAAGGTGAGCTTGCTGGCAGCATCGCTGACGATTGCATTAATGATTGCGCCAAGCACCGACAAGGTGAGTGGCTTGGCCTCGGTTCGTTCTAAAGCTGTCACTGGCCCCGGCATTGCCGCTGCAAGGTCATTGAGTTCGGTCGTTCCCAGCAGAGCCGGGCCCCAACGAACAGAGAGCTCGGTGCGGCCTTCCAAAGCATCCTGTTGGCGACCTCGGCGACGATTACGAAGAATCGGCACAACTTGCCCCGCTGCAACAAGACGTACAGCCCATACCGCAACCCGTCCTAACCAAGTCACGCTCGATCCGATTGCATCGTTATCGTGGCCTGCGCCGACGTTAGCTAACCAACCAATTGCATCGCCGATGGGAAGTGCAAGCGCAGGTGCAGCAGTACCCGAAGGAAGCTTCACCGGAGGGTGAGAGGTCCACCCCGTGGCCAGTACTCCTGCATTTTCTAATCGTGCTGCGAGATCTGCCGCATTTGCTGGGGCTGTTCCGGGTCCTGCGGCCCAAACCACGAGTCTGCCTGCCGCCCAGGATGCTTGCAGGCGTACTTCACCAGCAGATTCCAACAGGACGGGGTCATTTCCAGATTCAGTATCGCCAACAAGGCGATTTAATGCTGCCTCAAGTCGGTCTTGCTCTGCTTCGAAATCAGAAATGACTTGTTCACGTTCTGGTGTGTTCAGACGGCGAATTGCAATGAGGTCTTCCTCTGTCCGGAATAGCAGTCGCTCAAGGGTGAACTTCCACGGCCCGACATGTTGCTCGAGCATGGCAAGTTGCACGGGAGAGGCTTCGGCCGCTGCCGCAGCCTCGACGGCATAGGTAAACCCGCTCGGCAAGTTTCCCTGACTGCTACTCACTGTGATCTGTTCCCCTACGTTCTGCATGTTCTCCTCGGCGCCTTCAACGCTGATGCCTACACAGCACGAGAGGTCACTCTCTTCAAACTCGGGGAGTTCGAACACGACAACTCTGTGCTAGGCGTGATTCTCCGGTGCTACCCAACTGGATTGCTACCCAATTTGATTGCTACGGCCATCGCGGCGCCGGCTCTACTCGAAAGGAGGCTGTGCCCTGATGGGATATGTACCATTCATAGTATAGACCACACTGGCGGGTTGCGCAGTAGTCAGTCGCTTGACAGAACTGCCCCTAGAGTGAACTCATGGGAAGTTCTGGTGGAAAGCCACGTAAACCGAAGCAGCACAAATTACCAAAAGTTGGTTCTCCAGAGAACCTGGAGTACGACATCAAAATGAAGCAGAAAGAAGCTTTTGGGGGATGGCCCATTGTTCTTGTGATGGGAATCCTTGTTCTTGGCTTCTTCGCTTGGATTGTATTTACCGCCCTTGTGTAAGCCGGATTTTGCGTTTGTCGAGGGCATTTTTCGGTAGGACCACGGTCAATTTTGCATGAATGTTCTCAGAACTTATTGGGCTCATCATTTGGCGCCTCCAGAAATCTCCCGAAGCTTTTCTGCACTCATGGGACATATGGGGTAGTCTTTCTGTGTTGGGACAGCCACACGGGCTTGCTCGAAAGTGAAAAGAGAAGAAGTTGGCAACAGGTACCGTAAAGTTCTTCAATTCCGAGAAGGGCTTCGGCTTCATCTCGCGTGAGCAAGGCGAGGATGTCTTCGTCCACTACTCAAACATTCAAGGAAGTGGATACAAGAGCTTGGAAGAGGGACAGCGCGTCGAATTTGACGTAGCACCTGGACGTAAGGGTGAAGAAGCCCAAAACGTTCGGGTCGTCTGAACCGAGTCTTTCTTAGGAGGCCGCCGGCTGCTAGCCGGCGGCTTTCTTATTTCTGAAAACAGCCCGGGCGAGTTCTGCGACCAGTCCTTGCCCGTACTGACGTCTCCAGAGTTGACCTCCCAGCCGAGAGGATGCTCAGTTGTTGCTGCCCACGATGTGCTTCTCGCTGGGCGAGATGACAACATATAGATCTCGGTAACTAACTTTTCCGATATCAGCCCTAGTTGAATCGGCGCCGGACGAAGGAGCACCATGGGTGCGAGTCGAACAAGCTTTGAAAAACTGCAGCGTGACCGTGCTAAAAAAGCCAAGGCAGCCGCAAAGAGAGACAAACGTCTTGATAAGAGTCCAGAAGACGCTCTGACTCGTGATGAAGACGACGAGACGATCGAACTCTCCTCCTTTACTGAAGGAGACGAGATTCCGCCAGATCAGCTCCTGAAGATGGTTGCAGACCTTCATCAGCAGTTCGAAGACGATGAGATCACGTTCGAGGATTTTGAGGATCGCAAGACAGAACTCTTTGCGCTCCTGTCTGTCGACTAGATCTGTTGCCGCTCTGAGCGGGCTTGCGTAGGAGTCAAGCCGTCACTCAACTCTCATCGCTTGTCCTCATGCCGCCTTGTGTCATCTTGAGAAGATCTAGCGACGAGGCGATCTGTTCCAGAGAGAGCAACCCGCTCTGAGTGAGTTCTTCTCTGATGCTGGTTCCAGCCGACTCTGCCGCACGAGCAATTCCTGCGGCCGCCTCATAGCCGATGAGTGGCACTAGTGCCGTAACCAGAGCAGGTGACCTCTCTGCGTTATTCAACATGATTGACTCGTGAGCAATACTGCCAAAAATAGCTTTCTCAGATAGCGCTCGTGCTGCATTACTAAGCAGGTCTATCGACTCAAGCAGATTCTTGCCCATGACGGGCATCATCACGTTGAGTTCAAAGTTGCCAGAGGCAGCAGCAAAGCCTATGGCCGCGTCATTTCCAATCACTTGAGCAACCACCTGCTGAACCACTTCTGGAATTATTGGGTTCACCTTGGCGGGCATAATTGAACTTCCAGGTTGCAGCACCGGCAGAGAGATTTCGCCAAGACCTGCTGCTGGACCAGAGGACATCCAGCGGAGGTCGGATGCAATCTTGTTCAAGCTCACTGCAAGCACCCGAGATGCCCCGCTGCATTCCACCAGAGAATCCTGGCCGCCCTGAGCCTCGAAGTGGTCATGGGCCTGATAGAGATCCAGCCCAAGTGTTTGGCTGAGGCGTTCTATGGTTCGATCGGCAAAGTCCAGGGGTGCATTGAGTCCGGTACCCACTGCCGTTCCCCCGAGGGCAAGTGAACAGAGCCGAGATTCAGTTCCAGAAATCCTGTCAAGTGCAAGTTCAATTGCCGTCGCGTAGCCGCCAAACTCTTGTCCAAGGGTGACGGGCACTGCATCCATCAGGTGAGTGCGGCCAGCTTTAACTACCGCAGCCCACTCCAGCTGCTTTGACCGTAGCGCCTCACTCAGGGAAACAAGAGATGGAACTAGCTGGCGTTTTAGCAGAACGAGCGCTGCTAGATGCAGCGAGGTCGGGAAAACATCATTCGAAGATTGCGAGGCATTTACGTGGTCATTCGGATGGACACTTTCACCAAGGCCACGACTGGCCAAGGTGGCAATTACCTCGTTTACATTCATGTTTGTAGAAGTGCCCGAGCCTGTCTGGAAGACATCGACAGGAAACTGCTCCTGAAGGTCACCCTCCAACACTTCCTCACATGCTGCAAGGATCGCCTTTGCGATGGGCGCAGAAATAACGCCGAGCTCGCAGTTCGTTTCAGCAGAGGCTGACTTGATATGGACAAGAGATCGGATGACCTCCGGATGGATCCGCTCAGAAGAAATCTGAAAATTCTGAACTGCACGCTGAGTCTGTGCCTGCCAGAGCGCATCTATTGGAACTCGAACCTGTCCGAGAGAGTCAGATTCGATACGAAACTTGCTGCCACTTGTGTCTCCCATATTCTCTCCTGCTCAGCTATGCCACTCTGCACTCAGGCTAGATGTTGAGACTAACTGTCTGATCGATAGCGCTATCCCGCTAGGACTGATACCTCACCGCTAACCTCACCAGCTATGCCTAATGCCACATCTTCTGCAACTCCGTCCTCCGATAACCGGCCGCCACTGTTGGGCCGACTCGGGCGTTTCATGGCCCGCCACCACCGAGTTGTACTGCTTGTCTGGATCGTGATTATTTTGGCTGCCGGTTACGTCGGAGGGATCTACAAGAAAAGTATTTCAGATAATTTCAGTATTCCTAACTCGGACTCGCAATCGGCTTATGACCTGCTAGATCAGCGCTTTAGTTCTCAGAATGCAGCTACCGCAACCATTGTCTTTGCATCGCCGAAGGGGTCAACCCTGAGCGATACAGCACTGAGTGGGTCAGTAGATTCTACAGTTGCTTCATTAGAGAAGATTCCCGGAGTGAGTTCGGTCTCAAATCCTGTATCTCCTGCAACAGAGGAAGCGTTGCAACAGATCGTTGGAGAGTTACCCAAAGATCAACAAACGGCAGTACAGAAGATTGCAGAAAACATCCCCTCGTCGCTCAGTATGGACAAACGGGTTGCCTACTCCACCGTGACCTTTGACAAGTCAGTACTGGATTTGTTGGACAAGTACCGCGTCAGCGCAGACACAAATGCCCGTGACTACAACAACCCGTACTCTCAGATTGACGATGCTTTAGTAAAGGCGCGAGAGGCTGGTCTAACCGCGGTTGTCGGAGGAGCAATAGCAGATACTTGGAACGTCCCCGTGAGTGCGTTTGCAAACCACGCCGATGAAATTGGACTGCTACTGGGAGCGCTCTTGCTTCTCTTCGCATTTGGATCGCTTTGGGGAATGGCAATACCGATTGCAACTGCACTTTTCGGTGCAGCCACTGCAAACGGCGTGGTGTTCATTCTTGCAAACTTCACTACCGTCTCTTCGGCTGCTCCACCCGTTGCACTCATGATTAGTTTGGGTGTTGGCCTGGATTATTCCCTACTTATTGTCACTCGCTATCGGGAGTTTATTGAAGATGGCGAGGAACCAATCTCTGCGGTTGGACTTGCACTCCAGACCGCAGGCAATGCAGCCTTATTTGCCGGAATCACAGTGGTGGTTGCGCTGATGGGCCTTTTGTTAGTGCCTATTCCGTTGGTGCAAACATTAGGACTAGCCGCCGCCCTTGGCGTCACAGTCATGCTGTTCGCCGCAATGACTTTGCTTCCGGCTTGGCTTGGATTTGCTGGTTCGCGTATTGATGCGATTATTTTGCCAGGCCGCAAGATGAAACAGCTCGATCCAGAGACAACCTTCTGGGGGAAGTTCGCGACTGCGATGTCTCGTAAACCTTGGATCAGTTTGATTGCAGGGGCTGCAGTATTACTAATTCTGGCTGTGCCGTTCTTAAAGATTCAGTTTGGAATGCCAGACGACGGCTCTGAGCCGAAGGCGCTCTCTCAACGCATTGCATACGATTTAATGAGGGACGGCTTTGGAGAGGGCATAAATGCCCCCTTACTAGTCGCAGTCGGGCTAAATAAAGACAAGCCTGTGAGTTACCTAGATGCACTCTCTGAGCTCGATGCAGTCAATAAGGCTGTGGGTGCTGAGCAGCCCTCGGGCACCATCAAGGGGGTCGACTACTCACTTGGGCCTATTCCTAACTCTGCAGAAAAGACCACTGCGGTGATTTATCAAATTATTCCCAGTAGCGGGCCAGACAGTTCAGAAACTAAGGCCCTAGTCGAGCGGCTCAGAACTTCCTTAGCAAAAGCAACTGAGGGATCCACACTCCAGGCTCATATTGGCGGAAGCACTGCCACCCTGATTGACCTGACCGATGTAGTGCAGAAGTACCTACCAATTGTTATTGGCGCTGTGGTGCTTGGAGCCTTTATTTTATTGGTGCTGGTCTTTCGCTCGATTTTGGTTCCACTGAAGGCCGCCGCCATGAATCTGGTATCGATTGCAGCTGCCTACGGCGTTGTAGTCGCAGTGTTCCAGTGGGGGTGGGCACGCCAGATTGTGGGGCTGACCGAGACCATTCCAATTGTCTCCTTCGTACCGTTAGTTATGTTCGTGATTCTGTTTGGTCTGTCCATGGACTACGAGGTGTTTCTAATGAGCCGTATGAAAGAGATTTGGGACAGCACACATGACCCTCGAAAGTCGGTGATTCTTGGAGTGGCAACAACTGCTCGGGTCATCACCACGGCAGCACTCATCATGATGGCTGTATTTTTTTCTTTCGTTGCGAGTCCAAGCCCAACAGTTAAGTTAATTGGTTTCGGAATGGCAGTTGCAGTACTGATCGACTCAACGATTGTCCGCATGATTCTCGTTCCAGCAATCATGGAATTATTTGGTGCCAAGGCTTGGTACTTCCCGAGTTGGCTTTCTTGGTTGCCTCAGATCAACATCGAAGGCAAGGGCGCTACCCCTACAACAACCGAAGATGTCTCGCAGCCTTAGATGACACAAACCAAGATGCCCAGAAGTCGATAAGTACCATTTCATAGGCTCGGCGCTCAGATCGGGCTCATCTCTGTGACTGGGTGAGACTCGGAAATGAAGCCGGCCCCCGGGTTTTGGCTGTGATTAGGATTTTGGGCACCTGTGTGGCCTCTGGAACATAACCTGAGTGATACATGGCAGCAGATATGCGTTTTCATCTTCACAACTTTCTTCATCCCACCTCCCATTCAGATAGCAATACCGCTGCGGGAAGGGCTCGCTCTGATCAATTACGCCGTCTGATCACCGAGGGAACTCCTACACCTCGTATTGCCATTCTTGGCGCTGGAGCAGCTGGAATTTGCATGGCACTGCAGTTACTTGAACACGGGATTAGCTCGTTTACCATCTATGAAAAGGGGGAGCGGGTTGGCGGGACATGGCGAGATAACACTTACCCAGGCGCAGCCTGTGACGTTCCCTCGCATCTCTACAGCTTTTCCTTTGCCCCCAAAGTTGACTGGTCTCGCAAGTTTCCAGAACAGCCCGAGATTCTTGGATACTTAGAGTCTTTAGTTTCGAAGTACAACCTTGGCAATCACATTGTATTTTCCGCCGAGGTGACAGAGGCGGTCTGGAACGAGGAACGTAGCCTCTGGGCTCTAGAACTGAGTTCTGGCGCTACCCATGAAGCAGAAGTTGTAGTGAGTGGGCTTGGGCAACTCAACCGTCCGAACATCCCGCAGATTGCTGGGCTAGATACTTTCACGGGCACCAAGTTCCACTCTGCTCAGTGGGATCACTCGCATGACCTGCATGGCGAGCGCGTGGCTGTGATTGGGATTGGAGCAAGCGCCATACAGTTTGTTCCGCAAGTGGCAAAGCTGGCTGCAGAAATCACGTTATTTCAGCGAAGCGTCAACTATGTCGCACCCAAGCCTGACCGCCCGTTTACCCGCTTGCAGATATCAGCACTAAAGAACGTTCCGGGTTTGCGTCAGGCCTACCGGAGTTCTATTTATTGGCGCTTGGAGTTTCGGTTTCGCTTAATGAAGAAGGGCAGCAGACTAGGCGCGATGATGCAAAGGAAGTTCGGGGAAGAAGTCTCAAAGATGGCCTCTCCAAATCTGCCGACTGAGGCACTTGTGCCTCAGTACACCCCAGGTTGCCGACGTATCTTGATTGCTAATGACTGGTATCCAACATTATTGAGACCACAAACTCGCGTAGTGACCGAGGGTGTTTCCAGAATCACAAGCACGGGGATAATTACGGAATCCGGCGAAGAGATACCCGTAGACACCATCATCTTCGGAACAGGTTTTCATGCCACAGATTTTCTCGCACCGCTACAGATCACTGGCCGTGATGGCCAGGACTTGAACCACGCTTGGAAAGAAGGCGCTCGCGCATTTCTTGGCTTAGCTGTTTCAGGGTTTCCTAACTTCTTCATTCTGTACGGACCAAACACCAACCTTGGACATAACTCAATTCTTTTTATGATTGAGCAACAGGTGGGGTACATCCGCGAGATCATCGACGGTTTCGTAACCAAGGGGGTTACCTCGGCAGAGGTTCGCGAACGTTCAATGGAGAACTTCGATGCAGAGATCTCAGCGGCACTAACGAAGACAGTCTGGAACGAGGACTGCAGTAGTTGGTACAAAAACTCCCAAGGCCGAGTGACAAATAACTGGCCTGACTACACCGTGGCCTATAAGCAGCGATTAGCTCACCCGGACCAACGCGATTGGAAGACCAACACTGCTAGTCAAGTTCTAGATCTCGAATGAACTGATCAAGAAACTCTCGGTTCCGCACCCGCCGCATAGGCGGTAACAGATCCAGAATCTGCTGGCGATACCTAGCCTCGGCTAATCGAGGGTCGCAGACAACTACTACGCCCTTATCTGTGGCCGTGCGTATCAACCGTCCGACGCCTTGCGCCAGCTGCATCCCCGCAGCAGGAACCGAGACTTCCATAAATGCAGCATCTCCAATGACCTCACAGCGAGCCTGCACAATCGGGTCTGTCGGCACTGGAAAGGGGATCTTGTCCAAAATGACTGCGGAACATGTTGTGCCCGGACTAGAGATTCCGGTCCAAAAACTTGCGGTAGCGAATAGGCTTGCATGCTCATCTTGTAAGAACTGCTCCTGCAGAACCGGGTTTGGTGCATCCCCCTGAGCCAGCAAAGTGTGGCCCGGTAAGCGCTCGCGACACAGATCAACGGTGCTGCGGAGCATTCGATTCGAGGTAAAGAGGGCCAGTGTTCGACCAGAGAGCGCACGAATCACATGCTCTACCTCTTGGGCTACTTCCTCTGCCCAATCAGGGTGAGTCGGGTTGTGAATCTTGGGAACAAACAGCACTGCATTGTCTTGGAAGTTGAACGGAGAGGGCACCGCAAGGTACTCAGCTTCTAACCCGAGGCGACTAGCCGTTCCTGCGTCAAGGGTGGCCGAACAGCAAACCACCGTTAGATCCTTCTCTGCCCATGCCTGCCTGCGAAGAGTGTCAGCCACGTCGATACGAGTTAGGCGCAGCACGTGTCGATAGTTTCGGCCTGGCTCCACCCATAGAACGGTGCCAGTGCCGAGCTTTCCGAGTAGCAACTGGGTGTCATCCACCACTGACTCAGCTATGCGCACCGAGCGCTCAATTCGATGCTTTGCTGTTGATTCCGCAGCATGACGAGCTGCAGCACGAAGGCTATTGAGCGCCCGGTCTGCTGAGGCTGCTGCTGTTGAAACTGCGGCGGAGAGAACTTCTCCCAGACCACTAGTCAGGCGAACTGTGCCAGCCTGCGCAATGCCCTCCATGCAGGCTTCAAGAATGGCCCCGGCTGATCGCAGCGAGGCTGCGACTTTGTCATCTGCGGCGACACAGCGGTCATGAACCCGCGCCAAGTTTAATAAACGCCCCTCGGTCAGTTCAATGCTGAGCGAACCTACGATTGAGTCCTCGAACTCATGGGCCTCATCAATAATCAGTTGATTATGAGGGGGCAGCAGGGTTCCACCGGTCTGGATGTGTGCCCCGTATAGATGGGCATTTACCACAACGATTTCGGCCGACTCAGCAGCAGCACGCGCCTGTTCGGATTTACAATCTGCTGAGTACGAGCACTTACTTGCGCCTACACATTCTCCGGGGCCTACAGAGACCGCGGCCCAGGCTTTCCAATGCGGAGTCATGGGTAACTCAGCCATATCTCCGGACGAAGAACCCTCAGCCCAATCAAGTATGAGCTCAACCTCTTCACGTAATTCGACATCGCTCAACTCAGCCTCGCCGGCAGTTGGAGCAGCACCAAGGTCAAATCCTTGCTGCCCAAGGCCACCAAGTTGCACACGAACCTCTGCTACAGCTGCCTCGCAGACATAGTTTGATCGGCCTTTGAGCACTGAGTAGCTAAAACCAAGATCGAGAACGCTCTGCAGGAACGGGAGTTCAACCGTTGCCAACTGGTCCTGAAGTGCCTTTGAGGAGGTAACTATCACCGTCCGTGAGCCTCTCGCAGCTCCAAGAATCGCAGGTATGAGATAGGCAATCGACTTGCCAACTCCTGTTGGACCTTGGACTGCCAAATGCTGCTTTGTAGCGAAAGCCTGCTCAACTGCTTGAGTCATCTGCTGTTGTTGAGGGCGATCCTCACCCTGCGGTATGGCGGCGATAACTTTTTGGAGTAACTCACAAGCCGCTGTTGTAGGCACTGCTTTGTTCACAGTTCCAGCCGCCTCTGTCACGGCTTAAGTCTACGGCTCATTGAGGCACTCCTCGACAGCAATTCTCTGGCTGTTGAACACCTACTAAGATTTATGTGGATACATCAACATCTGGCCTGTGTTGCTGGCCCCACTCCCCGAGAGAAAATCATGACTAGTTTGACAAAGAGCGCCGACACCGGCGCACGCGATTATGAGCGGCGTTGGTTAATTCTTACAGTGCTGTGCTTCAGCTTGTTAGTGATCGTGCTGGACAACTCAATTCTAAATGTTGCTATTCCCACCATCATTCGAGATCTGAGGGCAACAAATAGTCAACTGCAGTGGATCGTTGACTCGTACACCATTGTGTTTGCAGGTCTGCTTCTGACCGCCGGAGCGATGGGTGACAAATTTGGTCGGCGTAAGGCTCTGCAACTTGGCCTCGTCATTTTTGGTTTCGGATCTCTACTTGCCGCATTGTCATCCACGGCAAGCCAACTCATCTCTACACGAGCACTGATGGGTGTAGGAGCAGCATTCATTATGCCGGCCACGTTGTCGATCATAACCAATGTGTTCCCCCCGCAGGAGCGGGCAAAAGCCATCGGCATATGGGCTGGTGTTGCAGGTCTTGGAGCAGCTCTTGGCCCGCTAACTGGTGGATTTCTTGTAGAACATTTTTATTGGGGATCGGTATTCTTAGTTAATCTTCCAATCGTGGTGGTTGGTCTCGTTTCTGGAATCTTTTTGATTCCAGACTCCAAGGACCCAGCAGCACCACGTTTAGACCTTGTTGGTGCAGTCCTCTCAATTGCCTCTCTAAGCCTTCTACTCTTCGCCATCATTGAAGCTCCCGGAGAAGGCTGGTTGCAGCCGAGGATTCTCGGAATCTTCGTGGGTGGATTGCTGATCGGTGGGGGCTTCGTGCTGTGGGAGCGAAGAGTTTCAAACCCGATGTTAGATATGAGCTTCTTTAAGAACCCGCGCTTCAGTGCTGCTAACGGTGCAATAACCGCCGTGTTCTTTGCAATGTTCGGTTCGATCTTTCTATTAACACAGTATTTTCAGTTTGTGCTCGGTTACTCGCCGCTCGAAACCGGGCTTCGAATGCTTCCCTTTGCAGTCACGCTGATGGTTGTTGCACCAACGAGTTCACAAATAGTCAAGCGATTTGGCACTAAATACACAGTCACCGCCGGCCTTTCACTGGTGGCTGCAGCTTTGCTGTCTATGTCTTTACTCGAGGTGGACTCGCTTTATTGGCATATTGCCTGGCGGCTCATGCTGCTTGCACTCGGCATGGGACTAGTTATGGCTCCGTCTACTGACTCGGTCATGGGTTCATTGCCACTTGGCAAAGCAGGAGTTGGATCTGCAGTAAATGACACCACTCGACAAGTTGGAGGAGCGCTCGGTGTAGCAATTATCGGCAGCGTGTTGGCCTCGGTCTACGGCTCGCAGGTGAGCGAGTTCCTCAACGCTCGAGGTGCCCCTGCTCAAGTGATTGACGCTGCTCAAGGGTCACTTGGTGGGGCAAACTTGGTGGCATCACAGCTCTCAAAAGTGTCATCAGAGGGCCTATTGTCGGTGGCAAATACTGCGTTTGTTGATGCCCTGCATTGGGGTGTGATTGTTGCTGCTATTCCAGTTGCCCTTGGCGCCATTGGCGTATTTCTGTATCTTCCTGCACAAGCAAGAACAGAAGACGTTGCTGAACAAGATCTGGAGTTCGAAACAGAGAACAGAGCTTGAAAGGGCATTCAAGAAAAAGAACCAAACAGTTGTCAGTCGCCTACAAAGTAGGAGGCAGTATTGCCTCAATCAGATGAGGTCCGTGGCTCTGAAAAGCTGCCTCGAGTTGCGCAGTGAACTCCTCGGCTGTGGTCGCACGTGTGGCTGACACGCCAAGTCCTTGAGCTAATGCCACAAAGTCTAAACGAGGGTTAGTGAGATCAAGCATCTCAAGTGCCTTTGGTCCAGGCTCAGCACCAACCCGAGAAAGCTCTAGGTTTAATATCGCGTAGGACTGATTGTTGAGTATCACCGTTATCACATCAAGGCCCTCTCGCACCTGAGTCCACAGAGCCTGGAAGGTGTACATAGCACTTCCGTCAGCCTGCAGATTGAGCACCTTTTTGCCCGGAGAGGCGACTGCTGCACCAGTCGCTACTGGCATGCCGTAGCCGATGGCACCCCCTGGCAAACATAGCCAGTCGTGCCGCGGCGCACCCGCAGTAAACCCAGCTACAAACAGCCCTGCGGTATTTCCCTCATCTACAACAATCACGTCTTTTGGTAAAAGGGCGCCCACTGCTGCTGCAAAGGATTCAGCATTCAGCGCACCAGATGGTCGATCTGGGCGTGAGGGCTGAGCAAGCACTGCAGAGTCACGCGGTGCGCCGAGCATTTCGGCCAGAAGTTCTAGTGCCGCAGTAGAGTTATCTCCGGGTTGGGCCAGAACGTGAACCGTGCATCCCTCAGGAACAAGATCTGACGCAATCTCGGGGTAAGCAAAGAACGACACCGGCGAAGCTGCCCCCACAAGAACCAGATGTTTCAGGCCAGCCAACTGCGCTTGAGCAAACTCCGCAAGGTACATCAGGCGGTCAAGTGCAGGTAGCCCTGCGCCACGCTGCAGGCGTGGCGGGAAGGTCTCTGCAATCAGACGAACTCCCTCGCTCTGCGCAATACGTGAAGCAGCCACTAAGCCTGGTTCCATCAGGCTTGAGCCAGCGAGCAGAAATGCTGTGGGTTCGCCAGATCTCACCACGTCAAGAATCTTGGCCAAAGTGCTTGGCTCAACTGCCAACAGCTTTGGAGTCTCATGTGGATCTACCGGACCATCCGAGTCAAGCCAGCACACATCTGCGGGCAAAATGAGAGTTGCAACCTGCCCGGGAGGGCCAAATGATGCAGCAACGGCATCGGCAGCGTCTGTCTGCAGACTCGCCGTTGAATCAGCAGAGCGGATCCAGCCAGAAACCCCTTTGGCAATGCTCTCAATATCGCTCTGTAAAGGCGCGTCGTACTGGGCGTGATAGGTGGCGTGATCTCCAACAATGTTCACTACCGGTGTGTAGCCTCGGCGAGCGTTATGTAGGTTGGCAAGCCCGTTGCCAAGTCCTGGGCCAAGATGTAGCAAAACTGCCGCTGGACGACCCGACATTCTTGCATATCCGTCAGCCGCACCAGTTGCCACGCCCTCAAAGAGCGCTAGCACCGAATGCATCTCGGGTACCTCATCAAGCGCAGCAACAAAGTGCATCTCTGAGGTGCCGGGGTTCATAAAACAGGTGTCCACACCTGCAGCTACCAGTGTTCGGATGAGTGCTTGTGCGCCATTCATGTTTGTTCCTCGTTAGTAAAAAGTATCTCGGGGTTTAAAATGCCATGTGGGTCGAATGCAGACTTAATTCGGCGCATCAGCGCGATCTTGGCAGGGTCCACAAGCGCATTGAAATACTGCTTCTTCGCGCGACCCACCCCATGCTCGCCAGAAATTTCGCCGCCCAAAGACAGACCTGCTGCAAAGAGTTCTGCGAGAAGGCGGTTCCGCCGTTCTTGGTCGGAGCAGAAGATACCCATATGCACGTTGCCGTCTCCGGCATGGCCACAGCCCGCAATCCATGCCTCATATTCAGCCGCAAGTAGCCCAACGCGTTCCATAAACTGCGGAATCTGTGCTCGTGGAACCACGATGTCAATAATGTCGTCAGCACCCGCTGCCTTCGCCATCCAAAATGCTTTTTCTCTGGCATCAATGAGTCCAGCTGCAGCCCCTGATGGCAATACGTAGGCGTCAATCGCGCCAAGATCAAACAACATCTCAGATAGTCGCTCTGTGTCCTCTTCGAGTCGAGACAGAACTGGGTTCTCCAACATCACGACTAGATAGGCAAGTACAGTGTCCTGTATCTCTTGGGGGATACCGAGTTCTAGTCCAGTGAACGAATGAACCGCAGACATCGTCAACAGGTCGATGTATTCAAGCACCACGGGTCCGATACCAGAATCAACAACACGGGGTACGGCAGCAGACACTTCACCGAGGGTATTGAACGGTGCGAGGACGGTCACTTGGTGCTCAATACGTGGCGACAACTTAAGAGTTGCCTCTGTTACTACTGCCAGAGTTCCCTCGCTACCCACCACTAGCTGCGTCAGGTCATAGCCCGTTGAGGACTTAACAAATTTACCTCCTGAGCGCAGCACCTCACCGCCTGCAAGAACCATTTCTAAGCCAAGTACCTGATGGCGAGTAACTCCATATTTAACAGCCCGCATGCCGCCAGCGTTTGTAGAGATGTTCCCGCCAAGACTTGAAGAGTATTCCCCTGGGAACACCGGGTAGATCAGGTCGTGTTCTCGGGTAAGCAGATCAAGTTCGTTTAGGCGCACACCGGGCTGCACCACGGCTACATGGTTTTCAGTGTCTATCTCGAGTACTTGATTCATCCGCTCAAGAGAGATCACCATCGACTCCGAACTTGGAACGGCTGCCCCAGAGAGTCCAGTTCCTGCACCGCGCGCTGTGACAGGAACACGATGGCGATCTGCGAACTTCAGTAGTGCTGAAACCTCTTCGGTGTTCTCGGGACACAGAACTACAGCCGGAGTTACTGGATCGACTGTCAAACACTCATCGCTGCCGTAGTCCTGGATTAAGTTCGGGCTGATTACGCGGTCTGCGGGAATGATGTCTGCGAGTTGTGTAATCAGCGTATCCATACGGTCCCCCCGGTGAATCTGCGGCGGTGCGACGCAAGTGATTCTGTACACTAATTCAACAAAGCCGTAGTGCACTCGCCTAATCAGCTCCCAACCAGACAGATTTGGATGAGACTAACCACATGGAGTCGGCAAGCAGGGAGTCTGTAGGGAAGGAACCCGTAAGCAAGGAGCCCGTAAATAGAGATACAGCACCTGCACTGATCATTTGGATGACAGATTCGGCCGCAAAACTTAATTCAGCGGTCGGGTCCAAGGCAGCAGCCTTGGCCCGCGTTGCTGACCTTGAGCGCGATGCGAGCGATCTCTATCAGGGTTCGCTTTCAAGCCAGGAACGTTCGCTACAAATCCCTATCCCAGAAGGATTCATCATCGGTGTTGCTGCATGCCGCGAGTTCTTAAATCAGGCAGCAGTTCATGAACCGCTACAAGAACTATTCCAAGCCCTCGAAGCCGGTCGACTCGAGCCTCAAGCTTTTTCATTTCAGGCACAGTTGCTGATCACTACAGCACCTCCGCCTCTGGGACTAGAAGAAGATCTAGCTGCAGCCCTAGACCGCCTCCAGCTGCGCGAGCAGGGCCCCGCACTGCTTGCGCTCCGTTCGTCTGCCACCTGTGAAGATCTTTCGGATGCCAGCTTTGCTGGTCAATTCGAATCGTTTTTATCAGTCAGCAATTTCGAGCAAGCTCTTGATACTTACCGGAGCGTGATTTCTTCTCTGTTTTCAATCAGAGTTGTTGCATACTGCAAGGCCCGAAAGCAGTCGCTTGCAGGCAATCTAATGGCTGTAATCGTTCAACAAATGGTCCGTTCTGATCTTGGTGCTTCCGGAGTCCTGCTGAGCTCTGACTTGGACCTGCAGGCCAATCAAACCCATCTTTTGAGCCAGAAAGAGTTCAGAACCGACATAACAGTCACCAGTATCGAAGCTTGTTGGGGGGTGGGTGATGCACTGGTTGGGGGGCAGATAATTCCAGAGCGATACGAGGTCGAGAATCAGCCGACAACCGAATCAGGGCCTGCAGCAATTCGTGTGTACCGGCAGCAACAGCTGTTCAAATCAGATGGTTCTGCTCAGCTCCAAGAAACAACTCAGGCAGAGAGAACCTCGCAGATATTGACCACAGCTCAGATACTGCTGCTCAACTCTTGGGGCCGCCGGTTGCAGCAGAGTTATCATCAGGCCGTAGACATGGAATGGGCACTCGACGGTGTCACTGATCAGATGGTGCTCGTGCAGGTTCGCCCACTGCCACACGGGCCGACAACTGCTGATAACCCAACAACGAGCAATACTGAGCTGTTAGAACCCCATCAGCAATTCCCTAAACCACTCAGTTTTGGGGTGGGTATCGGATCAGGAACCGTGGAAGCACCAGTCTGTGTGCTGACTAACCCGTATGAGAATTCCTTGTTCCGTCAGGGTGATGTACTTGTTACACGTAGCACTGATCCATCTTGGCTTCCGCTCATGCTGCAAGCCTCTGCGCTGATTACAGAACAAGGGGGACGAAACTCTCATGCTGCGATCCTGAGCCGAGAACTTGGACTGCTCTGCATAGTTGGTTGCGCCGATGCAACGACAGTGCTCCAAGGGGTTGAACACGTGCGCCTTGTCTGTAAGAACGGGGTAGGTGAGGTCACAGATGTATCTGTGAGTCCTTCCTAGAAGGAACCGCCCCGAGAGTCAGGTCAGGACGCTCAAGGTCGCTGCGCTTAATGTTGCCCCCGCTTGGCTGACCGTCAGTTGCTGCAGGTTCCTTAGTCGATCCCAAGATTCGAACGACCACAAAAGATCTAAGGTCTCTAGAGCTACCAGCGCAGTCTCTTTTGCTTCGCCGTTCAGCTCCACAGAAAACTGTGATTGCACTTGCGCTCGAAGCTGCGCCGCTAAGTCGCGTAGGCGCTGAGTAATGGCGGGATAGTTCGTGGGTCGTCCTACAAGAGCGTGCCGTGCGGGCGTGACCTGCTCAAACAACTCAGCACGTTGAGCTTCTAAAGCAGCTAGACGCTCGTTAAGTGAACCCTCGGTTCTTAATGACTCCACCAAGGGTGTCACTCTGTGTGTCTGCACGGCGACTAGGTCGGAGTACAGCGTCTCCATATCTTCAAAGTGCTGAAATATTGAACGAACCGAGGTTTGAGCCTGCTCTGCAATCTGCTTGGTAGTCGGAGCAAAGTTTCCCTGAGCAAACAAGTCCAAGAGTCCCTCAACAATGGCAGTACGGGTCTTGGCTCCGCGCAGAATTCGCCCGTCAGTGCAGGGCTCTTGTGCGTTGATCTCTGCCGACGAAAGGTTCATACCGGGTTCGACTCTAGGAACTCCTGGACGTTTCTAGCCAATTCTGCCCCCGAGTCCACTTGTTGAGTACTTCCCAAGCCGCTCGGTTCTGTGCAGCCGAAGGATCAGTGGGGGAGTCAGGTACTAATAACGGGAAGCAACGCGCACCTGAGTCAAAATGCTCAACTGTTTGTGAGAAACTCCTCCACTGCGCAAATGCTGCAAGTTGAGGTATATCTCCGGTCGGTAGCTCAGTATTCGCAATCACGAGTCGAGAGAACCTCTCGGGAAAAGCAGCAGCTAACCGCAGGCCAATCAAACCACCCCAGTCCTGACAAAACAGAGTGATGCGTTGAAGATTAAGGTTCAGCAACCACTCCGACATCCACGACACATGTCGCTCATAGGTGTAGCTGTTTTGATCTAAGGGTTTATCAGAACGCCCAAATCGAACTAGATCGGCGGCTACTACCCGGTGACCGTTCTTGAGAAATGGCGGAATCATGTGGCGGTACAGGTAGGCCCAAGACGGCTCCCCGTGCATACAAAGAATTGGATCGGCTAAATCCGGACCTTCATCCACATGGTGAATCCGAATAAGCCCTCCCTCGAAATCATCTACCTCGGAGTACTTCGGCTGGTACGGCCACTGCGCAAGGCCATAGAAACGATCATCTGGAGTTCGAAGTGTTTGCAGGGGGAACTCCTATTTTAGAACGAAATCAGTCTAAAGATGAAAGCTATATACGTTCAAAATTTCGGCGAAGCTCCCACTCAGTGACCACATTGTTAGAAGATTTCCACTCCTCACGGGCGGCGTGCAGCAGATGTTCAAAAACTGCAGAACCAAGAGCGTCGCGAGCAAACTGCGACTGTTCAAAGAGGTTCACTGCCTCAACAAGATTCCACGGAATACGTGGCACATCTTCGGCCGTGTAAGCGTTGCCCATATATGGATCTCCGCAATCAAGACCAGACTCGATCCCATCAAGACCAGCCGCTATCAGCGCAGCGAAGGCAATGTAAGGATTGCAATCAGCACCTGGGATGCGTGACTCAATACGCATGCCAGCCCCATGACCGACAAGGCGCAGGCCGCAGGTGCGGTTGTCTGGCGACCAGACCACAGCGGTTGGTGCCCAAGAGTCAGGTTGGTACCGCTTATAGCTATTAATATACGGAGCGAAACACAGCGAAAGCTCTCGCGAGTGAGCTAAAAGTCCAGCAACCCACGACCTAAAGATTGGACTCATACCGTTGGCACTATCACCAGCGCAAAGCGGCCTGTCATCTTCAAGGCTCCAGATAGAGGAGTGGATATGGCAACTTGAGCCGGGCTGGTCAATGCTTGGTTTAGCCATAAAGGTGATTGCCTTATCTTGCAGATAAGCAATCTCCTTTGCGCCGTTCTTATAGATGGTGTGATTATCAGCCATCTTCAGAGCTTCTGCATACCGAAGGTTGAGTTCATGTTGCCCCGGCGCTGCTTCACCCTTAGAGAACTCAACGGGAAGTCCGGCATCTAGCATGCCGTTGCGGATTGCCCGAATCAGGGGTTCATCCTTGGTGGTTTGAAAAATATGATAATCCAAGTTGTACCAAGAGGAAGTCGACTCCTCGAGAGTGCGGTACTTGTGACGAGCTAGTTCCTCATAGGACTCATCGTAAGCAAAGAACTCGAGCTCTGAACCAAGTTTGACGATCAGGCCATGCTCTGCTGCTCGAGCCAGTTGGGCTTGGAGTACCTGTCTTGGAGATACGGGAACTGCTAGTTCGGTCTGACTGTCGACGACATCGCACAAAACAAGTGCCGTTTTCTCAAGCCAGGGCGTAATCCGAAGCGTGCTGAGGTCCGGTCGACCGCGAAAGTCCCCGTATCCGCCATTCCAGTCCGAGTATTCAAACCCATCGATGACATTCATATCGACATCGACGGTCATCAAGTAGTTACAAGCCTCGATGCCCTCACCAGTGGCAGTCCCATCAGCAGTTGTGGATCCGAGTACATGATCAAGAAAGAACCTTCCGGTCACGCGCTTGCCCATTAAACGACCCTGAACATCTACAAACGCAACAACTACGGTATCAATCTGCCCGTCGGTAACGAGTCGTTCCAGCGTTTGACGATCAATTAGCCCAGTTACAGTCACAAGTTCTCCTCAGGTCGGCAGACAGTACGGTAGCGCTAGGAATCATTCTGGTGTGGTGTATGCAGCAGTGATTCCGCCATCAACGAGCAAAGACTGCCCCGTCATAAACGAGGATTCGTCTGAGGCCAAAAACAGTGCTGCGTTGGCAATCTCTATTGGCTCACCAAATCGACCCATCGGGATGTGCACCAACCGACGCTGACGCTTCTCTTCATCTGACAGGTATTTGGCTAACAAGGGAGTCAGAACCGGGCCCGGGCACAAGGCGTTGGCACGGATACCTCGGCGTGCATAGATGACTGCAATCTCACGAGTCATAGACAACACGGCACCCTTTGATGCGGTGTAAGCAATCTGCGGCGTTGCGGCCCCAAGGTGGGCAACAAAACTAGCCACGTTTATTATTGAGGCACTTGCAGCGCGTTCTCCAGCTGCCGAGATGGTGTCAAGCATTGCGGGAATCCCGTATTTACAACCGAGGGCAAGCCCAGTCACATTGATCTTGAGTGTGGTGTCCCAGACTTCGACCGGGGTGTTCTCTGGGCCATCGTCCTCACTGAGCGACACACCGGCGTTGTTATAGAGAACGTGTAAGCCCCCATAGGTCTTTACTGCAGTATCAATTGCAGACCGAACCGATTCTTCTGAACCAATATCGCAGTGCACGTAGGTGGCCTCGCCCCCAGCGATTCGAATTGCCTCTACTGCTTCAGACCCATCCTGAAGGTCCGCAATGACTACTCGTGAACCCTCACGAGCAAAGAGTTCTGCTGCAACACGCCCTAGGCCAGATGCGGCGCCAGTGATGAGTGTGATTTTTTCTTCTAGCCGTGCCATACGCGCTGAGCTCCTATGAGATGAAATTCCACTGCCCGAAACGAGAGAAGGAATCGGCAGTGGCACAGTAGTCATGCTGAGAGGTACATACACTCTGGGAACATGACTTCTTTTTCGCTACCATCCCAACTCATCATCGCTGGTGACTCACGCTCAGCTGCCGATGGCCAAACCTTTGAGGTTTTTAACCCGGCCACTGCAAAGGTGATCGGCTCGGTAGCCCAAGGCGGGCAACAAGATCTTGAAGATGCGATAGCCGCAGCCACACGCGCATTCGAGTCGGGCCTGTGGTCCTCTGTCAGTGCAACTGATCGCGGCCATGTTCTTATGCGGGTTGCGGGGTTGATTCGCGATCGTGCCGAGGAGTTCGCGCAGCTAGAGGTTATCAATGCAGGACACACCATTGATGATGCACGCTGGGAAGCAGCAGCTATGGCTGATGTGTTTGAGTACTATGCGGGAGCCGCTAACAAGCACATGGGCTCAGTTGTCCCAACACAAGATACCGGACTTGGCATGGTCAGTAGAGTTCCCGTTGGCGTGTGTGGACTTATCGTGCCGTGGAATTTTCCCATGTACATCGCCTCATGGAAACTCGCTCCCGCCCTTGCTTGTGGCAATCCAGTCATTCTAAAGCCGGCAACACTGACCCCCCTCAGCGCTTTGTTGTTGGGAGAGGTGTTACTGCAAGCGGGTGTTCCACCTGAAGCAGTCTCGGTAATTCCAGGACCTGGTGCAACCCTTGGCGATTCACTCGTTGGCGACTCGCGGGTCGGAAAAATCTCATTTACAGGGGACTCAAGTACCGGTGCTGGCATCCTGCGCAGGGTCTCGGAGAATATGACTCGCGTCTCTCTTGAACTCGGCGGCAAGTCTGCAGCGATTCTCTTTGCAGATGCAGATATCGATAAAGCCGTTGACGCAATTCCCTACTCCGTATTTGCCAACGCCGGGCAGGACTGCTGCTCTCGAAGTCGGCTACTTGTCGAGGAATCGGCCTATGACACAGTTGTGGCGCGAGTGGTCGAACGAACTCAGCAACTTCGAATTGGCGACCCCGGCAATGACTCCACAGAAATTGGACCGATGATCTCGAAGCGACAGCGTGAGATCAGTCTGGAATACCTAGAAATTGGTAAGTCCGAGGGGGCTGAGGTTGTCTGCGGTGGGGTTGCCTCTGGTCCGGGTTGGTTTCTAAGCCCTGCAGTAGTGGCAAACGTTGACAACAGCACTCGCATCGCGCGTGAAGAGATATTTGGTCCGGTCTTGAGTGTGATTCCATTTAAAGACGAGGCCGATGCCGTGCGTATTGCCAACGACAGTGACTATGGGCTTTCTGGCACGCTGTGGACTAGAGACATTGGCCGTGCTGTGCGAGTCAGTTCGGCTGTTCGTACTGGGGTGATGTCCGTGAACACAAACCGAAGTGTTCGATATGAGCTGCCCTTCGGAGGGTTCAAGAAGTCTGGAATCGGCAGAGAACTTGGCATGGCCTCGATGGACCACTACACCGAACAAAAGACAGTGTTCCTCAGCGCCGAATGAGTTGCAGCACCGTCAATTAATTTGGCGTCTGGCTAAACAGTCGGTCGATTTCTGTTGGGTGATCGCTAGTCTCCTCGATCACCCTGACGCTGCTTACACCTAGCCCGCCCTCATTGGTCAGGCTAGGACGTGGCCCAGTGACTTGGGTTGCGTAGAACACAGCCAGTACTACTAACAAAAGCGCAACAACCGTTGTCCAATGGGGCTTCCGCCGGAACCTACTTGAAGTTGCAGCGCGACTTGAGCCAAGAAGTTCAGGGTCGCCAAGGTTCCGATACTCAACTCCGGGCGGCGGCGCAATCACACCAGCGAGCGCTAAAGCAGCATCGCGCGATATGCCCATCAGGCCAGCAACAAACTCTGCAGGGTAGGCACATAGCTGAATGAGTGAAGCAGCGATTTGCTCCTCGGGTGTGGCCCTATCGAGGCGGCGACGGAGCGCTTCGCGAAGTGAAGCATCGACATCGACCGTACTCTGACCGGCAATCGACAAATCAGATGAGACTTCGTTAACGGCTGCTGATGCGACTGGGTGAAGCGACTGCTGCACGGTAAATAAGATGAGCTGTTCGAGCCATTGTTCACACAGCTCATCAGGCATTTTTCGAACCCGCTGCACAGCAAAGTCAGATACCGCAGACGCTCGAACTGGGTCTCCCAGAAGCCGGTACGCCACTGCATAAGAGTTTGCATGAAGGGGTTGGTCTTCTACGGGCGCAGGCATGAGTAAGTCATTCTTTATCTAAAGGGCCGGACTGGGACACACGTACCGTAGGCCCAGAAACCGCAATAACGGAACCACGGGCACTACGGGTCAGATGCGGTTCAGCAGTGAGGTTCGCGATTAATAGTCATATTGCAGTAAGACTCATAAGATGCCTAGCCCCAAGGACCCTGAGGATAAACCGCCAAATGGCCCTGGCAAACAGTTCTTCGTCCCCTCTCCCAGAGCCCAACCGGCAAACCCGGCACAACCGGCCCCTACTCCGCGCCCACCGGTTCAGCCGCAAACAGTTGCATCGACTCCAAGCTCGAAGAAGCAAGTTGCTGCACCGCCATCATCAAAAAGCGTCAGAGCAAAAGCGGTTAAACCTAGGAAGAAGAAGCATTTCATTTGGTTCTTGTTCTTGCCGATCCTGGCTGTTCTGGGGCTTCTTGGACTTCTTTTCAAAGGGTATTCCACCTACAACAAAATCCAGCGCGTTGACTTAGCCGGAGTGCTTGACCCCGTGGAAGGAAACGCTACTAATTACTTGCTTGTGGGTTCTGACTCGCGCGCCGCATTCGACCCCGAGGGCTCAAGCGGCGTGACCGGGAGCCGAAGCGACACAATCATTGTTCTCCGCACCACACCCTCAGGGTCATCAATGTTGTCAATACCTCGCGACCTCTGGGTAACCGTGGCTAGCACCGGAAAGAAAGGGCGCATAAATGGCGCCTACAACGACGGACCAGGCAACCTTGTATTGACTGTGCAACAGAACCTTGGTATCCCAATTAATCACTATATGGAAGTGGGTTTCGGTTCTTTTGCTGGCTTAGTAGATGCGATCGGTGGAGTTACTATTGATTTCCCAAACCCAGCATTCGATAGCAACTCGGGCCTTGTAGTAGACACCGCAGGTCTAGTAACTCTCAATGGCACTCAGGCTTTGGCATATGCGCGCTCTCGTCATTACACAGAGATAATCAACGGCAGGGAGGTAACCGAACCAACTGCCGACCTAGGAAGACAACAACGTCAACAGTTGTTCTTGCGAACAGCGCTTAAAGAGGTGGGAGCTACAAGAAACCCGCTCACTTTACTGCGTGTTGCAGACTCAATGTCTTCTGAGCTCATTATCGATTCGGGCCTTGGCTTTAGTGAAGCCCTTGGCTTTGTTCGAAAGCTGAGCTCTTCTGACCCAGTAACTGTGATTTTACCAACTGAAGGTGTTCGCAAGGGTAAGGCTGCTGTAGTTGTCTTAGCTGAGCCAGAGGCACAAGTAACGCTTCAGCAGTTCCGCTAGTTAAGCCAGCCTCGACGGTAGTCAAATCGGCCAGTGCCCATCAGCTGAGTACACTTGAGCCATGCCCACAGAACAACCAGCAGCCGATGGATCATCCACACGTCAGACCAAGTTCACAGAACCCTTCCCGATGTACATCGATCCGGCGAAGAGTTACCAAGCAGAGATTGTTACCAACCACGGGACAATGACAGCATTTCTTCATGCCAGTGATGCCCCGAACACGGTGAACAACTTCGTCAACTTAGCCCGCTACCACTATTACGACGGAATTATCTTTCACCGTGTGATTCGCGAATTCATGATTCAAGGTGGCGACCCCGAAGGGTCAGGAAGAGGAGGTCCAGGCTATAAGTTTGCCGATGAGCTTCCGTCCCCTGGCAAATATCAGGTTGGCTCCTTGGCAATGGCCAATGCCGGGCCAAATACAAACGGTAGTCAGTTCTTCATCATCTCTGGTGCAAATGGAGTTAGTTTGCCTGCTAGCTACTCGCTGTTTGGCAAATTGATTGCCGGTGAAGACGTGCTTAAAGCCATCCAGAATGTTCCAACCGGCGCACAGGATCGCCCGGTGAACGAGGTAGTCATTGAGTCAATCACCATCACCGAGAACTGACCTAGCCGTCGCTGGCTTAGCAGTTGGCGGACTAGCGCTCGGCGGTCTTGCTTACTTCGGCTTCAAGGTGTTGCGTTTTCAGATTGGTACTTCTGGAAATCAACTGCGCCTACAGCAATTCCGCAGAACTGCAACGCTTGCTCGGGTAGGCGCGCGGACCGGCAGCAACTTTGTATCGATGAAGGCTCGCGGAGCACTAGCCACAGAGCAACGCAGAGAGCAGCTCCGAAGCGAGTTTGAGCTACAAACTGCCGAGCAGGTCACTGAGGCTCTGGGTAATATGCGCGGCGCAATGATGAAGCTTGGCCAGATGGCCAGCTATTTAGATCAAGGACTTCCCGAGGCTGTACGTGAGTCTCTTGCACAGCTACAGAGCAACGCTCCACCAATGGCATACTCCCTGGTGAAGCAGGTGATTTTTGAGGAGCTTGGCGCCTACCCTGAACAGGCATTTGCCGAGTTCAACAACATTCCCCTCGCGTCGGCTTCGATTGGTCAGGTACATGTAGCAACCACTCACTTTGGGCAACGAGTGGCTGTAAAGGTGCAGTACCCCGGTGTTGATCAGGCAATCGCAGCAGATCTTCAAAATACAGACCTGCTCTTTCAAGTGATGGGTCTGCTCTTTCCTGGTCTGGATCCGGGACCAATTGTGGCAGAACTCAAAGAACGCCTAGTTGAAGAACTTAACTACTGCCTTGAGGCAGATCATCAGAGATTATTTGCCCTGGCCTATGCGGGACACCCGTTTATCCATATTCCAGAGGTTATTGATTCACTGTCGACGCAGCGCGTACTCACCACAGAGTTTGCCGAGGGGGTGCCATTCTCTGAAGCCATGACTTGGTCTGATGCAGAGCAGCAACTCGCGGCGGAATGCCTGTACCGGTTTGCTTTTGGCAGTATCTATCAGCTTCATGCTTTTAACGGCGATCCACATCCGGGCAACTACGTGTTTAGGCCCGGTGGGCAGATTAGCTTCTTGGACTTTGGCCTCTGCAAGCGCTTCACCCCCGACGAAGTGCAAGTGTTTGAAGAAATGATTCAGGCCATGGTGATAAATCAAGATATCGAGAGCTTTAGGACAATCATCCAAAGGATAGGAATTCTGCCAGCAGAGTTCGAGGTTACTGACGCTGACCTGCAGGAGTACTTCGGCCACTTCTACGAGTTTGTACTTGAGGACAAAGTGCTAGAGATCACTCCCGAATATTCCTCGCAGTCGGTTCGGCAGTTCTTCGACCTGTCCGGGCCTCATTCCGACATTATGAAGGCTGCCAATCTGCCCCCATCAATGGTTATTATCCAGCGCATCAATCTAGGCCTATTTGCCCTCTTTGGAGATCTTGCAGCACGAGGGAACTGGCGACAGATCGCTCAAGAACTGTGGCCTTTCGTTGACGGCGCGCCCTCAACACCAATGGGGGAGCGGATAGCTGAGTGGCAACAACTGTCGGCTACTCGACAAGCCTGATTGGGTTTCCCAGGATTGCTGCCGACCAAGTTGTGGTGTCGGTCACGCCGCTTGGGAATGCTGCTCGAACCTTAATCCAGCACTGCGTCGCGACCGCAGACGTGCAGGTGTAGTCGTTCGGAATGGGAATATCTACTGTCACACTCCGCCCGTCAAAGCCGTTGGCGCTAGAGACGTTATTAAGGGTGCAGGTTGAGGCCGTGTAACTCAGTGTGGCCCCATCGTCACGGTTGAAAACGCATCCCGAGAATGTGGACGCATATTCTGGAGGTGGCAAAATCTGCAGCACTCCCGCAGATTTAGCGTCACCTATATCGAACAGGGTCACTCGCAGCGTCCGCCCAGCGTCATAAGGCAGCACCCTTGCCAGGTAGAAGCTTGTATTTGCCGCAGTAGCATTCGCATAAATTGGCAAGCGCCCTCTGGCGTTTATTGCAACCGCAGACCCATCGATTGCTGCGAGTCCAGCAGTTCCGAATCCAGCAAAGATCGACATACGATTGTGGCCACCATCGACCACGCTGCTGCTATATACCGTGGGTGCCGCAGCAGTGGCGTTGCTCCGAACCTGCAGAATGTACTCGCCCGTTTGCACAGATCCAGCCGGAATGGAGCAAACGATGACGTTCTGGCGAAACAGTTCGGCAAAAGTGTTTGCACCATCTGAGGGGTCAATAACCGCCTGAGAATCCTGTTTGCCATCGGTTGGGTGAAGGTACTCATAAATAGTGGGGTTACTACCACCTGGGTCGAATGCGGGCATTTGCTTGGTGCAGCCGCTCACCACGGGGTTGTCAAGATCTGACCATGGCGTTAAATCCGGGCTGCGAACAATAAACGTAGTCTTGGTACTTCTGCTGCCATTGATGTCTTGATCGCCACTACACCAGCTAGTCAAACCCGGGGCATAGCGAACTGCCCCATCTGGGTAGGGGTTTCCAGGACGGGCCTGCAAGGTGTTTGCCTGTGCTTGGGTTGGCATGTTCGTACCGCATGTGTCGTTCACGTAGGTCATAGCTGGGTCGTAGACTTGGATGTTGAGGGGTTGCCCTAAAACAACCGAGGCGACTTTGATGGCAAAGAAGTAGCCCTCTGTTGCGTACTCGTCGTTGTTGATTCCAGCGTTGACTGTGCCGGAGCAGTTGGCAACGGAAGTAGTACATACTTTGGCTTGGTATCTGTCGCCCGACCTTTTGGTTGAGTTTGGCCCCGCGATGTTGATCCAAAATTGCGGAGTGTTCTGCGCTCGAGCGGGGTCATTACCCAGTTTGTTTTCTGGCGAACCCATGGGCACTGGTGCCACATACTCAGCCACCGCCTCTCGAGTCAGATCAACACTTTTGACTCCCAAGAGACCTACAAAATACGTAGGAATAGTGGCCTTCACTTTGACCCTCAGCCGGTTTGGATTTGGCTCTTGAGAAACCGTTACAGTGGCATTCGAGCCATTTCGAAACCCGTTCTCACCGCTCAGCGAACGGGCAGTGGTTGTAGCTGAACCTACGTCGCCCGGCAGAAATGCCGCACCTGCATGCGCTCCAGCATCTGCTGAACGCTGGATTTTCTCGGCTTGGAACCACCAGTTAGACAGGTCGACAGCAAATCCGGCAAAGCCCATCAGCATGATCAGCATGAGAGCAAACCAGATCAGAACAACTCCGCGCTCGCCTCGTTCACCACGTTCGCCGAGCGTCTTAGTCAGTTTACCCGGCGCCGCAGGAACCTCATTTGGGTGTAGATCTTGCTCGAGTTTTACGCCAACGCTCAGCATGTATCTCAGCCTCCAGGGCACTGATCACTTGGCAGCGGCTCAAGGCGCATCACAGTGTGGCCCGTCACCGTTCGGGTGGTACCAAAGAACCCAGTTATGTATGTGTGGTTCACCTGGACGAACACCCCGATTGTGTCGACCGTTACGCCACAAGCATCAGCGTTGGTCCAACTACCAGTGGTTTGAGTCATCGACTTTGTGGTTGTGTCCCAAGTGAACTTCACACAACTCGAGGAACATCCACCAGCCATAGCATCAACGGGAAAACCACCGAACGGAGCCCCGTCGGCAGTCGCGGGGTTTACTTTGTAGACGGCCATGCCGACGGGCGTGCCATTCGTTAGAACTTTCAGATCGGCAGCGGTGGATAATGCGATTTGGGTAAGTGCTGCGTTCTGAGCTTCCGGAACGGTGCCGGCTTGAGCATAAGCAGTAGCAGCAACTCGGGCACCGCTGCGAGTAGACGCAGTTGATGTTGAATATGAGGTAAACAACATCCCAAATTCAATGATTCCAACGACAATAAAGATCATGACTGGCAGCACCATGGCGGCCTCTACCATGACCGCACCCTGTTGCGACCTTGTGCGATCGGCTTTCAGGCTGTCAAAGAAGAGTTTCACTGCAATGGTGTCGGCATGAAACATTCCCACCTTTAGGTCATTTGGCCCAGACCTGTGATCCAGAAAGCCCATCGAGCTTGATCAGCTAAGCAGCCGACTACAGGACGGTGCTCACAAGTATCTGGGCCGCCCGGTTCGCAATCAGCTGAGTGTTGAGCTCTGGGTCAAAAATATGTTGTATAAATCCGGCGAATATCTGAGCTAGGACTACGTCAGAGACTATTTCTGGGGCTTCGATCTCTGGCACGTATTGTTCGAGTAAACCCAAAACGCCCGATCGAAACAGATCCAACATTGCAGATCCTGTAGGTAGTGCAACGGCCTGGTTTCGGAGTCCCTCGCCAAGAAGCAGCCTTAACACTTCTTCTTCTTCAAGAGCACCCACCCAGAAGATGTTGAATACTGCTGTTAGCCGCTCCGACACGTCAGTGTCTGGTCGAAGGGCAGAAAACTGGTCTTGGTTCGCTAGTCGAGCCTCATAACGGCGCTCCTCAAAGACGCTTTGCAGAAGCGCATCCTTTGAGGGGAAGTAGTGATAAATCGCCGCAACTTGCACTTCGCAGGCCAGCGCTAGTTGACGCATACTCATTGCGGCGGAACCTTGGTCAGACATAAGGCGCAGCGCCTCGTCCAAGATCCGTTCACGCTGATTCATAGTAGGTTCAGTGCTCCACAGGGCAGCCGGCACCCGGTGTAAAGGTGGCCGGGAGGTGGTTGAGAGCCAGGACCAAGGTTGAATCTCCGCGAGATGGAACTGCATCTATTGGAACGGTGATATCTGGCAGGCGTGTCAGGAGTTCTTGAAACACCGTGGTGATCTCCATGCGGGCCAGATTTGCCCCCAAACAGAAGTGGGGACCGATACCAAATGCAAGGTGGGGGTTGGGGTTCCGAGTCAGGTCAAAGTCATCCGGGTTTGTGAAGACTACCTCGTCGCGGTTTGCGCTTCCGTACAACATCAGGACGCGATCACCTTCACGTAGCTCGGTGTTTCGGTACGTGTGATCAACCGTAACTGTGCGGATGAAACCAAGTACAGGTGTTACGTAGCGAAGAATCTCATCTACTGCGACCTCCATGAACTCCGGGTTATTCAAGTTCTCCAGCAAAAGCTTGCGTTGCTCTGGGAAGCGACTGAGCGCCACTAGACCGCCAGTCAGTGCATTACGCGTTGTCTCGTTGCCGGCCACCATGAGTACTACAAGAAAGGCCAAAAGTTCGTCGTCTTGGATTCGAACCTCATTAGCCATCTGTGCCAAAAACTCTTCATCTAGGCCTTGGGTAGCCTTGTATTCCTTAGCCAAGCCACCCTCGTCGAAAGCTTGAGTGAGTATAGAAATCAAGTCACTTTGCGGTTCGGTCCGTCGCTCGGCAATGAGTTCTAGGGCCATCTCGGCGAACTCGCCAAAAGCAATGGCCGCTGCAAGCAGCTGCGGGGAATCTGCTTCCACATGACCGTCTCCGTCCATCATGGCATCTGACCAGCCGTACATCGACATGCGTTGGGTCGGGTCTAGTCCCATGAGTTCACAAATGATGATCAGAGGGATGTGGATTGCAAAGTCAGAGACAAAATCAACATCGCCTTTAGCTTCCATTGCATCGATGATCTCATTAGTGAGCTCTCTGACATGGGGGATCATCTCTCGCACCTGCCGGGGGGTGAAGCCCTTGTTGATCAGGCGGCGTTGCCGAACGTGTTCTTCGCCATCAAGGGTAATGATGGACATGTCTCCGGCGATCTTTGGCCTCACCCCGAACCGACTGCAATAAGTCTGCTCGTCACGGCTCAGTGCAAATATATCCTCGTGACGAGGTGCGATATGCAAGTCGTTGACAGCGTCGTAGTGAAGCGAGTCCAAACTGCGCAGCCAACTAAATAGGGCATACGGGTCGTCGAAGACCCGTGGATCCGTAAAATCAGTGTTGGAATAATCCACTGCAATCTCTGTAATTGACATAAGGACCCCTTGTTCTTGGCTAAAGATCTGGCAGGGAACGGGTTCCGTGCAGTTAGAACATTACCCCTTACTGAACGTTCGTTCAATAGAACTTCCTAGAGATGTAGCATTCGCTCAGGTGTAACGTTCACAAATGAGCATCACCTCCGAACCGAACGCCGCGCTGACCTCCCCGAGCGGCAGCACCCAGCCCATAACAATTGTTGAAAGCTTCAATACGTTCGACCCTCGCACGAATTCTCTGATTGCCGAGATCGAAGAGATGGGCACCGCTCAGGTAGCTCAGGCTGTACAACGAGCGCGAAATATGGCTAGCGCGTGGTCCTCGCTCACATATAAAGAACGCACGCGCCACCTACTCAAGGTTCGCGATCAGCTTCTCAACTCCGCAGAGCTCCTCGTAGATACCATCTGCGCCGAGACTGGCAAGCAACGCTCCGAGGCAGTAACAACTGAGTTGATGGCAGTGTGCGAGACCATAGGATGGTACGCAAAGAACGGCGCTCGGGCGCTTGAACCTCAGAGCGTCTCGCCAGGGCTTATGGCACACAAAAAAGCCTGGAAGCAATACGAACCCCTCGGTGTGGTTGGTGTTATCAGCCCGTGGAACTATCCCTTTACATTGTCCATGACACCCGTGATTACTGCATTGTTCGCCGGAAACACAGTGGTACTTAAGCCCTCCGAGGTTACTCCCACGGTTGGAATAGCTATTGGCAAACTATTTGAGGATGAGAATTGGGGAGACATCGTTCAAGTAGTGACCGGCGGCGGCACTACTGGAGAAGCACTCGTGCGCAGCGGAGTGGACAAGGTCTGTTTTACGGGATCAGTTCGTACGGGGAAGCGCGTTATGGCTGCTGCCGCAGACTCCCTCACGCCAGTGCTGCTCGAGCTCGGTGGAAAGGATCCAATGATTGTGTGCGCCGATGCAGACCTGGCCCGGGCATCAAGGGGTGCCGTCTGGGGTGCATTCCAAAACTCGGGACAAACCTGCATGTCACTAGAGCGCTTCTATGTAGAAGAGTCGATCTTCGACGGTTTCCTTGAGCGGGTCCTGAAAGAGACTGCTCTGATTCGCCAGGATGCAAACGGTGGCGACATCGGATCCATGACCTTTGCCCCACAGATCAAGATTGTTGAGGATCATATTGCTGATGCACTCAGCAAAGGTGCACGAATAGTTGCCGGCGGCAAACGGCTAGACCAACCCGGCCTGTGGTTTGAGCCAACTGTACTAGTCGACGTAGATCACACCATGAGCATCATGACTGAAGAGACCTTCGGACCAGTCATGCCAATCATGTCAGTAGCCGACGCCGAGGAGGGCCTGCGCCTTGCCAATGATTCTATCTACGGCCTCAACAGTTCAGTTTGGACCTCTGATTCACAACTAGCGAACTCACTTGCAAACCGCCTCGAGGCGGGAAACGTCTGCATTAACGATTGCATAGTCTCTTACGCAATTCCTGGGCTTCCCTTCGGCGGCGTAAAGCAGTCTGGTATCGGTCGGGTTCACGGCCCAGAAGGGCTACGAGAATTCTCTGTGGTGAAGTCGGTCATGTCGACTCGGGTAACTGCCCCGCGTGAACTGTGGTGGTTCCCGGTACCCCAGGCTCTCGAGGCACTTGGCGTTCAGTCAATGCGCGCCCGGTTTGGGTCAACAATGTCCACCCGAACCAAGCGTTATAAGCGAACCAAGTAGGCCAGCTTGTACTGGTCGGACTAGATCTGGTCTGAGTGGGTAAGTGTGCGTAGCAAAAGACGCGCCACCGCATCTGCCGGAGGGGAAATTCCACCACTCAGTGGCTCTACCGAGCAGAGCACTTCCGTAACTCCACTTGGTCGAGCCTGCATGCTGAGCAACACCGAACTAGTTGGCTCCACAAGGAACTCAATCACAATCTCTAGCAGCCCTGCAGTGGGGTCAAGGTAGCTGATCTCGCCGAGCTCATGAGCCATGTCAATCAATAACATCAGCGTTTCTTTAGGCGGCGCTGCTACTAACAGGGTCAGGTCATCAAGTAGGCGGATCTCTAAAGGATCTGTCTGCTTCGGGCTTGCCAAATGTTGATCTGCGTCATCAACCCGGGGGAGTGGGGTAGGGACGGCGAGCTCTGAACTAAGCATTTGGTACGCATTTGTTAACGCCATTGTTCGTTCCGTGGCGTCATAGTTGTCGCTGATATCAGGGTGACTAAGCATGAGAAGACGCCGATATTGAGTACGGACTTGCTCGGCCGAGGATGCACTTGACACCCCGAGTAACACTCGAGCCTTATTTAGCGCCACATCACTAGGGGCATCTTGTGGCATTCCCATCATCGACTCAGTGCGACTTGACTATTCACGTCAGGGTGTCTAAAAACTCTTTAACGGCACCCATGAAGAGATCGTTTGTATCTGCCGGCACCATGTGACCCGCCCTAGAAACATCTAAAAAATTGCCATCTGGCCGTAGCTGCACGAACTCTTGAGCCGACTTTTCACTCACAAGGTCAGACATGTGCCCGCGTACTAACAATGTGGGTAAGTTAGGAACCAGCGTAGGGCAAATGGGAGTTGCCCAAGATCTCACAGCAACGGGCATGCTGCTTCGCACGTTGAACTCGATGAGTTCAGATAGGGTCTCAGCCACAGAAACGCTCAGATCAGATCAGATCAGATCAACGACTTGAGTAGGTTCCAAGTTCGGCTGTGGTCATCGGAATTCGGGGCAACAATAACTGCAGAGAACTCGGTTACTCCGCCGTCAGCCAGACGGTGGAGCTGCGCAGCGACCTGCCCTTCATCGCCGATGATAGCCACATCTGCGGGCCCTTCGGCTCCGTCGATATCGAGCATTGCCCGATAGGAGGGGAGGCCGCCATAAAGAGACAACTGCTCCGCAACAATTGCAAAGGCCGCCTCTGGGTCTGAAGTCACACAGACAGGCAAGCCTGCAATCACACGCGGTGCCCGCTGACCAGCATCTTCGGCTGCCTTGTTGATCTTGGGCACAACATGGCTCAATAAAGCATGCTCCCCAGTACACCAAGTGATTGTTCCGCAACCATTTTCACCCGCCAATTTCAACATCTGCGCCCCAAGAGCGGCCACAATCACCGGCGGTGCTTCGGCGCCTTGCACATCCACTCCGCCAACACAGGTGAGGCCTTCTCCGTGAATGTCTACAGACTCGCCTTGTAGAAGCGGCAACAGAGCCGACAAATATTCTCGCATGTGGCGAATGGGCTTGTCATAAGAGTAACCCCAAAGCGACTCGATAACGATCTGATGTGAGAGCCCGATTCCAAGGGCGAGTCGGTTCTGACTAGCGAGCTGAACTGTCAGTGCCTGACCCGCCATCATCATCGGGTGCCGGGGGTAGGTGGGCACCACTGCAGTGCCGAGTTCAATTCGGGGAACCTCGCGTCCAACCACAGCAAGTGCAGTGAGTGCATCCATTCCAAAGATTTGTGCAATCCAGAATGAGTCGAAACCTGCTTCTTCGGTCTTTGTGGCCTCAGCTATCACTTGGTCCAAAGTGGCCAAACTACCGGTGCCATTGATGCCAATTTTCATGTTGATGCTCATGTGATCCTCGTTGCTAGTAGGTGAAGTAGGGGAGCGGGGTGGAGCTGTCTGTAAGCCGAAGCTAAACAATCACTACTACCGTGGAACCAACCTCTAGAAAGTTCCAGTTGAAGACGGCATCTTGCTCTTTTTGTCGGATGCAACCATGAGACAGAGCTTGCCCCAGTTGGTCCTCTGTTTGAACAGGTTCACCATCTACTACGGGGATGTTGTGAAATCCGATGGCCCAACCACGCGGGCCTTTAGTGAAGCGCACAAAATAATCAATCTTTGAACCGTCAAGGCCGGTTGCATTTTTTGTCTTTGAGTAGACCTGAAAACTGCCCGTCTGCGGCGTGTTTTCCCGGCCAGAGACCAACGCTGTTCCGATCTCTACGCCCGATTCGTCAACCCACCAAACTCGCTGTTGAGAAACCGAAAACACCATGCGCTTGCCTGAACCCGTATTCGCTGGCAACACAACAGGCGATTGAGTCGGGGCTTCTAGGTTGGCCGCCACCGAACTATGAGAAGGCAGCGAACTCAATGTTTCTTCGACTAGCTCACTGGCCGGCCTTTTAACTGCTGAGCTCGTCGCAGTTTCCTGCGAAGGCACATCAGTTGCTTCGGGCGAACTCACCAGTCGAATAACAACAAACCCAGCAAGCACAGCGACGGTGATAGCGCAGAGCATTCGAATGCCAGTAGAACGAAACATCAAGCTCCAAGGCTATAGGAGTCAAAGCAGCGGTATCGCGCACCCTGACTCGGCGGGCCATCGCTGCGTAGAGTCTGCTACTTCTGAATGATGATGACTTTTCGCTCGGTCATTTCTTCGACAGCATATGCCGGACCTTCACGGGTGTTGCCGGAGTCACGCATGCCTCCATAGGGCTGCTGATCTGCGCGGAATGCAGGTACTTCGTTTATCAGTACACCGCCAAAATCAATACGATCCGCAGCACTCAGCGCAGTTGAAATATCTTGGGTAAATACTCCCGCCTGCAATCCGTAGCGTGAGTTGTTCGCCAGAGCCACTGCCTGATCAAAGGTGTCGTATGGAGCCACACCAATAACCGGCCCAAACACTTCGGTGTTACTCACCGACATCTCTGGAGTGACCTGATCGAGCAAAGTTGGCTCAAGAACATTGCGGTCGCAACGCTTTCCTCCGAGAACCAAACGCGCACCCTGCCGGTGGGCTTCATCAACCCAAGCCTCAACTCGGTCTGTCTCTGCGTGGTTAATCAAAGCGCTGACTTGAGTTGCTGGATCTGCCGGGTCTCCGACTTGTAGTGCAGCAACTTTATGTTCGAGCAGTTCAAGCAACTCCGCATGCACCTTGGTATGCACATAGACCCGCTGCACCGAAATACAGGTTTGCCCAGAGAATGCGTAACCGCCTGCAACAATTTTTGAAGCAGCAACATCTAGATCTGCATCAGGTTCGACGATGACAGGAGCGTTGTTGCCAAGTTCAAGGCCAACCCGCTTCTTTGGTGCGCGTGCTCGAATTCCCCAACCCACTTCGGGTGAGCCAGTAAACGTAATCATTGCAACACCGTCGTGCTCAACCATGTGATTAGCTACCGAGCCAGCACACGGCACCACGTTAAGCCACCCAGGAGGCAACCCACATTCCTCGAAAAGGCGAGCAACTTTAAGTGCTGTTAGGGGAGTAGCCGAAGCCGGTTTAAGCACCATCGGGACTCCGGCTGCAAGGGCCGGTGCGATCTTGTGACACACAAGATTGAGCGGAAAATTGAACGGTGAGATGCCCGCAACAACCCCAATAGGAATCCGTTTGACATAGCCAATCTTGCCCACGCCAGCGGAGGAAGCATCCATTGCAACCATCTCGCCAGTGAAAGTCCGCGCAGCAGCCGCCGAAAACCGGATGGTATCTACTGCCCGAATGGCCTCAATGCGTGCAGTAGAGATCGGCTTTGCTGATTCTGCAGAGATTGACTGTGCAAACTCCTCTGATCTGTCAAGCATCGCAGTAGCAATAGAATCCAATATCTCGGCACGCTGAAACGCTGGCAGTGCTCCCTGCGCATGACGATCCTTTGCAACGGCAATCGCCAGATCAAGATGGCCAACGGTGCAAGCCGCAACCTCGCCGACTAGAGATCCGTCGTACGGAGAATGCACCGGAATGGATTCACCCGTGATGACGTTCTTCCCATCGATGAGCGCTGCAGTGATTTTAGACACGATCGGAGACTAGTTCCTTGGAGCTTGGACTGTCAGCGGCGCCTCTCACCGATGACACTGACAGTCCAACTAGTCCCAAGAAAGGCAGGTCAGGAGTAGACCGAGGTGTGCAACTCTGCGCGGGCACGACGCTGACGCTCAAGCGAACGCCTCTTCCAGAAAGATTGTTTCCAGTGCTTGATCCGACGCTGCGGATCTGCAGAAGACCTCGGGGTAGCCGGAGCGTGCTCATCGGTATAACCGTGAGTTGGGTGTGGCCGTTCAAGAACAAGGCCATCTAGGTCTTCTTCTAGAACAGCTACATGCAGAGACTGATTGACGTTGCGGCGCACCCTTCGGTGTTCTGCCTTTCTTTGCTCGCGCTCCTCTTGGAGAGCTGAACTAGGCCCGGACTGTCGGGCACGATGACGAGTAGACATAGGCACCTCTTCAGTTGTTGTTCGGATCGGGGCCAGCCCCGATCACTACCTACATTCGACACCCTTGGCACATCGATGTAAAGGACTAAAAACAAAAACTAAGCAAAGGCTCTGTCGACTCTCAGACAAGTCATTACTTCAGCTCTACTCGTGCAAAGAACAAAGCATCACTTTACATAAACGAACTGCATTACTTCAGCTCTACTCGTGCAAAGAACAAAGCACCACTTTACATAAACGAACTGCATTACTTCAGCTCTACTCGTGCAAAGAACAAAGCACCACTTTACATAAACGAACTGCATTACTTCAGCTCTACTCGTGCAAAGAACAAAGCACCACTTTACATAATAAGGATTTCCGGCGGTCTGGGAATGCCTCCACCAGGAGGGGTCTGCTTTGCGTGTTAGACCGGTTCGTTGGCAATAATCTTGCCCAAGCTGAGCAATTGTCGGCTAGTTCCGCCAAGTTGCAGTTCAAGCTCTTTTGCCATCAAGAAATAGCGATGTAGAGGATAATCGCGATCTACGCCTACGCCGCCATGTAGATGCTGCGCCGTATGAACAATTCGCTGGCCTCCAAAGGACACCCAGTATTTGGCAACAGCCACCTCAGCCGAGGCTGGCATACCAACTGACAATCTCCAGAGAGCCTGCTTTGAGGTAAGGCGAATGGCTTCGGTATCTACAAAGGCATCAGCGGCTCGGTGAGCTACGGCTTGGAACGATGCAATTGGAACATCGAACTGCTTGCGTTCCTTGGTGTATTCAGCAGTCAGCCGAAGCGCCTCGCTGAATACTCCGGCGGCAACTGCACACTGTGTTGCAACAGCGCGCTCGTAGGCCCACTGAAGTGACTCGTAGCCTTCAGCTACAAGTTCCGCTGGGGCCAAGCCCAACAGAATTGCTGCCTGCGGGTCTCCGAGAGTTGTGTCAAGTGGCTCAATGCCTACACCCTCGCCAGTCTTTCGGACCAAAAACAACCCGACCGAGCCACCTTCGATTGCCGCAGGAATCAAAAATGCATCCGCAATTGCTGCAGCGGGAACACAAATCTTTGTTCCCGTCAGTTCCCAACCTTGACCATTCCGGCTTGCGATAGTGGTTGGCAGCAGAGGCTCGCCTAGGTCTTCATGCCAAGCAGCAGTCAAAATCATTGAGCCATCGGCAACCTTGGGAAGAATTTCAGCGGCGAGTGCTGCTGGAGCAAACTCGGCTATCGCAGGTACTCCAAGGCCGCAGGTCTCCCAGAGCGGAATTGCGGCCGCAGTCCGGCCTACATGCTCGAGTGCGCCACCTAGGGCAATCAGATCAAGTCCAGCTCCCCCATATTCTTCTGGCAAGAACGCGCCCAAAATGCCAGTCTCTGCAAGCGAGGCCCACAGCGCTGCATCAAAGCGTGGAGCATCGGCTTTTTCGAGCTCTCGGAGCCGTTCGTTTGTTGAGGCATCGCCAATCACTTGACCCGCAAGTTCACTGATTGCTAACTGTTCTTCGTTGAGAGCAAAATCCACTTAATTATCCCTTCACATCTTTCGAATACGTCTTTGGCCGGAACCTATTTCAGCTTTAGCCGCGCAGAGCGCGAGGTAAACCAAGTCCGAACATGCCAATAAGGTCTCGTTGAATCTCGTTTGTTCCACCGCCAAAGGTCAGAATCAGCAAGCTGCGATAATTCATCTCAAGTCGACCCTTTAGGATCGAACCGGTGGATTCCCTGTCAAGGTAGGCGCGAGGTCCAAGAATCTCCATCATCATGCGGAACGCATCAAGGTAGAACTCGGTGCCAAAGACCTTGATGGTGGAAGCATCAGAGATATCGAGGGGTGCATGCATCGCAGTCCACGCAACCTTCCAGTTAATGAGTCGCAAGAACTCGATACCCGCGTGCACTTTGGCCAGATTCAACTGCACCCACTCGTTGTCGATGACACGTTTGCCGTCTGCGCCAACCGTGTTTTGTGCCCAGCGCCGAACTTCGATGTAGCTCTGCTCCAAAAGTCCCGAAGAGCACAACGTGACGCGCTCGTGATTGAGTTGGCTCATGATCAAGCCCCAACCGTTGTTCTCTCCACCAACAAGATTGGTTGCCGGCACACGAACATCATCAAAGAAGGTGGCGTTGATGTCGTGGCTAGACAACAGGTGTAGTGGCTCAACAGTAATGCCAGGCGTCTTCATATCGACGATGATCATGGAGATGCCCTTGTGTTTTGGTGCATCCTGATCTGTGCGAACCGCTAGCCAGCAGTAGTCAGCATCAGAGGCAAGGCTGGTCCACATCTTTTGACCATTAATGACGTACTCATCGCCATCGAGTACTGCCTTGGTCTTCAGCGCGGCTAAGTCAGTTCCTGCTTGGTTCTCGGAATAACCGATACAGAAGTGAAGGTCGCCTTTCAGGATTCGAGGCAAGAAATCTGCCTTCAATTCCTCGCTGCCATACTGCATTATCGTGGGACCAACAGTGTTGATAGTGAGCATCGGGACGGGCGCACCTGAGCGCATCGACTCGTCAAAGAAGATGAACTGCTCCACCTGGCTTCGTCCTTGGCCGCCGTACTCAGTTGGCCAACCAATACCAAGCCACCCGTCTTCGGCCATCTGCTTCACGATCTCTCGCGTTACCGGACCACAACCGACTTCTTCATGTAGCGAATCCCTGACCTCATCAGTCAATAACTTGTCGTAATACGCCCGGAGCTCGTCCCGAAGCTGCTCTTGTTCTTCTGTGTAAGCGATCTGCATAATGACCTCCATCTAACTGATATGGAAACTGTAACGCGTTCTATATCTGAGACCGAACTGGTCACCGAGTTTCTGCAAGCCGGAGGCTCACCACCTAGCCTCTGCGGATGTACGACTTTGATCTGCTGATAATCGGAACCGGCTCCGGCAACTCCCTTCTGAGTGAGAAATTCAGCTCCTGGAATGTGGCCATTGTTGAGCGCTCACTATTCGGCGGTACCTGCCTGAACGCTGGATGCATTCCATCAAAAATGCTTGTCTTACCAGCAGATCGGATGCGAGAGGCCAGTGAAGCCAGCCATCGTCTCAACGTTGAGATTGATGCCGTGGGTGTTGATTGGCCATCTCTGCGCAATCGAATATTTGGCCGCATAGACCCCATTTCTGCAGGTGGAACGCTCTACCGGCAAGGTCAGGACAACGTGACCGTATTTCTTGGCGATGCCCGATTCGTTGGGGAACGCTCTGTCAGTATCGAACTGCACGACGGCAGCAGCAGAGTAGTTACTGCAGAGCGCATTGTTATTGCTGCAGGCGCCCAGCCTGATGTGCCTGACATCTCAGGACTAAGCGAAACGCCGTTTCACACCTCAGACAGCATCATGAGGATTGAGCAGCTTCCTCAACAACTGATCATTCTTGGCGGCGGCTTTATTGCAGCCGAGCTCGGCCACGTGTTTTCTGCACTTGGTTCTGCTGTCACTGTGGTTCATCGCGGTCCCGAAATGCTGCGCCATAGCGATTCGGAAATCTCATCTCGTTTCACACAATATTTTTCAGAACAAGTTGACCTTCGACTCAACACTAAGAATCTTTTAGTTCACCACTCCGAGGGGGTATTTGAACTCACCATGCAGAATGCTGATGGTTTAGTCTCGGTGGTAACAGGAGATGCGCTGTTAGTCGCAACAGGTCGCACTCCTAACGGTGCGGAGCTTCAAGCGGAAATCGCTGGAGTTAAGCTTGATTCCTCCGGTTACGTCCTCACTGATTCAACACTCCTCACTGACGCACCGGGCATCTGGGCCATTGGCGATGTGCGTAATCCTTGGCAACTGAAACACCTCGCAAATCAAGAGGCACGGGTGGCAAGTCACAACTTACTCAACCCCGACTCCCCCATCATTATCGATCAGCGTGTTGTGCCACATGCAGTATTCTCACATCCGCAGATCGGCTCGGTTGGACTGACCGAGCAAGACCTGCGCTCGAGGGGACAAGAGTACGTAGCTGGGTCTTGCGAGTATGCGAATGTTGCCTATGGGTGGGCACTAGAAGACACAACTAGCTTTGCGAAGATCCTGATCGACCCCACGAATTTGAGCATCTTAGGGGCACATATTCTTGGCCCTCAAGCGGCGACTCTTATGCAGCAACTCGCTCAAGCAATGCAGTTCAATATTCCGGCGGACCGTTTAGTTTCTGAGCAAATCTGGTGTCATCCAGCACTTCCCGAGGTAATCGAAAATGCGTTATTGAATGGACTGCAACTACTCGATCAGCGCTAGCCCCTGAGATAGGCATCGGCTAACGCTGCGAAACCCTCGTGCCAAGAAATCTGAGTCGGTCCACAAATACTTTCCATCTTTGTTGTGTCCACTGTGACACCACCAATAGTCGACTCAGTAACTTCGAACTCTGCTTTGAAACCGCACCGGTCAGCCAAGAACTCACACCAGCTTTCTAAAGATATCTGTTCGGTCCCAGCAAGGTTCACGATGGTGGCCGGGACTGTTGCTGCATCTAACAGCGCTGGAATCGCAGCGGCAATATCGATCAAGTTAATTGGATTAAACAAGTTGGGTTGAACAGCGTCAACGGGAATTGCTAAGCCAGATTGCATCATGGCTAGATGAAACGCCGGCCATCCTCTGGGCTCGCCGAGCGGACCAACACCGTAGGGAACGTTTAGACGGGCGATAGTTGTTGGAACATTCAGATGGCGACACATTGTGCGCACCACTTCCTCTGCAGCAATCTTCGAAATTGAATATGTCGGCATTATCGGGGCGTGGTTATCTCCGAGCGCAGCCGACTCGTCGAGCAGTTCCGCACCGGCAGGTGCGTAAACCCCCGTCGAGGAGCAGTGCAGAAATGCCTGCGGCCGGGTATGAGCCATCAGTAAACCCGCTGCTTGAGCGTTAGCGCGCAGGTCCACATCCCAGCGCTGGGACTTTGCAACAGCAAAATTCAAGACGGCATCAACGCTTGTTGGAACACCGAGAAACTCTGCGGCCAAGAGATCAATTGGAATGCACTCGACGCCACAGGCCTCAAGACGAGTTCTTGCTGCCTCATCAGTGAAGCGGGCTAGCCCAACTATCTGATGTTGCTTGGCCAACTCTGTAGCCACCACCTCTGCAACCTGTCCGGTAACGCCAGTAATCACCAGAGTTTTACTGCGCCCAGCAGCCTCTGTAGACAGATCAAAACTGCTTATAGGGACATTCGTAGTCATCAGGGGTTCTCCTCTGGGGTTGATCTTCGCTAGGTTGGCGAAACTATGCCCCGTCGTCTAGAGATCGAACTTACAAGTAAACGCCCCGATGGCACATGGACCTGGCGCGCTGCCGGTGCCAAACAGCCCAAAGGTGATTTACGGTCATCAATACTTCCTGCCGGTTGCGAGGTCGGTGATGTTGTCCGAGCTGATGCCGAGTTTGAGCTTGAAGGCATTGAGATCCTGAACGTTCTACCGCCAAAGAACGCCAGAAAAGAGCCCGAGATGCTGACTGTGATCGGCACGCGTCAGGATGAGCCTCTTGTGACAAGCACACTGGTGGAGAAGTCCGGTCGCTCACGCGACGGCGGTGGGCGCAAAGACCGAGGCGATAGCGGGCCACGCGGTGACCGCGGGCCACGCGGTGACCGTCCCGGAGGCGATCGTCCACGCGGTGACCGTCCCGGAGGCGATCGTCCACGCGGTGACCGTCCCGGAGGCGATCGTCCACGCGGTGACCGTCCCGGAGGCGATCGTCCACGCGGTGATCGCCCCAGTGGTCCGCGACCAGGTGCAGTTCCAGAGCGCCCAAGACCAAAGCGCCTGCGACCGGGTCGCGCCCATCGCTCGGCGGTCCTAGACACGCTTCCTGTGGAGCACCGCCCAGTTGCCGAACAGGTTATTCGTGGTGGTGTACCTGCTGTTCGTGAGGCAATCGCAGAACAAAACGCTCAGGCGAAGAAAGAGAACCGTCCAGAGATCCCCTCTGAGCAACTCATTGCACTCGCAGAAGAACTACTTCCAAAGCTCCGCGCAGCAGAGTGGCTCGACCGCGCCGAGGCAGCAATAGCTGATCTTGAGGAACTCGACCTTCGCGACCTCCGCTCCGTGATTGTTGCCGCTGACGGGGTTGCGCGTGATCCTCAAGCCTTGGCTCTCAAAGACCAGATCCAAGCGGGGTTGACCCGTAGGATCGAAGAGGAGCAGAAGCTGTGGATTTCAGATATGACTGAAAATCTTGACGCTGGTCGCTTTGTTCGTGCGCTACGTCTGAGTTCTCGTCCACCCAAGGCTGGAGCACCACTGCCAGTTGAGCTTTCGAGCCGTCTAGTAACTGCAGTATCAGAGGGCTTAACGCCCACAGTCAACCAAGATCTGTGGGCTGCAGCCTTAGATGCCTTGGCCTTTTCGCCGGTCCGCAATCTGGTTACTCCTACGGGAGCACCAGAGGAGCCTTCAACTGCACTGATTGATGCTGTTCGACGTGTTGGGAATCGTCTGCCCAGGATAGTTGCATTATTCGGCCTAGACCCCGTCGAGATAGCTGCAGCATCAAAGAAGCGCGGTCGTTCTGGCCCACGAAGTTCTAATTCTGGAACTCCGAAATCTGCAAAGGCAAAAGGTAGCCGGCCAAAGCCACAGGACAGAGCTTCAGCCGAGCAGGAGCCAACTGAAACGGAAGCAGTCGCAACAGAGGATGTCGCAACAGAAGCACTCGCTGATAATGCAGTCGTGACTGATGCTGTCTCCGAAGACCTCAGAACTGAGCCGATTGAGCAGGCCGCCACACAAGACACAGTGGCTGAAGAAGCAGTGGCTGAAGAAGCAGCAACCGAGGCGACAGCCACCGAAGATTGATAAGCCGCTCAACGTGTCCTCCTCTCGACACCGGCAGCAATGACCTTGCCCGGCACTCAAGAAAGCCCGCGGGCTGATTGCTGCGCTAGATTTCGGTGCATGACTGTGGACTATGAAAAAATCGGAAATATTGGAATCATCACGATCAACCGCCCGGAGGCGCGCAACGCCGTAAGTAGCGCTGTTGCTCAGGGTATTGAATCGGCGATTGATCAGATCGAGGCCGACGACGAGGTTTGGGTTGGAATTCTGACCGGCGCTAAAACTGAAAAGGGCTATATTTTTTGCGCCGGAGCAGATCTGAAACAGATGGCAGTAGATCCGGGAGGCATGTCAACAGCCAAGGGCGGCTTTGGAGGGTTTGTTCAGCGTGAGCGCACCAAGCCAATCATTGCTGCCGTTGACGGCCCAGCTTTGGCGGGAGGCACCGAGTTAGTGCTCGCTGCAGACCTTGTTGTTGCATCACGAACTGCAGTGTTTGGCGTACCCGAGGTAAAGCGCAACCTTGTAGCCGCCGCAGGTGGGCTCTTTAGACTGCCCCGAAAGCTTCCAAGGAATATTGCCATGGAGCTAGTCCTCACTGGGAGACTTGATTTCCCCGCAGAGCGCGCCTTTGAGTTCGGCTGGGTAAACCGGCTATGCGAAGAGGGTGAAGCACTAGAGACCGCAAAGGCCCTAGCCCAAGAGATCGCAGCGAATGCTCCCTTAGCAGTGAGAGAGAGTCGCAAAATTCTGATTGAGGCAGCCGATCAGCCCGATGAAATCGGCTGGAAGTTGTCGGGGGACGGAATCGTCAAGATGTTCGGCACAGAGGACTTCGCCGAGGGTCTTAATGCTTTCATTGAAAAGCGCCCACCAGAGTGGAAGGGCCGCTAAGCACGCAGGCAAACCCTCTAGGGCCGAGTAGCCAGCAGACCTTGCTTAGACCATCGTCTCTATAAGTCCATGATCGCTGAGGAACTCGGCCAGACCATCAGTCAGGCCGAGTTCTGCTGCGTCCCAAGACGGAATCCAGCGAACCTCTGTCGCAGCAGAGTCAGGTTCGGTCTGCTGATCAAGTAAAATAGCGTGGAAATACATCCTGACTACATGTGGTCCGTGTGCTGGTGCATCAATAGTCTCAGACCACCCGATGAACGGTCCGCAGATTGCTTCTGCCATACCTACTTGCTCAGCCAGTACTCGTACTACTGCCTCGGCAAGAGTCTCGTATAAGTTCACCGCTCCCTCTGGAAGCGCCCAGTAAGCTCCTCTGCGATGCATCAAGAACTCCTCGCCGCGCACTACCAGCGCACACACATGAACCGAGGGGTGGGTCATTTACGAGGCAGATCCAAGTGCACAGATATTGCCCTAGCTACTAAACCAAATGTTTCGAAGAAGTTTTTGGTCTCTCGATCTCCTGGCATCACGGTTGCGTCTATTCCGCCGCAGCGCTGCTGCACTGCCCATGCAGTCAGAGAATCCATGAGTAGCTGGCCCACGCCCACATCTCGCGCCTCAGACTCAACAAAGAGCTCTTGAATCTGACAGAGGGCGAAGTCATCAGACAATTTCACAGATTCTGCAAAGCAGTACCCAACTGCAGTCTCTGAGATCAATCCAATAAGGATCAAGCGGCCCTGGCTGATCTGTCCCTCAGTAAGTTCTTCAAAGGCGCTGTTGTCTGCAAACTCTCGGAGCAACGCCACCACTCCCCCACGCTGGGATGAAATATGAGCTGCCGCAAGATCTCTTAAACGCTCAAGGTTAGTTACGTCCTGAGCTACGGCAACGCGAACAGAGATCTGGGCTCTGACGCCAAGTACTGGTAACGCACTCATTTCTTGATGCCCACCTGCATGCAGGTCCGGGCTACTTGGAGTCATCAGAGGAGGACTCCAAGAGCTCATTCGTACGATTCATAATTGTCTGCCTGCGGCGATGCGCCTGCTCATAGGCCAGAATCGCTCGGAGATCTGCCGAGGACAGCATCGCTAGGCGTGGTACCACTTGCGATGCTGCCAAGCTGTCGTAACCAGGCACTCCTAGCTCGGATTCTCGCACGGCTTCAGTGGGTTGCCCGCCAAAATCGGGCTTGGTTTCTTCAGGTTCGACCGAATTAGCCCGATCGGTTTGCAAGACTTCAAGCACATCAAGCGGTTCCGGCTGCACTGATCCAGCAGAGTGCAACTGATGAACGGCTGCTTCATATGGCTTCCGTGCAGCAATGCGGCAGCTGATACCAACAAGTAACGAACTGGCTAACTCAAACTGGCGGATGCTTCGATCAACAAAGAGTGGTATCGCCGAAGTCAAAGCGGCCAAAGCAAGCTGAGCAGACACACCGTCTTGAGTCGCTAGCGGCTTTCGAACCCGAGCATGAGTTGAGGTGGCGCCAGATTCTCCCAGCAACTCTTTCTCTTCGAATGCCTCAGACATGTTTACAAGGATGCCCCTATTTACCCACGCCGGAAAGTCGGAGCCGTAAACAGGCTTGGTTTATTTCTTTGCAGACTTTTTCAGACGCTTCTGAACCTGGGCAATTGAGGGGCAGAGTGAATACCCCTCTGGGCAAACCAGATGGTCCCGGGGCCCAAACTGCCGTGGATGAACAATCATGAAGCAAGTACCACAGGTGAATTCCTCGGCTGACTTCGCCGCGACACGTTCAGTTCCATCAGCCTCAGAGGCAGAGTCTGCTACTTCGTCTTCTTCCTCATCCTCGTCATCGGTGCTCGCAGCAATTCGGTCTTTGAGGATGGCGTCAAGATCGGCCTCGACATCGTCGGGATCCACATCTTCATCTTCGTCGTCATTGACATCCGAGGGGCGCTTGCGACGAGCAGCCGGAGAATCCTCCTCCTCTTCTTCTACAACGACATCTGCGGAGCCGCTGTTTACAATCACATCACCCGTTACGAGGTCATCGGGATCACCATCTTCATCCTCGTCGAGTTCGTCTTCTTCAAGCTCATCTTCCTCAAGTTCATCTTCCTCAAGGGCTTCGGCATCTTCGCCGTCAATATCATCTACCAAGATTTCTCTTCCGTTCGCGTATATAAACCAATACTCAGCTCAAGTCGGGCCGCATCCTAGACACTCATTGCGCGCTTCGTGTGGGAATCCGACCAAAATGTATACCTAGCGTTGATTCTTAGGGGTTTTTTAGTTGAAATAGTCGTAAACAAAAGGCCAAAAGCGCCGATTAACCGGACGAAGGACGTCGGGACTCAGCTTGCCGTTCCGCCTGCAATCTTTCGAGCTCGGGCTCGCCAGAGTGATCTACAAACAACATCATCTCTGCAATCGTTTTGTGGCCAGCCTGCTCAGCTATCAGGCGATGCATTTCTTGCCCCACGGATCGGTAACTCGGATGGCCTTGGATAGAGGTGCGCAACTCAATCAAGTGCATTGCCTCTCTGGCGTTGAACTGCATCGCGTAGCGAATTCGATAGGCCAGCGACACCGCATAACCTGCTCGCTCGGGGAACCGTTCCGACAGATCAGTCCAGAGTTCTTTGGAAACACCCATTGCTTCATCGAATTGAGCAGTCAGGCCAGCGTCGTCAATAGACACCGGTCGCGTATAACCGTGTCTTGGCGTGAGTTCTTGCCACTCAACGGTCATAAGTCTGTGACGCTGCAAGTCCCTAAAGGCCCCATAATCAGAGACAACATCGAACCTGTAATCAGTTCGCTCCAAAGCGCGGCCGGGCTTGTGACGCCTATTTGTTCGCTCTCCGACATATGCGCGTGCAACGGCTAAGCGATCATCAACTGACATCAGGCGAACGCGATCTAGAATCTGAGCTTCGGGAATGCTTGTATGCGGATACAACATCGCCGCAATAACCTTGACTTCGCCCTCTGGGTCCCAGTCAAGCAACGTCACAGTTGGCGCAGCTAAACCCGAGGACTCGTCACCTGGCAGCATCTCATAAGCCACGGTTTCCATGGCTTCACGATTAGTAGTCATGTAGTTCGACCAAGCACCGCCACGGTCAGGAAGGTCTACTCGCCGAAGAAAGCTAGGGATCACCTTTCGCAACTCGGTGAGCATCAGATCCGAGTACTGCCGAGCCTCTGGCAAAGGGTGCGATCGCATTCGCAGCAATAAAGCCTCGAACCCCTGACCTGAACCATAGATTCCAACGTTGGAAAGCGAAGCAGCAGGCAGAATTCCTCGGGTTGCGTCAAATGCTTTAGCGCGAATGGCCTGACGGTACACAAAGTCGGAGTCCTGATCGCTCTTTGGATAGCGCTCACGAAAGTGATCTTGAATCGACCGTGCAAGCTCACCGTAAGTATCGAACAGTCGATCCATATCGCCCACATAGCGTGCACCGAGTGTGGACCCTAAGACCTCTGGGTCTCGGTGATAACGGAATCTTCCACCAAGGCGCTCGTCATACGGGATGTACCGAGTTGACTGCTCAAGGTAGGACATCAGCCGACCCCACTCAAGAATCTTTGTCAGCAAATTAGAGGCCTGCTCACATGCCAGATGCACCCCTCCTAGCTGAGCGACGCTGTCATCACCGTATTCGAAGAAGATTCTGTCGTAGAGCGCCTCTGCACGATCTAACCCGATCGTTGCATCCACTGTCTCATCGCCGGTTGTATCAAGTTCGCCGACAAATTCATCTACAAACAGGCGCCGTAACGACTTTGCCGAACGTGAATAGCGGGCGAACAACGCGCCCTTCACAACCTCGGGAAGGTTGACTAAAGCAAATACTGGTCCGTCGAGATTCGAGAAGTACCGACGAAGGATAACCTGCTCCTCTTCGGTGAACTGCTCTGCGACGTACGTTGGTACGGGGGAACTCACGGGGTCACAATACGCTCGTTCTAGTGATACTCAAGCGATAGCCCAAGCATTAATAGGGAAATTTCTTTGAATCTACGCAGGAATCAAGCGGTACAGCCCTAGAAAACTCAGCATTTATGTCTCATAACGGGTCTAACCAGCAGTCGATAATGGTTTCTGCGAGTGCCGTTGCGCCATCTAAAACTGCCTGATCCCCAGACTCAGCTCTTGCAAAGGCAGCAAACTCTGGCGTGTGAATTGAGACCCCTTCTGGAGCTACTGCGATGAGCGGATGAATAGTAGGAAGCACTTGGCTGATGTTGCCCATATCAGTACTGCCTGTCACATGCCCCACAACCTCTGGGTCTGCAAATGGCCGTCCAAGCTGTTCGGCATTGTGCTGATACCTACTGAGCAAACGATCGTCATCTCTCATCTCGGAATATGCAGGATCAATCATTTCTAAATCCATCACACAACCTGCTGCGAGCGCACCAGCAGACAGGCAGTTCACTACCCGCTCCGTCAATTCCTCAAGACGTCTCGAAGTGCCGGCGCGCACATACCAGTTTGCGCTGGCATGTCGAGGAACAACGTTGGGCTGCTCTCCAGCGTCAACAAACACGCCGTGCACACGTTCGTCGCTACGAATGTGCTGGCGCAGAGCTGCAACGTTCATATATCCAAGCACAGCTGCGTCAAGCGCGTTACGGCCAAGATGCGGGGTAGCAGCGGCATGGGAGGCAACACCGACGTACTCAACCCTGATGCACTGCACCGCTAGGGTCGTTAACGTCGCAAGATTGTGGTCTGCTGGATGGACCATCATCGCAGCATCGAGACCATCAAAGGCGCCGCGTCGCAGCATAAGGACTTTGCCTCCGCCTCCCTCTTCGGCTGGCGTTCCCAAAATCCTAACCCTGCCATCTAGTTCTTCAGCCAAGCTGGCAGCGGCTAAGCCAGCGCCTAAACCTGCCGCAGCTATAACGTTGTGGCCACACGCATGGCCAATGCCGGGTAAAGCGTCGTATTCGCAGAGAACTGCAATCTCTGGCCCTTTCTTGCCTGCTCGCGCCTCAAACGCAGTCTCTAGCCCATATGCGTGAGGCACTACCTCTAAGCCAATCCTAGAAAGCGATTCACACAAAAGGTCATGGGCAGCGCGTTCTTCGAATGCCAGCTCGGGTTGTTCCCATATCTGATGTGAGACATCGATGAGTTGGTCAGACAGCTTCGAGATGTACTCAGCGGCACGTTGTTTGAAGTTCGCAGAGACCTCGTTCATTCAGGATGCTCAAGAACAATCTTGCCGAACTGTGTAGCAGTTCGCATGCGGTCGATTGCGCGGGGAAACTCAGACAGAGGAAGGATTTCATCAATGATTACAGGTAAACCCTGCTCCATGAGTGAGGTCACGTAGCTGAACTCCTGTTGGCTACCGCAACTTGCGCCCAGAATATCAAGTTGCTTAAAAAACAATCTAGGCAAATTCAGCTCAACTTTTGGTCCAGAGGTTCCGCCGCAAACGCACATCCGCCCGCCATGTCGAAGGGTGCGCACGGAGTATTCCCATGTTGCGGGCCCAATGCTGTCTACAACTACGTCTGCACTAATGGGATAAGGACCTTTGGAATCAAAGGCACCTTCTGCGCCCAACTCAATTGCCTGAGCCCGCTTTGCGGGGTCGCGTGAGGTTACGAATACCCGAGCTCCAAGGTGAATCGCTAACTGCATCGCCGCCGTTGCAACTCCCCCGCCGATGCCAGTAATCAACACTGTCTCCCCGGCTGACAGACGAGCTCTTCGAAGGAGTCTCCAAGCAGTAGTTCCACAGACGGGATACGATGCCGCTTCGGCCCAGGTACGGTTTTTTGGTTTGAGCTCAAGCTGATGCGCTGCCACTACGCAGAACTCGCCATGACCGCCCCAGCAGTGTTCTCCGAGCAAGCGCATGCCGGGGTCCAAAACGGAGTCAAGTCCGCGCTCCAACGCAGACTCTGGGACGAGAGCAGTGTTTATCACTACCTCATCGCCTATATTCCAAGCAGTAACTCCCGCTCCCACCGTCTCTACAACCCCAGCTACATCGTTGCCTGGCACGTGCGGAAAAGAGGGTGGTTTGGGAAGACCAGTGGTCAGCCACAGGTCCATATGGTTCAGAGCTGAAGCACGCACTCGCACCCTGACTTGGCCTGGGCCTGCTTCAGGGTCTGGGACCTCGCCCCAAATAAACTGACCGGGAGATTCAGGAAGATTCCATGCCTGCATAGTTCTCAGGCTAGCGAGGTCTGAACACAATGCGTTCCAGCAATCTCAAACAAGGATTCTGGCTGCGTCTGGCAGACATTCGATCCAGAAGTCCTTGCTGGCCCCGACCGGAACTCCGTCAGCGCACAACGCGAACTCGCTGTCTCCAAAGATTTCGACTCGGCTGCTCACTCTGCTCTGTAAAAGATCTGGGTGTGGAACATGGGTGCCAACCACAGCGCGGCGAACAGCCTGTCGTCGCTGACTCAGATTGAGTTGGCCGTCGGTCACGTCGAGTCGCCCATCGTTGGGATGTGCCCGCGGTCCAAGGTTAAGTTCTCCCAGAAATGCAGCATTCATTGCAATCACAGTGCGCCGCCTCCACAGCCGCAATCGGGGATCGGCAAAAGCAGCCAAATGCGCAACAAAGACCACCTCACGCGGCTTTCCGTGAGCATCTTGATACCCCAAGACGCCAACGTCTATCGGAAACAAATACCCCTGCCCAGATCGCAATAAACTCTCATCGCGCTGTGGCGAACCGAAAGTTCGATGAAGCGAGCCCGCAAGGAGGCCAACTACCGGCGGCACCTGCTGTGCCTCGCGATACTTCTGTAGCACCGCTGCTAGTTCGGAATCTGAAGAGACAACTTCGCCTGCCAACTCGAGTTCGCCTGGCTCACCCCATGACTCGCCTTTTTTGATAGTCACGAGTGCCCCCAATCCGACAAGGTATATAGCGTCACTAACTTTGACCCGAAGCAAGAACCACCCCGCGTGACAGTGACTCTGCAGTACGTCGAGCCGCTTTTGCGGTTTGTAGGTCGGGTGCAATATCGCCAAGCTGTCTAAGTAGGTCAATCAGCTGACGAATGTTTCGCACAAAGTCACCTCCCTTGAGATCTTCATCAAGGATGTGGTCGAGCTGTTGCCCACTAGACCACGACCATGCCGAGCCTGCGAACCCCGCCTCGGGCTCACGTGTCAGCGGCAGCTTGTGAGCTCGCTCTAGGCGTTCGAGTCTCTTCCAAGTCGTTAACAAGCGGGTAAACCGTTTGCGTACCTCGGTACTTGGAAGCACAGGAGCAGGGGCGGGATCTGAGCTTCTATGTTCATAGGTAAGACAACTCAGCACAGCAGCAAGCTCGGCGTCTTGAAGTCCATCAAAGATTCCATCCGACAAACACAACGAGAGCAGAAGGTCAGATTCGTGATAAATCCGACGGAGTCGTTTACCTGCTGGGGTTAGCAGCCATCCCTCACTATGACCAGTTTGTTCAAGCACCTTTTGAACTGACTCAAAACGCTGCACTAATCCCGACCCGCGGCGATCAATTTCTTGCAGTACTGATTGCTGGTCCTGCTGCAGTTTCTGCAATGAAAACTGTTGCTTCATTAGCAGTTCCCGATCAGGGTGATCATGCAAGGGGTGGTCCTGTTGTGCTTGAACTGCTTCGCTATACGGGTCGCTGGCGCCGGCTAGTCCAGCCCCGGTCCGAGCAGAACCTGAACCAGATTGAGACGAGAGTGGCAGTCGCCGAGGGTTGAGACGCCTCAGGAGTGCTGCACACTCCCGACGAAAGTTGGCGTCTTTTGGCATGTACGGAACAGGAAGATCAATGTGAGCAACTGGGTGAAGCGACCCGCTCGCCGTAGCTACTTCTAACGATGCTGAGTTTCCGCTGGGATTCACTCCTCGCACACGAACAACCCCGCCTTTTCTGGAAGAGATCGAGAGCACTAGAAACAATTTGCTCCCTTTTCGGGTGCCTCTTTCAATCACGTCTCCCGGCTTTAGCGCAGCCATCGCCCTTTCTATTGCAACCCTCTGCCCGCGAGAGTCTCTTTGGAGTTGACGAATGGAATCAGTGATCGCTACATACCCGGCCACATCAAAGACAAGCTCAGCTGTTGTGGCCTGTTCCGAATGCAGTACTTCAATCTCTAAACTGAGCCGATCAACTTGAGCAGAGAGATCAACCACCACGCGATCGCTTTGGAATTGGGCAAAGGACCGGGTCAGCACCTCCATCGCAGCCTCGGCCTTATAACGCTCAATTAAATTGGCCGCCATGTTGTAGGTGGGTCGAAAAGAAGAAACCAATGGAAACTCGCGACTAGCGGCCAGAGTTGCCACCTGTGAGAAGGTCGCGAATGGCGACCACAGCACGACTGCCGAGCCTTGGTCGTCAATGCCGCGCCTGCCGGCGCGCCCAGTGAGCTGCGTGAACTGTCCCGGGGACAAAAACTCGTGGCCCTCGCCGTTGTATTTACTGAGGCGCTCAATCGCAACAGTCCGGGCAGGCATATTGATGCCGAGAGCAAGCGTCTCGGTAGCGAACACCGCTTTGACGAGACCCTCGACGAAACAATCCTCAACTGCTTCGCGAAATGAGGGGATCATGCCGGCGTGATGCGAAGCAATCCCGTGCTCTAACCCTTCAAGCCACCGGTCATATCCCAGCACATCAAGGTCTGACTCACTCAGAGATGCAGTTCTGGCCTCGACTAGTTCTCGTATTCGACTGCGCTCGTCTGGTTCGGTCAGCCGCACACCGGCATCGAAGCACTGTCGGACTGCTTCATCGCAGCCGTTACGACTAAAAATAAAGTAGATCACGGGCAAGAGACCCTCGGAGGCAAGTCGTTCTATTGTCTCAACCCGGCGCGGCGTATAGAAGCGAGAGCGTTGCCTGCGCTGCTGCGCTTGGCCTGGGCGTTGTTGCTCGGCATCGAATCGATGACCTTCGGGGTTGGTGACCCCGTTGACAATCAGCGGCACTAAATGCTCTCGTTCGGCAGTTCTGTCGCCAATCAACAGCAGTGGATCTAACTCGATTGGTCGACGATGCTCTACCACCGTGTGCGTTGGCCCACGAAGTGCCGTTACCCACTCCCCAAGTTCATCAGCGTTCGAAACAGTTGCAGATAAGCAGACAAAGAGAACGTTGGCTGGAGAGTGAATTAACACCTCTTCCCACACGGGACCTCTATATGCATCAGCAAGAAAATGCACCTCATCCAGAACCACCCACTGAAGATCATCTAGTGCCGCGGAACCTGCGTAAACCATGTTTCGAAGAACTTCAGTGGTCATCACTACTACTGATGCTCCAGCATTGATAGCTCGGTCACCGGTCAGAAGGCCAACTTGATCGGCTCCAAGAACTGCGCACAAATCGTTGTATTTCTGATTAGAAAGCGCCTTGATAGGAGCGGTATAAAAGCATTTTCGGCCAGCATGTAGCGCTAAGGACACTGCATGCTCGGCGACCACAGTCTTTCCAGAACCCGTTGGAGCCGCTACAAGAACATTTTGGCCGCGTTCCAACGCTGCAACCGCTTCGCTCTGGAAAGGGTCCAGAGCGAACTCATGATTGAATCCCGGTTTCAGACTGTTGCCTCGTCCGTCTGCACAGCTGTGTCGTCCTCTGACTTTGACTTCTTACGCACTAGGACTCTTCCAATCAGCACAGCCACCTCATAGAAGAGGTACATCGGTATAGCCAGCGCTGCTAAAGAAATGGGGTCGCCACTAGGAGTAATTGCCGCGGCCAGGATCACAATGACGAGCACGGCGGGGCGTCGCCAAGAAGACAGTTGCTTGGGAGTCACAACCCCAACCATTTGCAGCGCTACAAGAACCACGGGAAATAAGAAACCAGTACCGAACGCCAGCATCATGAACAGCGAAAGCCGCACAAACTCAACTGGCCCAGAACGAATGTCTATTTCCGGTCCGCCTATTCGAACCAAAAAGTTTACTGCTTGGCTCAGCGTAAAGTAAGCAACGAGCGCCCCAGCAGTAAAAAGTAAGAACGAGGATAATACGAACGCCAATGCATAACGCCGCTCCTTCTTGTAGAGCCCGGGAGCAATGAACCTCCACAGCTGCCACAAGATGATAGGAAGCGCTAGAAACAGGCCACCATAGCCAGCCACTTTTAACCGCAATGAAAACGGGTCGAGCAAGTTTGTTACTAAAAACTTGCAGTCAGAGAGTGGGTCGACACCGCGAAGTGCATTGCAATACGGTGCGTTTAAGACATTAAGCAGCCAATTATATGCAAACCATGCAGGCAGCATGGCCACAAACACGGCGACCACACAGATCAAAAGTCGGTATCGGAACTCGCGAAGGTGGTCGCTCAGACTCATGTCTGCACCGTCGCGTTCAACCCCCTTTAGCCATGACCGAAAATTCATGATTCAGGCACCGCTGCCTGCTGAACGTCTCCATCACGACCAGCCTTTTGATCGGCCTCAGGACTCGCCGATGGGTCGGCCTCTTGGCTAGCCACTGGGAGTAGCGCAGGGTCTGGATTCTGCATTTGGGCGGGTAAAGCCGGCTCAACTAGTTCCACAGGTTCATCCGCCGATTGCAGGGCCGCCTCTTTCTTAGCGCGCTCCTCTGCCTCGGCCTCGAGAGCATACTCAGCAAGTTTCTGGCGAGGATTCGCAGCAAGTTCAGTCAGTTCCTTAAAGGGCTTCATTGCCGGATCGTCCATAACATCCGAGACGCCGCTACTAAAGCCTTCGGTCATTGTCTTGATCTTGTTAATCATCCGACCAGCGCTGCGCGCAACCTCCGGAATCCGCTCAGGTCCAAGAACAACCAGTGCGATTGCCAAAATAATGATCAGCTCACCGCCGGTCACGTTAAACATTGGTTAGTGCTGCCCCTTAGTACGTTGGTTCACCTTGGCAGCCACCTCAGCAGATACATGCTCGATTTCTTCGGTCGCTCGCAATAATGGCTCGAACTGCTGCAGTCTCAACCCATACCCAGCACGAGACAATCGCAGAACAGCGATGTAAAGCACTGCCGTCGTGGCGAGTAACGCACTCAGTGTTAAAGCTATAGCGAACACCTACAAAAGATACCCTGCGGAACTAGCCAATCCCGCGCCTTCCGTAATCCGAAAAGAATTGAGCCAAAAATAGAGCGGAACGTCCCACCAAAAAGCGGCAGAACGTCCCGGAGACTACAACCGATTAGCGGTCAGTCATCGTAGCCAATGTGGTGTACCAATCGGTAGTGCTTAACAGGTGATGAAAGTCCAACACATCGTCGTGGTCAATCGACTTACCCTGATGGGCCTCGTGAAGTTCGGCTGGTAGTTGCCACTCTTCAGTGCTCACGCCTGCTGCAAGTAGCACGTCAACCACATGATCCTCGGCTGCTCGAACCTCGATCATCCGGCAGATGGGGCAACGAAACAAATACGTAGCTTCTGCAGTATCTATACATGTTCGCACCCGAAGATCTCGGGATCGCAACTCCACATCACCACAGTCGCTACAGGTTGCTCGAATCAGTGCCATCAGAATCTCCTTGTGTCACGTACCTGATTACTATCGGTCGTTCCATGTGGAGGGTTGAACTTTCCCCTCAACCTTTTCATATTTTTACTGCTGTCCTACTACTGACCGAGGGATACCCCTTGTTTTTGCAACTCAACTTTTGGGTCTCATGTCACCGATCCTCAGCATTCAGTGGCACTATTCACTTCGATGAACTCTCAATTTCTCACGTTGGGCGAGCCGGCGGTGCTTTTTGCACATCGCGGCGCTCGTGCACATGCCCCGGACAACACCCTCGAGGCTTTCACGCTGGGACTACGCCTAGGTGCGACTGGCATTGAGAGCGACGTCTGGATTACTGCAGACGGGGCTGCAGTTCTTGATCATGATGGCGTAGTAGGTGGTGCATTCCGCCGGAAACCAATCTCGGCTGTCAATCGGAGCGAGTTACCCACCCATATTCCCTCCTTGGCAGAGCTCTACGAGGAATGCGGTTCTGAGTATGAGCTGTCGCTAGATATTAAAGATGCAACTGTTATTGCCGAGGTTCTGCGAGTAGCTCAAAGCGCAGGAGCAGTGGACCGACTCTGGTTATGTCACCCAGATCTAGACCTTTTAGAGAGTTGGCGTGAACACACGCGACCCGCCAAGTTAGTGCACTCGACCCGGCTAGCGGCAATGAGTTATGGCGCAGAACGCCACGCAGCTCAGCTCCGACAAGCGGGGATTGATGCCGTGAATCTTCATCACAGCGAGTGGAGTGCAGGCCAAGTCACCTTGTTCCACAGATTTACTCGCCTCAGCCTTGGATGGGACGCTCAGTACGAGCGAACAATCCGCAGCCTGTTAGAGATGGGAATAGATGGCGTGTTCAGCGACCACGTTGACCGACTTTTGGAAGTGGCTTCTGGGGAACCCTCGTAAAACAGATTCTCGGTCGGGAAGTTTGCGACTAGCGGGTATTTAAAGCGAGCCGATGCGGCTAGGTGGCCACATAATGGTAAAGGCTCTACCAATCACAGTATCGGACTGGATTGGACCAAAGACGCGGCTGTCTTGTGAGTTATTTCGGTTGTCGCCCATTACCCATGCCTGCCCCTTTTGAATCTTCACGGGCTGATCCAAGTTCACAGTTGTTGTTCCCCCTGCCAGATAGGGCTCGTTGAGGAGAACGTCATTTATATACATAGACCCGCCTTTCGCTTGGACGGTGTCCCCGGGAACTCCAATCACGCGTTTGATCAGGTCTTCGGGCTCACCGGGACCTGCAGGCAACCCCGGAGGCCGAGTAAACACTACGATGTCTCCCCTGTTGATCTCATGGGCTCGGTAGCTCAGCTTGTTGACGAGTACGCGATCTCCGATCTCTAGTGTCGGCACCATTGATTCAGAGGGAATACGGAATGCCTGGACCAAGAAAGTCTTGATCAGCACAGCCACAAGAACTGCCCCCACGATGACGGCCACCCACTCCGCGAGGTTGCGCAAGGAGGCTGCTCGTTGCCGCCGAGCGATGCTCTTCCGGTTCACTGCAGACTCTGGCTGTAGACGCACTGGCTGAATTGGCAACTCTGAGGCCTCTGGGGAGTCGCCACGAGGGGCAGAACTACTCGTCTCAGTCGACTCAAGCGGTTGATCGTTCACTCGGTGAAGGATACAGCTCCTATCCCGTGTGCAGGGAAGTCCGAACTGAGAAAAAACAAGTGCAGTTAGACGCCTGTTACGAGCTCGTAGCGATTTAAGATTCGCTGCGCGGCGGCCGAGCGGACCTCACTGAGTGATTCACCTGTGAGCAAGTCAGTTGCAACAGTTGATGGATCAAGGCGCAGGAGTAGCCGCTCTAGCCATGGGGTGGCCGTGACAGGAACCACTAAGCGAACCATATTGTTCCCAAGGGGCTCAAACACCTCGTATGGGTATGCACCGGCAACCCAAGAAATCGACTCAGGGCCAACCAACTCAACAGTTCTCGAGGTTCCCATCAGCGTGGCAAGGACTTCACCAACGAGCTCTGGTTGCTCAAAATTCTCCTCAGTCGCCTCTGCCGTTTGGATCCTGTCGATTCGGAACAGACGATCATCCTCGGCAAGATGGCAGTATGCAAAAAGGTACCAATGCCCTTCTCGGCTGAGAATGCGGTAGGGGTCGACCTTTCTGAGCGTCGTGTCATCTCGGCCGTAGCTGTAGTACCTGAGCCAGAGGCGAGCTTGTTGATCCAGAGCAGTTCGGAGGGACTTAAGAATCTGCGGGTCGGCCGGCCCGAGAGCAACTTCAACTGCAGACTCTGATCCCTCTCCGAGAACTGTCGATAGCTTCTGCACTGCGTTACGCAACACCTCATCGGAGTAACCGTCCGCAGGTTCCTCAGTAGATCCAAAATGTGAGTCGGTACGACCAAGAAACGCTCTGCCGCCAGCAAGTAACGTAAGCGCTTCTTCGTGAGTTAGTCGAGCTGGACGGTGAAAATAGTCGGCAAGATTGACCGTTACGCAGTCATTGTCGAAACTCACCTCGACAAGCACATCAGGTGTAAACGGGTAGAGGCCCACACCATAAAACACGAGTTCAAGATCTGCGCGAAGATCATCCTCACCTAGGCCAAACCTGCTTGCTAGCTCAGCTAGAGGAGTTCCAGGATGCTGAACAATCCAAGGAATAATGGCCAAAATACGCTGCACCCGGTCGGCAGCCGTCATGCGACTCACGCTTGTTCCTTGAAAACAGGAGCAACAAACTGGTTCAACCAAGCAGCGAGATCATCACGATAGTGATCAGGGCTCAACAGTTCCGCTCGATCCAGAAAGTTCATCATGAAACTTCTCAACGCTGCCAAATTGCGGACATCAAGTTCTAGAACAATTGCCCCATTTTGACGGGTCTCAACAACTCTTAACTCCGGATCCTCTGCACGCACCGCGCTAGCGAGCTCGGCGTCGATCAAGACGCGAGTACTAGTGCTTGGCCCACTCCCAACCTCCCACTGACGAAGTAGCACCCCCTCAATGCCTTCTGGCACAACGTAGCTCTCTGCAGTACCGGCCACCACGGTCTTACCTACACGATCGAGCCGAAAACTTCGCTGTGCTTGCCTGTCTAGATCAAAGCCCGTCATGTACCAGTGTCCGCGGCGGAACTCCAAGCGATAGGGCCGAACATGCCGAGTAGTTTCTTCATAATCAAAGGTGGCGGCTCGCCGTTCAAGAGTGCACGCAAACAAACTCAGGAGTTGCGCTGGCATGGGCACTGCACCGACTGGGGTCGCACTCGCTGCTAGCGCCGAGGTCAACCCACCTAGTTTGCGAAGGCCTTCTTCAAGGTCGTCCGGGTCGAGTCCCTCGGCCTGGATCATGGTTGCTGCAAGATGCAGGGCCGCAAGCTCATCTGAATCGAGCCCAGGATCTGGTAGCTCATAGCTATCCCTCAAGATGGTGTAGGCAGCGCGAGGCTGTTCGAGATAGTTAACCTCAACAGTCTCAATGGGTATGCCAACGGTACGTAACGATTCTTTATCTCTTTCAAATGCCCTGTGAAAGGCACTATCAGATTCGTGCGTACCGCGTTCTGGGTAACCGGGCACCCGATCGCGAATTTGTTCAGCAGTCAGCGGCGTAGTCGTATCGATGAGTGCCGCTACCAAATTTAGGAGTCGCTCTACCTTCGCCACAGCGACATCTTATTGGCTATCAAGCGTCGCCGAACGCACATTTGTAGCAAGCATCTGCGCTGCTAATGCTCCGGCTGCCGCCGCGTTTTGGAAAAATAGTGGATCCTCAGCAACCCTTCTTCCCATGGTTGTGGTCTGCAATCCGAAAGAGTCCATGAGTTCTGCAATATCAATTGGCGCCTCAGTATCAACTCCGTTATCGGTGCCTGCGACACGAACCCCAGATAAGTCCGAGAGTTGTGGAGTTGTTGCTGCCACCCACGGGGCACAGTGACAAAGCCGTGCAATCGTGCTGCTGTGGTGAGATAACCCCCTATGGCGCGGACGCTGGTCGCCGCTAGATGCACGCACACACAAGATGGGTGTTCCACCAAGTGCTGCGGCCAAGTCAAGCACCGAAGACACCTCAATTGCGGTGGTACCAAGCGTTGTACCGGTACCGACCACTCCCGGCCCCATACAGACAACTACTGCATCGCCAAGTTGGGCATGAACGGCTAGGCCTAATGCAGATGCAACGTTTACAGCTTCTAGATCTCCACCAAAAGCGTGGCCCGCTGTCACTGTGGCAGAAATGAGTTGTTTCGATTTAAGTTCCGCAACCAGATCTGAGATGACTATGGGCAGCGATGCACCGTCAGTCATGACATATGTCAAGGACCGAGTGGGCGCAAAGCGGGCAAATGCTGCCGCAACGGCAGCTATTTGACTATGCACAGAACAAACCACCACTGGGGTCCCAGCTAGTGCAAGGTCGCACTCTGGGTGGGCCAGTTCGTCTGTCCCGGAATCAAACTGAAGGCTGGTATAGCGGAGCTTCATGATGTGATCAGGACCCGGCGAAATGAACTCCTTGTGCGAAAGGTTCCAGTGCACAACGTGCCAACCGCCAGTCCCTAGCTGCAAGTCAACCGCAGTTGTATTCAAGATCACTTCATCTGAAACTTCACAGCCACCGGTTAGGTCTGTCAGTGCGTAGGCGCGAGCGGGTGATCCGTCGGTCATCTCGACTGCTAGTCGCTGCAAGCCATCACGTTCTTGTAAAATTTCCCTGACTATTGCGGAGCGAAAAGTAGGCATTAGCTCGCCGATATATTGCGAATTGGCTCAGCCGTTCGTGTTGGCTGACCTCGTAACGAACCAGCGGGCGGATAGTCCTGCGGGTGATCAAGTTGCAGGTCCCACACAGGAAGCACCAACGAGGATGGGTGCTCCTCAGAGCGGCCAACTGTATGCACTGCGCCTACGGTTATGGGATTCTCGAAACACCAGAACGGGTGATCGCGGCCAGGGGTAGATACTGCGACGCGCAGGCAAGAGCCAGCTCGCAGCAGGTGCGTTATAGGGTGGATTGGTACCCGAAAGCGACGCCATTCGCCGCTTTGCAGCGGCTTGCGGTCGCTCTCTAGGAACGTGTAGTCAACCCGAAGATTATCGGAGTGTTGTGGGTCTTCCATAGCGTGGATAGGTCGATGCCAACCACACTGTAAGCGTTGCTCAATCCCGTCGGGACGAACCTCTGTCAGCGTCACTTGCACAGCTGTATCAGCGCTTCCGGCCACAAGCCAAAGATCAACGTGGCCCGAGCCAGCAATCAGCGCCGACTCTGTTATCGGCGGAGTTTGGTAGGCCACGCGGTGCTCGTCTCCAAAACGAGTCCAGTCGATGATGACTTTCGGTTTGGTGAACTCATTGAGGTTGTCCAGCAGTTCCATTGAGTATGCGAACTCACCCGCAACGGGGTCGTCAGAGTAGGTATCGGAGCCCTCACCTTGTGGAGCGGAGTCGCTCAGAGCACCGCCTTCGTTGAAGTACCAACGTTGCGGCTGCACATCGGCTGGTGGAAAGGAATCGGTTTCGATCTCGAAACGGTGCGCTGGAGCACCAACTACTTCATGGCCCGAACCGCTTTCAAAGAGGATTCTGACTCGTGGCTCAGCTAGGTACTCTGCAAGCGCCGCGTCAAAGTTCTCAGCCTGGTGGCTGAACCTATCCCCCTCAAGCTCTGCGTTGTAGCCGAAGACCTCTTCGAACTGCATGGGCGCAAAACTACGAATCAGCTCGGGAACCACCGGGACTCGCCGAGCAACGTGAAAGGACAAAAACTCAAACCAGCGAAGGATTACCATTGGGCTATAGCCATCTGGATGGTGGCCGTTAAATAGGTTGAAACGCTGCGATGGGCTTGAATCGAAGGACTCAAGCATCAGCGCAAAGCGGCTTCCGGTCTGCTCGTCCTGCCATGCTCCGGTGAGATAGACGGGCACTTCGATCTGGCTCACTAAATTTGCTGTGCGTCGAGAACTCATCATCGGGCGAAAGTTCTTTATTGCTCGACCGAATTGCTCGAAATCAAAGTTCTGGCTACGAATCAGCTGATTATGTCTGGCAATCTCATCGCCGGCATCAATGCGTTCTTGATCCCAAGCCATACCGCCGGCAGCGCTCTCTTCGTCACGAGCTGCAAGCCAGGCACGCGTAAACCCCGTGTTATAGATCCCACCCGGCCATTGCTGCCGCCACAGGTCATCAATAACTGAGAGCGGAGAGATTGCCGCAAGACTTGGTGGCCTAGTGGCCGCTACGTAAAGTTGGCTAATGCCTGGGTAGCTCAGGCCAACCATGCCTACGTGATTGTGCAGTACCCACGGTTGCCGAGCAACAGTCTCGACCACGTCGTAGCCGTCTGCTGCCTGAGCGGGACTGAAAATGTCGAACACGCCCCCCGAACATCCAGTTCCGCGCATGTTGACCCCAACCACAGCAAACCCCATTAGGTTGCCGATAAGTGTTCCAGGTTGGGGTGCATCCGGGTTTGACGGGCCATAGCCAGAGTACTCAATCACTGTTGGGTACGGTCCCGGGCCGTATAACCCCTCATCAGGAAACCTCACCAGAATCGACAGATCCACTCCGTCGCGCACCCGCAAATAGCCAAAACCTATGGCGAGCTTTTGGTCATACAAAGAGAGGTCGGGAAGGTCATCCACGGCTAATACACGAACCGCCTGATCAGCCACGGTATAGGCACCCGGCGCTAATACCTCACCCTCAGAGAGTGCTGCCGCTAGTTGCTCTGCCGTGCGCAGAACAATCGGCTGTGGGGGCACATAGGCCAGATGTGCGTTGCCCAGGGAATCTGCAACAAGAGTGACTAGAAGTTTAGATGTTGAATCGCGTACCTCGAGCAGAGTTCCGCTCTTGGCTCCAGTCACCGTCAGTGTTTCTACGCCACCAAGTAGCTGCATACGTTCCTTTAAGTAAAATAATCGACTCGAGTAAACTCATTGCTTGCCCCAGTTTGCTCACAAAGAGTAGGCCAGACTGCTAGCTAGAGGGATTCGATCAGCCGGGTCACCCGCTCGTCTTCAGAGAGAAACGGGTCTTTGCAGAGCACCGTTCGCTGCGCCTGGTCATTGAGCTTTAGATGTACCCAGTCGACGGTGTAGTCGCGCTTACGTTCCTTGGCCTTCCGAATGAAATCACCTCGCAGCTTTGCTCGAGTCGTTTGCGGAGGGGTCTCGAGTGCCTCAGCGATTGCACCGTCACTCACAATCCGTTCAACCCGACCGGCGTTCTGCAGTTTGTAAAATACAGAGCGCGAGCGGTTGATATCGTGGTACTGCAGGTCCAAGAGCGCCACTTTTGGGTCCTCCAGCTTAAGAGAGTGTCTTGCGGAGTAAGCCTCAATAAGGTTGTGCTTAGTCACCCAGTCGATTTCTGCATCTAGAGACAACGGCTCGTCTTGTAGACCAGTCATGACGTGCTCCCACATACCAAGCACCTGTTTCTCTTGGGGAGACAAATCATGATTATCTGCGTACCGCAGCGCACGAGACAAGTACTCAGACTGAATTTCAACCGCTGAGGCCTCACGACCATTCGCTAAACGAACCTTGCGCTTACATGTGATGTCGTGGCTGATTTCTCTAATTGCACGAATTGGATTTTCAAGAGTCATATCTCTGAGAACAACCGTCGGATCCTCCAACATGCGCAAGATGATGGAACAGGCACCCACCTTCAGAAACGTTGCATACTCGCTCATATTCGAATCGCCCACAATCACATGGAGTCGGCGAAAGCGATCTGAGTCGGCATGCGGCTCATCTCTTGTGTTAATGATCGGCCGGGATCGAGTTGTAGCTGAGGAGACGCCCTCCCAGATATGTTCTGCACGCTGCGAGATCGAGAACTGTGCGCCGCGTGCTGATTGAAGAACCTTGCCGGCGCCGGCGTAGATCTGCCTACTCACTAAAAACGGAATCAGCACTTCGGTGTAATGGCCAAGGTCATCATCTCTGCTCGTGAGGTAGTTCTCATGACAGCCGTAGCTATTGCCGGCCGAGTCTGTGTTGTTACGGAACAGATAGATATCTCCGCGTATTCCCTCCTCGTTCAGTCGCTCTTGAGCAGACTCAACGAGTTGTTCAAGGATCCACTCTCCGGCTTTATCATGAGCCACTAGATCGTGCAGCGAGTCGCATTCGGGAGTGGCGTACTCAGGATGAGAACCCACATCTAGATAGAGCCGGGCACCGTTTGCAAGAAAAACATTTGAGGATCTGCCCCAAGAGACCACTCGTCGAAATAAATAGCGGGCCACCTCATCAGGACTCAGCCTGCGTTGGCCTCGAAGCGTACAAGTAACTCCGTACTCATTTTCCAGTCCGTAGATCCGGCGGTCCATATTGTCAACCTACAGCTCGCACTGAGCTACTCAGTGCCGTTTGTGGAATCGCCACTGTCAAGGACTGATGTGACGTCGTCATCCTCTACCCTGCGAAAAGCACGACGTGGCCCGGACCGATCAAGAACGGCAACTTCAATCTCGCTTACCACTAAGTTTCGTTCGGGGCCGGCAAGAGCGTCCACTGCGGACTGAAGCGCCTGACCAAAACTGCCACCCTCGACCCACTCCTCTTTCATACGAGTTCCGATCGCCTCTGCTTCACCACCAAGCACGCACCAGCCGGTTTCATCGACCAAGGTTCCGTCATAGAGGATGTGAAACAGCTGATCCCCGGCTGGCTCGTGGCCGATCTCGGCTACCAAGATTTCTACCTCCATCGGTTTCATCTCGTGGGTAAACACCTGACCCAGCATTTGTGCATATTGATTTGCCAAGCTTCGAGCGTCTACGTCCTCACGACTAAACGAGAATCCTTTCAAATCTGCGTGGCGCACTCCAGCGATCCGCAGTTGGTCAAACTCGTTGTACTTGCCCACCCCTGCAAAAGCTATGCGGTCGTAAATCTCTGAGATTTTGCGCAGCATGCGTGACGGGTTTTCTGCGCATAACAAGATGCCTTCGTCAAAAGTGCAGGCAACCATGGCTCGTCCGCGAGCTATGCCTTTACGTGCATAGTCGGCGCGATCTTGCATCATCTGTTCGGGCGCTACATAAAAGGGTGCAGTCATCGTGGTCCTCCGCGCTCAGTTGCAACCTGGCCAAGAATGTTTAGGTAACGAGCTTCAAGATCCTCGTCTGCCACACGCTCAAACCCATCTGCTGTAATCGTTGCAACTACGGGAAAAATTCTGCGAAGTAAATCGGGGCCGCCTGTGGCGGAGTCCTCGTCGGCTGCCTCATAAAGAGCACGTAACACCAAATCAATTGTTGCATCTGCACTTAGCGTGTCGCGCCAACCCATCTTGATCACCGTGCTGGCATGCATCTGCCCTGACCCCGTCGATGCGTGATCAAACTCTTCATAGCGCCCGCCGGTGACGTCATACTGAAACAACCTTCCAGAAACCCGAGCAGTATCGAAACCAGCAAAAATGGGAACCACCGCAAGTCCTTGCATTGCTGCCGGAAGGTGGTTTCGCACCATCTGCGAGAGTTGGTTGGCCTTACCTTCCAAACTGAGCGGAGCGCCCTCAACCTTCTCATAATGCTCGAGCTGTAGCTGAAATAGCCGCACCATCTCTATTGCCGGTCCCGCTGCACCTGCTATTGCAACACCTGAATGGTGATCGGCCGGAAATACCTTCTCGATAGTTCGATGGCTAATAAAATTGCCAGATGTGGCCCGCCGGTCCCCTGCCATGACCACACCGCCGGGGTAGCGAACTGCAACACATGTTGTTCCATGAGTAATGGTCAGGTTGGCATCGACTGGCCCGGAGGGTACTGCTGGAGAGAGTCCGGCACGCCGCACGAGCGCAGCAAAATTAGGCCCTGGATCATCACCGATACTGAACGTAGGAAGAGTCACGTTTTAGAGGCTACAAGCAGAAGTTGACTGCGAATCACTGCCCGCCTTTTTGGATGTAGGACTTAACGAACTCTTCGGCATTAGTCTCTAAAACCTCGTCGATCTCATCAAGCAGGTCGTCGAGTTCGGCCTTGATCTTGGTACCCGAGACAGTCGAGGCTTGGGTGCCGGTATCAGGGTCCTTGACTTCAGACTCTCGCTGCTGCGGTGCTGGCTTTTTCTTGAGTTCTCGTTCTGGCATTTTTTGACCTCCAATTCACTCAACCGTACCGCGCTGAGCAGGATAATCGGCGACGCGTAGACATAGATTTTTCCTGTCAGGCGTGGAGCACCGACGCCGAGGGCACTTATTGTTTCAAGCGCTCAAGCAACTCGGCGGCATTTGCAGCGGAGTCAATCAACGCACCTACTGCTTCCTGGGTTCCCTTACCAGGCTCCAACATGGGGACACGTTGCAGAGATGGCTCGCCAACATCAAAGACCAAAGAATCCCAGTTTGCGGCTACTACTTCATCAGGGAAACGGGCTAGACAGCGACCCCTGAAGTAGGCACGTGTCTGAGCGGGGGGTTCGGTCACTGCCTCTGCAACCTTGGCATCGGTTGTTAAGCGTTCAAGTCCCATGCGGCGAGAGAGCGAACTTGCAGCACGAAGATCGTGATATTGCAGATCCATCGCAGACAACCTCGGGCTCGACCAGTCAAGGCTGTGTCTCTCGCGATAGCCCTCGAAGAGCCTGTACTTGGCAACCCAATCAATCTGCGGCGCCAAACTCATTGGATCCTGCTCAAGACCATCTAGGACTTGCTCCCAGCGTTGCAAGATGCGTTCCCCGACTTCTCCGCCGACTACGTCAAGACCTCGAGAGTTAGCCCAGTCTCTTGCCCGTTCTAAAATCATCCACTGAATCTCTAGCGCCGTCATTTTCTTGCCATCAGTCAGTAGCAATGGCTCACTAAGCGAGAGGTCCAACGAGACCTGATGCATTGCCGGCACAGGGTGCGCAAGTTGAGGAAGTTGATCGAGCATCTCGTCCTCGATCATTGCGAGCAGAATTGCAGTGCTCCCAAGCTTAAGGAAAGTTGCAACCTCTGCCATGTTGGCATCGCCTGCAATCACATGCAGCCGCCGGTACTTTGTTGGGTCGGCATGAGGCTCGTCACGGGTATTGATAATTGGCCGTTTGAGTGTGGTTTCGAGTCCGACTTCTTCTTCAAAAAAATCAGCTCGCTGGGTCAGCTGAAAGGGTACCGAATCCCGACGCATGCCGGGCATCTCTGAACCAACTTTGCCTGAGCCGGTAAAAATCTGTCGCGTTACGAAGTGAGTTGTGGCGTGTAACACAATCGAAGGAAACGGAGTGGCTCGGTCCATCAGGTAGTTCTCGTGGCAGCCATAGCTATTTCCCTTGCCATCCGAGTTGTTCTTATAGACGACAATCTCTTGACCATCTGGCATCTGCTGCTGCGCTGCAGCCATTGACTTCAACAGAATCTCTTCGCCCGCACGGTCATACAACAGCGCCTGTTGGGCATCAATGCATTCGGGAGCAGAGAACTCGGGGTGAGCATGGTCAACGTAATATCGGGCGCCGTTTGTGAGCACGGCATTCACTAGATGGGTCTCTATTTCGGGCGCCACCGAAAGCAGTCGCTGATCCTGTCTGGCATCATTGCCTGGCATCTCATCTTCGAAATCCCATCCGACTCGATCACTCTCAAGGAGTGACAAGTAAGCATTGATCAAGATCGAGGAAGAAGAAATCGGATTAGATTCAGGGACACCTCGAACCAAGATTCCGTACTCAGTCTCGATTCCACAGATCTTTGCAATAGCCACACTGTGACGCTAGCGGTAGCGGCGACTGTCTACTTAACGATAGAGCCGAGGCCAACAAGCGGAGAAAGCGTCAGAGGCATTATTGTGGCTGAGCGCCCACCGTTCTGGCTCTCGCTACCTTCGGCAAAAGTTGCAAAGATGGCCCGTCTTGCGCCAGTGGTATCGCTAAAGAAACTCAACCCTCCTGGCCCAGTTCTCCCTGCCGAAGAAGCAATCCACGGGCCAGATGGATCTGAGGTGCACGGCCCCAATGGAGTTGAACATCTTGCAATACCTGTGGAGTAATCGCGTTGCCACCACACTCCAGCCGAATAAGTCAGCAAGTAATTACCGCGGGTGTAGTCATAGGTCATTGCCGGGTTCTCTATGAAGTGGTACTCCCATCCATATTGGCGGGCGAGAATCTGGACTGGAGCGCCTGAGGGGTTTGCGTTTACGTCAAGCGGTATTGAATGCAGCGGTGACTCAGTGTCGCTAAAGGCAACAAGCAGGAACTGATTTCCTTGGGCATCGCTGGTGATTTCTGGATCGAGTGCGCCACCCACTTGATCAAGTCCGCAGGTAAATGGCTTCGGATCAGGAACAAATGGACCTGCTGGGCTGGGGGCCCAAGCGCGGCCGACGCATTGTGCATTATTTGGTTGCGGCGGATTGCGGCGATCTGCGGCGAAAAACATCACCCAACGGTTTCCAAACTTACCCACGGTGGGTGCCCAAAGTTGATCAGACCTTGCAGCCCAGCCAGCCTGAGTAGGCATTGCTTCTTTAGTTAGGCTGTTTTTCTCGGCAGGTGAATATTGCCGATCAATATCAGTGGTTTGGGTGACTGGGGCTCGCAAAGAGTTATTTGAGCCGTATACATAAAACTGGTTCTCGACTCTTACCACCGAGGGATCGGAAGTCTCTGGCAGCGAAGGCGGTGAAATCGATGCCAACTTAAACAGTGGGCCGAGTTCAGGCGCACAGCCTGTTGCCAAGAGGATCGAAGCCGCACACAGCCCCGTTAAAACGATCAGCCGTCTACAAGACTGCTCATGACTAGCGAGCTTATTCAGAAACAACACGCTCTCAACTTTCTTCCTCCTCAAGAAGTAGCTGCTTATTTGCAATGGTAGCAGCACCGACTGCGACTCCCGTTAGCTGTAGTGCGGAATCGCAGGCAACAAAAAAGCTACAGGTACTGCCCAGTGGCTACGCGATCTATTGCACGGCCACCCTCGGGGTCGGCATCGATGTGATGCACAAGAGTACGCACATAGACGATTCGCTCACCCTTCTTGCCAGAAATTTTGGCCCAATCATCGGGATTCGTTGTGTTTGGCAGGTCTTCGTGCTCTTTGTATTCCTGGTGGATAGACGCAATCAGGTCGGCCACGCGGATCCCTGTGCTGCCGCCAGCAAGTTGACGCTTGATAGCCAATTTTTTTCCACGTCTAACGACGTTCTCAATCATGGCCCCAGATGAAAAGTCCTTGAAGTACATAATTTCTTTATCGCCATTTTGGTAGGTCACTTCTAGGAACTGATTCGGCTTATCAGTTCGGTACATCTCTTCCACCACTTGTTCGATCATCACCAAGATTGCCTTGTCAGCATCCCCGCCCCCGAGACGTTCAACCTCTTCTGAGTCAAGCGGTAACTCGGTAGTCAGATAGCGGGCAAAAATTTGAGCGGCAGCGCGCTCATTCGGACGATGAATCTTGATCTTGACGTCCAAACGCCCGGGACGCAGGATGGCAGGGTCAATCAGGTCTTCACGGTTTGAAGCACCAATAACAATGACGTTCTTCAGGGTCTCGACTCCATCAATCTCTGCAAGCAATTGCGGCACGATGGTGGCTTCCATATCAGAAGAGATTCCGGTTCCTCTAGTACGAAACAGAGATTCCATCTCATCAAAAAATACTATGACAGGCGTACCATCTGCCGCCTTTTCGCGAGCCCGCTGAAACACCAAGCGAATATGTCGCTCGGTCTCTCCGACATACTTATTCAGCAGTTCAGGACCTTTAATATTTAAGAAGAAGCTTCGGGCTTCTCTGCCAGTAGATTCAGTCACTTTTTTAGCCAAACTGTTAGCTACAGCTTTGGCAATCAGCGTCTTTCCGCAGCCTGGGGGGCCATACAGCAAGATGCCTTTAGGCGCCGGAAGCTGATACTCGCGGAACAGGTCTTGATGCAAAAACGGTAGTTCAACAGCATCAGTAATCATCTCGATTTGCTCGTCTAACCCGCCGATATCTTCATAAGAAATATCGGGAACCTCTTCTAGGACTAGCTCATCAACCTCTGGACGCGGCAGCCTCTCAAGCAGCATCCCAGAACGAGTGTCCATCAGCACGTTGTCTCCTGCGCGCATCTTTACCTTGAGTAGCTTGTGTGCAAGTTCAGCCACGCGCTCTTCATCGGCGCGGCCCACCACTAGGGCTCGGCGGCCATCTTCGAACAATTCCTTGAAGGTAACAATCTCCCCAGAGGACTCAGAATCACGAATCATCACCACGTTGTAGGCCTCGTTCAGTACTACCTCGGCACCGCTGAAAAGCTGCTCGAGCTGAATTGCTGGTGAGACCTCAACGCGCATCTTGCGCCCCGCTGCTTGCACATCAACGGTCCCGTCTTCGTTGACACCTAGCAGAGTCGCATACGCAGCCGGTGGCTGGGTGAGTTTGTCGACCTCATCTCGGAGCGAAGAGATGTGATCTCTGGCTTCTCGGAGTGTGTAGTCCAGCTTTTCGTTATGACTCACCGCTTGAGCGAGCTGTCCCTTTGTCTCTAACAGTCGCTCTTCTAGCGTGCGTACCCTTTTGGGGGCATCCTGCAATCGTCGCAGCAGACCCGAGACCTCATCTGACAGCTCACGAACTTGTTCTCGAAGCAGATCAGCTTCATTGTCGCTGAACTCAGAATCGTTAGCGGTTTCCTGATCGTCCATGGAACCCTCCGTGCTACCAGTCGGGCGAACGGTAAACGCCCGCTCTCTGTATACCTCGCATCCGAGGGCTTGAGGGGACAGGACACAGAGAAGTCACAGGGTTGTGACTCATTTACGCTGAGATTACCTTGCTAATTGCCGAATGTGAGTAACATAGCGATCTACACGTTCGTCAATCAGGTTCCCCCGAGAGCTGAAACTAAGGCAGGTTATTGACATGGGTTTGAAGGTCTGGATCGATCAGGATCTCTGCACAGGAGACGGACTCTGCGAAGAGATTTCCCCCGCTGTGTTTGCTTTACTTGATGATGGATTGGCCTATGTCAAACAGGGGAGCGACATTCTCAGTGATCCCGGCGGCGCTGCTGCACTTGCAGACATTCCCGAAAAAGAAATTGAGGGAGTGGTCGAATCAGCGGAGGAATGCCCCGGTGAATGTATTTTCATTGAGGCTGTCTGAGCCATTTGCTGCTGTTTGTTTAGCAACAAGTAAACCAACTACTGACTAGGGCCCTGCTGTTGTAGTTGGTGCCTCAGTGGTTGTAGTTGGTGCTTCAGTGGTTGTTGGCGCCGAAGTTGTAGTGGCTGGTGCGGATGTTGTTGTTGGGCGCTGAGTTGTGCGGGGCGCTGCGCTAGTCACCGTGGTACTCACAATGCTGCTACTGCTCGTTGAACTAGTTGTGGTATCTGCGGGTGATGATGAACTGTCTCGCAGTACTAAGAACAGCACCAGCATGACTACGACCACGAGTAAAACAATGATGCCCACAGCCCATCCTGGGACTCCCCCGCTTGTGCCGCTGGTCGTGGTTGCTACATTCGAATCAGCAGCATCGGGCGGTGATGCACTGCTCGCTGCTGGGCTAGTTGCTGGAAAAGTATCGGTAGTTGGCAACACTTGAGTTGCGTCAGTCGGTACCTCTGGTGAGTCAAATGGGTCACCTAGCGGGGAGCCGTCCTGTGGTGTGTTTTCATCAGACATGTCAAAGACCCTTCAGTAATGCTGTAGTGGCATAAAGCTAGTTACTCGGAAAGAGAAATTAGGTGATCCAAAGCTCACCTCAGGAGATGCAGCTAGATCAGGTGCTCCTAGATGCAGCTGCCCGTGCTTACTTCCCGCCCAGTTCCCGCATCTAGCAGTTGAGTCAACTCGGTGGCGGACAGAGCATAAGCAACGCCTTGTTTATCAGGCGCAATAGCTACTGCAACGCCTACAACCGAACCATCGGAGCGCAGCACAGCACTGCCTGAATCTCCGGGAGCTAAATTGCTACCAAGAACCAGTAGGTCTCGGGTTACCAGGGCCCGGTCGTAGATGTCATACCCATTTGCTTCAATACGCTCACCAATCACGAACGGGGAGGGGGCAAAAGGCCCGCCACCCGGAAATCCCAAGACAAGGCCAAGATCACCTACCTGCGGCGTAGCTATCGGTAGCGGGGGACGCTTCAGATCGGTAGCGACCAGCGCTAGGTCCACCTCAGGATCAAAGGCAACCACTTGACCATCCACCACTTCCTTCTCGTCAGCAGACACAACCTGCAATGAGGTCGACCCTGAGACCACGTGAGCATTGGTGGCAATCAGGTTATCAGCCACAAAGAAGCCGCTGCCCGACTGATTCTGATCACATGCTGTGGCCTCGACTCGCACCGAACTTTTCGCAGCGGCACTGAGCTGCTCTTGTGAGACCGGACTTCCCTCTGGAGGAGGGAGGATGGTTGGCGCCGGGCGGAGCCCAGAGAACACCCGCGGAAACTCACTTCCGGTGAGTTGTCGTTCAAGATCAGTTATCTGTGAAGGCGGAGCAGGAAGTGAATCGCTGATCCACCGAGAGAATAAAGACCCTCTAGCAGCGGCTGCAGGCCAACCCTCGGTCTCTGACATCACTGGCAGGATCAGCCAGGAAAGAACTATCACTCCCAAGACGCCGAGTATTGCCCCACCAAATGCATCTAGGCCTCGGCCAGCAGTGCTATCTACGGAACGGCGCAGCTTGGACCCAACGGCAGATCCAATGCCCTGGCCAAGCATGAAGGCCAAGAACAACACGGCGGCACTCAGAGATAGGATTGCAATGTCTGAGTTCACCCCAGAAGCCTTGGCAATTTCAGGTAGTAGCAATAACGCAATCCCGAGCCCTACACCGGCCCCAATCCAACCTGACAAGCGCTGTAAAAACCCCAGCTTTAGGCCCCCATACGCGCCAAAAGCCGCTCCCGCTAGGAGCAGGCCATCAAAGAGGTTCATTTTGCTGACAGCAACAAGTTCGGATCTTGTTGGAGCGAACTCAACTCAGGACCCGCCGAGCCGAGCGTGAGTCAAGAAGCCAGTATGCGCAACCATCCGATGATCGGGACGCACTGCTTGGCCTTCTACGTACCATCCTCGCTGCAGCACTTCAAGGGTTTCGCAGGCAAAGAATGATGCATGAGCTAGGGCCTGTCTTAGCTGCGCCACCTGAGTCACGCTAGGGGTATAGGCCAGAAATATTCCTCCGGTTCGCAGACTTTTAGCAGCATGCGGCACGACCTGCCAAGGCTCTGGCAGATCAAGAACCACCCGATCAAGTTCCTTTTCATCAATGCCTTCGTAGCAATCGCGCAGTTCAACCTTGTAACGAGACAGAACCTCGGCCCCAAGAAACTGTTCAACGTTCTTCTGAGCCCTTGACGCGAAATCTTCTCGGATCTCGTAGCCAACAATATCGGCGCCAGCGCGAAGCATTCCCATAGAGAGCGCTCCCGAACCGACCCCAGATTCAAGCACGCGAACACCTGGGCCGATATCGGCAAGCATCAAGATTGGACCGATATCCTTTGGATAGATGACCTGGGCGCCGCGTGGCATCTTTAGAATAAAATCCGACAGCGTTGGTCGAAGCACCATCAGCACTTGGCCTTTGGTGGTGTGAAAGGAAGACCCTTCGGCTCGCCCGATGATCTCATCATGGGCCACATAACCGGAATGGGAATGGAACTCTTTACCAATGCTCAGAACTGCCTGATACCGGCGACCCTTATTGTCCAGAAACTGAACTAAGTCTCCTTCGGCTAGCGGTCCGCTCATAGTTCTGCCTCAACTTCTGTGGGTAGAGATGATGCCGAGCGTCCTGCTCGGCTAGTTATCCTGACAGATTGAGCATGGCCTGCCTCGGCCGAGGTTGCGAGTCCGCGCTGCTCAGGGGGGAGATATCCACCGGCCTTGTCTACCAATCTACAGAAAGCACACAGCGTCGAGGTCGTTGGTGCAAAGCAGCGGAGGCAATAGGTTAGGGTGTCGGCGCTTAGAGGTATTTCGGAGTTTTGAGACTGCTCAAGATAAGCGGCTCTAAAGAGCTCCGATGCTTTCCTGAGGAATCCAGAGTAAAAGTCAGACTTCGTACCGGGCGAAGCGAGCTCTATAGAGTTGAGTGCCTCTTTGTATCTCAGGTGCTTGTTACCAGCAGACATCGGGCACTCATCCACCATGTAGTCAATGCCCAAGAGGATGCAGTAAGCGGCAGTGTCACGTTCCGACAGTCTGATCAGAGGTTTAACTTTTTTGGGAAAGCCCGGTCTTGCCTGAAGCACTGGCATCTGCCTTGCTAAGTACTCGGTCTGCCATCGAAGCACGTTTCCAAAAAGCACTGCGGCCTCATCATCAAGATTATGCCCCGTCACAAGAACATCGTAGGAACCCTCGAGGGCGACTTTGTCGAACAGATGCCTCTTCGAAGTGCCGCAGGCAGAACAAGGTGTTCGGCGTGCTGCACGAGCACCCGTGGGAATGTCGTAGCCGTACTCGGTTCGTAGATCGACTTCAATCAACTTCAGCCCGCGAGCTGTTGCGAAGGTCCGAGCGTACTCAACTGAGGCATCGCTGTAATCAGTAATACCAAGGCCTAGGTATAGCCCATCAGCCTGATAGCCCGAACGCTGCAATAGGTCCCAGACTGCCAAAGAATCTTTACCGCCAGATACTGCAACAAGCACCCTGTCAGCTGGTGCCAGCATGTCGAACTCTCGCACTGCACGTGACATCTGCTCCTGACAGAAGCGGAGAAAGTGGTCTTTGCAGAAATTTGAGTTAGCCCTGCGTACATCAATAACTGCCGGATCGCGACAGACTACGCACTTCACTGCTGGGCCTTGGTTGTCAGATCTGACTCTTTCGAGACTGCACACTGAACTTCAAAGGCACCACCAGAGATAACTGGCCGAACCTCAACCTCATCGCTGTCTTCAAGACGGCCGTCGCCAGCAACGATGGTGCCGTTTCGGATTACCAGAACTGACTCACGATTGAGGTTTAGACGCTCAAGGAGTACCGACACTAGTGCTGGTCCGGGCATTTGAATTTCAGAGTTTGGGTTTCGAAGGCGCACAATCATGGCTACATGATGGACGAGATTTAGTCATATACAGTGACTTTGGTCCGCCGGCGGCGAACTCGGTTCTTGTATCGGGCAGTTTGCAAGCTGCGAGCGCGAGAAGCGTCTAGTTGATCGGTAACTTGCGTGAGTTCTCGTGCAACCCGCAGTTGTTGCTTGCTTGGCCGCATCTTCGAGTCAAACTTTCTACCTAGGGCAGCTTCTTGGGTAGCTTTCCTGCGCGACACTTTTGAGACCTGATTAGTGACGCCAAGCCGCCGCTGAGCACGTGAAAGATTTCTTGCGCTGCGGAGCTGTGATTTTGTAGGACGAGTCAGTGCTACGAACTTACGATCCAAAGACCTCTGTGACTTTGCAAGCTTGCGTTCTTTGCGTGTTGCCGGCGGTCTGGCCACAACTGTGTAGCTCTCCCCTGCGCGAAGACGAACACGCGTGAGGTCTTGGTCTTCTTTATGTACTGCGGAAGAAATTTCTCTACCGAGGAATTCAGTACCCCGCACGGCCGCGCTCGAGGCCATTCCCTCGCCGAATACTCGGATGAGCAGGGACTCCCACAGCGTCTGCAGCATTAGGAACGGCGAACTTCAATGATGGCAGAGGAGCGCTTTCCACCGCGTCGTCCAAGAAGGAACACCGCTACAAGCACTGCAACTGCGATTCCTGCTGCCACTGCAACAATTTGACTCTTTGCCTCGCCCACCTGTTCGAGCGCCTCACCCTGAAGGTCACCAAGCTTGTTCTTAATATCTTCCCTACTGATCGGTGCGTCTGATCTGCTCTGGCTCATTGCGATCCCTGCTTGTTGTGTGTGAGCGTTGTAGTCATGCTGAGTTTTTGCTTGAAGAGTATGTGTTTACGGCGTGATGCTTGTTCAAGTTAACCAAGAGGCGCCACAAGAAAAGAACTATTAATACGGTACCGACAGTGGCCGTAATGAAATATGGCGCCCAAGAAAATCTGCCGCCATTGATCTGCGTGAGGTCATTAAAAACGGTGAACTGCTGAAGGCCCCGTAGAAGCGCTAAGAGCAGTAGCGAAAATCCCAGTCCCATCACCATCGAACCTGCAAACCCATACCCCAAGTAGCGACCAAGTGTCTTAAGCGGGTCTACCGTCTGTTGCTTGGCATAGCTAGCAACGAGGTCTTTCAATTCGGTAAGTTGTCTAACTGGTCCAGACTTCGACTTTGGTCGGAACTTGTCTGCGAATTGATCTGCCAAGAGAGCCTCCTACTTTCTGCGACATAGTTTTATCACCCTTCAAGCAAACTGAAGGTTTATGTACCTACCGCCACCTAGGACCAAAGAGCGACTGATTCTCTAGGAGACTGCTGAGCAGGGGTGCTTCTGTGCCCGGCGGGGTGGCAGTGCGGTTGTTGCGTTGGTCGGTGACAGGGATCGTCGGGTTGAGGCACGCTCGGGTCTGGGTTGGCGGTCAGAGTCGGGTGCTCGCTGATGCCGACCTGTGGTGCTTCGAAAGGCCCGTCTGGGCCGGTTCTGACCGTTCAGATGGTTGGGGTGATCGTCCATCTGCCGTTGTGGGTGAGTCCGAGCGCGAGGAGTCATTTGAGGTTGATGGCGGCGCAGCGGCGGGCGTCGAGGTCGATGACGAAGTCGTCGAGGGTGAAGCCGACCGGAACGACTGACCGCAGCGGCGGCGGTTTGATCACCGCGGCCATGTCACGGGTCTCGAGATGGGCGCGGAACCCCCCGGCGCTGTGGGCGGAATCGCCAAGCACCTCGGTGCCTGCTGGTTCATCGGCGATCAGATCGGCGGCGTCGCGCGTGATGCGCCACTGTCCGGGCCGGTCACCGGGTTTGACGTCTTGGCCGGCCACGAGCGCCAACAACGCAACCGCGTGGCGACCATCGTGATCGTGTCCTGGCCGTCGTTCTTGGCTGCCGAGATGGCGGCGTGAACCGAGCGTGGAGGGAATCGCTTGGGGTCGATGTTCAGGTCGCGCAGCATATAGGCGGTCAGGCGCACCTCGTCGGACTAGTCGTAGATCGTGAAGGCGGACGGGTATCCCAGGAGTTGCGCATCCCGGCGGAGGATCCGCACTCAGGCGGAGTGGAACGTCGAGATCCGCATCTTCTGCACCACCGGTCCGACCAGGCGCCCGATCCGCGCGCGCATCTCGTGGGCGGCCTTGTCGGTGAACGTGATGGCGAGCACCTGGAACGGTGAGACCTGATGCTCGTCGATCAGGTGCGCGATGAGATGTGTAAGAACCCGCGTCTTGCGCGAGTCTGCGCCTGCGACCGATAGGAGCGGCCCTTCACCGCGGGTGACGGCCTCGAACTGGGCCGGGTTCAGCCCGGCGAGAAGGCCCTCTGCAGATATCGCCACCACACTACCGGGGGCCTCTGACAGTCCTGGCTCGCTCCGGGCCGGGCGGACGAGACGTGCGTTGATCACCGGCGCTGGCGTGGCCGACCGAAGTAAAGTACGCCAACTACAACTGCAAGTAGGCACACCGAGAACTCCGCAGCGGAGCGCTCGAACCGGGCAGGATGCGATGTTTTTCAATATCTGGGTGGTCGTGATGGTGTCACTGGCTGTTCTTACCCTGTTGTCTCACCGGCCGTCCTGGGCAGCACGCCGTAACCAGGTCCGAGTGGCCGTCGTGGTGGTCGTCGGCGTCGCAACGGCGGTTGCGTTCGCCTCCGGTCAGAGCATGTTGTTCTCGATCGGACTCGCCGCGATCACACTTGTCACTGGTGCATTCGTGGTCGGCGGATACGTGAAGGGGTCGCGGGCCTCTGGCCATGGACCATGATCGCCGCCCGACCCGGCCTGCACGAGCTCAGCGGTCCTGCGCTGGCGGAATGCGCGTCGCTCCACGGCGGAGCGAGGCTCACAGTGCACGTGACAGGGCACGCCGGAACCACCACACGAAGGATCAATCCAGACGGGTCCGTGGCCGACGCCCAGGACCGTTACCTGGAGCTGTTCTGCATTGCGAAGCCGATCGTCGCGCTGTCGGTGCTCGCCCGGTCAACAAGGCTCGGGATCGACGTCGACGCCCCCCTCAGATCTCGCTTGACCGGCATCATCGACGTCGATGACGAAGTCACCGTCGCGACCCTGCTCTCACACGGCAGCCGCCTCGCCGGCGTTCCGGCGGTCTCGTGGATGACCACCCCGGTCGACGAACGGGAGCGGCATCTCGGCACACCCCAGGGCGCACCTGGTACGAACAGCTACTCGGAGGTCCAGGCGGGGGCCATCCTCGCAAGCATCTGGCCATCGCTCGCGGGCGAAACACTCGACGAGTCGGTGTCGATCGCGACTGCCGCATGGGGAGTCGACCCTTGCGGCATCCTCTTCGGTGGCGACGCAGCCCGAAGGCTCGCGCCCTCGGAACTCGAGCCGCTCTGGGTCTCCCAGGGCGACACTTCGATCCCGATGCTCCATCTCTTGGCGCCTGAGTACCGGGGTCGTCAGTCGATAGCCTTCTCCAGTCTGGCGCGTCCGAGCGCAGTGCACGCCTTCTTCGTTGCGAGCTCGGGCTTCCTGGGCGAACTAGAGCAACAGGTCGGTACAGACCAGGGTTCGACTGGCATCGCACGACCCGTGGTGCACGACGAGGTGCACAGACGCGAAAATCGCTGTCGTCCGCTAGGCCGCACGCGCGAACCTCGGTGAACTCTCTAGCTACTCCTTGTGAGCGAACCCGCTTGCGTTCATCTCAAACTCGAGATCGACGAGAATTCGTCGATCAAGGGGCCCAAAGGGAATCGTTGTGCTGACCTGTCGACGCTCCAACTCACTCGCGTACCAGCTCCTGAGCTTCTCAAGCTCCTCCGGTGTGTCGGGACTGATCTCGGTCACGACGATCGACAGGCCTCGAGACTGATAGATACCCGCCTCCATCCGTGCTCGACTGGCTGGGTCCCTGAACACCGCCTGCTGCTGAAGCTGCAGTTCCTTCGCAGACGGCGGCTTGTCGGTCAACGGCTGGACGAGGACGTCGGTGATTGACGTCGCGGACAGCATCGTCGAGTCCAACGCCTTATCGGTCAACGCCATCACCGTCGCTATCACATCGGCGGGCACCGACGGCCGGCCCCCGCTTCGTCGGGAACAGATCAGCGAACATCGCATCAGGGAACAGCCGCAACCGGTGCTCAGCCAGAAACTCGTACGCCGATCCCTCCGGAGCAGATGTGAACACAACGCGGCCGCGTCGAGCAGCTCACAAGTCCTCTGATGGGTTCCCAAATGCAAGGCGTCCTTGAAGCATAAGTTCTTGCTCTTCGAGCATCTCAATGAGTGACTTTGTACGCGTACCTAGGTCTGGAGTCGCGAGTAACCGCTCACGATCTAGTGCGCAGAGAGGAGCCATGATGGCAAGCTCATACAATCGACTACTGGGGTCGGTGCTCAGCTCACAGTCTGCGAGCACCCCCTGTGCTCCCATCTCTACTGCCAGCGCGGCAACACGGCGCGCAATCTGTTCTGCTTTGACAATCAACGACTCATCAAGCGGCTCCTGCAGCACTTCGTCCGGCCATTTCCTCACGAGCGCTCTTGGATATGGATCGTCCTCAAGCCACTCGATTACTTGAATGCGCTCAGTTCCTACTGCCACTAGAACCCAAGTTCCATCACTTTGCTCGGCGGCTTGAGCAATTACTGCTCGGCACCCAACCCGACCTCGTGTATCACCGCCGCCGACCTCGCTGCCTCGCTCGATTAGCACCACCCCAAATTCATTTGAGTTCGAATGCTGCAAGTCATGCATCATGACTTGGTAGCGAGGTTCAAAAATATGGAGCGGTAAACCCATACCCGGCAGAAGCACTGACCCTAAGGGGAATAATGGCAACTCACCAGACTCAGAGAATTTCTGTGGATCAGATAGTGAGGAGTCCTCTCCTTGGTCGGGCATCTTTACAGTCCTTTTGGCGGTTCCGGAGCAAGTGGAATAAGTGAATCAAGCGGTAGTTCATCCGGATAGCTCAACAATGCCTGCAAAATCTCTCTTTGTATGGTCAGGTCCGAAGAGTTCACATTTCGACTGCCAGTATTGATGAGAAAGGAGAAACCAAGATTCTTTGATGCTGACGTGCGCAACCAGCCTGATAGGGCGGTCACCTGCTGAAGGGTTCCAGTCTTTGCTCGCAGACTGCTTCGTAGCGGCTCTGACAGGAAGCGGTCGTCGAGCGTGCCGGGCTGACCAGGAACAGCCATCGAGCCTGCGATCTCTCCCGCACTTCCATCCGCCGCAAGCAATGCTGACAAGAATGCACATGTCACTTTGTCATCAGGAGATAACCCAGAGCCATCAGCAAAGCTAACCCCTTCAGCCGGTAGATCCGAGGCTGCAACCCATTTTTGCAACTCAGCAACTCCGGCAGCGGTTGAGCCCGGTCCTCCGGCTGCTATGCCTAGTTCCTTTACTAGTAGCTCAGTAGTGGTGTTATCAGAGAACCTGACCGCCTCGGTCACAAGCTCGCTCACAGTAGGAGACTCCACCTGAAACAGGTCAGTAACTCCCGCAGGGGTTATCCCAACTTTTGGGTCTGCTTGAATCGTGATGCCACGAGACCGCAGCAGTTCAGTAAACACCGCTGCTGCATGCAAAGTCGGATCCTTAACAATTGCACCATCTCCGGCAACACCGTCGTTCACCAACAGTGCTGACAGAGGTGCAACTTGCCCCTGAGTGGTATACCGATCCGGCCACGACTCAACTGTTTGTTGGTCATCTTGGCGTGAAGCATCACCGACTACTGAGCCCGTAATCATGCGAATTCCAGTGTCGTAGATTTGATCAGCGACTTTGTCGAGATTCGTAAATACTTGTCCGGCACGGTCGGGGCGCGCAGCAAATGATGCCGTGCTTAACACTGGGTCTCCGCCCCCTTGGATGTACAGATTTCCTTGGACGGTTGAGCCATCAGTAGCTTTGCCATCAGTAGAAAACTTAGTGCTGAGGCGAGAATTTGGGTCAAGAAGGTCAAGTGCTGCAGCCGCAACTAGAAGTTTCATATTCGAAGCCGGAACCAGCGCGTCTTGGGCTTGGTATGAAAAAATCGGATTATTCGCGTCACGCACTTGCAAACATGTCTCGAGGGGTGCTTCGGCAAGAATCGGCTGAAGAGCCGCATCAAGCTTTCGCTTTGCAACCGGAGAAACAACTATTTCAGCCACTCTTCGGGCCGAGAGCAGGTCAGTTGACAGCACCAATGGTGCTGCTGGAGCAGCGGCTACTTGCGTGTCCTTCTGAATCGAATAACCAGCAAAGCCGAGGAGCAAACCAATAAGTGCTGTGCAACTTGCTGCTATCAGCCATGGCCGCGCTGAAGAACTAGCCCTTGGTCTGGCACCATGCCGGCCGCTCCGCTGCCTCCTGACTACCGCAACATCGCCAGCAACGTTGAGCGCCTCACCAGAGGAGTTGCGTTTGGTAGCAGCCTCTTGTGCTGACTCTCGTGCCGCAGAACGCGCTGCAGTTGTACGAAATAGATCGGGGTCGAGTGGTGTCGCCCCTGAGCGTTCGGCGGGTGTCTGTTGTCTTTCAGCGGGTGGGGGTTCTTGGTTACTCACCATCAGCCTCGGCAGGGCCAGAGTCGATGAGTTCCAAGCCGCGCCTCATGCGGTAGCGGCTGTGTCTCCATAGGTGACCGAGAGCGGAGACAGCTCGATCAGCCGAGCTGTAACACAGGCGGCCTGTGCTGCGGACAGTCGCTGGCCCTGCATTGTCGCTGAAGGCAACAGCGAGTTCGGTAGCGGTCAGAATTGGTTTACCCGTGAGACGTGAGACCTCATCGGCGGCACGAGCAAACCTGGCGTCTTGTCGTTCGTGGTACGACACAATTCTTTGAACATCGGGGTCCTGAGCAAATGGCCCTTGGTGAAGCATCCGTGCCTGATTCGACTGAATGCCAATTCCCAGATAGATCACTGCATCCACGAGCGGATGCGAAGCAACCAGTTCGAGCACCTTTGGAATTGTGTCTCTGGTCTCACCACCCGCTAGGTCCACAGGGTTACCTCCGCTCCATCTTGGCGGAAGGTATGCGTCGATTGCTTCTTTCAGGTCGGCTGGTAACTTAATCAGCTGAAGGTCGTGGTCGCGCGCAATTGCATCGGCTGTTACAACTCCCCAACCGCCAGCAGTGGTCATCACCACCACCTTGTTGCCCCGCGGCAGCGGCTGAGTAGCGAACGTTGCTGCAGCTTCAAATGCCTCTTCCACTGTAGCTGCGCGAGTGACACCAGCTTGGCGGCATACACCGTCAAAGGTGCGATCATCCGTTGCGAGCGAACCAGTGTGGCTTGCAGCCGCTTGTGCGCCCCCCTCGGTCGCTCCCCCCTTAATGACCACTAGTGGCATTTTCTGTGCAACGGCCGCGACCTGATTGAAGAAATTCCGGCCATCTGAGATGCCCTCTACGTATGCCAGACCAACTCGCGTAGCGGGGTCATGGCTGTACATCTCTAAAAAGTCGCCCACAGAGGTAGATGCTGCGTTTCCGGCTGAGACTGCTCGAGAAATGCCAACCCCTGTTGCGCAGGACCAGTTCATAAAACTCGAGACAAAATTCCCCGACTGACTTGCTATTCCAATTCCACCGGCAGGTGGGTAGGGGGCAACAATCTGAGCGCAGAGTTGTACGGGCGTAGAGACCACACCCTGACCATTGGGGCCTACCAGCAATATTCCAAGCTCTTTACATAGCGCAACTAGCTCAGCCTCATCTATACGACCTTGCTCTCCCGCTTCTCCATAGCCAGCCGAGGTCAGAAAAGCTGCAGTAATTCCCTTCTTTGCAGCCTCACGAAGTAGCTCAAGGTTTGCCGATTTGGGCGTACACACGAAGATAAGATCGGCTTCTCCGTGCGGTAACTCCTGAAGCGAGCGTAGGGTTTTTAACCCGAGCACCTCTGCCCCCTCAAGATTGGTTGCAAAGATCTTCCCCTGATATCCAGAGGCGATCACATTGTGAAGGCTGACAAACCCAAACTTGCCGGGATGTGTCGAGGCTCCTGCAATAACAATTCCCTTGGGTTCAAATAGAGCAGAAAAGTTTGATTCCGCATGCTCAAGGTTTCGCTGTATCTGGCTCATGCTTGCACCTCGACTAATGCGTCAACGGCTATTGGCTGACCCCGAGAAATAATCAGCGGATTAATATCTATAGACAGAACCTCAGGATGTTCGACCGCTATCTTCGACAATGAAAGCAAGATCTTTGTAACTGCTAAGCGATCAACCGCAGGATCACCACGAAACTCATCGAGTAGTGCTTGTGCGTGCAGTTGGTCGAGCATGTCCTCGGCATCTACTTCTGTAATCGGCAGCAGCCGAACCGCAACGTCTGCAATGGCCTCGGCAAGAACTCCGCCAATACCAATAAGTACTGTGGGACCGAACTGCTCATCTTGCGAGATTCCTGCTATCAGCTCGCGGCTGCCGCTAATCATGGGTGCTACTAAAACTCCCGTTGCATGATCCTCAGGTAGCGCCGCGTCGAGCAATGCAGTGGCGGCTTTATGAACGCTGTCGGGGTCAGACAGAGCTAGGCGAACCAAACCTCTCTCGGTCTTATGCGAAATATGTTCCCCGCATAATTTCACCGCAACTGGAAGACCAACAGAGACGGCTGCGTCTACAGCCTGATCTGCTGTGCTTACAAGCACCTCGGGGGCAAACGGGATGCTGAACTCAGACAAGAATGCCTTGGAGTCCGCCTCGGACAAGGTGCGTGACATCTCGGCAGTGTATAAGCCGCCCGGGCACTGCCCGAGGAGACCCCGACTCGTAACAAGAATCCTCACAGTCCTACTCTGAGGGCATGCAGATTGTTTCAGCACTCTTTATTGATGAAATCGAACTTCGACAAGTCCCCGGGCCATCCACTCGAATCGACCTGACGGGCATCCATTTTTCTGCGGCCGCACCCGAGCCGTTTCCAGTAACCGTTACGCCACATCTAGTGGTCATTGTGCGCAACGGTGTTGGCGAAGAGCCAAATGGTGTACTTGAAGTCACCTTTCATCGAGCAGGAGATCAAATTGCCAGAAATGTGCAACCTGTTGAGGTTGAGCCAGGCAAGTTTGCATACCGGCTAGTACGAGGCGAACTCGAGTTTCCTGGCGCAGGAACCATCGAGGCTCATTGCCGAATTGATTTGGGTGAAGTGACTGTGGTGCCGTACACACTGCTCGAGCCTGTGGCCTAAGGGGTCTGGCCGTGACAGCCCGTGTCATGTCAGCTTTGTCGCAACACCCACTAGCGACGCAGGCAGTTGGCGAATGCGCAGGAGCACTACTCGAGGCTGGCGGAGTTAACCCGGAGCTCCTGCTCATTAGCGTGACTCCCCCACTAGCGGGCGCTCTTGAAGACATCCTCGGGGCAACCAAGGCGTTGCTGAAACCAGGGGTGCAAATCGGAGTGACCAGCGACCGCATCCTCACTGGCTCGCGTGAGGTAAAGGGAACCACGGCAATTAGCATGTGCGCCCTGTGGTCTTCTAGTCGGTCTCCGAGCGAGTTCGCAGAGGTAGAAACTCAACCCGGCAGGCCGGTGGTGAAGGGACTGCGACTAGCAGTCGCTGCTGAAGACGCTTCGGTTGTAAGCACATCAATATCTAGCGAGTTTGAACAACTACGCGACGCCACCGGAACACTCATCCTTCTGGCAGATTCCAGCATTCGAAATCTGGATCAAATCCTTGATGGAATCGCTGCAGTAGCACCGGGAATTGTTGTTGTTGGAGGAAGTTCAGGCAGCAGTCTTCACGAAGGCGCAACTCGACTCTGTCTAGACAACAACATCTACGCCAGTGGAATGGTTGCGGCGCTCATCCCACCTGAGATTGTGACCCGTATCTGTGTGTCGAAGGGTCACAAGCCCGTTGGTCCTGCGCTGCTTGCCACGCGAGTTGAGCGAAACGTGATCTACGAACTTGGGGGTCGTCCCGCCCTTGAGGTGGTCCAGGAAATTCTGAGCACTCTGGCAGCAGAGAAACGAGCAGCTGCTCGTGATGCTTTGCGCATCGGCTTGTTCGTCAGCCCGCAGTGGCCTGATCAGCAGCTCTCGCCCGAGGCTATTTACTGCGGCGTACTTGGAGCAGATAAGGCAACTGGCTCGGTGATAGTCGGACAGGAAGTGGAACTAGGCGCAACCGTTCAGTTCGCTGTGTGTAACTCAAATAGCGCCACAGCTGACCTGAAGTCTGTGTTATCTGGCCTACCCCGCGTTCTAGCAAGTCTGGTATTCAGTTCCCGTTCGAGAAGCGCCGATTTCTTCGGCGCGTCAGATCATGAGGCTGGGCTCATTGCCGGCGCATTGGATCCCGCAACTGTTTGGGGTATCTCTTGCTTTGAATGCTTTGGACCGCTGGGATCAACATCTCGGGTGCACGACAGTGCTGCGAGTTTGCTCCTCTTTGCCGATCAAACCCCGTCCCATCTCGGCGTAATTTAAATCGGCATTACTCACAAGGCACCGCGATCGCTACGATCAGGCGGTCCTCGTAACAGAAAGTCGTGCCAGATGACAGAGAACGCCTCGGCCAACTCACAAGGAACAGACCTTGAACAGTTGGCGATCAATGTTATTCGTGGCCTATCAATGGACGCGCCCCACGCAGCAAACTCAGGCCACCAGGGAACAGCCATGGCTCTCGCACCGCTTGCGCATGTTCTGTGGACGCGGATTTTGCGTTATGAATCCAGCGCCCCAGAGTGGCCTGATCGCGATCGCTTTATTCTCAGCCCGGGTCACGCATCAGTGCTTCTGTACTCGATGCTCTATCTCACGGGTTACGAACTCAAACTTGAGGACCTGAAGCAGTTCCGTCAGTGGGGTTCAGCTACGCCAGGTCACCCAGAGTCTCATCATACATCTGGCGTTGAAGTCACTACTGGCCCACTAGGGCAGGGCTTTGCGAATGGGGTCGGTATGGCGATTGCTGAGCAATCACTTCGAGAACGCTTTGGTGAAGACGTCTGCGATCATCACATCTACGCGATTGTTTCAGACGGTGACCTGTCAGAGGGGCTGAGCCATGAGGCGGCTTCCCTTGCTGGCCACCTAAGTCTTGGCAAGCTTGTCTACATCTACGACGACAATCACATCACCATTGACGGTCCCACAGAACTGTCGCTCACTGACAACGCTGCTGAACGATTCCGCTCTTACGGTTGGCATGTCATTGAACTTGGCGAGGCTTCAGAAGATTTGGATGCCATCGAAGCAGCAGTCATTGAAGCGCGAGAAACCCTAGACCGGCCTTCGCTGGTTATTATTCGCAGCCACATCGGCTTTCCTTCTCCTGAGCTCACCGATTCACCCGCAGCGCATGGCTTAGCCTTTGACGCTGCAGCTATTGCTTCGGCAAAAGAGGTCATGGGCTTACCCCCCGAGCCCTTTTATGTGCCCGATGAGGTGCTGCAGATGTATCGCGAAGCAGGAACTCGCGGTGCAGTGCAGCGAACAGACTGGAACCAACGTTCTCACGCAGCCTTAGCCGGCCGAGAGTCCGAGTGGGAAGCAACCCTAGGTGGTTCTGGTTTGCCCGGCTGGCAGAAGTCGCTTCCCGTATTTGAAGTTGGCGAGAAGCCCGCAACTCGCGTGGCCTCGCAGCAGGTACTCAATGCAGTCTTTGGTCAGGTTCCTGGAATTATGGCTGGCGGAGCCGATCTAACTGGCAACGTGGGTTTAACTCTCAAGGGCCAGAATGTGCTCTCAGCACAGGACCCATCGGGGCAGCAGATCTTCTTTGGCGTTCGTGAAAATGCGATGGGCTCAATTTTGGTTGGTGCTGCCCTGCACGGCGGTGTCCTACCTGCTGGCGGAACCTTCTTGGTGTTTTCTGATTACATGAGACCATCTGTCCGCCTAGCAGCGCTTTCCTCAGCCAAGGCGGTCTTTGTGTGGTCCCACGACTCCGTAGGAGTTGGCGAAGACGGGCCAACGCATCAACCCACTGAGCAGGTCATGTCATTGCGCCTGATCCCCGACCTGACGTTGCTTCGACCGGCGGATGGAAATGAGGTCTCCGCAGCCTGGAGGGTGATTATCGAGGGTGCAGGGCCATGCGCACTGATCCTGTCTCGCCAGAACACGCCTGTGCTTGAGGGAACCAAGGAACTCGCCGCAGCCGGCGTAGCTCGCGGCGGTTATACGCTTTTGGATTCACCAGATCCCGTGGCAATTCTGGTAGCAACCGGCACCGAGGTTGCAGTAGCTATAGAGGCTGCTCAGGTTCTGCTCGCTGAAGGAATCTCCACTCGAGTTGTTTCACTGCCAAGCTGGGAACTCTTTGAGGCTCAAAGCAAGCAGTACCGATCCTCCGTACTGCTTCCAAACATACCGACCATCTCTGTAGAAGCGGGAGTCACCTTAGGCTGGTCTCGCTATGCATCAGCGAGTGTCGGTATCGATCGATTCGGTGCCTCGGCCCCAGGGAGTCGAGTTTTGGACGAACTGGGCATCAACCCAACGCACGTAGCTCAGGTCGTGCGCGAGCAACTCTGAGTTCTGAGAGTCGGCATTCTTAACTGCTCGCTCACTACCGAGTAGCGCGTAGAGTGACCGCCATGTCAAAGCTGCATGAGTTGTTTCAGCGTCAAGGTCAAAGTCCCTGGTTAGACAACCTCAAACGCGAGTGGCTGATCTCAGGAGAGATTCAACAGTGGATCGACGACGGTGTTCGAGGTATCACGTCAAATCCTTCTATCTTCCAAAAAGCAATTGAGTCGAGTCAGGCCTACACCGAACAGCTAGCAGAGTTAGTAGCGCGTGGTGCCACGGTTGAGGATTGCTATTGGGAGCTCGTATTGCAAGACATTGAGTCAGCGTTGGGCTTGTTGCGCCCAATCTTTGATGAGTCCCAAGGTGCCGATGGTTTTGTGTCTCTTGAGGTCAGCCCATTACTTGCCAGAGACACTCAGGGCACTCAGAACCAAGCTCGGTCTTTATGGGAGAGCGTCAACAAGCCCAACTTACTAGTCAAGATTCCCGCAACTCAAGAGGGACTTGGGGCTATTTCTCAAATGACTTCAGAAGGTACCAGTGTCAACGTAACGCTGATCTTTAGCCTGGAACGCTACGCCGCTGTGATGGATAGCTACATTTCTGGCCTTGAGGCAGCGCTAGCAAATGGCGCAACGGACTTGTCACATATCAGCTCGGTTGGCAGTTTCTTTATTAGTCGCGTTGACACCGAAGTGGACCGCCGTCTGACAAGTAACGGAGCCCCCGAAGCGTTAGCTCTCATGGGCACTGCTGCTGTTACCCAAGGGCAGTTGGCATATGGGGCTTTTGTGGCTACCTTCAGCGGCCCGCGTTGGGACCGCTTAGCTGCCCATGGCGCCCGAGTTCAGCGTCCGCTCTGGGCCTCAACATCAACTAAAAACCCCGATCTTTCAGACACGCTGTATGTAGATTCGCTGATTGGGCCTAACAGCGTGAACACACTGCCCGATGCCACCCTTCGAGCATTCCAAGACCACGGAACGGTGCTTCGAACAGTCGATGCGGATCTGGCTGAGGCCCAACGCCTATGGGAACGCTTAGGAAATTTTGTAGACCTAGAAGATGTTGCGTCTGTACTCGAGATTGAAGGTGTTGAAGCATTTAAGAAAAGCTTTGTTGAGCTGCTCGATGTTCTGAAGTTGCGCTGTGACGCGCTCCGCTCCTAGCGAGTTCGCTATCTGAACCAAGTTGGTTCAGATAGCGAACTAAGCTAGTGTGCCGGGATGACAGCAGACTTCAGCCCAGCAGAACCTCCAACTCAGGCCCAACAAGCCCTGGCCCGACAAACTCTGGAGCATCAACAGGGTTTTGGTTGCTCGATTGAGGCAGCGCTAGAAATTGTTCGTGACCGTTGGACCATCCTTATTCTGCGCGATGCCTTTCGCGGTATTCGAAGGTTTGATGAGCTTCGACGAGACCTAGACATCCCGCGAGCGATTCTTGCTGATCGCTTGCGTTCGTTAGTCGAGCATGGAGTACTGGTGAAGCGGCAGTATCAGAATCGTCCTGAGCGTTTTGAATATCGACTCACGGCAATGGGCATGCAACTCTCGCCGATTCTGGTCTCATTGATGCAGTGGGGTGATCGGTGGTTATCTGGCGAAGAGGGGCCACCTCGGGTTCTTGTCCATGAGCCCTGCTCAACCGAGATCGATATGAGCTTTTATTGCTGGACCTGCAAAAAAGCATTTTCTCCGACCCAAATCAGCAGTCGGCCCGGCGCCGATGTTTCAATGCTGCACAGAAGCGAAGCTGCTCACTCATGAATCCTCATCAAGAACTCCTCGACCTGCCACTGCGCGATTTGCTGCAGCGTTCTGCTCAGTTGCGCGATGCAACAACTGGAACTCGGGTTACCTACTCACCCAAGGTTTTCATTCCACTCACAAGGCTCTGCCAAGACAAATGTGGCTACTGCACCTTTGCCCAACCACCAGCGCGAGTTGAAGCGCCATTTCTCACTGCTTCAGAAGTGCTAGCAATTGCCAAGAAGGGTGCCCAAGCCGGTTGCCACGAGGCGCTGTTCACCCTTGGAGAGCGACCCGAATTGCGCTACACCGTTGCGGCAGCCTGGCTCAAAGAAAACGGCTACTCATCAACAGTTGAGTACTTAGCGGCCATGTGTGCCCTAGTGCTAGAGAAAACTGGTTTGCTGCCGCACGCAAACGCCGGCGCACTTTCTGAAACTGAGCTTGCGATCTTACGAGCAGTGTCGCCCTCACAAGGCATGATGATCGAGTCGCTCAACCCAAACTTGACTTGCCATGCCGGCTCGCCCGACAAGACCCCAGAACGAAGGCTGCGCACTCTTGAGGCTGCTGGGCGCTTACAAATCCCATTTACTACCGGAATTTTGGTTGGGATCGGTGAGTCCCGAGTAGATCGGGTGCAAGCACTACAGGCAATAGCCGAGTCGCATAGCCGCCACGGCCACATCCAAGAGGTCATCGTGCAGAACTTCCTTCCCAAAGAGGGAACCTCTATGCACAAGTCTCCTCCCTGCCCCCAAGATGAGTACCTAGAGGCAATTGCCTTAGCACGACTCATTCTTCCGCCGGCAGTGCATTTACAAGCGCCGCCTAACCTGTCCGAGGATTTTGCCGTGCTACTTGATGCTGGGATCGACGACTGGGGTGGTGTGTCTCCAGTAACTGCGGATCATGTCAACCCGGAGCGACCGTGGCCCGCTCTTGATCGACTGGCTGAGGTCTCTGCAGACGCCGGTTTTAGTTTGGCCCCTCGACTCACGATTTACCCTGAGTGGGCACTTCAACCTGAACGCTTTGTCGATGCAGGACTGCGCTTTGCAGTTATGGACCGATCAGATTCCGAGGGCCTCGGACGCGATGACCCTGGTGCAGTCTTTCCAGAAAAGATGACTGCTAATCAGAACGCCGGAACTGGTGCCGAGGTCTTAAGCATCACAGGCCGAGGCGAGAGCTCAACGGCTTGGTACTCCGGAGCTGCAGTCTCTCCGTTGGTTCTTGTGCCGAGCCCAACCTCTGCGCGTCTATCGCGTGGTTCTGTTCACGAGGTTCTCGACGGGGTCCTTCTAGGTCAAGAAGTTGAGCAAGAGCAGATTCTGACGCTGTTTTCAGCCCGGGGAGCAGAGGTGGCGGCAGTTGCTGAGGTTGCCGACGAACTGCGCCGGCGTGCAGTAGGGAACACCGTTACCTACGTTAAGAATCGCAATATTAACTACACCAATGTCTGCACATTTAAATGCAAGTTTTGCGGGTTCTCGAAGGGTCCTCTGAGCCTTAATCTGCGCGGCACCCCATATTTGCTGACCTTGGAGGACATGCAAGAACGCGTGCGCGAAGCCCATGCGGTTGGAGCAACTGAGGTCTGTTTGGTCGGCGGTATTCATCCCAGTTTTGACGGGGACTACTACATTGACGTCTGCCGAGCCGTTAAGGATGCAGTCCCAGAAATGCATCTTCACGCCTTCACTGCTTTAGAAGTAACTGAAGGGGCAAAGCGGCTAGGCGAACCGCTCGAACAGTACCTGCAGCGACTCATAGATGCAGGGCTGCGGTCCTTACCAGGGACGGCCGCAGAGATCCTCGATGATGAGGTGCGAGCTATTCTCTGCCCCGACAAAATCAACACCGAGGAATGGTTAGAAGCTCACCGAATTGCACATTCGCTAGGTCTTCGCTCCAACGTGACCATTATGTTCGGATCAATTGAACAACCCGTAAGCTGGGCGCGCCATCTGCTCGTTACAAGGGCACTTCAAAAAGAGACTGGCGGTTTCACCGAGTTTGTTGGACTGCCATTTGTCCATATGGCAACACCGATGTACCTACAGCGCAACTCGCGACGCGGTCCGACCTTCCGAGAAGTATTACTGATGCACGCAGTAGCGAGAATCACTTATACCGGCTACATCGACAACATCCAAGGGTCATGGGTAAAGCTTGGCTTGGAAGGTATCTCTCAGCTACTCCAAGCTGGAGTGAATGACCTTGGTGGCACGTTGATGGACGAAAACATCTCTCGCGCAGCAGGCGCAAGCCATGGAACTGACGTTTCACCCGAGGACTTTAGAAACCTTGTTGAGCCACTCGGTAGGCACCTTGAACAACGAACTACTTTGTACGGGCGCGTGCCAAGTAACGCTGGAGTCTCTGTGACGGCCTAGACCAGTACTGCGGTACCGGGCTGTTTTTGTGTGCGTGGCAAGTTCTTATACACAGGACACCAGGCCCAACTGCAGTACTGGCTAGGTAGTCCCCATTGGCGGCGAAAATTCAGGATTGGTTGGAAGGTGCCCAGCCTGAGCGCTATCTAGCTCTGGCAGTGCAACAACACCCGGTGGACGAGCCGCAGCACGTACAAACACCCGACCCGGAAAGCCGAGAGAATCAGGCGGGCTTGGGTGTGAGACAAGAACGCTCGAAATTTCCGCTGAACATGAACTTGCAATGCATACTAGGTAGCCCTGAGCTAGCTATTTGGCGGGTACTCTGGAAGGTGTGTTGACCTCCCCTCCAACCTCGCCTGATCCCTCCGCACGAGACTGGACGTCATTCGATCATGCGGGGGATACCTACCTATTCGATGCAACGTTTCTGCGTAGCAACTGGAGCTGCATTTTTGGCCAAGGTTGCAAGGGGATTCTGGAAGAGGACGCCACTGAACTAGGCCAAGGATGCTGCTCCCACGGGGCCCACTTTGCCGACTCGCCGGACCGCAAGCGCACCCGCAAAGCGGCTGCGCGGCTCACCTCAGCACAATGGCAATTTAAAGACTTTGCTGATGAGGAAGGCGGACCATTCCAAAAGACTAAAGCCGGGGAGTCCACAACTCGAGTTCATCAGGGTGCCTGCATCTTTTTAAACCGACCCGATTTTCATCTTGGATCAGGTTGCGCGCTCCATGTCGGCGCTGTTGAAGCAGGTGAGAGTTTCTTGGACTGGAAGCCGGAGGTTTGCTGGCAGCTTCCGCTCAGACTCACCCACCAGATTGACGAGGTAGGGCATACCACGTGGACCCTTCGGGAATGGATGCGGAGGGACTGGGGCGAGGGTGGCGAAGAGTTTCACTGGTGGTGCACCGAGAGCCCAGAGGCTTTTGTTGGTAAGGACTCAGTCGTTATTACTCTCAAAGAAGACATCGTTCGCCTTGTAGGACCGGCGGTGTACGAGAAGCTGCTCGTTGCGTTAGGGCAGGTGCCGCAAGAGGCATGGGTTCCGCACCCGGCGGTTCGAAGGCAGAGCACCCTGTAGGTCCGCACTCAATAGTTCAGGCCACGGACAGGAAATAGGCCCGGTCAGATTTCTTTCAACTACATCTGAAGAAGGTCGCTAAGTCGACAATCAAAGATGTGCGTTAATCATCGGCCTGCCCATACGCAGCATTATCATCGCTAGCGTCATCATCAGGAATGTCATCAACGCCAAGTTCTGCCTCGATATCATCGTCAAGGTCTTGTTGAACTGCCACTGATTGAACTATTGGTTCACCTTCGAGATCAGTGAAGAGCGCCTCAATATCAAGGTCTGGCCCGCGCTTTAACGCACGTGCCTCTTCGTATCTGCGGTGCCGACCCTTCTTCACGGTGGGACTCCCCGTCTTTGTCAACTGAGTACGCAAGTGTAGCGCCTCGACTCAAATCATGCGCGCGGCAGACCGCTACAATGCAAAATCAGAGTGAAGGACTTTATAGAAAGAACAGATCGAACTCATGGCCTCCGGGGCTTTTCAGCGTTCCTAGTTGTCAAAAACTTCTGGCTGCGGCAGCAATTTCTGAACCTTCACGCAGAATTATTGATACAGCTCTGATGCCCTCAGTAGCTATTCTCTGCCTACTCGGCACGTTCTGTGCATTTTTGGGAGCTGTTGCTGGGATTGGCGGCGCAACAGTGCTAGTTCCGCTCCTACTTCTTTCAGGCGTTGAGCCGCGCCTAGCAGCGCCGCTCGGAATGATCACCGTGGCCGCCGGATCCTTAGCTGCTGCTTCTCGCCAACTTGACGATGGCGTGGTTCATCACCGACTTGGCCTATCGGTAGAACTCTTTGCCTCAATTGGGACAGTGACAGGTGCGCTGCTCTCGGCATCGATCTCTGAGGTCTGGCTCGCAAGAATGCTGGGTACAGCTGCCCTAATAGGTGCAATCGCTGCAATTGCTCGAAAGGGCGTTCGTAATAAACCCTCGGGAATATTTGATGATGAGTCTGCTGGGGAATGGCCCGGAACACTCGGAGGCACCTACACCCTCAAGGATGCAGTAGTCCCCTATCAAGCTAAGAATGTTGGCTTTGGACTAGGGATCTCTGTGTTCACCGGAATTGTTTCTGGACTAGCAGGAGTTGGTGGAGGATTCATGAAGACCCCAACGATGAGCGAGGTCATGAAAGTCCCCGTAAAAGTAGCGGCCGCAACCTCAACTTTCATCTCTGGGATTACGGCCTCTACGGCATTGCTGATCTATGGCATCCAGGGCCGGGTAGAAGTTCGTCCGGCTGCCGCTGTAGTTCTGGGCGCACTGATTGGCGGATTTAGTGGCGCACGGCTGCAATCACGGCTTAATGCCAGCACCGTGCGAAAAATGACTGGTCTGCTACTAGCCGCCGTCGCAGTACTCGTGATTGGCGGGTCCTTGTGAGCGACTCAAGTACAGGCAACGAAGAAGAGCGCTTCCCTCGGGTAGTGCATGGTCCAAACCGATTCTCTGCGCTCTCGCTCTGGCTGCAACGTTCAGTAATCGTTATTGCCCTGCTAGCAGTTCTCACCATGCTGCTTCCTGCGACCTTCGCTATAAAGACCGGAATGGTTTTGGTTGTCTTACTCATCTCACTGCCTCTGGCCAGGGTGCTGTGGTTTGTGCAGCGCTGGATCCGCCGCGGAGACCTACGCTTTGCTTCAGTTGCTGCGGCTGTTCTGCTTGTAGTTGCAGCTGGCGCTTTGCTAGCGATGGCTCGCTAAAAACACGGGACTGAAAAATTCTGAACCGCACAGGGTCAGTCAGCGCAGATTTACTGCCCGTGCCGCGGCTCGAGTACGAGCCCCACCCTGCGATCAAAGGCAAGCGCTGCTTCGCCACTCACTAGGCGGCGAATTGGTTCCCCGACTACCTCCGCCCTCCAGCCAACGGTCAAGCGGGCATCGGGCACACCTCTAAGAAGATCTTCAAGATCCGAACGAGTTGCCAACAATGATGTCTCAAGTTCTAGTTCACGAGCGCGCTGGCTTACCCAAGCACTGACCAGAGGTAGCGCTGGCTTCAGCTCAGACGGCATTTCTGGCGAGTGAGTGACTGGCGCTCTAGTCGGCGTCTTGCTACGAGAACCCTGCACCACTGAGAGCAGTTCTTCTGCCATCCCCGTGCGAAGGTTTCGACCTTCTACACCTCGAAGGGAGCGGATCTCTTCAACCGTGGTTGGAACTGCAGCAGCAACTCCGACTACGCCAAGGTCCGACAGAACAAAACGCGGTGTCTGATCGGTCTCAATTGCTTTGGCTTCGCGCCATGCAGCTACTGCCTGAGCTATTGCTAGTGATGACCCACGAAGGTGACGAACCTCTTTGATGCGTCTCCAAGAATCTTCAGGGTTTCTGGGCCCGCGATCCTCAGTTCGCAGTTCTTCACATGCAGCGTTTACCCATGCCGTTCTTCCGCGCTCCTCAATCCGGTCCATGAGTTGCTCCGACAGCTGCAAAAGGTGCGCTACGTCACTCGCGGCGTAGGTCAACTGTGCTGCACCAAGCGGCCGCCGGAGCCAGTCCGTCAGCCGGTCGGCTTTTGGTGCAATAACTTCAAGTTCTCGTTCGAGCAAGGTAGACAACGAAGGGCTCGTGTAGCCCAAGAAACCTGCCGCAATCTGAGTATCTAGCAACCGTCCGGGGATAGTCCCGCAGGACCGTTCCATAACTTCCATGTCCTGACGAGCAGCGTGCATGACTGCAAGGCCATCTCCGTCGAGCACCTTGGCAAAAGGCTTTAAATCAACCTTGAGTGCATCTATGAGTGCAATGCCGTGACTGTCGGCCACCTGCACCAGCGCTACCTGCGGAAAGTAAGTCCGCTCGCGATGAAACTCTGTATCTATGGCATAGCTAGCTTCACCGGATACCCGATCAACAAAATCGGCGAATGCGTCAGCATCCACGATGAGCTCAAATGCAGATTCGGAAGATGCAGGCATGTAGTTATTCGAGGTCGAATCCAGAGGCTGTGTCTCGGCCCGAATCAATCCATGCCTGAGTACCGCCAAGAACATTTACCATCACGTACCCCTGGGTCTCGAGAAACTCACAGGCTTTCATACTGCGAAAACCAATTTGGCAAATCACGTATCCGGTCTCTTCGTCTGGTACGTCTCCGAGTCGCTCAGGAAGTTCCGTGAGTGGTATCGAGATTGCTCCAGGAACATGCCCCTGCTGAAACTCATCTGGCATCCGCACGTCAATCAGGGAAGCGCCCTCGGCGAGTAATGCACTCAACTCATCTACATCAATCTCTCTAATCATTTCTCACTCCGAAATCTTTATCGCAACGGTCAGGATGCTCTTAGTGGGAAACACCAAAGACCGCACTAGTTGACGTTTAAACTAGCGGGCACTACTCGTGGCTTGGTGCCTCAGGAAGAAACTACGCCGCCATACACATGCTCTCCACCTCGGGCAGCACCATGATTACTGACGGCAAAGTCAAGGTCAGAGAGAAATAGATCAACTACCTTATCGTGGCCGGGAGATGTCATAACGTGCAGTCCGCCCTGTTGGCGATCAAGGTTCCACCCTCGGTCATCCATCACATCGCCAATAGCGTCAATGCTCAGGCTGGAATCCGAGAGTTGGTCAACTCCAAACTCAAACAGTGACATCTCGGGGTTTGACGTTATCTGCAGACCTTGGATTGAGTTGATTCCATCCTTAAGGCCGTTCGTGGCATTCAGCACACGTTGCCCTAAGCGCATATACCCAGCGATGCCAAGGTGATTCATGGTGGCCCAAGCCCCCGCTATGGGCGACCCAGGCCGAGTGCCAGCAGATGTAGAGGAGGCGTAGAGCCCACCGGGCCAACTGTCATACATAAATATTTGCAATTGATACAAGTCAGAATCTCGGTACAACACCGTTGATGCGCCCTTAAAGGCGTAGCCATATTTGTGAATGTCAGCAGACATTGAAGTTACGCCAGGCACACGGAAATCCCATGGTGGAACCTCTTCGCCCAGAGCCTCCCAAAATGGCAGCAAGTAGCCGCCTAGGCATGCGTCGACATGGCATAACACGCCGCGACTCTCTGCGAGCGCCGCTATCTCTGTGACTGGGTCAATAACCCCGAATGGGTAACAAGGTGCCGAGGCAACAACTAAGGCAGTCCGGTCATCAATAGCAGCGGCTACCGCCTCGGGGTTTGCACGACCGTCGGCTGACACCTCTGTGCAGATCATCTCTAGGCCAAGGTAATGACAGGCCTTCGCAAAAGCGGGGTGCGCCGTGACGGCACACACAAGAGTTGGAGAACTGATGCCCTTCGCCAATGCCCGCTCCCGGGCCGTCATTACAGCAAGAAATATTGATTCCGTGCCGCCAGAAGTAAGTGCTGCATGTCCTGCATGTAGCAACCCCTTAGCCATGCTCAGGACCTCACTCTCCATCCGCAGCAACGTCTTATAGCGAAAGGGGTTGAGCGCGTTCTCATGAAGAAACATTGCAGCGACCTCGTGCTGCACTCGTTCGAGCTCTGGGTCGTCGCTGTTATAGACAAGGCTAAAGGCCTTGCCACCGCGCCAATCCAAGTCGCCCTCGCGCTCGATCTTCAAAGCAGCGAGCATTTCATCTCCCTGCATTCCATGGGCCGGAATCCCCTGTAGCGAAACTCCCGCAGTTAGCTTGACCTCGGTATCAGACATGGCCGAAGTGTAGGCGCGGGCACAGATAACTGCAGTAGAGCTTGCAACTTTTCAGGGGTGAGAGGTTTTCAGCGCTCGCGCCTAGTAAAGATCCTCTGGCATACCCGGATCGCACTGATACAAGAAATGCCTGCAACGCTCTTCTTCATCAACTTCGCCGATGGCGGCAGCCATTGCACGAAGGCCCTCTAGTGAGCGCAAAAAACCGCGATTCGTCTCATGCTCCCAACGCACGTACCCGCTACCACGCCACCCCGAGCCGCGCAGCCTGTCGAGTCCACGGTGATAGCCAACTCGATAACAGGCGTAGCTCTCAATATTGTCTCTGCCAAGGCGCCCCAGCTGTGCCCAACCGTCAAGAAATCGAGGATTGTCGGCAACTATTTCAGCCACTACAGCTCGGCGTTGTTCAAGGGGAAGTGTCAGCGCCTGAGCTAAAGCTGCGAGCGCCTCTTGGGGCTCAGCGTTCAATACTGTCTGCGGCGGACCAGAGGGGGTGAGTTGTACAGGGGCATTAGACATATTCACATCGTAGTCAGTGTGCGAGCAGCAGAACTTCTTTCGTGAGCGACCTTGCCTGAAGAACGTGTCTAGCTTTTGTTGCTAGTCGTACCCCCCTGGACTGCAAACTCAACGCAAGATTGAACATAGCGAGCAAAGTCATCGGCATGCGAAAGATGCGCTCCGTGGCCGGCGCCGCGAATCTTCTTCAACTGAGAGCAGGGCAGAGCCCGGTGAAGCAACTCTGCACTTTCCAGCAAACTGGTTCTAGATTCAGTTCCCAAGCCCATCAGAGTCGGCAATGTGACAGCTCTCGGATCAACGGTAGATCCAGGTGTGCGAAGCGAACGCAATTCTGCGAGCAGTGCGGTGCCTTCGGCACGCCTTGCAACCCGATCTCGCTCACGCAAACGATCCCAGACAGCGTCCCCAACCATCAGCCGATAGAAGAACTCCGCTGCAGCTTCTGGGCCTTTCTGCTCACCGCATTCAATCGCTCCACCACCGACTAATGCATATGAGTTATCTAGTGATGGCATAGGGGACTCGAACACCCCAAGCCCAATGACTCTTGGATCTTGGAAATGAGCAAGACCAAGTGCAAGAGTCCCGCCAAGACTGTGTCCAATCACCACCACCGAGTCAGCACCACTGAAGTCGATCACAGATAAAAGGTCATCCACATGTGCGCCGAGCGAAACAGATACTCCCCCCTCTAATGACCCGGCCTCTAATGACCCCGCATACCCGCGGCGATCGACTGCAATCGAACTGAACTGCGGCAAGCGGCGCATGACGCGACTAAAGCTTGCGCCACGATCCATTGCCCCGTGAATAAACAAAAGGCTTGGTAAAGATGGGTCGACCTCGGGGCGGGTTCTACACAAAAGCCGCAAACCCTCTGGGGTATAGCTTTCTCCAGAAGATAGCCCAATCACTTAACGAGCCCAATCACTCAAGGAGCCCAGTCATTCAACGAACCCAGTCACTTGACGGTCATAACGCGCAGTACATCCGCGGCTTGGGTTCCGTCCCCACCACCTCCGCCGGCGAGTACCGCAACGGTGTCGCCCGTTCGAATGTGGCCCAAGTCCCTAGCCAAGTTTACTAGATCCTCCATATTGGCCAGACTCTCGACTCTGTGCGGAGCAAGTAACGGTGTTGCACCCCAACTAAGAGTGAGTTGCCGAAGAGTCTGCTCGAGTGGTGTGAAAGCAATAAGTGGCATGCCCGGTCGAAAACGGGCTATTGAGCGAACCGTGAATCCAGATTCAGAAATACAAACAATCGCGTCAACATTCATCTCTGTGGCAGCTCGCCACGTGGCTCCAGTCATTGCATCAGTAATACGCGCGGCCCCGTCGCCCAGTGCTTCTCTGCGAAGCAATCGAATACGTCGAGCCCAAGCCTCATAGTCAAAATCTTGATCGGCTCGGTCAGCAATTCTGGCCATAGTCGCCACTGCATTGACTGGGTCATGTCCAACCGCGCTCTCAGCCGAGAGCATTACCGCTGATGTACCGTCGAACACTGCGTTGGCAACGTCACTCACCTCTGCCCGTGTTGGCGTCGGCGCTATGACCATCGACTCAAGCATCTGTGTTGCAGTAATCACGGGCTTGCCAAGGGCAATGCAGTCACGAATGATCTGTTTTTGCACATGTGGCAACTCTTCGATTCCTAGCTCGGAGCCCAAGTCGCCGCGGGCAACCATGATTGCACCAGAGGCCTCGATAATTCCCTGCAGATTCTCAACTGCTGCGCGCGTCTCTATCTTGGCAACGAGTAGCGGGCCGATTGGGTGCGGCTCGGTTCCGGCTCTGCGCATATCAGAGCCGGAGCGGACAAAAGAGAACGCAACCATGTCGACGCCAACTTCTAAGAATGCATCGAGTTTCACTAGGTCCTCGGGGGTGGGCGAGGAAATTCCTAGCCGTTCGGAGGGGACGTGTAACCCTGGGCGGCCTTGCACAATTCCACCATGAGTGATCAGTGCCGTTGCCGAGTCAGCATCAACTGACTCAACCACCAAAGTGACGCTGCCGTCACCGATAGCGAGTAGATCGCCCACATGAACATCAGACAGCAGGTTCTCGTAGTCAACACCAATAGAGGATGCATCTGAGGTTGTACGTCCCGGATACAACAAGACTTTGCTGTTCGTGGCTAGATCAACTGCTGAACTGCCAAAGCTTCCCAGACGAACCTTTGGCCCTGGTAGATCAACCATGATGCCAACGGGTTGCTCAAGTTGTGCCGCAACCAAACGGATTCTTCTGAAGCGCTCAAGTGAGTCCTCGATACTCCCGTGAGCAAGACCAAGCCGGGCCACATCCATGCCAGCTTCAATCATCTGACGCAGCTTGGCTTCAGAATCTGAAGCGGGACCGATGGTTGCAACAATCTTGGTTCGACGTGCCATGACATCAGGCTAGGCCGATTCAATGCCCATGAAGACAGCGGCCCGAATCAGTTCACCGGCAGGTACTCCCTAACGAGTGGTTCTAGTTACGCGGAACGTCTTTCCAAGCAGCGACTTTATCAACACGCACATCGCCAGCCAGACCTAGCACACGCTCGCCAATGATGTTCTTCAGCACCTCCGAAGTGCCTCCCTCAATAGAGTTCGCTCGGGCACGAAGGAAGTTCTTGTACATATCCTCAGAGAACAACGCGTGCCGCGGACGACCAAACTCATATGACTCGTAGAGCATTCCTGCGGCACCCATAATGTCTAGGGCTAGGCTGTAAATAGCCTTGTTGTTCTCGGCCATCGCTAGCTTGGCTACAGAACCCTCTGGGCCAGGGGTACCAGCTTTGCGGAGTTGGGATGCACGAATATTGGTCAGCCGGTTGACCTCGGCCTCAATCCAAAGTCGAGTGACCTGATCTCGCTGAACTGCATCTCCGTCACCATGGCTCTCCCAAGTCTGCAGTAGTTGCCCAATCGGTCCAGATCCTCTAGGGGGTGTACCTCCGCCAATAGATACTCGTTCGTTCATCAGAGTGGTGATCGAGACAGCCCAGCCTCTGCCAACATCATCAAGGCGCATCGAATCCGGAATCCGCACGTCTGTTAGATACACCTCGTTGAATTCTGCTTCACCCGTCATTTGTCGAAGCGGTCTGACCTCTACTCCGGGGGCATGCATGTCAACAATAAATGCAGTAATTCCTCGGTGCTTCGGAAGCTCTGGATCAGTCCGAGCGATAACTAAGCCATATGAAGAAATATGGGCCAATGTGGTCCAGACTTTTTGCCCGTTTAGCAACCACTCCTCACCGTCGCGTTCTGCGCGCATTGCGAGTGACGCAACATCTGACCCCGCTCCGGGTTCGGAGAACATCTGACACCAAATGTGTTCATTTGAAAACAGTGAGCGAAGCATATTCTTCTGATCTTGCGAACCATGCACCTCGACTGCTGGAGCACACATGCCGTAGCCAATGGGATTCTTCATTCCACCAATTGGGGCACCTTGGGCACCAAGACGAGAGATGACCTCACGTTGAAGACCTGGGCTCACCCCGAGCCCCCCGTTACCAATCGGAAAGTGCACCCATGCAAGACCGGCATCAAACTGCGCTTCTAGAAACTCTTGTTCTTGGCACTTTGTGGGAGGAAACTCCTCGAGTAATTGAACGCAAGCATCTTCAACTGCTTGCTGTTCTGAGTTGATTGAACTCTGGGGGGTATCTAGCAACGACATGCATCCTCCAACGGTTTCTTCTGGCTGTGGCAATAGATCTTGACTGTGTGGTCAAGTTACTTTAGGCAAGTCGGCCTAGTTGAGTCGGGCCCGTAGTTGTTGTGCTGCGCGCTGATGGCCCTCGGCCTGAGCAGGGTTCTCAATACATAGGCGGTCATGCACCTCTGCTGCTTCTGAGAACTTGCCATCTGCGGTGAGCAGCGGGGCAAGACGCCCCAAGGCCTCTATTGCAAACCCAGGGATCACACTTTGCAACTTCGCCACCTGAGCTAATTTCTGTCGGTCCCCGCTGAGGGTGTAGGCCGCCTGGAGATTGTTCAGTACCCGCAGCAGAATTAGGCGCGGCTGAGTAGGAAGCAGATAAGAACTTTCAAATCGCTGCTGAGCCCCGTGGACTGACTCAAACAGCTCATGTACTTGAACCATTGATAGCTCCCGACCGCTAACAAATGGATCATAAAAGCTGATCGAGTTCCCTGGTTCAGCAAGCAGAAAATGCCCCGGCATGCCGATGCCTACAAACTCAAAGCCACAACGCCTTCCTATCTCGATACCAAGAATACTCAAGGTGATTGGATTTGCGCGACGGCGCTCGAGTACCTGATCAAGCAGACTATTTGCTGGGCTGTAGTAGTCAGCTTGGACACCTTGAAAGCCCTGTTTATTAAAAAGAAACTGACAAAACTCGGAAGCCGATACGTGAGAGAGGCTGCGGCCAACATCAAGTTGGTACCGGTCAGAGAGCCCGCTGGCAACATCGTCAATACCTCTGATCAGCTGCATTTCTGTAGCAGTTGAAGATAGCGCTGAGGCAATAACAGCAAGTCCGCAATCAAGGCTTGAAGGCTGCTGCAAACACACCACAGCGAAGCGCTCTAGGTCATCCACGCCTACAAGCTAACCGAGCGAGCCGAGTGTGCTGCCGCAAGATGTAAGAGCTGAAAAATTCTGCGATATAGCCAAGGCGCTACGATCTCTATATTTCATAATCTCTACTTCAGAGAATGAGACCAAGGGGACATCAGTGACTGAACAACTTCTTTATCCGGGGGGTTACACAGAAGGGCGGGGCGAGCATCCCGCCTACATCATGGCAAGCACCGGGCTCACTGTTACCTATCGGGAGTTACACGAGCGCGCTACTCAGATTGCGCACCTGATGCAATCACTTGGACTTAAACCCGGCGATCACGTTGCTTGGTGTGCAGAGAATCACCCGTGGTATCTCTCACTAGCTTGGGGTGCTCACTATGCAGGGCTCTACTACACGGCAATCTCATCTCGGCTCACTCAAGAAGAAGTGGCTTATATCGTCAACGACTCAGGCGCGCGAGTCTTTGTGAGCAGCGAGTACAAGTCCGAGTTGGCTCGAGAGCTGCTGAGTTTGACTCCCGATGTGGAATACCGATTTCTGCTTGACACAATTATTGAGGGCTATGAGTCCTTTGAAGATGCTGTAGCTGCACAGCCCACCACCGAGCTTGTTGAGCCCACCGAGGGAATGGACATGTTGTATTCCTCTGGCACAACTGGCCGGCCAAAGGGTGTCAAGGTTCCCATGCGTAATGCACCACTTGGTACCTCAGACATGTTGTTCATGCTGGTTGCTGGACTGTTTGGCGCCAACACCGAAACCATCTACTTGTCTCCGGCGCCGCAGTATCACTCTGCTCCGCTTCGTTTTTCTATGGCGGTTCAACGCGCCGGCGGAACCGTTGTAGTTATGGAGCGATTCGACCCGGAGGACGCACTTCGCTTGATCGAGAAGTACAAAGTGAGTTTTGGGCAATTCGTTCCCACCATGTTTGTACGCATGCTCAAACTGACTGATGAACAACGCACCAAATACAACATGGGCTCACTTGAAGTGGCAATTCATGCCGCGGCTCCTTGTCCCATTCCGGTTAAAGAAAAGATGCTCGACTGGTGGGGGCCAGTCATTCATGAGTACTACGCAGGAACCGAAGGAAATGGCTTCTGTTGGGCTAATTCCGAGGACTGGCTTGCCCACAAAGGAAGCGTCGGCAAGCCACTTGCTGGCATCTTGCACATTCTTGACGACGATGGCACTGAACTCGCCATTGGCGAAACCGGCACGGTGTTCTTTGAGTCCGAGGGCGGGTTTAGCTATCACAACGACCCTGAAAAGACGAAGGAGTCTTACAACAACTCCGGCTGGTCAACCCTGGGCGACGTCGGCAGAGTCGATGCTGATGGATTCCTGTATCTGTCTGATCGCAAGGCGTACATGATCATTAGTGGTGGGGTGAATATCTATCCACAGGAAGCAGAGAACCTGCTAACAATGCACCCTGCGGTGAGCGACGTTGCAGTTTTTGGAGTTCCCAACGAGGACTTTGGAGAAGAAGTCAAAGCTGTAGTCCAACCGGCCACTATGCCAAGCAATCCGTCCGAAGCAGCCGCGCTAGAGGCCGAACTCATCTTGTATTGCCGAGAAAGTCTTGCCGATGTGAAATGCCCCAGAACGGTTGATTTTCGTGAGGAACTGCCGCGCCATCCAACGGGCAAGCTATACAAGCGCCTACTCAAGGACGAGTATTGGCAGGACGCAGGAAGGAGCATTTAGTAGCGGCCCCCTGACTCACCCAACTTGCGTTCAGGGCCAGGGCACAGCCTTACTCTTGGATGCTGTATCAAGGCTACGCCCCCAAGTACCCTTAACTTGTGCCGAATCATGCTTTTTACAATCAGGAGCATCCCCTAGCCATTGCGCATCGCGGCGGCATCGAAGCTGCGCCAGAGAACACCATGGCTGCTTTCGCTGCGGCAACCACGTTGGGTTATCGGCACCTTGAAACCGACGTCCACCTCACTGCTGATGGAGTACTCATTGCTTTTCACGATGACCAGCTTGATCGGGTCACGAACAAGCAAGGAAAAATCAGTGACCTAACCTGGGAGCAGGTCAGACAGGCAAAAATCGATGGCTCCGACACAATTCCAACTCTGGCAGAGCTGCTTGAATCCTTCCCAACATCCTTCTTTAATATTGACGCTAAGTCAGATGCAGCCGTGGACAGCTTGGCGAACACGCTGCATCACCACAATGCTGTTGGTCGTGTATGTATCGCAGCGTTTTCGCATAAGCGTCTTGACAGGCTGCGAAAACTCCTCGGGGAGGACCAGTGCACTGCTGCATCTCCCAAGGAGGTCGCGCAACTTATGGCTGCTGCTCACATACGTAGTCCCTCACGCCCGGGCATGTGTTCCTACCACTGTGTACAAGTACCAGTAAAGCAAAATGGGATTCCGCTACTTACCAAGAGCTTTGTACGCGCAGTGCACGACCGAAACTGTCAGGTGCACGCCTGGACTATCAACGAAAGATCCGAAATGCATGGCCTATTAGATCTCGGTGTCGACGGCATCATCACCGACTTCCCAACCGAGTTGCGCTCTGTGCTCATTGAGCGAGACCAATGGCAGTAGGTTCAGCTCAATTCGAAAGCTCCACAGCTCGTTTCAGTTCGAAGCTAGTTAACGCAGGGGCTGGATGCCTTCTACTACTGCTCGTTGAGTTGTTGTGTCCCGGCAGGAGTTCCGTGGCACTAGCAAGCGAACCAACATCGGTACCTGCTGCTAGCAGCCAGCAGTCTTCAGACTCACTGCCAGGCCAAGGTCTTTCTGCTGCAGTCGCAGCAGTTCCTGCAAGTTCGCCTGCACTTAACGTTGCAGTAGTAGAACGAAAGCGGCTCAGCGATCAGCAGGAACAGGTCCAAAAAAAACTAAAACAAACGGAGGAGACGATTCAGAGCAACACTCTGCAGCGCGATACTGCCTCGCAATCACTTGCCATCAAAGCTGAACAAATCACTCTGGCCACTGAGACTCAGCAAAAGCTTCACGCCGCATTACGGGTCATTGGGGTGGAGTGGTTTATTACGGGTTTTGGCAGGCTGTCGGTACTCAACCCCACTCTGGGCTCGGCTGACAGAGAGCGGCTTGACAGGGCGCGAGTTCTCTCTGAGTCAGTTGCGAGGAGTACAATAAAAAAAGAGCTCGTTGCTACGGAGCAGCTCAGACAACTTGAACAACGTCAATCAGAGTTGCAGTCGCAGTTGTCAACACTTGACACATCCTTACGCGAACTAACAGTTACCTCTCAGGCGCTGAATACTTCGGCACA